>Ga0114129_10006128_pt1 | contig 17050 bp, 16 predicted proteins | sample RhiMetdeltSRZDD1_FD_80071 | JGI IMG/M metagenome (GOLD analysis project Ga0114129, IMG submission 80071) | Populus rhizosphere microbial communities from Tennessee, USA - Rhizosphere MetaG P. deltoides SRZDD1 (version 2) (version 2) | ecosystem: Host-associated > Plants > Roots > Rhizosphere >... | reverse complement strand
GATGCATCTCGATAGGCTTTAATCTCGGGCTCGTCCGGACGAACAGAGCCCGGCGGGGCCTGCGACGGATCGGGGGGATGACGGAACCCCATAAGGGCGACAACCGCTGTTACGCCGCGCGGGGTGGTCAACGACGCCAGGTCGGTCGCCGGGAATAGCGTGACGACGGCCTGAACCTTCGCGCTTTCGCGGTTCACCGGATCCGAGTCGTTCGGATCCCCGGCACCATCCAGCGTCCCCAGAAGACCCGCGAGGTGCCCCCCCGATGAGGCGCCCCACGCACCAAGGCGACGTCCATCAATGGCATACGCGGCAGCGTTGTGCCGGATGAATCGAACAGCGCGCTGTGCGTCCTCGATTGGAGCTGGGTATCTGAACCGCGGAGCCGCTCGGTGGTTGATGACAAAAGCGGTGTATCCAGCCTCTGCGAAGCGCTGGCCGTACGTCACGGCAAACTCATCGTCCTTGAGCGCTGGCGCATCGTAGCACTGCGGCATGTACCAACCGCTGCCTTGAATGACGACCAGGCCCAGGCCGTTCGATTGAACGGGACGATACACGTCCATCAAGAGCGCCGCCCCCGAGTACATCCCGAAGACGACGTTCTTCTCGACGCGCGGTTGTCCAAAAGCTGCTGACGCGAGGAGGAGTGTCAATGCCATGCCGCGCCAGATGTGTTTGATCATGACTTCACTCCTTCCGCTGCCCCCGGGAGTTGTTCTCGCAGAACTCTGGCGGCCTAACGCATCGGGGCTGACCCGCGGCGGCCGCTCTCCGTCACAACGAATCAGCACGTTCGCCACGCGGCCGCCGTCGGGTCCAGCCCCTGTTAGGTGGCAGTCAGAGTGTTTTGAGAAATGCGATTAACGCCCGCTTGTCCTCGGCGGAAAGCTTCAGCCCAAACTCGTGCCCCTTCACCGCCCGCGTTTGCACGCCGTATCCTTTGAATCCCGTCGGCACATAGTCATCACGCAAGCGGCGTGGCTCGAACCAATCCTCAAGCGTTGCCACCGATCCGTTGTGCTCGAACGGCCCGCGATACCACACGCCTTTGAGTGACGGCACTTTGTAATAGCCCGTGCCGCGTCTCGTTTTCAGTGCCAGGTTCGGATCAGTGCCGAGAGAGACATTCAAGATGTCATATTTGGTGAAGTGGTCTTCAGGCGGCTTGAAGCCTGCGGCGATGGTCAGTTTATTGTTGGTGTACAGCGGTGGTGTATGACATCCCCCGCAGCCTTCACGCTCGAACACCTTTCGCCCCCGCGCGGCGAGCGCGTCCGACCGATTTGGATTCGGCGGCGGCGTGAGAGAGTAGATGTACGACGCGAGCGCATAGAGCTGCTCATCGCTGTACCGACCGAGCGTCGCCGGATCCGGCAGTCTGCCGTCAGAGAAGACTTCTACTGGTCTGAAACCTGCGTAGCGCGAGAGCACATCAGCATCTTGGTTTAGCGCACCATAGCGCATCAAATCGCCGATGTCGCGGTGACGAACAAGGCCTGTGCGATCCAAGTACCGCCGGTCCTTGATACCGATTAGATCCGGCACTTGCACAGGGTGGAGGGGGCTTGATCCATGACGGGCGAGTACGCCCGGCGGGATCGCTTCGTAGATGGACATCAATGCATCGAGGGAAGTCTGCGCGATTTGCACCAACGGGTCAGGTCGTAGCCAAGGCGTACCGAAAAGGAGCTGTAGGAAGCCGCGCTCTAACTGCAGGCGTTGTTCTGGCTGAGAGGCTGCCCGCGCGTCGAACGCAAGTGCGCGGTCGAATGGAATGTTGCCCTGCGCCCCTTTGATGACTGAACCATCTGCCACCACCCGCGTGTGGCACATCGCGCATGCACGGCTACCGACTTCGACTGTGCCCTTTTTCCTGATCACGTAACGTAAATAGGGCATCACGCCATCGTTCGTTAGCCCCACACCGACCTTCTGGTGCCACGCCGGGTTCCGCACGCCAGATAGTGTCACGACGGCGATCGGATCGGAGTCATACGCTGTCGGTGCATCGAAGGCCAACTCGCCAGCCTTGATCCAATCGGCTTCCGTCTTCAGCGTTGCTGGATCGAAGACGATTTCAGGCTCACGCTGTTTGAGCTGCTCAAAGTATCCGGCTGGCTCTTTGCCGGGAGCGTAAATCGGGTAGCTTTTGTAAATTGGCCGCACCGGCATTCGATAGTAGTAGTCACCCGAGATGTGCTCTGGCGGCACGCCCGTCGATGCGAGAGGCAGTTCAGTGGAAGCAACCGCCTCGTCGTTCCAGGTCCTGGGAATGACGGGCGAGAAGGCAATGTCGGATTTCTGTACCTGGCCAGCGCTGACTAGAACGCAGATGCTCGATCCGAGAAGAATCACGACGACGCTCCCTCTTCGTGCGTTCATGAAGCGCCTCCTCTCTGAGTGTGCAATTTCGACTCAACGGCGCATGTTACTCGCCGATTCTTCGAAGTGACCGAGTTACTCTCCGCCACCTAACCAGTGATGGAGTAGACCGCTCGAAAGCGCCCACAGCTATTGCGGGCGTGCTCGCGACAGTCCCTGGGTCGGCATCTGCCTGCCCTGGCGGATATTAGCATCGCCGGCAGGTCTGCCGAGCCGTCTTCGTTGACGGCGAGGGAAAGCCATGCCTGCGAATCATTCGCAGCCATCGCGGGCAGACGGAGGCGGACCCGGGCAACATCTGCTTGCGCGCAATCAGTTGCCGATCACGCCGCATCGACCCACCGCGAATACGTGCGAAACGGTCGCACAGAACGCAGTCCACTGGACGTCCCTACATCCGATCGATCGGACTCTTGACACCCAGACCACCGCGGTTGAGGACAGCAGTGACGCGATCAGCCATACCACGCCGTTCAACTCCTTCAGGACACGCCGCTCTTCGTCAACGCTCACGACGGGTACGTGGTGAATCGGCCTCTTCGCGTGTGCCGCGTGCTCGACGACCCCGAGATCCTGTCGTAGGACTCGCTCATACAGGAACAGGAGTGCACTGAACGCCTGATTCTGCGTGGCCGCAGCGACATGTTTCTCGACAGCCAGCCACGTGAGAAACGCCGTCACGTCGGCGGCGCCGAGATCGCGCGGGTGCCGCTTGCCGTGAAAGACGATATAGCACCGGATCCAGTGTACGTACGCCTCCTCGGTCCGCCGACTGTAATGCCGCAACCGGATCTCGGCACGAACACGATCCAACAGCTTCGGCGGGTCTGTTGTCATGGGCCCCGTCCTCTTGACGACGATGCCATCGTCGTCGGAGCAACGCAAGACGATCCCGACCGTCTGTATGCAAGTCAGAGAACCTGAAAGCCGCAGAGCGGCCCCAAAACCACCCAAGGATGAATTGCAGCACGTTGAACTGACAGCAGATACTCGTCTTGCCGCGAGGTGAAGTTCATGTTCGATCTCCTCGATCCCCGCGATGACAAGCGCGACCGTGATCGCGACGATGACGGGATTCGTGATCGCGAAGACCACTGGCTCGAGCTGGGACGCGACCTCGAGGAGACCAGAGACGGCGAAAACTCCGTCGACCGTAACGACCGGAATCCGGACCGAGACCGATACGGCCTCGAGCAGCGCGAGCGCGACCCACGCGACCGCGACGATGACCGCGGCGGGCTCGACCCGCGCGACGTGTTCATGCGCGACCTGGACTTGCCGCGCGGCGACGAGCGCGAAATCGTGCGTGATCGCGACCACGAGTACTCGCTGCGCGGGTCTGAAACGCGCGCGCTATCGACCGTCGGCGCGTTTCGGATCGTCGACGAGCGCGACCTGCGCGATCCGCGGGACGACGAGCGCCGCACCGAGCGGGACCTCCGCCACCTCCGCGACCAGGGCCTTCTCGGACGCGTCTCGCTCGATGGTCGCGACCACGCGGTCGCCCTGACGGAGCGCGGCCGCGACTTCCTCGAACGCCACCGCAGCGACCGCGGCCGGGACCGCGATTCAGACCGTCGCCAGGCCTTCCACCGCGGCACGGACAAGCCCCGCGAGCGGAGTCATGATGCCCAGATCTGCCGTGCCTACCTCCGCGAAGCCGAGCGCCTCCGCGAGCGCGACGCGCGCATCGTCCGGGTCGAACTCGATCGCGATCTGAAGGCCGAGTACCAGCGGTTCCTGCAGGAGCGCAATCGCGGCGACCGTGATAGCGACGGCCGACCGGATCGCGCCCAGGAGGAGATCGAGCGCTGGGCGCACGACCATGACCTGCCGTACTTCGACGGGCAGGTCCACTTCCCCGACGTCCGGATCGAGTACCGCGAACGGGACGACGACGAGGACGTGCACCACCTCGATCTCGAGATCACGACCGAGCACTACCGCGGCGGACATGGGGCGGCCGCGTCGAAGTCCGGCTTCACCATCGTACGCAGCAGCGACCGCAGCGGTGGGGGCAGCACCTTCGATCCGCGCGTGGCGGAGGAGTTTCTATGAACGTTCCCGAACCACTTCCCGACGCACGTGTCGGACCGCGTACGGGAGGACTTCCCGGAGCACAGTCCGAGGCGCTGCCCGAACCGCATCCGCGGTGGGACATGCAGCTCCGCCTGACGGACTGGACCCACGCCGTCGCGGCCTTCGGGTTCACGGAGCGCCAGGCACGGTTCCTGGTCGAGGTCATGATCCACGGCGGCGTCTTCGTCCCGCGCCAGTACTGCACGTTCGCCGGCATCGTCCACGGCCAGAAGACCCACAACTTCCTCAAGAAGCTGGTCGAGCGCGGCTACGCCGTGCCGATCCAAGTCGGGCCGCTGCACCGCGGCCGTGTGTTCCGTGTCCGGTTCAAGCCGCTGTACACGGCGATTGAGCAGACCGACAACCGCCACCGCAAGACGGCCTCGCTCGGCCGCATGGTCGAGCGCTTGATGATCCTCGACGCCGTGCTCGCCGACCGCACCAAGACCTGGCTCGGGACCGAGCACGACAAGATGGCGTACTGCGCGCGTCTGCCGACGCCGCTGCCGTACGACCAGCGCCCGCAGATCGTCTTCGGCACCCCGCCCGACCACACCATCCGCTACTTTCCGGACAAGCTCCCGATCGGCATCGGCCGCGCCGGCCGGGACCCGGTGCTGCTCTATCTCGTGACCCGGCCCGAGCCCGACGACTTCCGCCTGTTCCTCGGCCGCCATCACGAGTTCCTGACCCACGTCTACGAATGGACGATCCGCGTCCTCGTCCCGCAGCCGTTCGCGCCCGCGATCACGCGCTTCGGCCACGGCGCTCGGGAGGAGCTCGCCTGGCCTATCTCCAACGCCACGTTCGAGGAACTCGAGTGGTACTTTCCCGAGCGACAACGGCGACTCCGAGCCCGTGCGGGTCCGCCGAGGCTGGATGACCGGTACGCGAACGACTGCCTCGCGTTCCGGTCCGCGCGCTTCCGCACGCTGTTCCGACTGTGGCAAGAGCGCGGCGATCGCGCCCTCTGGAACGCGCGCTCCGTGACGATCAAGGACGCCTTGGCGCGTGGCCAGGGACGTGTCGAGTTCGTGCGCCTCTCGCGGCAGTACCTGCACCTCGCGCGGCTCGTCGGCGCGGCCTGATCGCGCTGAGAAGTGGGCCAACCAGACGGGACGACCTACCTATCCTGAGGTTGTCCCCCTCGCTCCACGGTCCTCGCGCGCCGATCAGACCAGCAGCACACGTGGACGATCGGCGTTGCATTCATGCCGAAGTCGTGTGACGAGAACGCGATAGCCGCGCGATCGCCCAAACAGTGGGCGGCGCTTTATGCCGCCCACGACGAACTCCGGATCGCTGAGAGGACCCAAACGAGAGTGTGAGCGACCCCAGCCATCAGCGGACCTTGCCGCCAGCGTCCGCAAATCGCAGGGTCGCTCACACTCTCGTTTGCTGTCATCAGTCGCAGCCGTCGCGCGCGCCGACTGTGCGGCGACTGTGCGCCGCCGCGTCCAAAGTTCTTCCGGCGTTCTGTCCGCGGTTCTGTCGGCGATCACGCACAGGATCCTGGCGCTGTGCTCGGCGCCGTCCATGCGCTCCGCGCGGACATCCGACCGCTCCGCCCGCGCGTTCCGCGCGGCCTTTTGGGGCATGGACCGCGCCTGCGCGCAGCGCGAGTTCGCGCTTACGTGATCGCCGACGTGCCGGCCACGGAACCCGCCGGCGGCAACTGCCAAGAACTGCGCCGCGCGCAGGTCCGCGTCAAGACCGCCGAAGGCGCCCGCCAGGGCCGGAGCAAAGCGACGGGTCTTGACGCGGCGAGCACGGCGCGACAATCGCGCGCCGCTGGCGGGGACGTTGGACAGACCCGAGCCGCACTCCAAGAACCTTCACGAGGTCCGGCTAAAGCCGGACGCCACGTACGCACGCAAGCCGTTGCACAGAACTTTCATCGGTCCGTTGACAAGCGCCCGGCGCAGCGCTACAAGGGATCATCTCGCCGGTGCTGTCACGCAGCGCCTCCTCTGCATCGCGCACATCCGCATGCGGAGCGCATCCCGATCGCCGACCCAGGTCCCCGATCGCGTGCACATCAACGTAGAAGTTCCGCCCGCATTTCGTGGCGCTCACCGCGCCGAACTCGGACGAGAACTTCACGACCTCGTGACCGGCGTCTTCGCATCACTGCTCGTCTCAGGACCAGCTGCGATCGACGCGCATTCGGCGGCTCGAGACGCGAGCCTGCCGGAATGTTCGTGTGGAGTCGCAGCGATCGCCTGATCGCCTCCACGCCGCGCGGAGCAACGCTCCCGCGGTCCTGATGTCGGCACACGCCCACATCCGCGCCACCCTCTAAACGCGGCGGCCCGACCGGCCGCCGCCCGCGCGCGAACGCAATCAACAACACGTTGTTCAAGCCCGCGGACGCGCGGGCGCGCGGGAGGGATGTATGAAGAACTGGTTGACTGTTGGCGAAGCCGCGGAGTATTCAGGCGTCAGCCGTGACACGATCTACACCGCGTGCGAGCGTGGCGAGCTTCGTCACGCGCGCATCGGTGGACGGCGATCCATTCGCGTCAAACCGGTGTGGATCGACGAATGGCTCGAGCGGCACGCGCGAGGAGCGCAGACAGAACGGAAGCTCGCCCAGCAGGGCTCGGTGCAGGGCGCCGTCTGAACCACGAGCAGAAAGGAGGGCAAGAAGCGTGGGTTTGTACAAGATCTGCGAGCACAAGGGACGGGCACGCGACCGCTGCGATCACGCGTGGTGGGGCAGCTTCCGCGGCGTGCGCGTCAGCCTGGCGAAGTGGACGAACCGCGAGATCGACTGCAAAGCCAAGGCGGACGAGGCGCTCGACGACCTTCGACGCGCCGTGCGGAACGGCACGTTTGACGAGCGGGGACTCGAGCCGCCGCGGGATGTCACGACGCTGACGTTCCGCGAGTTCGCGGACATCTACAAGCAGCGCCACGTCCTGGCCAAGGGGCTCGCGATTGGGAAGACGATCGACTACCGGCTCAGGCCGCTGGTCGATCGCTTCGGCGATCGCGCATTGGCGGACATCAAGACGGTCGACATCGAGGACTTCATCGCGGACCTGAAGTTGCCTCGGATCGTGAACCGTCAGCCGGACCGGATCCTCTCGCCAGCGTCAATCAACCGAACGATCGAGCTCCTGCGGCACATGATGAACTGGGCGGTCGGCCGCGAGTACCTCGATCGCACACCGTTCCGGCGCGGAACGGAAACACTGATTCGGAAACAACACGAAGACAACCAACGCCGGCGGCGTATTTCAGAAGAGGAGGAAACCAAGCTGCTGGCGAACGCGACGCCGTTGCTGCGGTCGATGATCATCACCGCGCTCGACACGGGCATGCGCCAGGGCGAGATGCTCGCATTACGGTTCGCCGACATCGACGAGAAGCGGCAGCTGATCGTGCTGCGCGGCGAGACGACGAAGAGCCGCAAGACGCGCGTGGTGCCGATCTCGACAGCGCGGCTGAAGGCGGTTCTCGACTGGCTACGACTCGATGCGGACAACGAAAGGAAGCCGGCCGAGGCGCTGATCTTCAGCGACGAGACTGGCGAGCCACTCGGCCGATTCAGGACCGCCTGGGTCACCGCGGTGCTGAAGGCACACGGCGTCAAGCCGGAATGGAAGTCGTACAACTGGACGGCGCTCACGCCGGCGTGTCAACAGGAGTTCAAACGCATCAACCTGCACTGGCACGACCTCCGGCACGAGTATCGCGCCTGGTCGAACGCGGAGTACCGCTCGCGCAGGTCCGCGACCTGCTCGGACACGCGTCGATCACGACGACTGAGCGCTACGACAACCAGAAGCTCGAGAATCTACAGACGGCAGTTCTGAAGCTCGAGAGCGGCAGAACGTTCGATCCAAACGAAAGCAATCGCGCCGAAAAACGCAGCGATGACCGGGACAAAGTTTCAAGTTTTTTTCAAGATCAGGCGAAAGTCCCCCCCGTCGACGATTCGAAAATCGATCAGGAAACGGAACTTAACTCGGAGAGTCAGAACGATTTAGAGGCTTGGCTGGGAGGCAGGGATTCGAACCCCGATACCGTGGTCCAGAGCCACGTGTCCTACCGTTGGACGACCTCCCAGTGCAGTCTGCGCGCTGCGATAGGCGGGAACTTTTGATTATAGCGCAGCAGCCAGCACTGGGCGTCCACGTCGACCGCGTCGGACGGGGAACGAGTGGGAACGATCGCTACGGCAAGTTATCGGGACCCATCATCTGTTCGGGATTCGATTCGACGATCGGCTGTTCTGGGTCGGCACTCACCGGCCCCTGCTCCTGCTTGCGTCGATGGCTCGCCATACCGCCCTTGCGTCCGGCCTCGCGCGCCTCCTCACTCGTCCATTCGTGCGCGGTGCCCTTCTGATGCGCCGCCTTGCCGCCTTTGCTGGCTATCTCGCGCTGCTTGCCGCGGTCCATCGATGCAAATCCACGATCTTCTTTTGCCACAGTATCCTCCCGGCACCCCGGTGCTACGGAATACTCGGGCTGCAACTGATGTGCCACAAAACGACGGTAACTCTCAGCAATGGAAGTACTTAGGAAAGGGTTTTCTCACGCGACCGGAATCGCCTGCTATCGAAGGGAAAACGATCGACCCGTCGCCGGCAACTTCTGCCTGCTCAGTCACTTCGCGGAGGGAAAAATAAGGGAGCGATTAGGAACGCTGGGGCGCGAGGAGCTCAACCATTTCCGCGAGACGACGACGGACCGCGTCGCGGCCCAGGAGCGCGAGCACCTCAAAGAGGCCAGGACTGACGGCTTTACCCGTGACCGTTACACGGATCGCGTGAATCAATACAGCCGCTTTCACACCGCGCGCCTCGGCCGTCGCACGCAGCATGGTCTCGACTGACGCCTGATCAAAGTGCTCCAGTGCGGCGAATGCCACATCGAGCGCGGCCAGATGCTCGCGCATCCCGTCGACACGCACGTGCTTGTCGACCGCCGCGGGGTCGTAGTCGATGGCGTCCGTGAAGAAGAAGCGTCCCTGCGCAACAAAATCGTCGAGCCGCTTCACGCGGGGCTTCAAGAGCTCGATGACCGCGAAGAACCACGCGTGCCGATCGCCGAGGTACTCGTCCTTCCAGAGACCGGCCGCCGTGAAGAGCGGCTCGAGGCGGCGCGCGAGCTCGATCGGCGGCAGGAGTGCGAGGTGCTGCTGGTTGAACCAGTCGAGCTTTTCCGGATTGAAGACGGCGTTGCCGCCGCTGATACCTTCGAGCGCGAACGCGCGCACCAGCTCCTCGCGCGTATACAGCTCCTGATTGCCGCCGGGCGACCAGCCCAGCATCGCCAGAAAGTTGAACATCGCTTCGGGCAGGTATCCCTGGCGCGCGTATTCCATCACCGACGTCGCGCCGTGGCGCTTGCTGAGCCGCTTCTTGTCAGGTCCGAGGATCAGCGGCACGTGCGCGAACTGCGGCACGTCCGCGCCGATTGCGCGATACAACAGAATCTGTTTCGGCGTGTTCGAGATGTGATCGTCGCCCCTCACCACATGCGTGATCTTCATCTCCACATCGTCCGAAACCACCGAGAGCTGATATGTGGGATGGCCGTCGGATCGAAGGATGACGAAATCCTCGATATGTGCGCCGTCGAATTCGATCGGCCCGTGCACCAAATCGTCGAAGCGCATGACCCCTTCGGGCACGCGCACGCGAACGGCGCGCGGCCTCCCGGCCTGCTCGCGCGCGGCGATCTCGTCGGCCGTCAACGCGCAACAGGTCCGATCGTACTTTTCTACGCCCGTGTCTCGCTTGGCTTTGAGCTCCTCCGGCGTGCAGTAGCAGTAGTACGCGCTTCCGTGCGCGACAAGGCGCCCCGCCATCGCGCGATAGCGATCGAGGCGTTCGGATTGAAAGTACGGTGCGTACGGGCCGTCGACCTTCGGACCCTCGTCCCAGTCGAGGCCGAGCCAGCGCATGCCGTCGAGGATCCCTTCGACCATCTCCGGCGACGATCGCTCGACGTCGGTGTCCTCGATGCGCAGCACGAGCGTGCCGCCGAGCCGGCGGGCAAACAGCCAGTTGAAGAGCGCGGTGCGCGCGCCGCCGACGTGGAGGTAGCCGGTGGGGGAAGGAGCAAAACGGACGCGAACCATCTGGGGATTGGATGATTTGGTGGTTTGTTGATTGATTTGATGATTGCCTTAGGTGATGGATTGGGTGATTTGGCAAAAGCGCAGACAACACCACCAATCAATCACCAAACCACCAAATCACTCAATCACCAGATCCTGTCTGGCGGTGAGGCAGGGATTCGAACCCTACGACCGCGTCTTTCTAACTTGGTGATGGCGCGCGACTTCTGGTTCTAAGGGTTCGAGTTCCAACTACTTACCAGCTACTCGTCGTCCACGGCTGTCCCCGCCAGTCCTCCGCATTCTACCCGAGTCGTGGAGACATTTTGGAGACGGCCGCGCGCGAAAAAGCCACGAGCCCGCGGCATCAGGCGGGCGCGGTCTCCAAGGCCACGTGGACAGAATCTGATTCGGGCACCAAGAAGTTCAGCTTTTCGAAGCCAATCACTCGGCCCGAGCGGTCCTTCATCAGCACGACCTCGTCGCCAGTCTCTTCGGACACGTGTTCCAGCGAGGGGTCTGTGAACCAGACCGTCAGCGTCTGCCCTTCCCGGTCATGGAATATCTTCACTTCGGCCATATTCGCACGCCTTCCTTGATCGCATCGGTCGGATAGGCGGTGATAAGAAACGCACTGCCCGCCAGGCGCTTCACAACCGCGCACGTCCAGCGTTTTGTCGCCTCCGCCTGGTAGAAGAGTAGCACTTGCTGGTGGATCCGGCTCTGGCGGATTTCATCGGGAGCTTCCAGCGCAGTTCTCACGAGGGCTTCGCGTCCGGCCATAACCGGGTGCTTCGCCGTGACGATCAGTCTCCAGCGATCGGCCGTGACACGAACGCTGAACCCGAGGGGCGTTTGGGTCTCGAAAAGAAGATCGTTGGCGTCCGCTGGCACGTCCGTCCTTATGGGCTGGGAAATGCACCAGGACCCGAACATTGGCGCGACACGAAAGGTCTGACTGGTGATTGCGTCCGGTTGGGCCCAGGCATAGCATGGGGCACGTCAGCGCGATGACAGCCCCTTTCCCTTCCGAGGTTACGCGCCTACTTCAGGCGTGGGGCGGAGGCGACCACGCGGCCCTCGAAAAGCTGGTTCCTCTCGTCAATGCCGAATTGCGTCGGCTGGCCAGACGCTACATGGGGCAAGAGCCTGCGGGCCACACGCTGCAGCCGACCGCCCTGATCAATGAGGTATACCTTCGATTGATCGACTGGCACGGAGTCCGCTGGCAGGACCGCGCCCATTTTTTCGGAGTCTCAGCTGGCCTGATGCGGCGCACGCTGGTCGACCACGCTCGCCGTCACCGCACGAGCAAACGCGGAGGGCACGCACTCACCATCTCATTCGACGAGGCAGCTGTCGTCCCGCAGGAACGAACGGCGGATCTCATCGCAATCGACGATGCATTGAACGCGCTGGCGACGCGCGATCCGCGCAAGAGCCAGATCGTCGAATTGAGGTTCTTTGGAGGACTGACGGTCGAGGAAACGGCTGAAGTCTTGAGGATCTCTCCCCGGACGGTGAAGCGCGAATGGAGCCTGGCCCGAGCGTGGCTGTATTGTGAGCTTACCAAGGGTGAAAGAACCTGAGCGATGAACGCCGAGAGATGGCGGAGAATCGAGGAGATCTATTACGCTGCGCTGGAGGTCGCAGCGAGTGAACGCGGGGCGTTCCTCGAATCCGCCTGCGGCGGCGACGAGACACTACGAGCTGACGTCGAACGGCTGATTGCTGCCCAAGACCGGGCCGGAGATTTCCTGGTCTCACCCGCCTGGGAAGTCGCCGCGAGCGCGCTCGTCACGACCACGGCGAGGGAAGATCGCGCGATGTCGCTGGTTGGACGACACATTGCCACGTACGAGATTCTGACGCCGCTTGGTGTCGGTGGGATGGGCGAAGTCTATCGCGCTCACGACACCAAGTTGAATCGGGACGTCGCCCTCAAGGTGCTGCCGCAACTCTTCGCGCTCGATCCTGATCGCTTGGCTCGCTTCAGGCGTGAAGCACACCTCCTGGCCTTCTTGAACCATCCGAATATCGCGGCGATTTACGGGTTCGAAGAAGCCGCCGACGTGAAGGCCCTCGTCCTGGAGCTGGTTGAAGGCCCGACGTTAGCCGATCGAATCGCGCGAGGCCGGATTCCGATCGACGAGGCGCTCCCCATTGCGCGACAGATCGCCGACGCGCTCGAAGCGGCGCACGAGCGCGGGATCATTCATCGGGATTTGAAGCCTGCGAACATAAAGGTACGCAACGACGGCGCCGTCAAGCTCCTGGACTTCGGGTTGGCGAAGGTGTTGGAGCCGGCATCGATCGGCGCTGATCCATCCCAAGCACCCACAGTGAACAATCCGGCAGCTACGGAAGCTGGCCTCATTATTGGCACGGCTGCATACATGGCCCCGGAGCAGGCGCGCGGCAGGCCTACGGATAAGCGCTCTGACATGTGGGCATTCGGGTGCGTGCTCTACGAGATGCTGACTGGCCGCCGGGCGTTCGCCGGGGAGGACGTGTCCGAGACGCTGGCCGCCGTCATCAAGGGTGAGCCCGACTGGCGTGCGCTGACAGACGCGACGCCGACGCCAATCCGCCGACTCCTTCGTCGCTGTCTCACGAAGGACGCGAAAGGACGGCTGTCAGACGCGTCGGTGGCGCGGATTGAAATCGACGAGGCACTGAGTGGCTCGCATCTCGACGTCCCCGCTGCGCCACGGTCGTCGCGACTCAGGGAGCGGTTCGCGTGGGGATCGGCCCTGATGCTCGTCGCGGTGATTGCCGTTGCGGCCATCGTCTGGGCGCTCCGTCCAACGCCGCCCGCTGGCGAAAAGCATCTCGAGATCACTACACCGCGAACCACTGATCCCGTGTCGTTGGCGATTTCGCCCGACGGCGAGAAGCTTGTATTCGTCGCCACGTCGGAGGGTCGGGACGTGCTGTGGCTGCGTCGGATCGATTCCGGCACGGCGGCGCCATTGGCTGGAACCGACGGTGCCCTGGCCCCGTTCTGGTCGCCGGACAGCAGGCGCGTGGGGTTCTTTACTTCTACTGACAACCAGCTCAAGCACATCGAGATTGAAAGTGGATCACTGCAGGCGCTGGGGAGGTTTCCTCTCGGCACCGGCGGTACGTGGAACCGAGACGGCACGATTCTCTTCGCGGACCTCGCGGGAGTAGGGCCCATCTTCCGCATCTCTTCCAAAGGCGGTGAAGCATCCCCGGTGACGCGACTCGAGGGGTCGGAACTCGTTCACCAATTTCCGCAGTTCCTTCCCGACGGCCGTCATTTCCTCTACCACAGGCTGAATCTCAACCCACCTGGCGTTTATATCGGTCAGCTTGATGGATCAGAGACGCAGCACTTGATCGATGCAGACTCGGCCGCGGTGTATGTCCCTTCAGGATATCTGCTCTTCCTCCGCCAGGACACGCTGTTTGCGCAAGCCTTCGATCCGGTTCGCCTGATGCTGACTGGGGATCCCTTTCGAGTGGCCGAACAGGTGGCGTCGGAGGTCTCTGTCCCAGCACTGTCTGTATCCGCCACGGGTACGCTCGTCTATCGCAGTGGTTTGGCACGGAGGGTGGGACGACCGCTGGTCTGGTTCGATCGGTCGGCCAACGAGATTGGTAGAGTGAGCGAGCCCAATCCCGGAGGTAGACCGTATATTTCACGAGATGGCAGCCGAGTAGCGCTAACGGGAGGGATAATTCTTGGACCTCCGGATATCTGGCAACTCACGGTCGACAGCGGTGTGCTGGCGCGGGTCACGTCGAACGGAAAGATAAACCTCGATCCGGTGTGGTCTCCGAATGCCAATCAGATCGTGTTCAGCTCGTCGCGCCCAACGGGGAGGGCATTCGACCTCTACCGGAAGCCGATGACCGGCGATGGAAACGAGGAACTGTTACTGGAAGCAACGCAAGACACAGGGACATTGTTCGCATCCGACTGGTCGCTCGACGGACGGTTCCTGCTATGTACGAATTTGAGCGGGGATCTCAAGGGAGGCACTGACATCTGGGCGTTGCCTTTGAATGGAGGGAAGCCCTTCCCCGTCGTCCAAACGAGCGCTGAAGAGAAGGACGGGCAATTCTCTCCCGACGGCAAGTGGATTGCGTACCAGTCGAACGAAACGGGGCGATCTGAGATCTACCTGCAGCCGTTCCCCGGCCCGGGACGCAGAGAGCGCATCTCCACCAATGGAGGTGCGCAGGTGCGCTGGCGGCGCGACGGCAGGGAATTGTTTTACATTGCGTTGGACGGCCGGCTGATTGCAGTTCCGATCCGATTGGCTCAAGACGGTCAAACTTTCAAGCGCGAGACGCCAGTTTCGCTATTCTCGACGAGTGTCGGTGGAGCGGTGCAGGGCCTCGACCGACAGCAGTACGTGGTCGCCCCGGACGGGCAGAGCTTCCTCATGAGCATCCTCCCGGAAGACCCGAGCCCTTCGCCGATCCAGGTCGTCCTTAATTGGAAGCCAAAACCCTAATCTAACGGACATGATGCCTGTGCGGTCCGCTTCTATTGAAGCAACCAGGCAGTAAGCGACTGCCATGCGGCGGTAGGAACGATCACAGGGAAAAACCCGGTTTGGAAAACGAACAGCACAACGGGCACCCAAATGGAGACGTGATGGATGCGGCGTCTCATAACCCAATCATAGGCCGCGCTTACGGAAAGGAGTGCGGCCGCGCTCACAGGCACAATGACGACAAACCAGGGCTGAAGGGCCGGCCAGTGGCCGATCATATGGAGTATCGGCGTGCCGACCAGACCGATAACCGCGAGCAGCATTAGACGTTTGTGTATCTCGGGGCGATGCCGCCAGCAGAACGCTGCTCCCACGAGAATTCCGAACGTCAGCGGGAACGGTAGCGCACTCATAATTGCTGACTCAAGGGTGACCCCCGGAGGAGGCGGTGGGAAGAAACTGAGATCGCCACTCAAGTCGAAGCCCCGCCGCGCATTCTCGATCACGGTCATGCATCCGAGCACGACAAAGGCCAAAGCGAGCACACCACTGGCAATCCCCAGGCGGCGATGAATGTCGCGGCGTCCCGTCGCGACCAGCGTCGTCTGCGCGAGGAACAGCAGAAGAAACGCGGTCGATACGATGCCGTGCGCGGCCACAACAGGCGTAAGCGGCAGCGGCACCTTGCGCCCCGAGGGTTCGAGGAGCGCCGGAGCAAATCCTATGACGTTGACGAAAATCACGAACAGAGCGACGTTGATATAGAACCAGCGCTCGACTCGATGCCGGCTCGTGATCGCTGCGTTGGACATGATCGTCTCCCGTGGCTGAATATGCGATGCGATGTGCTCGGAAATCGGGAATGTTTGCCGTCGGGACCCTATGCTCAAGGCCAAAGGCCTGGCGCGGGTTCTCGGCGCACACCATCTTCGGGCCATTCAACTGGCGACTGAGCGATCACCACCGCAGGCTCCGGCGCAAAGCGGTCGAGAGTTTGCGCAGTGCAGTCCGTTTCGAAGAATGCCGTCTGGCCGATGGCGCCGATGATTAGCTTATCTTTCGGTGCCGTGCGAACGACATCCCTCACGCGGTCCAGTGCGACGCTGCATGGAGGATCCATCGCGTCGAACCGCAACGCCGTGTGCTCTGGCAAGAAGAAGTCGAGGTGCAGATGCGCGTCGTTGATACAGGGAATCACGAGGCGGTCCATGAGATCGATGTGCCGCGCCGTCGGTCCGGCCTTATCACTCACCTCCTGCGTCGGACCGATGGCGGCGATCCGGCTGCCGCGGACTCGCACGGCTTCTGCGAGCCCAGCCTGGGTTCCGGTGAAAATCCTGCCATTGGACAGCACGATCTCCGGTTCGGTCGGGGCAGGGGACTGGCGGCCGCAACCAACCGGCAGTGAGGCAACCGCCCGATCGTCCCACGCCCGCGGTATGGCAACCGGAACACGATTCGTTTCCCCCGGCACGGACGGAGGTGTCTGAGGCCTTAAGAGATCGAGCAGGCGATGAACCGTCGTGACGCCCGACTGACCGGCTGCCAGGATACTGGCTACCGCTACAATCACAAGGATGGTGTGCCACATTAGATCGCCTCCTCGGCACCGAGCACAAAACAATGTGCTCAGTGGCTAAGGCGCGAATCGAGCCGAAAAGGGGCCAGCGGCCTGATGTCGAGACCGATTCCACGGCGATCTCAGAGATATCTACCGTGAGTCGTCGACACCAACGTCCACCGTTGGTCAGCCCACGACAGCGTTCCTCCTTCTGCGGAAACAGACAGGAGACGCCACAAGGCCTGCTACGAACCAACACACCCCGACTCCACCCGACGACGAATTGCCCGGACCCGCAGGCGCCGCTCATACTCGAGACGGATCGGTAAGCGGCGCGTCGCTACCTCACCAGCGCGAATGAACTCGCTCGACACTGCGCCCGCGCAGCTTAAGAGCGATCGAGCGCGCCGAGGAGCGACTGAGGAAGCAAGGCGGCCGGGTCCGACGGGTCGTCCTCGACTACGAGCTCAAGCGCGACTAT
>Ga0114129_10006127_pt1 | contig 17052 bp, 14 predicted proteins | sample RhiMetdeltSRZDD1_FD_80071 | JGI IMG/M metagenome (GOLD analysis project Ga0114129, IMG submission 80071) | Populus rhizosphere microbial communities from Tennessee, USA - Rhizosphere MetaG P. deltoides SRZDD1 (version 2) (version 2) | ecosystem: Host-associated > Plants > Roots > Rhizosphere >... | reverse complement strand
GATGCGGCTGGCTTCCAGGGATTCTGTGTACGCTAGAAACTCACGTATGTCCACAACCTGATCCAGGATCTTAATTCCACGGGTATCGATGCCGCGCGAGGCGCAATCGTCGAGCCACGCACGTGGATAATCGTTCCCCACGCGCCCCACCAGGCCGAGGCCTGATTCCCAAACCCGGCATCCAGCTGCTGCGTAAAGCGGACTCCCTCCGGGGACATCGAGCCGCGCCGGACCCGTGGCGGCCAGTAAATATTCGCGTGTGAGTTGACCGAAGATCAGGTAAGCGGGATTCATACTAAAAACCCTTCAGAGGCTTCTTCCGATTTTGAATTGCCCAGCAATTCATGGCCAATCGCGCTTACGCCTGAGGCGCCTTTAAGAGCAGCTATTTTATCTTCAATTCTTCTTCGCGCTCCGGGATGGTGAAATTCCTGATGGTTGTGTAATCGACCAGCCAATTCAGATTGCGATTCATCCAGACCGTGAACGCCCAGGGCCAGGGCAAAATCCACATGGCGCGCGCGTGGCGTACCAAACGCACGACTGCACTACCGACCTCTTCCGCTGTGAGTAGCAGGGCCTTGGGAGTGGTTGCTTTTGTCTTTCGTTTGATGCCTGCATGTGATGCAAACTCTGTCACCACACCACCCGGATAGATCATCGAAACGTCGATGCCCCACGGCTTCACCTCACGCCGCAGTGCCTCGGAGAATCCATGCACTGCATGTTTGCAGGCAGCATAGATGGCATAGGTTGGTGTGGCAACCAGACCGGCCATCGAGCACATGTTGATAATATGACCTGCTCTTTGTTTTATCATCACAGGCAAAGCCTGTCGCGTGGTTTGAATTACTCCCATCACATTGACATCGAACTGCGATTGAATGTCTTTAACAGGATCCAGATTCTCCAACCAATCCAACCGCCCAAACCCAGCATTGTTGACCAATACATCGATGCGGCTAAATCGATCAAGGGTTTGCTGAATAAGGGACTGTATGTCTTCCAGTTTGGAAAGATCAGCCTGGACCACGAGCGTTTCTGCTCCGGAGTTCATCGCGGCGATCTCCTGGGCGAGCGCTTCGAGCCGGTCTACGCGACGGGCAGCCAGTACCACTTTTGATCCCTCCCTGCCAAATTGACGCGCAGTCGCCTCACCAATTCCCGATGAAGCGCCAGTGACAATAACGACTTTGCCTTTAATTTCCATAGGAAGCCTCCTGATACCGCTTGTTTCACGCATGAAAAACATGCGTAAGCAAACTTTCGTACTGTTTTACGAGCCGGTAGACAAATCCAAATCTATCTCATTATGCGGCACGTTGTGAATAGTCCTTGCGGATCTCAAATCGTGACAATGATGCAGTACCCTCATGGGCCCCAGCGTGGTTGATAATCACAATAACCGTTATTTGTGAGTCTGCGCAGGTCTGTGCCGTCGATACGGATGATGTAAATCTCGCAACCATGATCATCGCCAAAGTTGTCAAAGTAAGCTGTGAACGCCACCCATTTGCCATCCGGTGAAAAAGATGGGCCCTGACTGTTGCCCCCGCTGGGTGTGAGCTGCCGCACATTCGAACCATCCGCATTCATAATGTACACTTCGCGCTGCCAGGCTTCCCCGGAATATGTAACAATATATTGCCCATCCGAGGACCAGTCACTCCGCCCGCGAATGGCGGGCAGATTAGTGATACGAGTGAGTCGGGATCCATCCAGCCTGACGGTGTAGAGTTGCGTTGTGCCATTTCGATCGGATGCAAACAGGATTGACTGGCCGTTCGGCGACCAGGTCGGGTCCCAGCCATTGACCTGCTCAATGTTCCCGGGATTATTTCCATTCCCGTCCATGATCATGATCTGCATCAAGTTTCGATTGGGTGTACTGTGCATATAGGTGATGAACTGACCGTCCGCCGAAAATTCGGGAGCATTATCCACGCCAAAGGAACTGGTAAGACGATCCAGATCGCCTGAATTGAGGTTCAATTGATAAATTTCATAATTATTCTCACCAAAGAATGCAGTATACAGCACACTTTGTCCGTTCGGAGCCGGCGACGGATAAAAGTGCCTGATGTTATCTGCCGTGGTTAATCGCCTGAACCCGGAACCATCGGCATTCATGATGCAAATTTGATCGTTGGCTTGAACCTTGAATATCTGGCATGTGAACACAATATGACCCTGCGGCTGGTCTGAGGAGGAAGGGGATGGGATGGAGGTCTGTGCGCCGTCAGGACTGGAGCCTGGTGTGGCGGTGGAAAAGTTAAAATTGGGAGTCGTAATGGATTGTGTGACTTGGGGTTGAGTTGTAACGTTCGAGGGAGTGGAAGCTTGCATCGTGGCAAACAGGTCCACGGCTGGGGTAGCAGCGGGTCGGTTGCAACCAGTAATCAAGCTAAAACTCAGCAGAATCAAAAATATCTTTTTGTTCATTTTCGGTCCGTATAGATTCAAGGTGACACTCCTCACACGTCAGAATTCTTGCGCCGAAACTCCTGGAAGAGGCAGTATGGGCAGGAGATTTTTTTTGTCCATGGGGCGATATTTTTGGAGGCAAGCCATACATTGCACATCAGCAGTGATAAGACGGATGTGCAATTGTGTCTGTTCCGAGAGCGTACCTTTGCTGTACTTTTTTCCAGTGTGCTTGAATGGAGGCTGGGTCAAGTTCGGAGAGTTCACCAGGCGCAAGAGGAAGATGATGAACGCGCTTTTCTCCACTCTCCTGAACCTGGCGACGTAGTTGATCAAAATGGATTCAACGATTTGCAGTTCACGCATGTTCCACTGCTCCCTAATAACGAATAGCGCAAGCTGGCCCTCTTATGGTTGAGGCCCAGTCTTGCGCTACGATTCATACACTACCTCGGGTCCGTCTATAAGCCGCATTCTGTCCTGCGGGTTGCCCCGCATGTGCGATCATCTCTCTGGGCGGTACGTCGCCGCGCCGCTCAATGCAACCTACCCGGGACTGACCCTCGCATCGCATGAGAGGGTGCGTATGAAGACGAGCAGTCTCCCGCCATCCGCAGATGGCTTCGTCCCTACTTGGTCTTGCTCCCGGCGGGGGTTACCTGGCCATCCGTATTACTACAGATGCCGGTGGTCTTTTACACCACCTTTTCACCATCACCCCGCGAATCGCGGGGCTGTTTGTTTCTGTGGCCCTCATCCGGCAGGTTAGCTCCTCACGGAGGGTTCCCCGCCCCGGGTGCTATCCGACGCCGTGCTCTATGGAGTGCGGACTTTCCTCGATCCCGACAACGCAGAACCGCGATCGCCCGACCGACCTGAGGCGATAGTATGATACACGCAAGTGGAGGGATAGTCAACTGTGGCAGTGTGATTGCTAATACTTTTTCAACATTGAAAAAGATTCAACGATGGCCAGCAACCACCGCAAACTTCTGCTCATGTAGTTGCAAGTTTAAGTTGCAGCATCTGTGTATCAGCTGAGAAAGCTGAAGCTGCACCGTAATCGCAACGACACTGAAATTTCCATGACTTTCCGCGAGTCAGGTCGCTCATAAAAATATGCTATACTCTACCCATGCAATCGCGTGCAAACTGGTCAGAATGGGCCGAAACCTTGCGCCGCTTTAAAATGGAGGGATTTGCATCCTGGTTGTTGGATGCTGGAGCGCCTCTCGCAGCACTAGGTGCACAGGTGTTATATCTCGGTCAACCGTTTGTGGGTGGGGATCGAATCGATGCGCTTGCTCACATGCTCGAAGAAGATTCAGAAACTCAGGCATTTATTCATTATTTGCGCGGGGAGGAGTCCTGATGGCGCTGGTAATTGTCCTCATCGCCGCGCTGCTCTTAGTAGCTTTTACATTCCTGCGGCGCCGGTCCCCGGCAGTCCTTCGGCCGATCCAGGCCTTCGAACGTCTCAGTCACGCGATCGGTCTGGCCGTTGAGAACGGGACGCGCCTGCATATTTCATTGGGTCGTGGAAATTTATTCACTGCACGTGGCGGTTCGGCCCTTGCCGGGCTGGCCATGTTGCGGCGTTTAGCAGAGCGAACGTCGGTGAGTGACCGTCCGCCTATTGTTACGTCGGGCGATGCTTCGCTGAGCATTCTCTCCCAGGATACTTTGCAGGCCGGCTATAAAGCCGCGGGAGCGGATGACCAATACCGCGCCACTACGGGACGGTTAACGGGTCTCACTCCCTTTTCGTACGCAGCCGGGGCAATTCCCGTTACACGGGACGAAAACGTTTCTGCAAATGTACTGCTCGGTGATTTTGGAGCCGAGGCGGCGCTCCTGGCAGAAGCGGCTGACCGTGAAAATACCCATTTGATCGCCGCTAGCGATAATCTTTCTGCACAGGCTATTTTGTACGCCGCCGCTCAGGATCCCTTGATTGGCGAAGAACTCTTTGCCTCCGGCGCGTATGTTGGCGCGGGGCCCTCGCATGAGGCCAGTTTGCACGTGCAGGATGTGTTACGTTGGCTGGTGATACTAGCCATTCTTGTTGGTGCTTTATTACGAATGGTCGGAGTGGGTTTCTGATGCGTTATCTCACGGCAGCAATTGCTATCGCTTCTGGATTGATTGTCCTGCTTGGGTATTTCTATCCATTGGATACGTTGATTCAATTAAGAGTCATGCTTACGGATTGGGTTGTCATTATCGCCGCGATGGCGGTGTTGGTTGGCATTGCAAATCTAGTCCTTGTGCATACGGACAAGATACGCAGCGGCGAGAAGAATAGTATTTATGGTGTATTGCTGATTGTCTCATTACTATTCACGTTTGTCGCTGGGCTTGTGTTTGGACCCAATAGCCAGTTTATGCGAGTGGCGATCGATGCGATCATTGTCCCTGTGGAGGCGTCTCTGATGGCGATCCTGGCTGTGACCCTGGTCTATGCGAGTATCCGCCTCTTACGCCGGCGTGCAGATGTGATGACTGTGATTTTTTTGGTTGTGGCGTTGCTTTTCCTCATCGCGGTGATGCCTACGCCGATTGGTCCTGTACCCGGTGATTTTTTGTTGCTGCAATTTTTACAAATGTTTTCAGATGGCGGTGCACGTGGTCTATTAATAGGTATTGCCTTAGGGGCACTGCTGACGAGTTTGCGTGTGTTAATTGGCATTGACCGTCCATATGGTGGTAACTAAGCATGGCTAGTCTCACTTGTCCCAATTGTGGGAGAGATAACCCTGACTTCCTGGATGACTGTCAGTTTTGCCAGACCGCGTTGCGGCGCGAAGCTACATTGAACATCGGTGAAAACCCAACCAAGAAAAGCACGGGCGAATTGGAGGGAGTTTTGCCAGATTGGCTCCGGGATGCCCGTCAGCAGGCAAGGGATTCAGCGGAGGAGGAAGCTGCAAAAGAGGCAAGCAAACCGAAGTCCCAAAAAGAAGAGCCAGTTGATCTTTTGGCTGGGCTTGCTTTTCAGGGCGCGTCGGATGAGGAGGAAGTGCCCGATTGGTTGTCAGCAATCAATCCTGTACAGGATAAGAAGACCGCTGCGTTATCCAAACCGAAGACTGCTGACGAGGATCAGCCGTCCGATTTCTTTGCACAGTTTGAACAGTCGAATCAAAGGCTAGTCGATACCTCGCCTACGATTCCTTTGGCTGGTGATCTGTCACAAGAGGAGGCCTTACCCTGGATGTCGGGTAGTACAGACGAATCGAAAAAGGATGAATTGACGGATTGGTTCACGCAAACCTCTGCACAATCGAGCGAACCTTTTCCATTTGATACAGGCGGAACGCACTCTGGTGGGTTGGATAATTTCAACCCCCCCAATTCACAGGAATCTTTCGATGTAACTCAAGACAGGCCCGCTGCATCTCAACAACCAGAGGACCTAAGCTGGCTTCATGAATTGGAGAAATCCACCAAAGGACAGCCTCCTGCCACACCGTCAGGGGATATGGGATGGATGTCGAATTTGGATCCTTCCTCTGGTACACAGGAAGACTTAAGTTGGCTAAATAATTTTGGCGGTACGCCTACACCGGCTTCAGCGCCTGAATCGCAACCGGAAGATTTGAGCTGGTTAAATAACCTCGGCGGAACGCCGGGTACACCTTTGCCGGGGGAGCCAGCCGCGCCGCCAGCACCTTCCAATGAGGATGACCTTGGATGGTTGAATAATTTAGGCGGTCAACCACTCACTTCAGAACCAGCGCGCGCTCCATCTTCATCATCGGAGGAAGATCTAAGCTGGTTGAATGCGCTTGGCGGAACAACACCTGCGCCGGCAGAGAACATATCTTCAGAACCAGCAAAAGAAGGAGACCTGAGTTGGTTAAACAACCTGGGTGGAACTCCTATCGAACCTGCCTCCACACAATCTTCACCCTCTGCAGATGACATGGATTGGCTCAAGAACTTCAGTGAGACGCCCACCCCGGCTCCGGCAGAGCCAGCCCCTCCACAGGAAGATTTGGACTGGCTGAATACATTATCTGGCGCTCCGAGCAGTGAGCCATCTTCTGTTCAGCCAGCCTCCTCTTCCGAAGACCTCACTTGGCTCAGTAATCTGGGTGGCACACCCGCACCAGCATCAGCTGAACCGTCAACACCTCAGGAGGATATGAGTTGGCTGGATACCCTCGGCGGCACGCCTGCCGCACCGTCCACGGAGTCTGCGGCTTTTGAGCAACCCGAAGTGCCCGATTGGCTAAAGAGCATCGGTGCCCAACAACAATCGGCGGAGCCTCCCCAGGAATCTCCATACTCGCCTCGCAATACTGCACCGTTGAGTGAAGATGCCAGGCAGGAAATGCCCGACTGGCTCAAGAGTGCAACGGAAGCATCGAAATCGACCTCCCTGCCCCCTTTGGGAGCAACCTGGCCTACATCTGAAAAACCTGTCGAGAAGCGCAAGCTGGATGAAGTACCCTTCCGACCTAAGGGTCTACTAACGCCCTATCAGACTCAGAACGAGCCGGTCGCAGATACCGGTCAGGCTGTTCCAGTTGACGAAACCGTGTTCTCCACGCCATCCGACTCGACCCTCGCAAATCAGGATGTGGATGCGCTTTTTGCCGTGGATATGCCAGACTGGCTTTCACAACCGGCGCCTGCGGAGGGTGAGGCTTCCATTTCACAAGCGGACATCATGCCCCCCGGTGTTGGTGATGATCTTTCACCGGTGGATTTGCCATCCTGGGTACAAGCCATGCGCCCGGTGGAAGCGGTAATCAATGAGACGTCTGCAGTTTCAGCAGATCAAACCACTGAACGAGAGGGTCCACTGGTAGGCTTGCGTGGTGTGATACCCCTTGCGCCCATTGGTTCTGCGCAAAGACCAAAGGCAATCTCTCTTAAATTACAAGCGACATCTGAACAACAGGCCGGCGCTTCACTGGTTGAACAGATAATTGCCAGCGAAGCAACAGCCCAACCACTCAGGATTTCTCCCTTTGTTGCCTCTCAGCGTGCCTTGCGTTGGGGATTAGCCGCGGTATTCATCACCGTGTTAAGCGTGATGATCGGCATGGGCACACGGTTGATGCCCATCTCTGCTGCCCTACCAGCGGAAGTGAGCAACGCTTCGAGTACCATCCTATCCATACCAGAAGGTGCACCCGTGTTAGTGGTGCTGGATTATGAACCTTCGCTGGCGGGTGAGATGGAAGCAACAAGTGGCCCCTTATTGGATCAACTGGTTGTGTTGCGACATCCAAGCCTCACGTTTGTATCCACCTCACCCAGTGGGACCGGCCTGGTTGATCGATTGTTGACCAATACAAGGATCGGCCAGCCTGCGCCGGATGGGCTTGGATACCAATTGGACGTACAGTATTTCAATGCAGGTTATTTACCTGCTGGTTTGGCGGGTGTGCGTGGATTTACCGAAGCACCTCAAGCAGTTTTGCCTTCGGTAAAGGAAAAACTGTTCTCAGAATTTGCAGCAGTAATACTGATCACAGACCATGCTGAATCAGGCCAGATGTGGATAGAGCAGGTGACATTGGCAAAACAAAGTGATCCTGCACTGGCTAATCAACAGTTTCTGGTAGCGGCGAGTGCCCAGGCTGGACCGATGCTTCGACCCTACACTTCGTCGAAACAAGTAGCTGGTATGGTCAGCGGCATATCCGATGCAGCGCGCTATGAATTTGTGAATAACAGCCGTCCGGGCATCGTCCGTTCCTACTGGGATGCATTCGGGGTTGGTTTGTTCCTAGCCATCATTTCAATTGTCCTGGGAAGTTTGTGGAGTTTGTTCACTGGGATACGGGCGCGGCGCGCAGAAGCAGAACCGGGGTGACATTTCATGCCCATCGAAGCCATTTCTGCAATCATTGGTTTGGTACTTAGTCTGTTGATCTTTAGTTATCTCATCGGCGATAACCCGTTGTTCAGGAGCGCTATTTATCTTTTCATAGGCGTGGCTTCGGGTTATGCGGCTGTCGTGATATGGCATCAGGTTCTGTTGCCAAGGCTATTTCAACCATTGCTGTCAGCTGATCCAAACCAACTTTTGCCGGTGGTGGTCCCACTGGGATTGAGTGTTTCACTACTGGCAAAATTATCACCACGAATTTCATGGATGGGTAGTTTCGCAATGGCAATGCTGGTCGGTGTGAGTGCGGCGACTGCCTTGAGCGGAGCAGTGATTGGGACATTGATTCCACAATCCCGCGCGGCGATGGATGCCTTTGCTTCTCCGACTGTTGGGCGACTACTTCAGGGCATTGTTATGCTGGCCGGAACCGCTCTGACACTGGCCTATTTCCAATTTAGTGCCACACGGGCAGCAGACGGTTCGATCAAGCGTAGTGTTATCTTTGAGTTTCTGGCTTGGATTGGGCGTGTCTTTATTGCCATTACATTCGGCGTGCTGTTTGCAGGTGTATATATGGCAGCGCTCTCCGCCATGATCGAGCGCCTCAGTTCCATGATCAATTTTGTGAAATCATTTTTAGGTTTATAACGTTATGCCTACTTCGCTTGTTCAAAATGAATCGATCCTGGCGTTGGAAGTGGGCGCGGCCGTGACACGCGCGGTGCTTTTCGATGTGGTCGAGGGGCAGTATCGTTTCGTGGCGGCGGGTCAGGCCCCGACGACGGCGGAGGCGCCATTCAAAGATATTGGCATTGGCCTGCGCGAAGCTATCGAAGCCTTGCAGGCGGTCACCGGTTCAAAAATCCTGGCACCTGATCGTAATCTGATCACGCCTTCCCAGGCCGATGGCTCCGGTGTGGACGCCGTGGTTGCGACCATTTCAGCGGGCCCATCGGTCAAGACTGTTATTGTAGGCTTGCTCAATGATGTGTCATTGCAAAGTGCGCGACGGCTGGCTCAATCCACCTATAGTCGGGTGGTGGAATCGCTCGATCTCACCGATCAGCGCAAGCCAGATCAACAGTTGGATGGCATCGTCCGTTCGCGGCCAGATCTGGTGATTCTGACCGGTGGCACTGATGGTGGTGCCTCACGATCGATCTTGAGGATGCTGGAAGCAGTAGGGTTGGCTTGTTACCTCATGCCAATGGAAAAACGGCCCATGGTGTTGTATGCAGGCAATCAAAACCTTGCTAACGATGTACAGGAACTGCTGGGCGGGCACGCTGGAAAATTGGAAATTAGCCACAATGTACGGCCCTCGCTGGAGACGGAAGACCTGGGCGCCGCAAGCCGCGAACTGGCTGGCTTGGTGACAAAACTGCGCCAGCGGCAGATCAAAGGTGTGGATGAACTTTACATGTGGTCGGGCGGTAATCTCCTGCCGACTGCCTATGCACAAGGCCGTATGATCCGCTTCCTCAGCCGTTTGTATGAATCGACGCGCGGCTTGTTGAGTGTGAATGTGGGCGCTTCGGCGACTTCCGTGGCGGCAGGCTTTGGTGGCGAATTGACTCTGGGCACATATCCGCAGTTTGGGTTAGGGGAAAGTTTGGGTGGTTTATTGCAGTTCACTGAACTGGATGACATTATGCGTTGGCTGCCATTGGATATTTCGCCGAATGTGGTACGCGAATATTTATCGCAAAAATCCTTGTATCCCAGCGCACTGCCAGCCACGCGAGATGAACAGGGTATTTCACAGGCCCTTGCGCGGCAGGCTCTGTATCTGGCGGTACGTGCATTGCAGAAGGATTTTCCTGTGTCCGTGCGTGCCTCCCGAACGGAATTGATGCCACCACTGGATTTAATCCTTGCTGGAGGTGGCATAATCAGCGATGGTGTATCGCTGGGGCAAAGTTTGCTATTATTACTCGATGCAATTCAGCCCGTAGGCGTTATGCCTATTTTGATTGACCAAAATAACCTGCTTCCCTTGCTGGGTGTCGCAGGTGAAAGAAACAACTATTTGCCGGTGCAGGTGATCGACTCAGGCGCATTCATAGGTTTGGGGACGGTGATCTCGGTTGTTGCCTCGGCCAATTATGGCGATCAAGTGCTGCGCGCCAGACTAACGTATGGAGATGGCACGGAAGCACGTGCAGATGTGAAATTTGGTGGCCTGGAGATTCTGCCGTTGCTCAGTGGGCAGTCGGCCCGCTTGAGTTTGCAACCAGCCTCTCGGGTAGATGCAGGCCTGGGTCCTGGTAGAAGCGGAGCCATCCCGGTGACGGGCGGCGCTGTCGGAGTCGTCATCGACGCGCGCGGACGCCCACTGAAACTTCCCTCTGACCCCGTGCGGCGGCGTGAACTGATTAAGAAGTGGTATTACACGGTGGGAGGCTCATAGATGCTGGCACCCATACTGCATATTTTGCCTTTGGCAACGATCGTGCGTGAGCGAACCTTACCTGTAGCCGGTAAGGTGATCGCTCGTTTAGATCAACGCGTCAGCCCGACGGATGTGGTGGCAGAGGCGAATTTCGCGCGCGAACATGTTTTGCTGGATGTGGCGCGTAGCTTTGGTATTTCTGCCAACGCCGCTGACAGGTTGATCAAAGTGAAAGAGGGTGACCGTCTTACGCAGGATGCACTCATCGCGGAGCGGGGCGGGATGTTTGCACCTCCCATCAAGGCGCCGCGCCCGGGCCGCGTGATGGTGGCCGGGGGTGGCCAGGTTCTGATGGAAGTAGGCGATACGCGCGTTGAATTGCGCGCTGGTATGCCGGGTGTGGTGACGCAGATCCTCACGGAACGCGGTGTAGTGATTCGCACAGCCGGTGCCTTGATTCAAGGAACATGGGGCAATGGCCGCATTGATAATGGCCTAATGGTGAATCTGATCGATAAGCCCGATGCCGTGCTGGCCCCGGATCGGCTGGATATGAACCGGCGCGGTTCGGTAATCCTGGGCGGGCATGTGCGCGATGCAGAGACGCTTCGCGCGGCAGCGGAATTACCGGTACGCGGCTTAATCCTCTCCAGCATGCTCTCTTCCCTGCTTCCCATGGCTGTGCAAATGCGCTTTCCAATTTTGGTGCTGGATGGCTTCGGCACCATACCAATGAATACAGCGGCCTTCAACCTCCTGACCAGCAATAATGGACGTGAAGCAACCGTGAATGCGGAGCCCTTCGATCGTTACAACGGAAATCCGCCCGAAGTGATTATTCCCCTGCCCGTTTCTCATGAGCCGGAGGAGCCGCACGCCTATATACCATTCTCAGCGGGCCAACGCGTCCGTATGCGCCGTGCGCCGCATCCCGGTATGCTGGGTACTCTCACGAACCTGCCTGATGGCTTGAGTCTTTTGCCAAGCGGATTGCGTGCACCGGCCGGTGAAGTCAAGCTGGAAAATGGCGCCACCGTGCTTGTTCCTTTGGTAAACCTTGAAGTTGTGGGATAATTAACAACATGTTGTAAAGAGGAGAGTGAAGAATGTCCATGTACAACGATGATAATGTAGATAACTTTGACGATGAAGGCGCACCTCCTGAGGAATCAAATAATCGGACCTTCCTGTTAGCTGCAGGTGTGTTGGGCGTTCTAGTACTGTTGGCGTTTCTTTGTTTGGGAGGGTATCTCATCTTCTTTAGAAACAATACATCGCAACAAGCCCAGGCCACAGGTTTAGCACAAGCCACTCAACAACAGGCAACCATCCAGGTAGGGCTCACTCAATCCTTTCTGGCACAAGCAGAAACACTTACAGCCGCTGCAACGGTTACGGTGCCTCCCACGAATACACCCGTTGTAGCTCAGGCCACTGCGACCGTCTCACCGACGGCTGATCCCGCTACTGCGACGGTCGCGGCGGCATTCACCCAACTGGCCGTGTCCACACAGACGGTTATTCCCACCTCCACGGCCCTGCCAAACACAGGCTTCGCAGATGATGTGGGCATCCCTGGCATGCTTGCCATGGGACTGGCGCTTGTAGCGGTCATCTTTCTCGTAAGAAGATTACGCACAGTTCCGGTGAAATAAACTTTCTGAAGACTCCAAACCTTCGCAAGAGTACTATGAAATGAAGAGACCCTGATGGTGACTGACACCATCAGGGTCTAGGTTTTTGATTAAGACCATCGTTTTTTATTTCGGATGTTGGTAGACACGGACATAATCCACGTACATCATTTGGGGGAAGACACTGGATTCATCAGGTCTACCAGGCCACGTGCCACCCACGGCTACGTTCATGATCAAGTAAAAATTTTGGTCGAATGGCGCAGGATAGGGGGCGTTTTTCGAGGAAGTAAACCAGTCCTTTGCAGAGTGGAAAAGTTCCTCATCCACATACCAACGAATTTCGTTTGGTTCCCATTCGAGCCCAAAAATGTGAAAGTCTTCGGAATAATCTGCTCCATTGGGAAGATCGTAACTATTGGAGGCGTGTTCAGGCGGGTTGCCAAAATGCAGCGTGCCATAGGCGCGATTCGGCTCACTGCCGATCATTTCCATGATGTCGATCTCCCCTCCAGCGGTACCCGAGCCATAGACGCCACGTGTTGGCAATAACCAAAACGCCGGCCAGATGCCCTGTGTGTTCGGCAACTTCGCGCGGATTTCGAAACGTCCGTACGTCCAGTCGCCTTTGAATTGCGTAGTCAGCCGCGCAGAGGTGTAATCACGGCCCAGCATATATTCTTCGTTCGCCTGGATGACCAGCATTCCATCCTGGATATAGGAATTTTCGGTGCTGTCGGAGTAATGCTGTAATTCACCATTACCCCAACCAGAACCACCTTGTTGGTGATTCCATTTTGTGGGGTCCGGACCGCTACCATTCGGTTGATTAAATTCATCAGCCCAAACTAAATTCCATGAGTTTGGATCAGTTGTTGCCGTAATTGTCGGTAAGGGAGTCATTATGATCGAAGTGGAGGTCGCAATAACTCCTGGCTGTGGTGCACACCCAATCAACAACAGGGAAAGGGTGATGATAAAAAAGATGAGCCGCCTCATAAGTCAGAGTTCTCTCTGCTCCTACACGACGCTTTTCGCGACTTGCTCACCATATCCCAGCAATGCTTTCACCATTTCGTGCGAGCGCCCCTCAGCGTACACGCGCAGCACAGGCTCCGTTCCAGATGGACGGATCAATAACCAGGAATCATCGCCCATGATGTATTTAATTCCGTCGCGTTGACTGACGTCAGACACCTGCTCGCCTCCGATCTCAGCCGGGGCCTGCTTTGTCAAAAAGTCCGTCATCTCTGCTTTGGCCACCGGACGACTCAAACGTAAATCGGTGCGCTCGTAATGAGCAGGACCAACATCTTCAAGCAAATCTTGCACCAGTCCATGCAGTGTCTTGCCAGACTGAGCGATCATCTCCACCAGCAACAAACCCATAATAGGACCGTCACCCTCGGGGATGTGTCCCTTAAAGGAAATGCCACCGGACTCTTCCCCGCCGATGAGCACACTTTCCGACATCATGTAATCCGCAATATGATTGAAGCCCACTGGCGTTTCATACAACTTCAAGCCGTACCGTTTTGCGAGCCGGTCAATCATGCGCGTGGTGGATACCGTGCGTACTACGGCACCGGTCCATCTGCGTTTTTCAACGAGATATTTCAAGGACAACGCCATAATCTTGTGAGGGTCAACGAACGTACCACGCTCATCCATCGCGCCAATGCGGTCCGCGTCGCCATCTGTCACCACGCCAAAGTTGCCTACGCCTGAACTGACTGCCGACGCAAGCGCGCCAAGATATTTCGCAATGGGTTCCGGGTGCACGCTTCCAAAACCTGGGTTCATCTCACCGCGAATCTCCACGATCTCACAACCTGTTCCTTGCAGAAAGGATTTGATCACACCACGACCTGAACCATACATAGCATCCACCACAAAGCGTTGAGGATTATCAGCTATGATATCGGTGTTGATTAATGTCCGCACGTGATCGAAATATGCTGGAAGAGGATTAAATTTCTGAATCAAGCCTGCTTCACGCGCCTTCTTGAAATCCATGAGGTTTGGTCCACGGGCCTGCTGTTCGTTGTCGTTGATGTAGATTTCTACGCGCCGGCATTGTTCTGGCAGGGCCGAGCCTCCAAACGCGCCTTTGAGCTTGACTCCGTTATAACGCGGGGCATTGTGCGAAGCCGTGATCATCACACCTGCAATAGCGCGCTGCTGTTTAACTGCATACGAAATTGCCGGAGTTGGCGCGTCGGCATGTGCCAGTATGACGGTAAAGCCATTTGCGGCGAGCACGCGCGAGACCTCGCCCGCATAGCGATCGGATAGAAAGCGAGTATCGAATCCAACTATTATTTTTTTCCTGTCAGGCTCAAGTTCGCCATTTCCTAATTTATCCCAGTGTTCTGAAGCCACTGCGTCAGCAATCGCCTGCGCAACAATCCGCAGATTATCGAATGTAAAGGTATCTGAAATGACGGCTCGCCAGCCGTCTGTTCCAAAATGAATGGGCATTTGAAATATCCTTTTTTATGTCGGGTTCCTGATGCAAAATTCCCAGTAAGGCAAAAATTGGGGTTAGGGTGTTGCCGTAAACGCAGGGGTGGGTGACGGTTGCCACTCTGCCACTGGCGTGGCCGTGACCAGCACCGATTGAATCATCCAGCCGTCCACACGCACATCATTGACCAGTGCTAGGACATGTACCCAAATGACCCTATTTACCTCCTGCAGATCATTGGGCACGATAGTAACGGTGGCTCCATTCGGGAGCGTGGCGAGTACTTTTCCACCAGGCCTTTCCCGCACAAACGCACCACCGCCTTCGGAAGCTCTAATCAACCCGATGATAGGTGTCGGTTCGGCTGTCACGGTGGAGGTTCCCGTGGCTCGAATGGTGGGCCTGGGAGTAAGTGTCGACGTGCGCGTGGGAGTCACTGATGGGGCTCCTACACCTGCACTTGCGCCCGGTGCAAGTGTCAACGTAGTGGATTCTTCACTGGTGGGTGACAGCGTGGAGCTGGGCGATACCGAAGGAACGATAAGGGTTGGGGTCATAAGAGCAGGTTCCGGCGTAGCCAGGCCCGCCTGTACCTTGATCCACTGATCGAAGCCTGTGAGAAACGTCGCTATCGCGAGGATCGTGATGATAGCAAAACCGGTAAATGTTGCGCCGCCTAATGAAATTGGGTAGAAACGCAAGAAGAAAAGTGTGAGGATGCCAAAGAACGTTGCCCAGGCGAAATGCACCAAAAAAACCAACGCGCCCTCAGGCCACATCCCACTTACGCCGCTTCCGAGACCAAAACCCGCTGCGCAAAGCGGAAGTAATAACTCGTATGCAAGTAATGCGCTTGGCAGATACGGCCTTTCCTCAGATCGTACAAACGAGATGGTGAGAATTATGGCTCCTACGGTGAGGGCGAATAGATCCGGCACCCACAGCCTGCTGTGTATGAAAGCTTCGGTAAAGGTGCGTGATTCGTCTGGCAGAACGCGGGATGCAAAGCCTGCCAGCAAACCGCTTCCAAAGATGAGTAAGGAACTAAGAAGCAAGGCAGCAATCGTTTGTGCAAAAAGCCTCCCCGAAGCCGCAATGATTGAGAGTGACATTCCAATCCACGGTGTGAGCAAGGGTGCAACCAAAATGCCAAAGATCAATAGGGCCTGCGCGTTAAAGAAGTAACCCACTCCCAGAAATACACCCGCCACCAGCGAAAATACAAACAATTCATAGGATGGAAACGCGCGGCGCGCCAGGTGCTCGAATAACGCGTTACGACCTGCTTCGTCAGAAGGAAAATAGGCGCGACGTTGGGCACGCCTTCTCCTGGCACGGGCCGAAACAAACTCGTGTGATGGATCCGGCGATGGTTGCGATGATGATTCGGTGTAATTCATGTCATGCAATTATACAGGATATAGATGCGGAAAGAGGCTGCCCGCGCATGGTATGAAATGCAACGCTTCTTCCACCGGGAGAGCTGACTGGCGAAGCCGTGTTATTGACAGCCCTTTACCTTCGGGTATAATACCGTGCGCAAGTTGGCTCCGTAGCTCAATGGTAGAGCAGTTGACTCTTAATCAATTGGTTGAGGGTTCGAATCCCCCCGGAGTCACCAAAAAAGCTCAGATCTAAAAAGTCTGGGCTTTGTGATTCTAAAATGTGTGATCCGGAAAAGAATCTCAGAGGCGCTCCAGGCTTGCCAGGAACTTGCGTCCCAAACCAAACAATACTACATCGATGCCTATCCTGCTTATGACCATTTGTGCAGTGGCCTATTCCGTGGAAGCGGTCAACGTAGATTTGCGCCCTTATCTGAACCGTCTCGCCCGTAAAGCCTGATGTTGCGTACGCAGAATACAGCCCTGGTTAGTTCAGCAGTCTAAACCTCCATTCTGGATACTCAGTTCGTAACCTTTTATTCCAGGAGGCGTCATGAGAATGATCTTTTGATAGTCTTTATGCATCTGCATATATCTATTGTTTACAATTAATTTCAAATCTCTGTGGACACGCAGAGGGAGCATTCATCTTTTATGGGCATCCGGACCGAGTACGAAAGATTTCCATTTATGGCGGTAGGGAAGAAGATCAACAAGGCCAACTCAATCCTTCCGCAAAATGTGCAGTGGAGTTTGTACATCCTCATATTGGTATTGGTTGACATGCTGATGACCATGCTGGCATTCTGGGTGGCCTACTTTGTTCGTTTTCAAAATCCTGGAGGGATCTTTTACGAAACCGAAGTTGTCCCATTTTGCCAATACCGGTTCTTGCTTTATTT
>Ga0114129_10006124_pt1 | contig 17055 bp, 10 predicted proteins | sample RhiMetdeltSRZDD1_FD_80071 | JGI IMG/M metagenome (GOLD analysis project Ga0114129, IMG submission 80071) | Populus rhizosphere microbial communities from Tennessee, USA - Rhizosphere MetaG P. deltoides SRZDD1 (version 2) (version 2) | ecosystem: Host-associated > Plants > Roots > Rhizosphere >... | reverse complement strand
TTGAGGCTGGTCGGGCCCAGGTCGAAGTCGCGGCCGGTCGCCGCCGGCGCCCACAGGTTCTTCTTGATGCCGAACGCCGAGCTGCCCGCCGCCCCGTGCACCATCTCGACGCAGACGAGGCGAACCTTCGTCGCGGGCGCGGCGAAGACGCGCCTCGCCGGCACCATCGCCTCGAGGAGCGGCAGCCCCATCGTCACGCCGAGGCCCTTCAGAACGGTTCGCCGGGACAGATGCTTGTTGGTGATGACGTTCGGGATCATCGTTCTCCTATGCTCGCGGGGCCCCACCCCCGCTCGCCTGTCACGCTGCGATCGCATCCCTCGGCCCTTCGCGCTTCGCGCTCGGCCTCGGGGTGTCTCTATCTCTGCGACCTCTGATCGGCGTCGGTCGCGACCACGTCGGGTTTCGACATTCGAAACGCCCCGCTGTTGACGATGCCCATGACGAACGACGAGAAACGGTTGCCGTTCTTCGCGGCGTCGTTGACGATCGCGCGGATCGCCGGCATATCGTAGTACTCGACGCGGCGTCCGAGCGCGTAGGTCATCAGACTCTCGGTGAACGCGCGGATGACGATGTCCGAGTGCTTGAGCAGTCCGGCGCGAAGACCCGTTGGCCCCTCCATCTTCGTGCCGTCGTAGAGCTCGCCGACCGAATCGACCGGCACCTCGTTGTCCTTGATCCGCCACGCGCCGGTCACGTCGAAATTCTCCAGCGCGAGCCCCGGCGGATCGATCATGCGATGGCACCCGGCGCAGGCCGGATCCTTGCGGTGCTGCTCGACCCGCTCCCGCGTCGACAGGCGGCGGCCGCCGCCGATCGCCTTCACCGAATCGTCGAGCAGCGGCACGTTGGGCGGCGGCGGAGGCGGCGGCGATCCGAGCAGCACGTCCATCACCCACTTGCCGCGCAGCACCGGCGACGTGCGATCGGCCACCGACGTCAGCGTGAGAATGCTGCCCTGGCCGATCAAGCCGCGGCGGTAGTCCGGCACCTGGACGCGGCGGAACTCGCCGCCGGTCACGTTCGGGATCCCGTAGTGCTTTGCCAGGCGCTCGTTCACGAAGCTGTAGTCGGCCGTCAGGAGATCGAGGACGCTGCGATCCTCGCGCACGATGCTGCCGAAGAACAGCTCCGTCTCGCGGCGCATGGCCTGCGCCAGCGTGTCGTCGTATTGCGGGTACAGCAGGTAGTCGGGATGAATCTTGTCGAGATCCTGCAGGCGCAGCCACTGCGATGCGAAGCGCGTCGACAGCGCCTCCGATCGCGGATCGGCGAGCAGGCGGCGCACCTGGACCGCGACGCCGTCCGGCGTGCGCAGCCCGCCCATCGCGGCCGCCTTCAGCAGCTCGGCATCGGGAATCGTGCCCCAGAGGAAGAACGACAGCCGCGACGCGAGCTCCTTGTCACCAATCGCGTAGGCGTCGGCCGACCGGCCGCCCGATAGCGACGGCTCGAGCCGGAAGAGGAACCGCGGGCTCGCGAGGATCGACTGCAGCGCCATCCGGATGCCGCTCTCGAAGTCGCCCTTCTTCCGTCCCTGCTCGTAGAACGCCATCGCGTCGCGCAGCTCGACATCGGTGGTGACGCCGCGGTACGCCGCGGTCGTGAGGCGGCCGACGATCGCTGACGCGCACGGCGCTTCTTCGGCCGCCGTCGTCGGCCGGCACGTGAACATCCGACGCCGGCTGACCGTGTCCGACACGCCGGTCACGTGCGTCGGACCGAGCAGCGTCATGTCGCGCATGTGCGGCAGCGCCGTGACGCCGAACGTGATGCTGACATCGGCGAGCGCGTTCTCGAGCGGCGCGATCAAATCGTCGACCGGGCCATCGAGCTTCTGCACGAACGCGGCCGTGATGCGCTGCGGTCCGGCCCTGATGTGGATCGGCGGCGTCTTGAGCTCGAGCCCGTTGATGCCCGTCTGCTGATCGGTCTCGCTCATCCGCGGGCTGACGTCGACCAGGGCCGCACGCTCGCCGTTGATCGACACCTCCACCTGCTCGGTGATGCCCATCGTGAGCATCGTGTAGCGGCCGAAGATCCCGCCGAGCGGCTCGTAGTGCATCGACATCTTGACCGTGTACTCGCCGTCCGCCGGGAAGACGTGCACGACCGAGATGCCGCCGCGCGTGCCCATGGGCGCGCCGTCGACGTGGCGCATCTGGGAGGCCGTGCGCGACGCCTTGTAGGTCACCGATGTCGCGCTCGCGCCGCGATCGCCGACGGCGAGGCGGCTGATCTGGCTGGCGGCGCGCAGATACCCTTCGAGCACCGCCGGCGAGAAGCTCTGCACGTCGGCGATGTTGTCGAAGCCGCTGCTGATCGTGTCCGGCGGCAGAAACGCATCGACGTCCACGTCGATCCCGAGCAGGTCCTGAACCGCGTGCCGGTACTCGGCGCGGGTCAGCCGCTGGAACGTCCGGTGGCCGGGATTCGGCTGCCGCGCGGCCGCCTGATCGAGCCGCGACTCGAGCGAGGCGACGAAGGCCTTCACGGCCTCGGGCGCGGGCCGGCTCGACGCCGCCGGCGGCGGCATCATGCCGGCGCGGAGCTTCCGGATCATCCGCTCCCCGAGCTGCGCGTGCTGCTCGATGGTCGCCGCGTCGAATCGCTCGAACGACACGCCGCCCGGCTTCATCTCGTCGTCGTGACAGGTGGAGCAGTACTCGCCGACGAGACGGTTCTGCGCGTCGATGGTCAGGACGCTCGCGGGCGTGGCAGGAACGGCCGGCGCCGGCCTGCGATGCGACGCGATCATTCTCGGCGCCTGCGCGCGCGGCGTCGCGCCGGATACTCCCGACAGGGACTCGGCCGAGAGGCCGAGCCCGAGCACGACGATGGCCGCGGGCGCTGCGGCTCTCAACACGATTTGCATTTGTGATTGTTCTTGACGCCGAGCTTCTCGAGCAGCGCGATCGTCTCGGGGAAGGGCTGCGTGCGCTGGACCGGTCCGTTGGCCATGTCGAGCACCGTGTTGCCCTCGCGGTTGACGGCCATAGGGTTCGCGCCCTTCGCGATCAGGTACTCGATCATCGGGTTGTCGCCGCGCGCCGCCGCGTCGTGGAGCGCGGAGTTGCCCTCGTGATCGCGAACGTTCGGATCGACGTGCAGCTCTTCGATCAGGTACCGGACGGCGGCCAGCATCCCCCCGGGCGCGAAGCGGTGCGAGTTGGCCGCGAAGCCTTCGCCGTAGCCGACGCCCGCCGCGGCGAGCAGCGGCGGCACACCGGGGCCGCCGGTCGGGACCGGCGGCACGCCCGACACGTCCTCGATCGTCTCGCGGCCGATCGCATCGCCCGTTCGCGGCCGTCCGGCCGGCTTCATCGTCGGAATGGACGGATCGGCGCCGTAGGCGACGAGCAGCTTCATGGCATCGATGTCGCTCGCGTACGCGGCGCGCCAGAAGGGCGTCGCGCCGATCTCGTCGACGCCGGAGAGATCGAAGTTATAGCCCGAGTACCACACCTTCCTGCGCAGGCGGGCGTTCGGATCGGCGCCGCGGTCGAGGAGCGCCTGCATCAGCTCGAGGTGCGTGGTGTTCTGCTGGGTGTAGGCGCGCGGCTGCGGATAGAGCGCCTTCGGCGCCCACACGCAGTTGAGGACCGCGTAGAGCGGCGTGGCGCCGTTCTCGCTCGCGAGCGTGGGGCTCGCGCCCTTGTCGAGCATCTCCGTCGCGAGATCGAAGTGGCCGTTGATCACCGCCATCAGCAGCGGGCTCGTGCGATCGCCGGCGCTCGGCTGATTGATATCCGCGCCGGCGGCGACGAGCGTGCGCGCCGCGTCGACGTGACCCTGACGAATCGCGAACAGCAGCGGCGTCAGGCCGCCCTGAGCCTTGACGAGCTCGGCGCCGCGAAACTGTCGCGTGACGCCGGGAATGTCGGGGCCGCGCGCGCCGCCCAAACCGAATCGGCCGCCGAATGCGCCTCGCCCAGCGCCGCGTCCCCCGCCCGCGGCACCAGCATCGGCACCAGCACCCGCAGGGGCACCCGCACCCGCTGCCCGCGCCGCCTGCGCCTGCAGAAATGCCTCTTCCTCGGGGCTCGTCTGCGCGGTGACGTCGACCACCTTGCTCGTCGCCTTGACGTCGGCGCCGTGCGCGAGCAGCACGCGCATCGCGTCGACGCGGCCGCTGGCGGCCGCGAACATCAACGCCGTTTCACCGCGCGAGGCTTCCTTCGCGTTGACGTCGGCCCCGCGTTCGACGAGGAGCGTGACCGCCGACGCGTTGCCCGACTGCGCCGCAGCCATCAGCGCCTGCGCGCCGCTCGACGTTCTCGCGTTCACGTCGGCGCCGGCCTGCAGCAGCACGTCGATCGCGGCCGTGTGGCCGCCCTCGCCCGCGAGGTAGAGCGGCGTGTAGCCGCCAAGCCGCGTCGTCGCCTTCACGTTGGCGCCGGCGTAGACGAGCATCTTCGCGAGCTCGGCGTCGCCGCGGCGCGCCGCCCAGTGGAGCGCCGTCATCCCGTCGCCCTGCGCGGCGTTGACGTCGGCGCCGTCCTTCAGGAGCGCACGGACGCCGTTGCGGTCGCCTTGCATGGCGAGGTCGGCGACGCGCGTGTCGCCACTGGCGGCGGCAAGCATCGCCGTCGTGATGAGCGCGGCGACGGCGAGCGCGAGGAGTCGTCTCATATCAGCCGTTCAGATCGAGCTCGCCCGTGCTGTCGCCGAACGTCTTGACGTCGTCGACGCCCAGACCGTGCAGGATCGACAGCCAGACGTTCGCCATTGGCGTGCCGTCGGCGGCCTTCACGTGCGCGCCGCCCTTGAGCAGACCGTCGGCGCGGCCCGCGAGGAACAGCGGGCAGCGTTTGTGGTTGTGCACGTTCGAGTTCCCCATCGGCGATCCGTAGATCACGAGCGTCCTGTCGAGCAGGGTGCCGTCGCCGTCGTGCAGGCTCTTCAGCTTCTCGAGGAAGTACGGCACCAGGCTGACGTGATGCTTGTTGATCTGCGCGAACTGCAGCACGCGATCCTCGCGGTCGCCGTGGTGCGACGCCGGATGGAACGGCGCGTTGATGCCGCTCGCCGGATAGACGCGCGCCGAGCCGTCGCGGCCGAGCTTGAAGGAGAAGACGCGCGTCACGTCGCCCGCGAAGGCGAGCGCCTGCAGATCGAACATCAGCTTCACGTGCTCCTCGAACGAATCGGGCACGCCCACCGGCGCGCCCGGCAGCTCGCGCGGCTCGCCGCTCGCGTTGTGCGCCTCGATCCGCTGGATGCGGCGCTCGATCTCCCGCACTTCGTCGAGATAGTCGTTCAGCCGCCGGCGATCGGTCGGGCCGAGGTCGCGCCGCAGCCGCGTCACCTCGGATGTGATCCAGTCGAGGATGCTCTTGTCGGCCTGGCGGTGCGCCGCGCGCTCTTCCGGCGTGGCGCCGACGCCGAACAGCTGATCGAAGGCGACGCGCGGATCCCGCACCATCGGCAGCGGCTCGGTCGCACTCCCCCAGCTGATCGTGTCGGTGTACACGCATGCGTATCCGTACGCGCAGCCTCCGGCCTGATCCACGTTCTCGATGCACAGCTGCATGGACGGAATCGGCGTGTCCTGTCCGAACTTCCTGGCGTACACCTGATCGAGCGAGATGCCGACCTGGACGTCGGACCCTTCCGTCTGCTTCGGATGCGCCGAGGTGAGGAACACCGCGCTCGACCGGAAGTGATCGCCGCCGATTTCCTTCGACTGGAACGCTTCGGCGTTGCGGACATCGGTGTTGCTGACGATCGTCAGGTAGTCGCGGAACGGGTCGAGCGGGCTGAGACTCGTCGGCGACAGGTCGAACGCGCGGCCGGTCGCGGCCGGCGACCAGAGGTTCTTCGCGAGCCCGATCGCGGTGGACCCGGCGGCGCCGTGCACCATCTCGATGCACGCGAGCCGCGTCTTGCCCGCCGCCGCGGTCTTGGCGAACAGCGTCGCCGCCGGCACCATCGCGTCGAGCAGCGGCAGCGACAGCGTCGCGCCCATCCCCTTCAGGACCGTCCGCCGGGAAAGCTGCTTTTTGGTGAGGATGTTGGTGATCATCTTTTTTCTTATGCTCGCGGGGCCCCACCCCCGCTCGCGCGTCACGCTGCAACCTCGTCCCTCGGCCCTTCGCGCTTCGCGCTCGGCCTCGGGGTGTCGTTCCTCGCCCGGAGTGTCACCGTTCGTCGGTCGTCGAGGCGGCCTCCGCCCGTGACATCTGAAACGCCGGACTGTTCACAACCCCGAGGATGTACGACGAGAACTTGTGATCGTTCTGCGATGCCTTCTGCACGATCGCGCGGATCGACGGCATGTCGTAATACTCGACGCGGCGGCCGATCGCGTACGCCAGCAGGTTTTCGGTGAACGTACGCAGGAAGGTCTCCTGGTGATTGAGCAGCGCCTGGCGCAGGCTCGCCGGTCCGTTCAGCGGCGTGCCGTCGTAGAGCGTCCCGGTCGGATCGACAGGGCTGCCGCTGTCCTTGATCCGCCACGCGCCGACCACGTCGAAGTTCTCGAGCGCGAGGCCGAGCGGATCGATCACGCGGTGGCACGACGTGCAGTTGGGATCGCGTCTGTGCTGCTCCATCCGCTCGCGGACGGTGAGCAGCCGGTTCGACGCGACGGCCTGCGTCTCCTCGAACGCGGGCACGTTGGGCGGCGGCGGCGGCGGCGGTGACCCGAGCAGCACTTCCATGATCCATTTGCCGCGCAGCACCGGCGACGTGCGATCCGCCACGGACGTCTGCATGAGGATGCTGCCGTGGCCGAGGAGGCCACGGCGGTTCGGATCCGGAATCGGCACCTTCCGGAATTCGGGTCCGCTGACGTTCGAGATCCCGTACTGCCGCGCGAGCCGCTCGTTGACGAACGTGTAGTCGGCCGTCAGGAGCTCGAGCACGCTGCGATCGTTGCGCGCCAGATAATCGACGAGCAGCTCGGTCTCGCGCTGCATCGCGCCGGCGAGCGTCGCGTCGTAGCTCGGATAGAGCAGCGCGTCGGGATGGATCTTCTCGACGTCCTGCAGCCGCAGCCAGAGCGACGCGAAGCGCGTCGCGAGCGCGTCGGATTTGGGATCTGCGAGCAGACGACGGACCTGCCGGTCGAGGACGCCTGGACTGCGCAGCGTCCCGAGCCGCGCGACTTTGATCAGCTCCGCGTCCGGCGGCGCCGCCCACATGAAGAAGGACAGCCGCGACGCGAGCTCGAGATCGGTGACGTGGTAGTTCTGCCCCGGGCGCACGTTCACCGGCGCCTGCTCGAACCGGAAGACGAAGTACGGGCTCGCGAGGATCGCCTGCAGCGCCATCCGAATCGCCGCCTCGAAGTCGCCCTTGCGGCGCGCGTCCTGATAGAACTTCATCAGGCTCTCGAGATCGCCGCCGGCGGGCCGACGGTAGGCTTCGGCGGCGAGGTCGCCGATGATCCGGCGCGCGCACGGCAGCTCGTCGGCCGCGTTGACCGGCCGGCACGTGAAGATCCTGCGGCGGCTCGGCGTCTCGGAGACGCCGGTCACCTTGTGCGGACCGCTGACGATGAAGTCGCGCAGGTGCGGATAGACCGTGACGCCGATGTTGCTGCCGATCTGCGTGTCGGCAAGCGTGTACTCGATCGGCGCCAGCAGATCGTCGACCGGCGCGTCGGACCGCTGGATGAACGCCGCCGACGTCCGGTGCGGGCCGGCCTTGACCGTCACCGGCGGCGTCTGGATCGTCATCCCGTTCGGGTCTGCCTCGCTCATGCGCGGGTTGATGTCGACGAGCGCGGCGCGTCCGCCGTCGGTCGACACCTCGATCTGCTCACCGCGCATCGGGCTGCCGTAGAGCTGCCCGGTCGGGATCGAGTGGAGCATCAACTTGAAGACGTACTCCCCGTCGGCCGGGAAGGTGTGCACCACCGAGATGCCGCCGCGCGTGCCGAACGGCGCCCCCTCGACGTGCCGCAGCTGGTTTGCCGTGCGCGGCACCTTGTAGGTCGCCTCGCTGGGCGTCGCCGATTTGTTGCCGACGGCGAGGTAGCTGATCTTCGTCGCCGCCCGCAGGTACCCTTCGAGCATCGTCGCCGAGATCGTCTGCACGTCGGCGATATTGTCGAAGTTGTGGCTGATGGTGTCCGGCGGCAGGAACGCGTTGACGTCGACGTCGAGCGCGAGCAGATCGTGAATCGATCGTGCGTACTCGGCGCGGTTCAATCGCTGGAACGTGCGCCGGCCGGGGTTCGGCTGGCGGGCGGCGGCCGCATCGATCCGCGCCTCGAGCGCCGCGGCAAAGGCCTGGGACGTCGCCGGGTCGGGACGGCTGCCCGCGGTCGGCGGCGGCATCATGCCGGCGCGAAGCTTCCGGATCATCTTCTCGCCGAGCTCGGCGTTCTGCTCGATCTTTGCCGCGTCGAAGCGCTCGAGCGTCAACCCGCCGATCTTCGCTTCGTCATCGTGGCAGGTGGAGCAGTACTCGCTGACGAGGCGGTTCTGCGCATCGACGGTCAGGACGGCTGACGCGGTCGCGCGTCCCGCCGGCGAAGCGGGCGCCGCCGCGCGCTCGGCCGACACTCCGAGGGCCAGGCCGGCCAGCATGACTGCAAGCGTGGCGGCGACAAGACGCATGAATTCGAGAAAAAAGTATACGGACAAACAGCGCCAGAGTTGTCAGTTCTTGTCTCTCGAATCGGCAGTGCAACCTCAGGCAGAAGTCGTTGGCTGTCATATACTTCCTTCGATGGTCGGACGCTTCGCGATCGTTGCGCTCGCCTCGCTGCTCCAGCTGCCTCCGGTGTCGTGGACCTGCCCGATGCATCCCGAGATCGTCGAGGATGCGAAGGGGCTGTGTCCGATCTGCAGGATGCCGCTCGAGGCGGTCCGCCTCGAGCAGGTGTGGAGCTGCCCCATCCATTCGGTCGTCGCGGAAAAAGCGGGCGGCCGGTGCCGGATCTGCGGGCGCGATCTCGTCCCGATCACGATGGCGATGACGTGGACGTGCGCCGATCGGCCCGGCGTCGCGCACGCCGAGCCGGTCGCGTGCGCCGACGGATCCAGTCCGATCCTCAAGTACACGCCCCGTCCGCACGGCAATCACAACCCGCAGCACGGCGGCGCGTTCTTCATGGCCCCCGACAACTGGCATCACGTCGAGGGCGCGTACCCGCGCGCCGGCGTGTTTCGGCTGTATCTGTACGACGACTACTCGCGTCCGCTGTCGGCCGACCGCCTGCGTCGCGCCGCGGCTCGCGTCGAGGCGCCGCGCGAGGTTCCGCTGGTAGCGCGCAGCGGAGGCTTTCTCGAGGCGCGCGTCCCGGTCGCGTCGCTGCCCGCGCAGATGACGGCGAAGGTGCGATTCAAGCCCGGCGAGCCGGAGCACCGATTCGATTTCGCGTTCACGGATTACACGAAGGACACGAAGGACACGAAGGACACAACGGACACAAAGGAAGTCGGCGCCTCGGAAGGGCAGACCAGGGACGTCGATTCAACCAGAACACCGCGCGATCAACTGAAAGACCTCGCGCGCCAGATCGCCGACGCAATCGCGCGCCGCGCGTTCGGCGAAATCTGGGTGCCCGCGCTGCAGGCGAAGGACGTCGCGCTCGCGATCGAAGCCGCGACGACCGACCGCCGGCGGGACGCCGTGTCGGCGGCGGTCCGGGAGCTCGTTCGCGCGGCCTGGATGCTCGACACGTACGGCGATCTCGGCAACGCGCAGCAGATCGCCGACGCGCACGCGCGCTTCGTCGGCGCGATGAAGCAGCTCGACGCGGCGCTCCGATGAGGATCCGTACGGCCGTGCCGCTCGCGATCGCCGCAACCGCGATGGCCGTCGTCCACGCACACAAGCCGATCACATCCAAGTTCACGTACAACGAGCACGTCTTCCCCATCGTCCGCGACCGGTGCAGCCGCTGCCACGTGGACGGCGGCGTCGCGCCGATGTCGCTGACGACCTACCAGGCCGCGTTTCCCTGGGCGGAATCGATCAAGAGCGAGCTGCTCGCGGGACACATGCCGCCGACCGCGCCGCTGTCGGCGCGGGAGCTCGACGTGCTGATGACGTGGGCGACAGGCGGCACGCCCGAGGGCCCTGCCGCCGCGGAGCCGAACGCGGTCGCGCTGCGCAACGACTGGCCGCTCGGCCCACCCGATCTCGTCGTCCGCGTTCCGGCGGAGACGGTTCTTGCGCCGGGACAGATGGAGGAGACGCGAGAATTCGTCCTTCCGTCGGAAGGGATCGCGGGCCGCGCGATCCGCGCGGTCGATCTGCGGCCGGGCATGCCGGCGGTGGTGCGCCGGGCGACGTTCTATCTACGGAGGGAGCGTCTGCGGCCCGCGCGAGGAGAGCGAGTCCCCGAGCGCCACAGCGCGAGCGAGCGGGGGTGGGGCCCCGCGAGCATTGGAAAGAGTTTGACAGTGCTCGCGTTCTGGCTGCCCGGCGGCGAGACGACGCCGACGTCGGCCGGCACCGCCTTCATGGTGCCCGACGACGCCGAGATCGTCGCGCGGGTCACGTTCCGCAAGACGTGGAAGTACGAGAACGATACCGTCCGCGATCGCAGCGAGGTCGGCTTCTACTTCGCCCCGGCGGCCGCGCGCGCGGTTCAGACGATCGCGGTGCCGCGCGAGCGCGGCGTACGATTGCCGTCGGCCGCGGAGATTGTCGCTGTCGACGTCGCCGACGTCGACGGCGAGCTCGTCGTCCGGACGACGCGGCCCGACGGTTCGCGCGCTGTGCTTCTGAGCACCACCGGGCACCGCGAATGGCCGCGGCGTGTATGGCTCTCGGCACCGGTCCGCCTGCCTCGCGGCGCGCGCCTGACCACGGCCGCGCCGACGATCGTCAGCATCGTCTTGCCCGGGCAAGCACGAGATCGGCGCCGAACACGATAGAATCACGTCACCACGACCGGGATGTCCGACACAGCAGCCGCCCGCGCCGTCAACATCGACGACCTCCGTCGTCTGGCGAAGCGGCGTCTGCCGCGCGCGGTCTTCGACTACATCGACGGCGGCGCCGACGACGAGATCACGCTGCGCGAGAACAGCCGCGTCTACGACGACGTGCTGTTCCGGCCGCGCTGCGCGGTGGCGACGCCCAGCTGCGACCTGCGGACGACCGTGCTCGGCCAGCGGGTCGATCTGCCGCTGCTGCTCGCGCCGGTGGGCAGCAGCCGCCTGTTCTATCCGAAGGGCGAAGCCGTCGCGGCCCGCGCGGCGGGCGCCGCGGGCACCATCTACATTCAATCCACGCTGACCGGCATGCGCGTGGAGGACGTGAAGGCGGCGACCTCCGGACCGGTGTGGTATCAGCTGTATCTGGTCGGCGGCCACGACGTCGCGCGCGCCGCGATCGCGCGCGCGCGGAACGTCGGCGTCTCGGCGCTGGTCGTCACCATCGATACACCTGTCGCAGGGCTCCGCGAGCGCGACTACCGGAACGGCGTCGTCGATCTGCTCACGAAACCTGTGCTGCAGCGGCTGCCGTACGTCTTCCAGTTCGTCGCGCGGCCGCGGTGGCTGGCGGCGTTTTTCGCCGACGGCGGCCTCATGAGCTTTCCCAACGTCGTGCTGCCGAGCGGTCCGATGCCGTACGCCGACGTCGGCGCCGCGCTCGAGCAGTCGATGGTTGCGTGGAGCGACCTGCGCTGGATCCGCGACGCGTGGCAGGGCCCGATCGTCGTCAAGGGCGTGCACACCGGAGACGACGCGCGGCGCGCGATAGACGAGGGCGCGAGCGCAGTGGTGGTGTCGAACCATGGCGGGCGTCAGCTCGACACGGTCGCGCCGACGCTGCGCGTGCTCCCCGAGGTCGTGGCGGCAGCGGACGGCCGCGCCGACGTGCTGCTCGACGGCGGCATCCGCCGCGGCAGCGACATCGTGAAGGCGTTGTGCCTGGGCGCGAAGGCGGTGCTGATCGGCCGCGCCTACGCGTACGGGCTGGGCGCCGGCGGCGCCGCCGGCGTCACGCGCGCGATCGACATCCTGCGCGCCGACGTGATCCGCACGCTGAAGCTGCTGGGATGCGCGTCGATCGCCGACCTGGATCGATCGTACGTCGACGCGCCGCACGGCTGGTTTGAACGAACGAGAGTCGCTGCGACGACCCGCTGACGCGGCTACGACTGCCGCCGCAGCGCCTTCACGATCGCCTCCGCATCGAACACGCACCCGCCCCACACGCCGCCGCTCGCGTCCTGCAGCGCCGCCCACAACCGCGTGTCCGCCGGCAGCGCCGGATCCGGCGCGAGGTCGGCTCGCGGCGGCCGCGCCGCGAGGCGGCGCGTCCCTTCGTCCGCGCCGGCGATCGATCCGTGCTCGCCGACGAAGTTCACCGTGCCGGCGAGCGCGGCTCGATCGATGACGATCTCGATCGTGTCGCCGTCGCGCAGCTTGCCGATCGGTCCGCCGGCCAGCGCCTCGGGCGACACGTGGCCGATGCACGCGCCGGTCGACACGCCGCTGAACCGCGCGTCGGTCACGACCGCGACGTGCCGGCCGAACGGCAGATGTTTGAGCGCGCTGGTGATCTGATACGTCTCTTCCATGCCGGCGCCCATCGGACCGCGGCAGATCAGCACGAGGACGTCGCCGGCCGCAATCCGGCCCGCTTTGATCGCCGCGATTGCCGCGGCTTCGGTCACGAAGACCTTCGCCGGCCCGACGTGGCGATAGACGCCGTCGGCGCCGACGACCGACGGATCGATCGCCGTCGCCTTGATGACCGAGCCCTCCGGCGCGAGATTGCCGTGCGGAAAGCACACCGTGGACGTCAGACCCAGGCTCGCCGCCCGCTCGGGCGAGAGAATCACGTCGTCCGGGTCGACGCCGTCGCAGGCGCGCAGCCGGTCACGCAGCGAGGCGCGGCGCACGGAGGTCTCCCATGCGTCCAGCTGTTCGCCGAGCGTGACGCCCGAGACGGTCAACACGCGTGTGTCGAGCAGACCCGCGCGCCGCAGGTGCAGCATCACCTCGGGCACGCCGCCGGCCATGAACACCTGCACCGTCGGATGATTGCGCGGTCCGTTCGGCAGCGCGTCGACGATCCGCGGCACCCCGCGGTTGATGCGCGACCAGTCCTCGGCGGTCGGCCGGCGCAGCCCGGCCGCATGCGCGATCGCGGGAACGTGCAGCAGCAGGTTCGTCGAGCCGCCGAACGCCGCGTGGGCGACCATCGCGTTGCGCACGGCACCGTCGGTGACGATGTCGCGCGTCGTGACGCCGCGCGCGTCGAGATCGAGAAGCGCGCGCGCCGAGCGGCGGGCCATGTCGATCCAGATCGGCTGGCCCGACGGGGACAGCGCTGAATGTCCGAGCGCGATCCCAAGCGCCTCGCCCACGACCTGTGACGTCGCCGCGGTTCCCAGGAACTGGCAGCCTCCGCCGGGCGAGGCGCACGCGCGGCAGCCGATCTCCGCCGCCTGCTCGAGCGTGATCTCGCCGTGGACGAAGCGGACGCCGATCGTCTGCGCGCGCCCGGCGTCCTCGCCGTCGGAGGACAGCAGCGTCACGCCTCCCGGCACGAGCACGGCCGGCAGATCCGGCGAGCCCGCGAGCGCCATCATCATCGCCGGCAGTCCCTTGTCGCACGTCGCGACGCCGAGCACGCCGCGGCGCGTCGGCAGCGATCGAATCAGGCGGCGGAAGATCGTCGCCGCGTCGTTGCGAAACGGGAGGCTGTCGAACATCGCCGGCGTGCCCTGCGATCGGCCGTCGCACGGATCGGTGCACGCGCCGGCAAAGGGAATCGCGCCCGCGTCCTTGATCGCGTGCGCGGCCGCTTCGACCAGCAGCCCGACCTCCCAGTGTCCGGTGTGATAGCCGAGCGCGATCGGCGTGCCGTCGGGTTTGCGCATGCCGCCGTGCGTCGAGAGGATCAGGAACTCGCGAGCGCCGAGCGCGGACGGCGCCCACCCCATCCCGACGTCCTGCGTCCACCCGAAGAGATCGCCGGACGGCCGATCGCGGAGCATCCCGGGCGTCAGCGGCAGCGCGCCGGCCGGTCCCGCCGCGCGCGTCTGCACGTTGAAGATATCCGGTGATTCGGGATCGAAGAGGTTCATGAGTACGGCCATGCCGGCCGCGAGAACAATCCGCCGTCCACGAACAGCGTCTGCCCGCTCACGAACGACGCTTCGTCGCTCGCGAGAAACACGACCGCGCGCCCGACATCGTCCGGGACGCCGACGCGACCGACCGGCGTGAGGGCGGCCCAGGTCTGCGCGTAGTCGGCGGCTTCGAGCTTCGTGCGTTCGATCTCGATCGCGCCCGGCGCGACGCAGTTCACGCGGATGCGGTGCGGACCGAGCTCGACGGCCATCGCCTTCGTCAGCATCTCGATGCCGCCCTTGCTCGCCGTGTACGGCGCGAGCATCGGAAACGGTATCTTGTTCGACCCCGATCCGATGTTCACGATCGATCCGCCGCCCTGCGCGTGCATCACCTTCGCGGCGGCCTGCGAGCACAGGAAGCAGCCCTTCAGGTTCGTATCGACGACGCGATCCCACTCGGCTTCGGTCAGCTCGAGGAACGGCTTCCACGTCTGCACGCCGGCGTTGTTGACGAGGATGTCGACGCTCCCGAACCGCTCGACCACGCGCGCGATCATCCTGTCGACGTCGGCGGCGATCCCGACGTCGCCCTGAACGGCGATCGCTTCGCTGCCGAGTGCCTGAACGTCGGCGACGGTCGCCGCCGCGCCGTCGGCAGACGTGTGGTAATTCACGCCGAGCCGGCAGCCGGCGCGCGCCAGCGCGAGCGCGATCCCTTTGCCGACGCCGCGGCTGGCGCCGGTCACGAGCGCGCAACGTCCGTCGAGTGTGGGCATGCGTCCGTACTGCGACCTGCGTATCTATTTCTTTTCCGGCAGCGTGAACGCGAACAGCGTGCCGCCGCCGCCGACGACCAGATACTGCCGGCCGTCGAGCTCGTAGGTGATCGGCGAGTTGCCGACGCGGCCGATGGCCGTATGCCACAGCGTCGCGCCGTCGCTCGTGCGCAGCGCGAGCAGGTTCGCGTTCGAGTCGCCGCTGAAGGTCAGTCCCGACTCCGTCGTCAGCACGCCGGCGCCCGATCCGCCTTCGCCGATGTCGTGGCTCCAGCGGATCGCGCCCGTCTGATAATCGATCGCGCGCAGCGCGCCTTTCGCGGCGACGCCGTAGTCGGCCCCCGCCCACCCGTACGTGCCGTGCTCGGGCTTGAAGAAGTAGATCCCGTACGCGTCGCGCGCGCTGACGATGAAAAGGCCGGTCCTCGGATCGAAGCTGGGCGACCGGTAGTTCGTGCCGCCCCCTTCGTCCGGCGCGATGAGCCGGCCGTCGCGCGCCGGCTCCTTCGCCGGGTTCGGCGTCGGCCGCCCCTGCGCGTCAAGGCCGCTCGCCCAGTTGGCCGCGGCGAACGGTTTGGTGAGCAGACTCTTGCCCGTCAGGCGATCGAGCACGAAGAAGTACCCGTTGCGCGACGCCTGCATCAGCATCTTGCGCGGCGCGCCGTCGAACGTCGCGTCGACGAGCACCGGGACCTCCGACGCGTCCCAGTCGTGCGTGTCGTGGGGCGACGCCTGGAATCCCCACGCCAGCTTTCCGGTGTCCGGATTCAGTGCGACGATGCTGCAGGTCCAGGGGTTGTCGCCGGGGCGTGCGGCGCCGTTCAACACCGGCGTCGGATTGCCCGTGCCGACGTACATCAGATTGAGGACCGGATCGTAGGTCCCCGTCATCCACATCTGGCCGCCAGTCGCGCCGCCGCTCGGATTGCCGGGCGTACCGGCCGGCGGCGTGCTGTAGAAGGTCCACTGCGTGCGTCCGGTCGCCGGATCGAACGACTTCAGCAGTCCCGGCAGGTTGTCGAAATCGCCGGCGACGCCGACGATCACATGATCGCGAATCACCAGCGGCGCGTTCGTCGACCAATAGCCGCGCTTCGCGTCGGCAATCACCACGTTCCAGCGGACCTTGCCGTCGCGCGCATCGAGCGCGACGAGGTGCGCATCGGGCGTGGTGAAGTAGACGGTCTCGCCGTGAATCGCGACGCCGCGATGGCCGATGTGGAAGCCCTGATTGGTCGGATACACGTAGTGCCACACCTGACGCGCCGATCGCGCGTCGAACGCCCAGACGTTGTCGGGCGTCGTGATGTAGACCAGACCGTTGGCGACGATCGGCGTCGCCTTGATCTGCTGCGGCTGCCCGGTCTGAAACGCCCAGGCCAGGCCGAGCTGATGCACGTTGTCGGGCGTAATCTCGGTCAGGGCGCTGTGGCGCCGGCCGGAGTAATCGCCGTGATAGGTCGTCCAGCCGTCGTCATTCGCCGCCGTCACGGCGAGCGCGGCCGCGACCGCCACCCAGAGACTTTTCATATCGCCTCTACTTCAACGTCTGGAGATAGGCCAGCACGTTGTGCATGTCTTCGTCGGTGTACTTCGCGAGCTGCGCCATGTGCGCGTCGAGCGGTCGATCGACGGTGAACTTGACCTGACCCACGGGCCACGACCGATACCAGCCGGACGCGTCGGTCAGCGCGATCGTGAACTCGTCGCGGTACGCGAGCCGGCCCGTGATGGTCTGCCCCGATGGCAGCGTGACGGTCGCCTTCGCCTGCAGCTTCTCCGGCGTGGTGGCGTCGCCGCCGCGCCCCGACGGATACAGCATGCGCTGCAGCAGCGGGAGCCCCTGCAGCCGGTTCCCGATGCCCGCCAGGTCGCCGGACGGCGAATGGCACTGCGCGCAGCCCCCGGCGCCCTGGAAGTACTCGGCGCCCGCCCGCGGGTCACCGACCAGGACGTTGCCCGGCTTGAACATCGGGGCGCCCCGCAGGGTGTCGTTGACGCGGTCGTGCGGCGACGCGACGTTAGGCACGCTGCCGGCCCTGGAGAGCAGGGGCACGGTGCGGTCCATGTGCAGCGGCGCGAAGATCCTCGTCCGTACGAACTCTTCCCACGGCATGCCGCTCACGTTCGCGATGACCTGACCAGCGGCCGCGTACATGACGTTCTGATAGATGAAGCCGGACCGCAGGGAGTACGCCGGCTCCACGAATCGCATACGCCGGAGAATTTCGGCGGTCGTGTTGTTGGTGCCGTACCAGAGGTAGTCCGCGTTCGGCAACC
>Ga0114129_10006123_pt1 | contig 17055 bp, 15 predicted proteins | sample RhiMetdeltSRZDD1_FD_80071 | JGI IMG/M metagenome (GOLD analysis project Ga0114129, IMG submission 80071) | Populus rhizosphere microbial communities from Tennessee, USA - Rhizosphere MetaG P. deltoides SRZDD1 (version 2) (version 2) | ecosystem: Host-associated > Plants > Roots > Rhizosphere >... | reverse complement strand
ACGCTGGCGATGATCAAGGATCTGAATCGCGCCGGCCTCACGACGTTCGGCGTGGCCGGTTGCGACGCTGATCTCATCGGGACGTATCGGAAGTGGGCCGCCGAGGACAAATTGAATGTCCGGACGTTCTGCATCGACGGCGTCGGTGTCGGCAACTCACCCGAGCAAGTCGAGCGTGCGCTCCCCCGGATCGCGGAGATCAAGCTGTTCCAGGGCGACAACTGGGTCGACAAGATCTTCTACGGTGAGAGCGTCTACGGGCCGTTGCACGATCCGATGTTCATACCGAAGTCCGATCCACGACCCGAGCAGTTGGCGCTGTGGCGCAAGATCGCCACCGAGATCGCAAAGGCCGGACTGCCCTTGCACGTGCACGCGAACCTCACGAACACGATCGATGGGTTCCTCGATCAAATCGAGGCGATCAACAAGGAGTACCCGGTCAAGAACCTGCGCTGGGTGCTGGCGCACGTGAACCAGCTCAATGCCGCGCAACTCTCGCGTATGAGAGAGTTGGGGATCTACGCCGCCGTTCATCCGTGGGCAGTCATCAACGGTGGCATCAATCAGAAGGTGTTCGGGGACGCCGCTCTCGATATGGCGCCGCTCGATACGATCCAGAAGAGCGGCGTGCTGTGGGGATTCGGCAGCGACGGGAGCCGAGCGAATCAGATCCTGCCGTTCACGACCCTGTGGTGGGCGGTCACGGGCAAGATGGTTGGCGGGACGAAAGTACTGCGACAGCCGATCAGCCGCGAGGACGCGCTCATCGCGCACACGCGCAGGAACGCGTTTCTGGTGTTCCAGGAAAACAATCTCGGCTCGGTTCAGGTCGGACGACTCGCCGATCTCGTCGTCATGGATCGCGACTATCTCACCATCCCGCCGGATCAGATCAAGGACATCAAGCCGGTGATGACGATGGTTGGAGGTCGGATTGTCTACGACGCGTCGAGTCCCGACGTGTCGACGCACTAGCACACGTAGTGTCCGGCTTCCGCCTTCGCGCGAGGCTACGGTGGACCACCGTAGCCTTGGCGGAGGTGGTTGGCCGGACCGGGAGACACGAATGCCCGCGTACTGGGTTGCCCGCGCGAAGATTACCGATCCGGTGCAGTACAAGAAGTACACGGATCTTGTTCCGCCCATCATTGCGAAGCATGGAGGGAAGATCCTCGCGCGCGGCGGCCGGTATCACATCAATGAGGGACCGCACGAGTTCCATCGCTTCGTCGTGATCGAGTTTCCAACGCTCGAGCAGGGCGTCGCCTGTTTCGAATCACCCGAGTATCAGCAGGCGGCGTCATTCAGACGCGCGGGCGGCGGCGTCGTGGAAAACGTGATGGTCGATGGCGGAGACGCTACTGTCTAATCCGCCCAACTCAAAACTCAAATCTCAAAACTCAAACACGATGAGGTTCAACGTGCAGATGCGCGCGCTGGTAGACCTCGCCGCGCGGGTCGCGCTCATGGGCGGCGCGAAGCGTCTGGTGCAAGCATCTCCTCGAGCGCCCGCGCGACCTGCGACCCGGTGAACGGCTTCGGGATGAGCAACACGCGCCGCGCGTGCCGGCGGCGAAGCGCCTCATCTGCGATCTCAGGCGTGTCGCTGATGATCACGATCGGAAGCTCGGCGAGCTCGGGGCGATCGCGGACGATGTCGAAGAGCGACGCGCTCATCTCGAACACCGAACAATCGAGCACCAGCGCATCCGCGCCGTTGGCGACGATCAGGTCGTCGACGCCCGGAGTGAAGCCTGTCGCGAGGACCTCATGGCCGCGGTCGCGAAGAGCCCAGCTCAGAAGCTCGGCGATCTCGGGCGTGTCGTCGACGAGCAGAACCCGAGGCATGCAGGTGCCGCAGCCAGCTACGCTCCAGCGCCGGCGAGACGCGGCTTCTTGGCGGCCGCCGGTTCCAGATCCAGCACCCATACACGGCCGCCGGCCGTGAAATAGGCGCGGTGATCGTGCTCGATCATCGCGCCCCAGGCCTCGAGGGTCCTCATCGCGAAGGTGTAGCCTTCGAAGTTCTTCCTGGTGTGGCGGAACACTTCGGTGGTGTGCCAGTTGTCGGTCAGCAGCGCGTCACCCGCATGCACACGTACCACCGTGTAGTAACGATCGTGCACCGCGTCGGCACGGACATCCCGCGTGGAGCCCGTCTTCTTGCCCTCAGCGACGATGTAGCTTTCCTGCGCGGGCGCCGGAGTCTGCGTGGGATTAGACGTGTTTGTCATGGCGAGCCTGGCTGTTGAATTATGACTGGCCTCTGGTCAACTCCCAACGCCCAAAATCCAACTCCCAATCGAGGCTCTGCTTTTGGGAGTTGGGAATTGGGATTTGGGAGTTGACCCCTTGTCTCTAAACCGTATGCGCGATGGCCGCCGCGGCTTCGGCGGTAGCCATGTTGACGTGGGTGCTCGCGTCGGCGGCGCGCACCAGCGCTTCCGGCAACTCGATGCCCATCATCTGCCACTGCTGGTTCGCAAACCGCTGCAGCGTGGCAATGTGCTCTGCGTGCAAGTGGCCGAAGCGCCCTTGCAGCTTCAAATAATCCGAGACCGGACGCATCGTGTCCGGGCGGAAGCTGTAGTCGTACGCACGCTGCCCCGGGTTCCACTCCCAGATTGGGTAGAGCCCGCACTCGACCACGAGCCGGCCGAGATCGACCGACCGGGGCGTCTCGTACACGAAGCCTTTTTGGCACGGTGTGTAGACCATCAGATACGCTGCACCCCGGTGATTGAGCCCGGCGCGCACTTTGTTCATGAGGTCAATGGGATAGCCGACGCTTGCGGTGGCCACATAACAGTGTGGGTGGCCCGCCGCCATCATCCGCGCAAGATCCTTCGGGAAGAGCTTCTTGGCCTCCGGCACTTTCGGACCAGGAGGCGAGAAGGTCGTCATGCCGCCGTATGGCGTACGCGACGAGGCCTGAATGCCCGTGTTCGCGTACTGCTCGTTGTCGTAGCAGATGATCAGACAGTCATGATCTCGATAGAGAGCGCCTGAAATAGACGCGAGACCGATATCCGACGCGCTGCCGTCGCCGGCCTCGCAAATGATGTTCGGATATGGCCCCTTCCATTTGCCCTTCCGGATCATCGCTTCGTAGGCGGCGGCAACGCCCGCAGTAAAGCTGCCGGCGCTGCCGATTTGCGTGTGCGCCCACGGCACGTTGTACGGTGTGCACAGATACGAGCTGTTGGCGACATACATGCAGCCAGTCGGGCCGATGAGGATGGTGTTGTCTCCAGCGGCCTTGCTCGTGATCCGGTACTGGATGGACGGGCCGCAGCCGGCGCATGTCCGGTGGCCGGGCACGAACGGCTCGGTCTCGGGCAGGTCGGGGTTGTAGAAACGCGCCCCCTGATTCGGGCTCCCGAGCATCGGCAGCATCTGACGTTGGACTTCAATCGTCGCGGGCATTGTCGTCTCCAAGCCAGTCCGGCTAAAGCCGGACACTACGTGAAAATCTTACTCTTCGAACCCGACCCAATGTGTGCGCTTCTCGATTGCACCGCGTTTCTGCGCGTCGAGCATCTTCTGCGTCATCCAATAGAATTCTTTCAGCACGATCGCTTCGCCCCCCATACCTGCCATGAACGAGAGGACGAGCGGCCGCTTGTCGCTCTCATAAAGCGCGCCGCAGGCTTCAGCATAGAGCGATCCGCCACTGCTCACGCTGCCCAGGCCCATGTTCGTCTCGATGACGCCCACGACCTTGAACTTGGAGAGCACGTTCATCACGCGGTCCGTCGGGTACGGCCGAATCGTCCGCAGCCGCACGAGGCCCACGTTGGCCCCGCGCTGGCGCATGTGTCGGATCGCATGGCGCGCCGTCACGGCGTGGCCGCCCTGCATGAAGAAGACAACGTCGGCGCCGTCCGTCATGAACTCCTCGATCCAGGGATCGTACCGACGCCCGAAGATCTGGGCGAATGCCTCGTGCACTTCCTCGATGACCGGCACGGATCCTTCCATCGCGCGGGCACGCTCGAGCTGCAGCGGCGGGCCCTGCTCCGGCATGATCTGCGGTCCGTGCGACACCGGATGGCGCGGATCGAGCGGGTACGGATGTTTGTAGGGCGGCAGAAACTCGTTCACCTGACCCGAGTCGGGCAACTCACAGTCGGTCGTGATGTGCGAGACGAAGAAGCCATCCTGACAGACCATCTGCGGCAGCAGGACGCGCGGATCCTCGCCGATGCGATAGCCCATCAGATGATTGTCGAACGCTTCCTGCGCATCGCACGACCAGCCCATGAGCCAGCCCATGTCGCGCGTCGACAGCGCGTCGGTGTGCTCAGACCCGAAATCGCCGGGCGGGTCGAGCGTCCGGTCCGCGATCATCATCTGCACTGGCATCCGGCTGCCCGAGATCGGTGAATAGAGCTCGTAGGCGAACTGCACGCCGACTCCGGAGCTGCCGGTGAAGACCCGCGCGCCGCTGGACGAAGCGCCGTGCGCGATGCTCAGTTGCGAGTGCTCGCTGTCGGCGACGATGTACTCGGCGTCGAGCTCGCCGTTGGCCACCATCTGTGCCAACGCCATCATCGTCGCGGTGTACGGCCGGATCGGATACGCCGTGATCACGTCGACGTCTGCATACTTGGCCGCCTGCGCGGCGGCCACGCAGCCGTTGATGCGAACGTTCCTCTTCTTAGCAGCCACCGTGGTCGTGGTCATGGTCGCTCCTCGTCACCGCCGCATACGGTCCGGCTAAAGCCGGACACTACGATCAGCGCCAGTTCTCGATGTCCTTGGCCGGAAGATTCGGAAGCTCGCGGAGCTCCTTGGCCTGCCGCCCATGAAGTCCCTGTGTAATGGCGAACGCCGTGTCCATGCGTACAACGCCGGTATCGAAGTCGAGCTCGGGTACACCTTCGAGACAGCCCGTCGGGCACTCTTCGATACAGACGCGGCAGCCTTTGCAGTAATCGACCAGGATCTTGTACAAGCCGTTCGAGCGTTCCGGTCGCACGATGCACGGCTCCGGGCAGACCAGATAGCAGTTATCGCAGGCGTTGCACGTGCCGCAACTGAAGCAGCGGTTCGCTTCCTCCACCGCCTGTTCTTCGGAGTACGCCTGAATCACTTCATCCTGCGTCCGCCGCCGGCTCGCCGCCTGCAGCATCTCCTGCGCCACGCGCGGGAAATGCGGGAAGTACGTCATGTTCATGCGCTTCAGATCGGTGATCACGTCGATCGGGATCGCGCGGGGCTCCAGTCGCTCGCCGCGGAGCACGCGATCGACGTTGAACGCGACGCGCTTGCCGTCGCCCACTGCGTTCACTACCATCAGCGGCTGACCCGATCCAATCTGGACGATGTCGCCGGCGGCAAAGAAGTTCGTGTTGCCGAGCCGCCCGAATGCGTCGACGGCGATGGTGCCGCGCTCGTTCTTGAACTCGGCGGGCAGCCACTGGAGCGAGGGGTGCTGGCCGACGGCGATGATCACCTGGTCGACGGGAAAGTTGACGCCAGCCACCTCGCGATTCACGGCGATCGGTGAGGCGTTGATGGCGCCGGTGAACCGAGCCGGGTGCAGCTCGAGGGCGTCGACCGTACCGTTGCCACGCACGGCGGTCATCGCGAAGCCGTGCATCAGCTCGACCCCCTCCTCGAGCATGTCGTGCAGATCTTCGGGCACGCACGGCATTTCTTGGGTGTTGCTCTCGACGGTGATCATCGTCACTTCCTGCGCACCCTGCCTGAACGCCTCGCGCGCGCAGTCGATCGCGGTGTTGCCGCCGCCGATCACGGCAACGCGCGGCCCGAGCTTCACCGTCGACGTCCCCATGCCGATATCGCGGAGGAACGGAAGGCCGTAGTGCACGCCGCCCTTGTCCTCACCGTCGGCACGCACGCTGTTGGGTTCAGTCAGGCCGACCGCGAGCACACAGGCGTCGTAGTTGTTCTTCAATGCGTCCCAGGTGACGTCCTTGCCGACTTCGGTGTTCGTCTGGATCGTGACGCCTAGTTCGACCAGGCGTTCGATCTCCCTGTCGAGCACGTGCTGAGGCAGCACCCAGTCGGGAATCCCGCCGCGATTGAGGCCTCCCGCCTTCGGTGATTTTTCGAGAATCGTCACCGAATAGCCGAGCCGCGCGAGCTGATAGGCAGCGCTGTGTCCGGCTGGCCCCGATCCGACGACGGCCACTGTTTTCCCAGTCGGTGGACCGGCAACGACGACGTCCTTCGGCAGCGCTTGCCCAAGGTCACCGAGGAATCGTTCGACGGCGCGGATCGAGATCGCCTCGTCGTGCTGGCCGCGATTACAGGCCTGCTCGCACGGGTGATAGCACACGCGTCCGGTCACTGACGGGAACGGCATGTCTTCCTTGATCAGCGCGTACGCATCGAGGTACTTGCCGCGCTTCACCAGATCGAGATAGCCCTGGATCTTTTCGTTCGTCCCACAGGCATTGTTGCAAGGCGGCATCTTGTCGCGGTACACCGGGCGGATCGATCGCCAGTTGCCCGTCGGAAACAGATCCTGCCCCTTCGTCTGCGACGGTGCCGGAGTGATGCCCGCAAACGGCACCTGAAGCCAATCTGGAATGTGGGTCCCTTTCGTCGACATGACGACCTTTCTACGCGACCGCCTGCCCCAATGGCAGGACGTGCAATTCGTCGAGAGCCGCACGGAAGGCGGCTTTGTTCGCGATCATTGGCTCGATCGTTTCCATCTTCACGATGCCGGTTGTTTTCACCACAGCGGCAATGAGAGGGGCGGCAATGTCTGGCGCGATGGCCTTGCTCCGCTCCGCCGCGCCTTCCGTCGAGAGGCGGTCGAGCCCGAGCTCACCCAACCGGTAATACAGCCACTTGTGCTCGGCGAGCTTCGCAGCGTCGACGCACACGAGCTGGGCCAGCCGTTCCGGGCCTGGAACGAACCGCAGCATGTAGTCCGGGGTGTAGTGCGTATTGATCACAAGCGTCCCGCCAGGCGGCATGCCCCGCATGTAGTCCCAACCCTTGACCATCGTCTGCTCGACGAGCACGACGATGCTCGGATGCTCGTTCTCGTAGGTGAGGGCGTTTTCGATTTCGCTGTCGCTCAGGCGACAGTACTTCCGCGTGGGAGCGTTGGTGCGATCGGGGTTGTCCACGTAGTTCTCCATCGCCTGCGCGAACTTCCCCTCGAGCCGGCCCGCCGCGGCGACCGAGTTGACGATGTCGCGGCCTTCCTTGTCCATGATGATGCCGCGCGTCCACACCGTGAGTTCGGTATAGCTCATGATGTCTCTTCTCCGTTCGCGTTCGCCTCGTCCTTCGACTGCGCTCAGGACGACCCTGAGCCTGTCGTCCCTCGACCTTGCTCGGGACGACCCTGAGGTTCTCGAAGGGTCGAAGGGTCGAGCCCGCGGTCCAGGACGGTTGCGAAGTCGCTGCTGCGCACTTCAAAGATCCGTCCGCGCCGCCCTCGCTGGAACTCCGCAATCGCCAGCAGCGTGGCCTTCTTGCATGCGCTTTCGAGGTCGGCGCCAGTGAGCCCGTCGGTGTTTCCGGCGAGCCCTTCCAGGTCGACGTCCGCGGCGAGTGGCACCCGCCGGCAGCAGAGCTTCAGAATCTCGGCCCGTCCAGTTCGGTCGGGCTTTGCGAACCGCACGATATAGTCGAAGCGCCCGCTGCGCAAGAGCGCCGGTTCCACGCGCTCGGGCCGGTTCGTGGCTCCAACCAGAATCACGCCCTTGACGTCGCGAAGGTTGTCGATCTCGCGAACGAGCTGGCTGAGAATGCGCGCGTAGATGCCCGAGCCCTCGGACCCGTCCAGGCTCGGTTTTGGCGCGATCGCATCGATCGTGTCGAAGAAGAGCAGGCACGGCGCGGCGCGGCGTGCCTTCTTGAAGACATCCCGCAACGCCTTCTCGGACTCGCCCAGCCACTTGGAGTACAGCTGTGGCCCGTCGATCGTGATGAGGGGGAGCTGCTGCTCGCCCGCGAGCGCGCGCGCCATGGACGTCTTGCCAGTGCCCGACGGTCCAACCAGCAGAATTCCCCGCGGCGGCGTGAGGCCGACCTGCTCGTAAATGTCATCGCGCCTGTGCGCGTGCTCGATGACCGACGCAAGCAGGCCTTTCACCTCGTCTAGAGCGCCGAGCGACGCGAAGGTCGATGCGCTCTTCTCGATGTAGAACTCGCGCGTGGCGCTCGGCTCGACCTCCTTCAAGCCGGCGAGAAAGTCTCCGCGCGTCACGATCAGTGTGGCGAGCTCCGCTTCCCCCATCTGGTCAATGAGCGGCGCCACCGAGAGAAAGCGCCGGAGTGCGATCATGCCGACTTCCTGGCACAACGCCTCGAGATCCGCGCCAACGAAGCCGTGTGAGTGCTCCGCGATCTCCGGGAGCTGGACGTCGGGACCGAGCGGCATCGCACGCGTATGGATCTTGAGAATCTGGAGACGCGCCTGCGTGTTGGGAACGCCGATCTCGATCTCGCGATCGAAGCGGCCGGGACGGCGCAGCGCCGGGTCGAGCACTTCCGGAATGTTCGTCGCGCCCAGCACGACGACCTGGCCACGCGAGACGAAGCCATCCATCAGGCTGAGGAGCTGCGCGACCACGCGCTTTTCGACCTCGCCGGTCACTTCGGCGCGCTTCGGGGCCACGGCGTCGATCTCATCGATGAACAGGATGGCGGGGGCGCGGCGCACCGCGTCCTCGAAGACTTCACGCAGCTTCGCCTCGCTCTCCCCGTAGAACTTGCGCATGATCTCGGGGCCGTTGAGGTGAATGAAATGCACGCGACTTTCGGCCGCGACGGCCCGGGCGAGCAGCGTTTTCCCGGTGCCCGGCGGTCCGTACAACAGCACGCCTTTCGGCGGCAGAATCCCGAGGCGCTCGAACACGCGCGCATGTCTCAGCGGCAGCTCGACGATCTCTCGGACGCGTGCGACCTCGCGTTCGAGGCCGCCGATGTCCTCGTAAGAAACGGCCGGGGCAGGGGCCGCGGATTGTTCACCCTCGATGATGCGAAGGTCGGTGCGTGGGCCGATCACCACCGGCCCGGACGGAATGGTCCGGACAATCTGAAAATTCACCGCCTTGGCAAAGGTTGGCACGCGGACCACGCAGCCGGTAATCACCGGCACGTCGGCGAGATCCTCGAGCATCCGATCAGGGCCGATTATCGCCGGCGGCGCACCAACCCAGGACGGTGTCAATCGCACAGCGACCGCGTACGCGTGTTCGACCGCGGTGACTGACACTTGTTCCTCCAGGCCAGCGCCGCAATTGCTTCTCGCCGTGCCATCGATCGCGATCATCCCCACGGGCGTCGAGTCCCATGGGACGGCCCGGGCGACAGTTGTTGTGCGGCCGACGATCTTCACGACGTCGTTGGGCCGCGCGCCGAGGCGCGCGAGATCCGCAGGCGCCAGCCGCGCAATCGCGTGGCCGACGTCCTCGACGCGCGCTTCCGCGACGCGAAGCTGAAGGGTCGCCGCAGGCGAGGTCGTGGAGTCCATCAGGGACCGACCTCGAAGCGCTTTCGGATCTGTCGTGCGAACTCCTCGAACAGGCGCGTGAGCTTCTCTTCGTCGGGACGATTCAGCTCGCCCCTCGACGCCGCTCGGGGCGACCCTGAGCTTGTCGAAGGGTCGGGACGACCCTGAGGCTCTCGAAGGGTCGAAGAGTCGTCCGCAAATACTTCGACGCGCGTCCGCTCGTTGCCAAGATCGGTGAGCCGGACGGTGCCGAGGTTGGTGTGTTCGATGGCCCACCCGTCCACTCTGGCCGAGGTCACCGCTATGCTCAGCACGTCGCGGGTGCTCTGCCACGGCACCACGAGGGCGCTGACCAGGCGCTGCTCGTCGGCGCACGCCTCGATCGCGCGCGAGACGACGCGCGGCGATCCGGCGGCGACGAAATCGACGGCGTTCACGTGCGTACCATCCGCGGCCCCGCTCGTGCTAAACTGGTCCGGTGGTCGGACCAGTACAAAAGCGCCTCAGTCTGTCACCGGGCAGCATGACTGTCAAGACTCGACCGGCTCGACCGGCCTCCAGACGCGCCGCAGCGGACGCACGCGTGATCGCGCCCATCAAGAAGATACGGGTGCACGAGGAGATCGCCGACCGCATTCGGCGGCTCATTCTCGAGCGGACGTTGCCACCAGGACGGCCGCTGCCATCCGAGCGTCTGTTCGCGCAACGTTTCGGTGTCAGTCGCGGATCAGTCCGCGATGCGCTCCGGACACTCGAGGTCCTCGGCCTGCTCGAGATGCGGCACGGGCAGGGGACGTTTCCTCGGGAACTGTCGGTGGACCGCCTGGTCTCGCCCTTGTCCTCGGTCCTCACCTATCGGCGCGATCTCCAGACTGAGCTGATGGATGTCCGTCGCATGTTCGAGCCAGCAGTCGCGCGGGTGGCCGCGACACGCGTCACCGACGATGACGTCGCCGACCTCCAGCGCGTCCTCGAGCGGCAGCGTCGGAAGCTCGCCGCCGGCCAGTCCACGATCGTCGAGGACACCGCGTTCCATGCGGCGCTGGCGCGGGCCACCCACAACCGCGTCGCGGTCCGCCTCATGGAAACGCTGAACGACCTGCTGATCGAATCGCGCAAGCAGACGCTGCGGCAGAAAGGCCGCCCTCAACGGTCGTTCGAGGGTCACGAGGCGATTGTGAATGCCGTACGACGCCGCGATCCCGAGGCTGCGGAAAACGCGATGCACCAGCACATCGATCGGATCGCCGAGCTGCTGAAAACAGCGTCCGAGGCCCCCGGGGTACCACGACGTCGGGTGTGATGGAGCAGACACTCCTCAGCGATCATCGGCTCAGACTCGACCGTCTGGTGCACGAAGGCCGCGCGCTCCGGGTCCGCCTCCAGAGTGATCACGCGAGCCCCGCGACGCTCACAGCGATCCGGTCGTGGCAGGATGCATGCGCGGACGTGGTCAACGACTTGTCGGGCGGCAGTAAAGCCCATTGGCTCTCCCGCGCTTTTAGCGAGGCGCTTCTCGTACGTTCGAGCGCAGGCGAGGCCGTCCAGCACGCGCCCCTCGCAGACATCGTCGAGCGCATCGTCGGCGTCCTGGACCGGGGCAGCGAGTCGCTCGCGCTGGTCGCTGAGAAGCCGAGTGCCCCTTCACAAACGGCCCCTCCTCCGCATCGCTTCGACTTCGTCCACAACGCCACCCTGCGCCCGGTGCTCGAGCAGGCGTACATGCATGGCCGCACCGCGTTCGATGAGGGCCGATTGGCCGAATCACTGATGACCGCCTGCGGAGTGCTCGAAGCAATCCTCACCGACGCGCTCGAATTCATCGGTCGCGAGCCCCACGAGTGGTCGTTCCAGATGCGCATCGACGAGGCACAACAGGCGGGACTCATCCGGGGCGGGTGTACGCGTCTGCCGCCTATTGCGCGGAACTACCGCGAACTCATCGATGTGGATGGCCAATTACACGGCCACGTCACGGTGACCGTACGCGACGCGAGCACGACGAGTCAGGTCCTGCACGTCGTGATGAGAGATCTGAATCCGGGACGGTAACGGGGCGGAGTCAGGTCCGTCCCAGAGCGGTCAGCGCAGCGTTCCGTTTCTTTCGCGTGTCGTGGGCCATGTGCTGCACGTCCGACACATGTCCGTCGGCGTACATCACAACCATCTCACTGCTGTCACCGCACGCGGCATTCGTCACCCTGATGGCTTCGAGGGTCTCGACGGCGATCGAGAACACGGTAGTCAGATCAAGAGTATCCATCGACCTCGCGGCGGTGTAGCGGTCGTGCATCAAACAGTGGCCGAGCGACGCGGCGGGGCCTTCGCAGTCGCAGCCGACCACTTCCTGCAGCCTGGCGCCGATCGTGCGGAACAGGCAATATTGCTGGTCCTTCGGTGAGTACAAGGCGACGAAGTCGACCTCGTCGTCAGCGGTATCGACGAGGGTTTGCTCGACTGTTCGACGCATCCGCTCGATCGTGCACTCCTCGGGAGCAATGTTCGCCAACGCGTCCTCGCACTGGTGAAACGCGGGGACGTGCCGGTTGCCAGGTTCGCTCACGACGAAGACGGAGCTCGCGCATCCGCGTTGTGAGCCGTACTGTTTTGAGAAGATCGTGTACGAATCAGTCCGAACCCTGCCGTGTCCATCAGTCTGGGCATCTGCGAAGAGCAGGATCCCCGAGTTGAACCACATGGCTGCAGCAATCATTCACGACCCCTCATTTCGTGAGTTGGACAGGTCGGATTCCAGGCTACACCACCCGCCCGGTACGCGCAGGCGCGAAGTCTACCATACAGGGTAGAGCGCCCTCTGAGCGTCGACCGAATCACCGAGCGGCCGGATCTGCTTGCCGTGGCGCTGCGGCTTTCTCCTCGGCGCGCGCCGCGCTGAGGATGTTGCGCAGGCCGTAGTTCCCCTCATGACACCCGTATTCGAAGATCGCCTGGCTCTCGTCTTTCGTGAGCTGCATGGCCCACGTCCAGGGACGCGTCCACGTCTTCGGATCGTCGTAGGTCACGGACCATTCGACTTTGTTCGGCGCGACGGGCGTGAATCGCTCGATCAGACGCAGACCCTCGGTCGCGCCTCTGTTGTTGACGTTGGGATGGAAGTTGGTCGTTTCCACGACGAGCGTATTGCCGTCCCATCGACCGCGTGCGTCGCCCATGTACTGCTTGATGGAAGAGGCGATCTGCGGACGGCCGTCCAGCGGGATGACGCGCGCTTCGTGAATCATCTCGTAACGAATGACGACCGCATCCGGCGACTGCACGATCTCGTATGAGTTGCCGTAGATTTTCGGCGTCATCGAGCCAGGAACGCTCAACGAGATGCAGCGGTCGTACAGGCTGCGGTCTTCCCACGAGTCGGCTTCGCCCCTCCGGTTTCGCGCGCGCTCTGCAAGCCGGGCGGCGGCGCGTTTCTTCGCGTCTTCGGTCTCTGCGGGAATCTTGCCGCTGGGCGGATCCACGATGAGCCACAGCCGGCTGTTTCTGGCGTCGTAGTTCTCGTACCAGTGCGTCGGGCCTGCCCCGGTGATCCCACCGGCTTGCGGGGCTCGCGCGACCGTCTGCTTGTTGCGCTCCCGTACGATGTCGGCGAATTCGCTGTCCTCGACTTCATCGGGCGCCTTCGCCGACAGGTTGTCGGGCTTCTCCATGGGGATGCCCGATTCGTCCTTGTTGGTGTAGGTCCCCTGGAGATCCGGATGTCCCCATGGCGTTCGTGGCGGCGTCCAGTTCTTCGTGCTCGCGGCTGTTCCTTGTGCCGCGACAGGAGCGGATGCGGGCGGTGCCGCCAGTGTCAGCATCGTGAGCGCGGCTGCCAGAATCGTGAAGCGCATGTAGCCCTCCTGTTTCTCGGATCATAAATGGGGTCGGGGGTCATTTAAAGAGGACACTTCGGTCACGGGATCTCACGGCGTGAAGTGTCCTCTTTAAATGACCCCCGACCCCATTTAACGTATGAGCGATCGAGATCGGCGATCGCGCCGCACCCGAGGAGCTTCATCGTTCGCACGATGTCGGTCCGCAGGATCTCGATCGCTCGCGAGACGCCCTGTCCCCCGGCCGCTCCAAGCCCCCACGCATAGGCCCGGCCGACGAGTACAGCGCGGGCTCCCAAGCACAACGCCTTCACCACGTCGCCCCCGCGACGGACGCCGCCATCCATGAGCACATCGACCCGACCCCGCACGGCCTCGACGACCTCTGGCAACGAGCGAAGGCTCGCGGGCACCCCATCAAGCTGCCGACCGCCGTGATTCGAGACGACAATCGCGCTCGCTCCCGCATCGATCGCACGGCGCGCGTCGTCGCCCGTGTGGACGCCCTTCACGACAATCGGGCCCTTCCACGCCTCGTGCATCCAGCGAAGATCCTCCCATGTCACGATCGTCTCTTCGAGGAGCATGCCGACGTCGCTGCATGGCAATGGACCAACACCCGGCAGCTCCACATTTGGAAACACCTTGACCGCGCCGTCGAGGACATAGTCCATCACCCATCGCGGGCGCGTGATGAATTGCCACGCGTGCGGCACGCTCGACCAGAGCCGACCTTGGAGGAGCGCTCTCACCCCGTAGCGATAGTCGCGCTCGCGCATGCCAGCAACCGGCGTATCGATCGTCACGACGAGCGCCACGTAGCCCGCGGCCTTCGCGCGAGCAATCGTCGCTTCCGCAACGGCGCGGCCGCCCGGGCAGTACAGCTGATACCAAAGGGGGCCGCGCGCGCCTGCGCGAACGTCCTCGAGACGCGTTCCCGAAAACGTCGAGAGAATATAGGTTGTGCCGGCGGCGCTCGCTTCGCGCGCCGCGTACACCTCGCCGCGGGGATAGAACATGCGGCAGAAGCCGACGGGCGCGAGCAGGAAGGGAAGTTCCAGTGTCGTGCCGAGGACCGTCGTGCGCAGGTCGCAGCTCGGCACAGCCACGCACTGACGCGGACGGAACGTCACATCACGGAACGCGCGGACGTTCGCGCGGAGCGTGACCTCGTCCTCTGCGCCGCCGTCGATGTACGCGAACACGACAGCCGGCAGACGCTTTTTTGCGAGGCGCCTGAGGTCCGCGATGTTGATGACACGCGGGAACGCGACAGCGCGAGCGAGGCTCGCCTCGGATCGCATGCGCGTCAGCGTTCAGCCACGCCGCTCCTGGGCGACAGGTGGACGCCGCAGCCCATGCCGCGTCGCCTGTTCGAACGCGTGGGCTATTTGAAGCAGGCTCCACTCGTCGCGGTGGCGACCGACGATCTGAACGCCGACAGGAAGCCCGGATGTCGTGAATCCGCCTGGGACAGAGATCGCAGGGTTACTGAGAAAGCTGATGTACCAGCAGGATCGCATCCAGTCGAGATAGTCGTTCATGGCGGTGCCGGCAATCTCGGTTGGATACGGGGACGTGACGTCGAAGGGCGCGACCTGCGTCACGGGAAGCACGAAGTACTCGTACTTCTCGAAGAACTGACGGCTCTGCTCGTGCGCTCGTGCCTGCCGGGTCAGCGCTCGCCCGATGTCAGCTCCGGTGAGCTGCTCGGCTCGAGCCACCTCGAACTTGATTGTGTCCTTCACCCACTCGGGGCGCTCGCGAACGAGAGGCGCGTACTGGGAGTAATTGGACGCGTAGCGGAGCACCTTGAACGCGTCATCAACGCCGGCGAAATCCGGTTCGGCCTCCTCGACGATGCAGCCGAGGTCTTCGAACACCTGACGATTGGCATCGACGACCCGTCGAATCTCGGGCTCGAACGGGATGCCGCCGAGATCTCGCCACCAGGCGATGCGAACACCCTTGAAGGAACGGCCGAGCGGCGCTCGAAAGCGAGGCCCATTCTCCGAGATCGACAGCGGGCTTCGCGGATCGGGCCCCGCGATCGCGCTCAAGAAGAGCGCAACGTCCGCCACTGATCGCGCCATCGGCCCTGACACCGACAGCGGCGACCAGGAGCCGGATTCGCTTGGCACGCGTCCGGGCGAAGGCCGCAAGCCGACGACGTTGCAGAACGCTGCTGGGTTGCGGAGCGATCCGCCCGTGTCGCTGCCGTCCGCAATCGGCACCATGCCGCAGGCGAGCGAGACCGCGGCACCGCCGCTGCTCCCTCCACACGTCTTGCTGACATCGTAGGGATTGCGCGTGGCGCCAAAGACGGTGTTGAAGGTCTGCGATCCCGCACCGAATTCCGGTGTGTTGGTTTTGCCGAGCGTCACGGCGCCAGCCGCGCGGATGCGGGCCACGATGAGCGCATCACGCGACGGCACGTGGTCGCGGTAGAAGGGTGAGCCCCGCGTCGTGCGGATCCCCGCCGTATCGACGAGATCCTTGTGCGCGACCGGAAGCCCATGCAGCGGTCCAAGCGGACCGCCTCGTGCCTGCGCGTCATCGGCGCGTGCCGCGTCGGCCATCGCGCGGTCGGCCACGAGCGTCACGATGGCGTTCACGCTCGGATTCACGCGTCCGATCTGCGCCAGGTGCGCGGCCATGACGTCCCGCGCGGACAGCTGGCGTTTGTGAATGCGCGCGGCGAGATCCACCGCGGTGAGGAAACACACGCCCTCGCGGGACACTGCGGTCGGTGGCTGTATGTTCTCGAGCGCGCGTGCGCGCAGGGAGCCTGCGGCCGCGACGGCACCGATGGCTTTTCCGAAGGCGCGTCGGCTCATCATTGCTCCGCCGCCTTCGTCATTTCTCCGCCGCCTTCTTCTGTTCGTCGAGCCGGGCCCGGAAGTTCTTCTCCTGCCGGTCCAGGTGCGCCTTGAATCCCTCGGGATCGATGAACGGATTTGGGCCGCCTTTCTCGAGGCGCGCGTACTTGTCGGCCAGGCCGTAAAACGATCCATGTGCGCCGAGAAACACATCGACGGGCAGGGAGCGGAGCGCCTTGAAGCTGCGCACGTAGTCGTCGGCAATCTCGGGATAGTCCTTGTTGCCAACGAGCACGTACCCCGGATTCACTCCGATGCTCCCAAGGATCGCCACGTCGTACGTCCTGCCACCCTCAGTCACTTTCATCGTCCACGTGGTGCAGCCCTTGGTATGCCCTGCCGTGCGATGCGCCACGAGCGTCGTTCCACCCAGCTTCACTTCGTCGCCATCGTGGAGCACGCGGTCAATCGGATGTGGCTTGTTGCCGGGTCGCATGTTGCGCAGCGCCGGCACGTCCTGCTCCATCGCCATCACCTGTGCCTTCGTCAGCTCCTTCACGAGCGCGTCGCCTTCCATGTGATCGCCGTGCGCGTGGCTGCCGAGCAGGATCTTGATGTCGGTGAATGTGAATCCGAGCTTCTCCACGGCGGCGCGAATCACTGGAACCGTGGATTCGAAGTCACTGTTGATGAGGACGTGGCCATCCGCCGTGGTAATCAGAAACGACGCGAGCTGCTCCGTGCCCACGTAATAGACGTTGCCGATCACCTTGTGCGGCGGGAACGGCTTGTTCCAATCGGTCTGCTGATTCTGACCACCAAGTTCCGCACCGCCGAGAACTGCGATGAGAACGCCAAGCAGAATGTGACGTGTGGCCATGTGAGTCTCGAGTTTTGAGTTCCGTTCAATTCTTTGTGTCAGTTCTTCGTCTTTTTGAGTTTTGAGTTTTGAGTT
>Ga0114129_10006121_pt1 | contig 17061 bp, 9 predicted proteins | sample RhiMetdeltSRZDD1_FD_80071 | JGI IMG/M metagenome (GOLD analysis project Ga0114129, IMG submission 80071) | Populus rhizosphere microbial communities from Tennessee, USA - Rhizosphere MetaG P. deltoides SRZDD1 (version 2) (version 2) | ecosystem: Host-associated > Plants > Roots > Rhizosphere >... | reverse complement strand
TAGGCTCCCCGAACTTCGATGTCTACCGAGGACTCGGTTCCGCCGCCTGCTCAGGGCGAGGTGACGAGGCTTTTGCTCGCCTGGAATCAAGGCGACCAATCAGCGATCGAACGGCTGATGCCGCTCGTTTACGACGAGCTGCGCCGGCTGGCCGAGAGGCACTTCCGCCGCGAGCGTGTCGGCCACACGCTCCAGCCCACTGCGGTCGTCCACGAGGCGTACTTCCGTCTCGTGGATCAGACACGCGTGACTTGGAAGAACCGAGGACACTTCTTCGCCGTCGCCTCGCAGGCAATGCGGCGGATCCTGGTCGACTACGCGCGGGCAAGAGCCGCGGACAAGCGGGGAGGAGGCGAGAAGCGCGTCACGCTCGCCTCGGCGGAAGCGTCGCCGGAGCCTGCGGACGAGCTGGACCTCTTGGCCCTGGACGAAGCGCTGACGCGACTGAAAGGTCTCGACGGCGCTCAGGCCCAGATCGTCGAGCTGCGGTTCTTCGGAGGCCTCTCGATCGAGGAGACGGCCGAGGCGCTGGAGACGTCCGCGTCGTCGGTCAAACGGGAGTTCCGATCGGCCAGGGCCTGGCTCTACCGCGAGCTCGGCCTGGGATGAACTCCGAGAGCTGGCGCCGCGTCCGGCAGCTCTTCGACGAAGCCGTCGATCTGCCTCCCGACCGGCGTCCGGCTTTCCTGAATTCGCTGCGCGCGCAGGAGGAGTCGCTGGCGCGCGAAGTCGAGTCGCTGCTTCGTTCCAGCGACGCGTCTGGAGATTTCCTCGAAAAGCCGGCGGTCGAGCGATTCGCGGCCCTTCCGGGGCGGGACGAGCCGCGGTCCCGCATCGGCCCGTATTCGCTCGTCCGCGAGCTCGGGTGCGGCGGAATGGGGACGGTCTATCTCGCGGCGCGATCCGACCAGGGGTTCGAGAAGACCGTGGCCGTCAAGCTCGTTCGGCGGGGGATGGACACCGATTTCATCCTGGAGCGCTTTCGCAACGAACGCCGCATCCTGGCCGATCTCGATCACCCCAACATCGCCCGCATCCTGGACGGCGGCTCGACGGAGGACGGCCTGCCGTACTTCGTCATGGAGTACATCCCGGGTCGTCACCTGATCGAGGACTGTGACGCGCGGAAACTGTCGGTGCGCGGACGCCTCGAAATGTTTCGGAGAGTCTGCGACGCCGTCGCCTACGCGCACCGGCAGCTCGTCGTGCATCGCGACCTGAAGCCCTCCAACATCCTGGTCACGCCCGAAGGAGAGCCGAAGCTGCTCGACTTCGGGCTCGCGCGGGTGCTCCATCCGGAGCTCGGGGACGAGCCCGTAGACCGCACCGCGACGGCGCTGCGCTTTCTGACGCCGGACTACGCTAGCCCCGAGCAGGTGCGAGGCGAGCGCATCGCGACGTCGAGCGACATCTACTCCCTCGGCGTCGTGCTGTACGAGCTGCTGGCCGGCCGCCGGCCCTATCGAACCACCGGAAACAATCCGGACGAGATCGCTCGCGCCGTGTGCGAGCAGGAGCCGGCGCGGCCGAGCGTCTCGGTTCCGGGCCTGAAGGGAGACTGCGACAACATCGTCCTGATGGCGCTCCGCAAGGAGCCCGAGAGGCGCTACGCGTCGGTCGAGCAGCTCTCCGATGACATCCGGCGGCACCTGGAAGGGCGCCCGGTCCACGCCCGCAAGGACACGTTCGGCTACCGCGCCGGCAAGTTCATCGCGCGCCACAAGGCGGGGGTCGGTGCGACGGCGGCGGTCGCGGTCCTCCTCGTGGCCGCCCTCGCGGCCGCCGTCCGGCAGACCCGGATTGCCCGCGCCGAACGGGAGATCGCGGAGGCCCGCTTCAACGACGTGCGGCAGCTGGCCGACACGTTCCTCTTCGAGTTCCACGACGCCATCAAGGACCTCCCGGGCTCGACTCCCGCGAGACGGCTGGTCGTGCGGCGCGGCCTCGAGTATCTGGAGAAGCTCTCGAAGATCCGGGGCGACGATCCCGAGCTGCAGCGCGAGCTGGCTGGAGCCTACGAGCGAATCGCCCGCGTCCAGGGAGGAATGTACGAGTCGCACCTCGGCGAGACGGAGGGGGCGCGGACGAGCCTGGAGCGCGCGATCGCGATCCGGCGGAGCCTGCTGGCCCGCGGCCGTCCCACCGTGGAGGATCGCATCGCCCTCGCGGAGGCTGAGCTGCAGCTTTGCCAGGTTCTGATCGTGACCGGCGACGGCCCCCGGGCGCTGGCCTCGGCGCGCAGCGCGACGGATATGTTCTCCGCGGCGGCGGCCGAATCTCCGGCGGATGCGGTGCTCCGCGCGCGCGCGGCACGCGCCCGCCGCTATCTCGGAACGGCGTTGGGGGCCGCGGGCGAGCGCGACCAGGCGCTTCGAGAGCTGCGCTCGGCGCGAGACGCCCTCGCGGCGCTCGCGACCGCCTCGCCGGCGGAGGCGTCGTTCCGGCGCGAGCTCGGCGTGACGCACCAGCACATCGTCTATGCGCTGGCCGGCACTTCGGAGCGTGCGGAAGCGGAGGCCAGCTACGCGGAGGCGTGCCGGCTCCTCGAGGGGTTGGAAGCCGAGCATCCGGATCTGTTCTCCCTGCGCCGCGAGCTCGCGTACACCCACGTCAGCATGGGAACCTTCTGCGAGTGGAGCGGGGACGCCGCGGGGGCGCTGGTCCACTACTCGCGCGCCCTTCCTCTGCTTGAGACGCTGGTCCGGCAGGATCCGAAGAACGCGGACGTCCGGCTGCTCTTGGCGGAGGGCTGCAACAGCGTGGGATACGCGATGATCCAGAGCGGCGCCCCGGGGGATCCGCTCGTGCAACTCCGACGGTCGGAGAAGCTCTTCGACGGCCTGATCGCCGAGGATCCGGCCAACACGCAGGCGCGGCTGGGCCGCGCGAGACTCTACGAGAGCTTCGGCAGCGCGTGCGATGCGCTTGCGGCGCGGGCCGGAGCGGACCGGTTGGCGCTCACGCGCGAGGCCGCGCAGTGGTACGCGAAGAGCGAGGCGGACTACATGGTCCTGAGCGAGCGGGGGGCCCTCGGCGAGCGAGGCAAGAAGGAGCTCGAGGCCGTCCGCAAGAAGATTCGGAGGTAGGCCCCCTCACCCCGACCCTCTCCCCCGATTCGGGGGAGAGGGGTCAAGAGAGCTGAATTACTGGAGGTGGAACGTCTTGACGATGAACACCGCCATCTGTCCGCGCGTGTTGTTGGAACCCGGACAGTAGTTGCCGCCGCCGCATCCTCCGGTGATCTGCTCGGCGGCGAGCTGTTCGATCCAGTCCGCGAACTGCGACGGACAGGGCACATCCCCGAAGATGCCCGCGCAGGGTGGCGGCACGTAGGTTGAGCCGTGTTCGCCCTTGAGCAGAAACACGGACATCTGGTCGCGCCGCACGGGGTTGCCGGGGCAGAAGTTGCCGTTGCCGCAGCCCCCGGTGATGCCTTCGGCCGCCATGGCTTCGATCCAGTCGGCGAACGTCGACGGACAGGGAACGTCGGCGAAGACGCCCGCGCAGGGAGGAGGCGTGTAGCAGAGCCCGTGCTTGGCCTTGAGGATGAAGACGGCCATCTGCTGTCGGAGCGTGCTGTTGTTGACGCCATAGAGCCCGCCGCCGATCCCGACCGTGATTCCGTCGGAGACCAGGGTGGTCACGAAGGAATAGAACTGATGGCTTCCCGGCACGTCCAGGAAGTCCGCCACCCAACCCTTGATCAGCGTGCCCGTCGTGCCATCCGGCGTCGTCGCGACGACGTCATTGACCGTGCCGGCCGCGAGCGCGGGGGAAGTGGTCGTCAGCGTGTGGTCGTTCACGAAGGTCGCGCCGGCAGCGACTCCTCCGAACGTGAGCGTCGTCGGGTCGGCGAAGTTGGTCCCCGAGACTGTGATCGGCGTGCCACCTCCGGCCGGACCCGATGCGACGTCGAGTGAAAAGATGATCCGCTGCGAGAGCTCCGAAGTGTTTCCGTTCGGATCCGTAGCGGTCGCCGAGATGCGCGCGCCGTCCAGGGTGTCCGCGGACAACTGGACGTCGAACTCGAGATGTCCGGAGGCATCGGTAGTCTGTTGGCTGCTCCCCAGGTAGGCGCCCGCCTGGAGGAATTCCCTCGGAAAGCTCGAACACGCGGATTCGGCATAGAAGTCCAGCTTGAACTGCGTCGACGGGGCGCTGTCCAGCTTCCCTTTGATCTCTGTTCCGAGCCCGGGGGGCAGATGAATGACCTGCCGGATGATCGGGAAGTTCTGGAGGTTGTTGGCCCCGGTGTCGGCGTCGAGCGGATCATTGGGCGAAACGCCGCCCGTGCCGTCGCTGGGCTGCCTCAGGTCGATGCCGAGCCGGGCATTTCCGAAGACGACGTTGCCACGGATGGCGTTGCCGGTGAACGCGCCGTTGGCGACCTCGACGCCGTTGCCGAGGTTGTCGGCGATCACGTTGCCCTCGCCTTCCAAAACCCCGCCGACGAGGTTGTCACTGCCCGAGACGGCGATGCCGTCCAGCGAGTTGCCGAGAGGGATGTCGCCCGAGGGGTCGGCTCCAATGACGTTGCCCTGCACGACGGTGCCGGTCGCACTGGCGAACAGGTCGAGACCGTGGCCCACGTTCGCGGAGATGACGTTGCCCGGGGGAGAGCCGGCCGGCGTTCCGGGTCCGCCGATCAGGACTCCCGTGGTGCTATTGACGTTGACGCCCTCGTTCTGATTCGGCAGCGCGATCGTTCCCGTGACGTCGGTGCCGATGTAGTTGCTCTGCAGCACGTGTGCCGATCCGTCGAACTGGACTCCGCGGTTGTTGCCCGAGATGACGTTGCGCGCGGCCGCCGTGGGCCCTCCAACCGTGTTGCCGGAGCCGTTGACGGAGACACCGCGGTCGCCGTTTCCCAGCGCGGCAGCCCCCGTCGCGTCGACACCGATGAAATTGCCCTCGACGTGGTTCCCGGAGAACGCGACGCTCACGCCCGGACCGGTGTTTCCCGAGATCAGGTTGCGCGCGGCCGGCGTCGTGCCGCCGATCGTGTTGTTGGATCCGGTTCCCCCGAACAGGGCGAACACGCCTCCGTTGCCGTTGGGCAGGGCCGAGGTCCCGGTCGGGTCCGTACCGACGAAGTTCCCCTCGACGACGTTCCCGTCGGAATGGAGCTCGATGCCCGTGCTGCCGAACCGGTTGACGACGAGGCCGCGGACCGTGCTCCCGCCCGCCCCCGCTTCGAAGACCAGCCCCTTGGAGTTGCCGGCCGCCGAGCCGTTGAGCTCGATCAGGAGCACGGCGTCCTCGCCTCCGGTCAGCGTGTTCGGCGAGGCGCCGGGCTGCGTGTATCCGTCGATGACGACCGAGTCGGTGATCGCCGGCAGCGCCGACGCCGGCGAGATGGTGTGCACACCCGCTCCCGGAATCGCGAAGGTGATCGTGTCGGCGCCGGCGTTGCCGTTGGCATCCAGGATCGCCTGACGCAGCGAGCCGGCGCCGGAGTCGGCGGTGCTGGTCACGGTGAATGTCGAGGCGTGCGCTGCGGCAGCGAGAGAGAAAAGGAGGGCGCCGAAGAGGGTCTTCAATGCTGTCTCCTGAGTACGCCGGGGAAGCTTCGGGTCTCGAAGCGCCGGATTATATGGCGCGGCGCCCCGCAGGGCGCCGCGCCAATGGGGCCTTGAGATGCCGAGGCTGCTTCACGGAAATTGAAACGTGTTGTACAGGAACGCGGCCATCTGGTCCCGGCGCACGGCCTGGAGCGGGCAGTAGTTCCCGCCGCCGCAGCCGCCCGTGATCGACTCCGCGGCGAGCTGCTCGATCCAGTCGGCGAACTGCGACGGGCAGGGCACGTCCAGGAAGTCCCCGTTGCAGACGGGCGGAACGTAAGTCGAGCCGTGCTTGGCCTTGAGGAGGAACACGGCCATCTGCTGACGCGTAACGGGATTGGTCGGGCAGTAGTTGCCGCCGCCGCAGCCTCCCGTGATTCCGGATGCCGCTAGGGCCTCGATCCACGGGGCGAAGTTGCTCGAGCAAGGGACGTCAGGGAACTGGCCCGTGCACGGCGGCGGCACGTAGCAGAGACCGTTTTTCGACTTCATCAGGAAGACCGCCATCTGCTGACGCGTCACCGAGTCGAGGGGGCAGTAATTGCCGCTGCCGCAGCCCACAGTGATCTGATTGGCCACGAGCTTCGTGATGTAGAAATAGAACTGCTGCGAGTTCGGCACGTCTCCGAAGTCGGCGATCCAGCCGTTGCGAAGCGTTCCGGCCGTCCCGCTGGGGTTGCTGACCGTCACATCGTTGAGTGATCCGGCCGGCCGCGCGGGCATGTCGGCGTGGATCGTGGTGTCGCTGTTGACCACGACGTTGGCCGCCGGTACTCCTCCGACCGTCACCGTGGCGCCGTTCTCGAACAGCATTCCGGTCAGTGTGACATTCGTTCCGCCCGCCGGCGGTCCGGAGCCCGGCGACGTGGAGAAGAGGAGACGCTGCGAGAACTCGGACGTGTTGCCGCTGGGATCCGTCGCGGTCGCCGTCACGATCTGGCCCGGCTGCAACACCCCCGCGACGTCGTGGTTGAACGTCGCGTTGCCGGATCCGTCCGTCGTGACCTGGAAAGAACCCAGATAGAACTCGCCCTGCACGTAGCCCTGGGGGAACGACAGGCACGCCGCCGTCGCGAAGAGGTCGACGTCGAAGGTGGTCGACGCGGTGCTGTTCAAGATGCCCTGGACGTTGGTCGTCGAGGCCCCCGGCGTCACGCTCTTGACGATCGGGTAGTTCTGGAGGCCGTTGGGACCCGTGTCCGCGTCGCCGGGATCGTTGGGGGTCACACCGGCGGCGAAGTTCGCGTAGAGGTCGATGCCGAGCGGCGTGTTGTCGAAGATGCGGTTCGCGCGGATGTTCGCCATCTGGTATCCGCCGTTGGCGATGCCGCCGTACGGCGCGCCGTTGTGGGCGATCACGTTGCCCTCGCCGGCCGCCGTGCCGCCGATCGTCCAGTTGTCGCCGCCGACAGCCATCGCGCCGCCGTGGTTGCCCAGGTTGAGCGTCGCGGTTTCGTCGGTGCCGATGAAGTTGCCCTGGATGACCGCCCCGGCGCCGCCCTCGCTGATGATGCCCTGATTGACGCTCGCCGCGATGACGTTGCCCTTGATCACGTTGTTCTGGTCGGGCATCGAGATTCCATAGTTGTTGCCGAGCGGGAGCGTTCCCGTCACGTCGGTTCCGATGTAGTTGCCCTGGATGGTGGCCTGCGCGCTCGTACCGCCGACCGTGTAGCCGACGCCGATGCCGGCTCCCACGGCGGAGACCGTTCCTCCCGAGATGACGTTGCGCTCGGCCGGACTCGGGCCTCCGATCTGCTGGCCGGTTCCGAGGCGAATGTAGACGAGGGCGTAGTTGAACGATCCCTGGATGGCGGCGGTCCCGGCGGCGTTGGTTCCGATCAGGTTGCCTTTGACGACCGTGTTGTTGCCGCCGGAGTCTCCGATGAGGACCTGCGCCGAGTCGCTGCCCGAGATCAGATTGCGGTCGGCCGGAGACGTGCCTCCGACGACCACGCCGTTCGCAGCCTCGATCTCGACACCGGCGTTCTGCGCTCCCGGGCGCGACGCGCCGGTTGGATCCGTGCCGAGGAAATTACCGGCGATGACCGATCCGTTGCCGCCGGCGGTCTGGATCAGGATGCCCGCGTTCGGACAGCGATTGATGGCGAGGCCGCGGATCGTCACGACCGCCGTCGCATAGAGCCCGTTTCCGCCGAACCCGATGTTCTGGCCGTTGATCTCGATGAGGATCACGGCGTTCGTCCCCTGGTTGGGAGGATGGGAATTCGCGGAGGATCCCGGCTGCGAGTAGCCGTTGATCGTCACGGCGTCGGTGATCGTCGGCAGGGGCGTCGCCGGTGTGATCGTCTGCACTCCGCTTCCGACGATGTTGAACGCGATCGTGTCGGGGCCTCCATTCGCGTTGGCGTCGGTGATCGCCTGTCGCAGCGACCCCGCGCCGGAGTCTGCAGTGGTCGTGACCGTGTACGTATTGGCGAGGGCGATTTCCGCGGCAAGGATCGATCCGAACGCGAAAGCGGCGACGCGCATCCTTCCCTCCTATGGCGCTAGGGCAATTGGAAAGTATTAAAAATGAACGCCGCCATTTGATCACGCCGGACGGCCTGAGTGGGACAGTAATTTCCGTTTCCGCAGCCGCCTGTAATGCCCTCCGCTGCGAGCTGCTCGATCCAGTCGGCGAACTGCGACGGGCAGAGCACGTCGAGGAAGTCCCCATTGCAGGCCGGCGGAACGTAGCTCGAGCTGTGTTTGGCTTTCAGTACAAAAACCGCCATCTGCTGGCGCGTCACGGGGTTGGTCGGGCAGTAATTCCCACCGCCGCACCCGCCGGTGATGCCCGCATCCGCCAGGGCCTCGATCCAGGGGGCGAAGTTGCTCGAGCACGGCACGTCCGGGAAGACTCCCGAGCATGGCGGAGGCGAATAGCAGAGACCGTTCATCGACTTCAGGAGAAAGACCGCCATCTGCTGGCGAGTCACGGAGTCGAGCGGACAGTAGTTGCCGCTCCCGCAACCCACGGTGATCTGGTTGGAGACGAGCTTCACGATGACCGTGTAGAACTGCTGGTTCGCAGGCACGTCGGAGAAATCGGCGATCCATCCGTTGACGAGCGTGCCGCCGCTGCCGTCCGGATTGGCCACGACCACGTTGCTAAGGGTTCCCGGCGGACGCGCGGGCGTCTTCGCGGTGATGTGCGCGGAGTCCGTGACGTCGACGTTGCCGGCCGGCGAGCCTCCGACGGTGACGGTCGCGTTGCCGTCGAAGAGCATGCCGTTGATCGCCACGTTCGTGCCACCGGCGGCCGGGCCCGAGGCCGGAGACATCGAGAAGATCAGGCGCTGTGAAAACTCCGACGTGTTCCCCGACGGGTCCGTGGCCGTGGCGGTAATCCGGGCGCCTGCTTCGACGGTCACGGGCAGAACGAGGTCGAAGCTGCCGATGCCCGCGCCGTCGGTCGTGACCTGCGTCGAGCCGATGTAGTCCTGGCCCTCGAGGTACTCCTGCGGCCGCGAGGCGCAGGCGGGGTTCGAATAGAAGTCGACGTCGAAGGTGGTGGCCGCGGTGCTGTTGAGGATGCCCGCGACGTGCGTGCCGGAGCCCTGCGGCATCGCCGGCCCCGCCGATGTCAGGATCGGGTAGTTCTGCAGGCCGTTGGCGCCCGAGTCCGCATCGCCCGGATCGTTCGGAGTCACGCCGCCGTTGCCGCCCACGGGCAGGTCGATCCCGAGCCCATTGTTCGAGTAGATGCGATTGCCGCGAACGCGCACATGCTGTCCGCTGATTCCGACGCCGCCGCTGCCGAATGTTTTTCCATTGAAGGCGATGGTGTTTCCCTCGCCGGGGTTCACGCCGCCGATCGTCATGTCGGTGCCGGTGACGTTGACGCCGATGCGGTTGCTCCCGAGGTCGATCGTTCCCGTCGGATCCGTGCCGATGAAGTTGCCGTAGACGACGTGGCCCGAGCCTCCGAGCAGAAGGCCTTCGTAAAAGTTGGCGGCCGCGATGACGTTGCCTTCCCCGGGAGCGCTCCCTCCGATGACGCAGTTGGTCGCGGCGACGGCGAAGTCGTGCTCGTAGACCTCCATCCGTTTCGTTCCGGTCACGTCGGTCCCGATGAAGTTGCCCTTGAAGGTGTGTCCCGAGCCGTTGACGCTGAAACCGTTCGAGCCGCCGGCGATGACGTTCTCGATCGCGGAGTCTCCGGTTCCGTTGATGTTGATCGCGAACGTCGTGCCGGGACAAGCCGGCGTCAGCAACACGTCCCCGGTCTTCGCGAGACCGAGCAGATTTCCCTCGACGACGTGCCCCGTTCCCGCTCCCGAAAGGGTGACGCCGGCTCCGCAGACCGAAATGAGGTTGCGTGCCGCGGGGGAGGGGCCGCCGATCGTCGCGTTGGATCCCCCCGTCACCGTGACCTGCGTGCCGAACGCCGCCACGATGCGCTGGGTGCCCGTCGGGTCGGTCCCGAGAAAGCAGCCTTCGACCTTGTTGTTCGAGGATGCGCCGTTGCTGAAGGTCACGTTGCCGTCGTGGATGTCGAGCCCGCGGATCGTCGTATCGCCCGCGGACACACCGAGCGAACCGACGAGCTCGATCGTCAGGACGGTGTTCAGCCCCTGACCGACCGCGAGTGTGTTGGCCGAGGAGCCCGACTGCGTGAAGCCGTCGATCGTCACCGGATCCGAGATCGCCGGCAGGGCGCTCGTCGGCGCGATGGTGTGCACGCCGCTGCCCGTGATGTTGAACGCGATGGTGTCGGCGCCGATGTGGGCGTTGGCGTCGAGGATCGCCTGGCGGAGGCTTCCTGCGCCGCTGTCCGCGGTCGAAGTGACCGTGTAAGTGTTCGCCCGGGCTAGGGCCGGGACCGCAACGGTGCAGAAGACCGCAACGAGAACTCGTTTCACGTCGTCCTCCTTCTGTCGGTCGGGCTTCGAGTCAGGGCAGGCTGAACGCCTTCACCAGGAAGACCGCCATCTGTCCGCGCGTCACGGTGCTCTGCGGGCAGTAGTTGGCGCCGCCGCAGCCTCCGGTGATGCCTTCGGCCGCGAGTTGCTCGATCCAATCCGCGAACTGAGACGGACAGGGCACGTCGTCGAAGTCGCCGTCGCACGGCGGCGGAACGTAGGCCGAGCCGTGCTCGGCCCGGAGGATGAAAACCGCCATCTGGTCGCGCCGGACGGGACTGGTGGGGCAGTAATTGCCGCCGCCGCAGCCTCCGGTGATGCCCTCGGCGGCGAACCGTTCGATCCACGGCGCGAAGTTGGACGAACAAGGCACGTCCGCGAAGACGCCGATGCAGGGGGGCGGCGTGTAGCAGGCCCCGTGCTCCGCTTTGAGGAGGAACACCGCCATCTGCTGACGGAGCGTGGCCTGTCCGACGCCATAGAGGCCGCCTCCGATGCCTGCCGTGACACCGTTGCCGACGAGCCGCATGACGTAAAGATTGAACTGGTTGTTGGAAGGGACGTCGGCGAAGTTGGCGAGGAAGCCGTTGGGGATCGTTCCCGACGCGCCGCCGGGATTCGCGACGACGATGGCGTTCGCGGAGCCCGGGGTCAGATGCGGCGTCGTCGCCGTCAGCGTGTGGGCGTCCGTCACGACCACGTTCGTCGCCGCGATGCCGCCGACCGTGACCGTCGCACCGTCCTCGAACCCGAGCCCGGTGACGGTCAGGTTCGTGGCGATCTCGGATCCGTACGGCGGCGTGCTCACCACGGCGAACCGGGGAGAGAATTCCGACGTGTTCCCAGCGGGGTCGGTCGCGGTGGCCGTGACGAGGGAGCCGTTGGCGACGGCAACGTCGAGGACGGCGTTGAAGATCGCCTCGCCGGATCCATCCGTCGTGACCTGTTTCGTGCCCAGATACGTTCTTCCTTCGGTCAGGTCCTGCGGCCGCCGCTGGCACAAGGTATTTCCGTAGAAGTCGACGTCGTAAATCGTCGAGGGTGCGCTGCTCAACGAGCCGTTCACGGTCGTCGTGGAGGCGCCGTAGGTCACCGACGTGATGACCGGATAGTTCTGGAAGCCGTTGGGTCCGGTATCCGCGTCGCCCGCGTCGTTGAAGGTGCACCCGTTCGTGCTGTTGATGAAGAGGTCGATGCCCAGGCCGTTGGTCGGGTTGATGCCGGGGTTGTCGAAGATCGAGTTGCCGCGGATCGTCGCCGTCCCCGAGTTTTCGACGCCGACGCCGGCGAGGCCGCAGTTGGAGATGAGGTTGCCTTCTCCGGGATTGATGCCGCCGATCGTGACGCCGCCCGTCACCTGGTAAACGCGAACGCCATACTTCGGGATGAAGAGACGCGCAACGCCGGTCTCGTCGGTGCCGATGAAGTTGCCCTGGATGACGTTTCCCGAGGATGTCGACTGGACGAAGACGCCTGAGGCGTCCCCGCCCCCGATGCGGTTGCCGGCTCCCGGCGCGGACCCGCCGAGGAGGTTGTCGTTGTCGTTGAGACGGACGCACTCGTTGCTACATTTGAAGCTGGTCGTGCCGGTCACGTCCGTTCCGATGTAGTTGCCCTGGATCCGGTTTCCGGTCGCGCCTGTCGGTGGCGATCCGCTACCGACGTTGATCCCGCCGTTGATGACGTTGCGGGCGTCCGGCGAGGTCCCGCCGATGACGGTGTTCGTTCCCCCGAGCAAGTTGAGTCCCTTGCCCCCGCCGATGAGGTCGAGCTTCCCCGAGATGTCGGTGCCGATCAGGTTCCCGGCGACGAGGCCGTTCACGAATCCCGGCGGGCCGTTGCTCAGCAGGACGGAGGCTCCGTTGTTGACCGCGAAAAGGTTGCGGGCCGCCGGCGCCGTACCTCCGATGCGGCCGTTCGTGTGGTTCTGATTGAAGCGCAATGAACCCTGGAAAGGTGCGGGAACCTGCGTTCCCCCCGGGTCGGTGCCCAGGAAGCATCCTTCGAGGACGAAGTTCTGGTGGGTATCCAGCACGTCGATCTCGTATTGCGGCGCGCGATTCATCACGAGCCCCTTGATCGTGACGTCGTCCGCGTTGACCTTGAGGCAGTTCGTCGCGCCCACGGCGGTGCAGTCGATCTCGATCTGCAGCACCGTGTTCAGGCCCATGCTCGTCGGGTTCGTGTTGGCCGACGACCCGGGCTGCGTGTAGCCGTTTACGGTCGTCGGTCCCGTGATCGTCGGGAGAGCGGAGGCGAGGGCGATGGTGTGCACGGCCGAGCCGAGGATGTTGAAGGCGATCGTGTCGGCCCCGGGGTTCGTGTTGGCGTCGATGATCGCCTGGCGCAGGCTCCCCGCGCCGGAGTCCGCGCTCGACGTGACCGTATACGTATTGGCCGCCAGGGGAGCCGCCAGAGCCATTGCCAGGATCGGGACGATCGTGGTTTTGCGCATTTTCGGGGTCCTCTCTGTCTTTCTTCTCGGCAAAGAGGCCCGAAAGGGGCCACGGCGCGGGCTAGAATTCCCCCGATCCATGAGCCAGAAACCCCCGGCGCAACCGGGGTCGGGCGTCCCTCCGGAGCCCCGGCCGGAGGAGGTCACCGCGCTGCTGCGGGCCGCGGAGGCCGGGGACCGGGAGGCCCTGGATCGCGTTTTCTCGATCCTGTACGACGAGCTCCGGGCGATCGCGCACCGCCAGCTCCGCCAGGCGCCTTCCGGCGAGACGCTGTCCACGACCGGACTGGTCCACGAGGCGTACCTGAAGCTCTCGCGCGGCGCGGGCTGGTCGGCGAACGACCGGTCGCACTTCTTCGCACTCTCCGCGCGCGCGATGCGGATGATCCTGATCGACCAGGCGCGGGCCCGCGTCTCGGAGAAACGGGGCTCGGGCCTCCGGCCCCTCGACCTCGAGGACGTGCAGATTCCGGTCGAGGAGCGGGCCGCAGAGCTGCTCGCTCTCGACGAAGCGCTGGACAAGCTGGGCGGCGTCGACCAGGACCTCGCGCGCCTGGTCGAATGGCGCTTCTTCGCGGGGCTATCGGTCGAGGAGATCGCCGAGATCTCCGGACGGTCGGTCCGAACCGTGAAGCGCCACTGGCAGACGGCGCGCGCGTTTCTCTACGAGGAGCTGACCTCGGCGTGACCGGCGCGGGAGCGGACTGGACCGCGGTTCGCGCCCTCTTCGAGGAGCTCGTCGAGCTGCCCGAGAGCGAGCGCGCCGCGCGGCTCGCGGCCGCGGCGGATCCGGAGGTGCGAGCCCGGGTCGAGCGGCTCCTGGCGGCCGACTCGGAGGCCGGCCGATTCATGGAGACTCCGGCGGCCGTGCTGGCGGTGGACATGTGGACGGATCAGTCGCCCCCGCCGGAGCCGCTGCCCGAGCGGATCGGCGTCTTCCGGATCGTCGGTCGCCTCGGACGTGGCGGGATGGGCGACGTCCTGCTCGGCGAGCGCGCCGACGGCGCCTTCGAGCAGAAAGTCGCCATCAAGCTCCTGCGGCGCGGCATGGACTCCGAGGAAGTCCTGGCGCGGTTTGCGCGCGAGCGTCGGATCCTGGCGAGGCTCGTGCACCCGCACATCGCGCGCCTGCTCGACGGAGGGATCACGGACGACGGCCGGCCGTACTTCGTCATGGAGCTGGTGACGGGAGAGCCGATCACGGCGTTCGCGCGCTCGCGCAGCCTCGCCGTCGAGGAGCGGATCCGTCTCGTCCTCGATTGCTGCGACGCCGTTTCCGCGGCGCACAGGAGCCTCGTCGTCCACCGCGACCTGAAACCCTCCAACGTTCTCGTGACGTCCGAGGGCGGTATCAAGCTGCTGGATTTCGGAATCGCGAAGCTCCTCGGCCCCGACGACGCCGACCCCACGCAGACGCGAACGGATCTGCGACTACTGACGCCAGCCTACGCGGCGCCCGAACAGGTCCTGGGAGAGCCCGTCACCACCGCGACCGACGTCTGGGCGCTCGGCGCGCTGCTCTACGAGCTACTGACCGGAACGCTCCCGCAGAAGCGGGACCGATCGGGACCAGAGCTCGCCGCCGCGGCGCAGCAGGACACCGTCGAGCGGGCCAGCGCGCGGGTCGCTCGGGAGCCCCTCGAGAGCCTGCCCGTCGCCGAGCCGTCGGAAGCCGACCGCCGGCGGATCGAGCGAGCTTTGCGAGGGGACCTCGACAATGTCCTGCGGATGGCGCTGCGCCGCGAGCCCGAGCGCCGCTACGGCTCTGTCGCGGCGCTCGCCGACGATCTGAGGCGGCATCTCGCGGGCCGGCCCGTGCGGGCGCGGGCGGACACGTTCGGGTACCGCCTGGGAAAGTTCGTCCGGCGGCAGAGGGTCGCGGTCGCGGCCGCTGTTCTGATCCTTCTGACGCTGATCGGGGGCTTGGCTGCGACGCGCTGGCAGGCCCGGCGTGCCGAGGCCAACGCGAAAACGGCCGCGGCGGCGGCGCGGCGAGCCGAGGGCGTCAAGGAGTTCCTGATCGGCCTCTTCGAGATCGCCGACCCGGAGCAGACCGGAGGACAGGTCTCGGCGAAGGAGATTCTCGACCAGGCAGGACGGCGGCTTCAGACGGAGCTCTCTCGCGAGCCCGACGTGCAGGCCGATCTCCTGGAGGCGGTGGCCCGCATCGACCGCAGCCTCGGACGCCTCGACACCGCGGAGGAGCTCGCGACGCGCTCGCTCTCGATCCGCGAGACGGGCCTTCCGTCGGCGGACTCGAGTGCGCGCGCCCGAGGACTCGCGACGCTCGGTGCCGTGAACATGTCCAAGGGCAAGCTCGACGAGGCCGAGAAGCAGCTCGCCGGGGCCCTTGCGGTCCTCGAGAAGACCGAGCCGCCCGACAGCCTCGCGACGGCCCGCGCGCGCAGCGATTACGCGCAGGTCCTTTTCTGGAAGGGTCAGTCGGAGAAGGCCGAGGCGCTCGAGCGGCGCGTTTACGAGACGTACCGGCGCGTCGCCGGCGATGACGACGTGCAGACGGCGGTCCACCTTCGCAACCTTTGCGTGCTCCTCGACGAGCTGGACCGGCTCGACGAGGCGGAGAAGACCTGCCGCGACTCGCAGGCCGTCCTCGTCCGGCGGCTCGGATCGGAACACGTCAACGTCGCACAGAGCGACCTGAACCTCGCGGAGCTGCTCAAGCGGCGCGGGAACGCGGCCGAGGCCGAGAAGCTCTATCGTCACGCCCTCGACGTCCGCCGGAGCGGCCTGGGGCCGAACCATCAGGCGGTCGGCCAGAGCCTGCAGCTCATCGGCCTCTTCTACCTGGAGCAGGGACGGCTCGACGAGTCGGAAAAGGCCTACGGCGAGGCGCTCGCCCTCTGGCGGGCGATCGACCCGAAGCACTTCGAAGTCGGCAAGTGCATGAACGGGCTCGCGCTGATCGCCGCGCGGCGCGGCCGGCATGCCGAGGCGGAGAAGACGATGGAGGAAGTCGAGGCTCTCTTCCGCCAGGTCCTCGGCGAGAAGCACTCGTTCACGTGGCAGATCCGCGGCAATCGCGCGGTGCAGATCGCGCTGCAGGGGAGGCTCGAGCAAGCCGAGGCTCTTCAGCGCGAGGTCGTCGCGAAGCTCGAGGAGATCAACGGCAAGGACAGCGGCGAGGCGGTCGAGGCGCGCTCGCGCCTGGGCGAGACGCTCCGCAAACGGGGGCGCGCCGCCGAGGCTCTCCCTATGCACCGCGACTCGCTCGCCGCGCTCGAGAGAATCGAGGGGACGGGGAGCGCCGGCACGGCGGTCGAGCGCTTCCAGGTTGCCTCGGATCTCATCGCGCTCGGCCGTCCGGAGGACCGGGCAGAGGCGGCGCGACTGCTCGACCTCTCGCTTGCGACGATGGAGAAGCAGTCCCCGCCGCACGCGCGCGCCGCCGATGCGCGCGCGGCGCGAGCCTCGCTGAACTAGCGCCCGAGGGCCGCGCTGCCGGGCGTGAGACTCAGCAGAATCCCGTTGGCGAGGTTTGGGGTCGCGTTCGCGCCGACGAGATTGGCCTGGATCTGGGCGCCGTCACTGTCCTGGAGGAATCAGGAGAGGCCAAACGTCTTGACCAGGAACACCGCCATCTGTCCGCGCGTCACGCTCGCCGACGGGCAGTAGTTCCCGTTCCCGCAGCCGCCGGTGATGTTCTCGGCGGCGAGACGCTCGATCCAGTCGGCGAAGGCCGAGGGACAGTTCACGTCGAGGAAAGCGCCGACGCACGCGGGAGGAAGGTAGCTTTGCGCGTGCTCGGACTTCAGCAGGAAGACCGCCATCTGGTCGCGGCGCACCGGGCTCGCCGGGCAGTAGTTGCCGCCGCCGCAGCCGCCCGTGATGCCTTCGGCGGCGAGCGCCTCGATCCAGGCGGCGGCGAACGCGTTTGCCGGCACGTCCGCGAAGACAGTCCCCGTCGCCTCCGGCGGAGACCAGGCCGGTCCGTGCTCGGCGCGCAGAAGGAAGACCGCCATCTGCGCGCGGGTGACCGAAGCGGCGGGGCAGAAATTGCCGGACCCGCAGCCGGCGGTCACCCCGCTGCGGAAGAGGGTCTCGACGTAATCGTGGAAGGGATGCGTCTGAGCTACGTCGGCGAAATCCGAGAGTCAGCCGCCGGCGTCCTGGGGGTCCGCACCCGTCGCCGGGTCGGTGACGACGACGTCGTTGGGCG
>Ga0114129_10006120_pt1 | contig 17062 bp, 8 predicted proteins | sample RhiMetdeltSRZDD1_FD_80071 | JGI IMG/M metagenome (GOLD analysis project Ga0114129, IMG submission 80071) | Populus rhizosphere microbial communities from Tennessee, USA - Rhizosphere MetaG P. deltoides SRZDD1 (version 2) (version 2) | ecosystem: Host-associated > Plants > Roots > Rhizosphere >... | reverse complement strand
CATTACACTGGGACATGCGATCAACAAGCTCGCGTTATCTTCCACTCTCAAGCTCACTCTGTCCAATACGCCGAATCAAACACCCGATCAGGTGCTTGCCACTGCCTCTCTGACGTCAGATTTTGCGGCTCAGGGTGACTCGCGCGGCGGTTCTTATACTCTCAAACTCAACAAACCGGTCTATATCAAGGGCGGTTCACAATATTTTCTTCACCTTGAAATTGATAATGGCATCCTTGAACTCAGCGGCGCGACCGTCGCCAACGAGACAGATTACGATTATCCACTTCCCTTACGTATAGAAGGCAACGACGCATTTGGCGGCATCTATCGCGGTGATCTGAATCTGCAAGTATATTGGGACGATAACACCGACAAGCTTAACCGTTTTGTGTCCACACTTAACGACACTGATTACATCCTCATACCTACGAATCATCAATATGGACAGATCACGCGTCTGCCGGAGCGCTATCCGCTCACCACTTTATATTATCGTGAACTGATCGGCTGCCCCCAAGACAAAGACATTATCTGGTGTTATCGCGTTGCAAAGCCTGGTCAATTCAAGGGTCAGCTCGGATACGATCTCGCAGCGGTATTTGAGTCTGATCCAACACTTGGACCTATTGTCATCAACGATCAATCTGCAGAAGAGGCGTTCACCTTTTATGATCATCCCAAGGTGATGATCTTCAAGAAGAACAAGGACTTCAACATTACACAGGTGCAATCGGTCCTCAGCACAGTGGATTTGACGAAGGTTATCCATATCATGCCGCGCGAGTTCAGTAGCTATTCCAATTTACTTCTGCCCTCCGACAGACTTGCACAGCAACGTGCCGGCGGAACATGGTCTGACCTGTTTAATTACGATTGGGTTCAGAACCGCTATCCCGTATTGGGCCTGGTCATTTGGTATTTCTTCATCTTCATCCTTGGATTGGCTGTCTATCCGTTGACTCGACTGGCAATGCCTGGATTGGCGGATAAAGGCTACCCTCTTAGCCGTGCGCTAGGATTGGTCTTGTTTGGCTATCTTGCCTGGATGGCTGGTTCAGTGGGGATTCCCTATACGCGTGTCACGATCGCAAATGTTTTTGTCCTGCTCCTGATTATTGGCGGACTACTTGCCTACTATCAACGCGCGGAATTACGCGAGGAATGGCAAAACAATCGCAAATACTTCCTGATGATCGAGGGTCTCTTCCTTGCCTTCTTCCTCATTGATCTGATCATCCGCATCGGTAACCCCGACCTGTGGCATCCTGCCAAAGGTGGTGAGCGCCCGATGGATTTTTCCTATTTCAACGCGGTCCTCAAAAGTACAGTCTTTCCACCCTATGATCCCTGGTTTGAGGGCGGGTATATCAACTATTACTACTATGGTTTTGTGCTGGTGGGTACACCAGTGAAATTGCTTGGAATTGTCCCATCGATTGCATACAACTTTATTTTGCCAACGTTGTTTGCCATGGTGGGTGTTTGCGCCTTTTCACTGGGTTGGAATCTGCTTGCAAGTGGTTTCCTTTCTCCGCAGTCATCACAAGGAGATGCCTCGCAAAGCGTGGGAAGCGATGGAGAAGTTTTGCCCTTTGTAGGTGGGATTGCTGCTTCCGCCCTGACTATCCTGCTTGGCAATCTGGGTACAATCCAACTTGTTTATCAAAAATTACAGGAGCTTGGTGCAGCCGGTGCCTTTAGTTGGGACGCTACTGTCTCGATCTTCCAACGCTGGGCATGGGCAATTCAGGGATTTATGATGACCTTCAAAGGTGCCTCGCTCGCCATCGGACCTGGAGACTGGTACTGGAACCCAAGCCGCGTCATCCCTCCAGGTGGGGGCAATGAGATCACCGAGTTTCCCCTCTTTACGTTCATCTACAGTGATCTGCATGCCCATATGATCGCCATTCCATTGGCGTTGCTGGCATTGAGTTGGGCACTTGCCGTCGTGGCTGGCCGCGCCAAGTGGCGGAATCAGTTATCGGCTGTATGTGGACTCGTAGTTGGTGGACTCATCATCGGCGCCTTCTATCCGGCAAATCTATCTGATACCTATACCTATTTACTCATCGGGATTATCGCAATCGGATATGCAGTCTTTGCATATACAGAGAAGGCCTCTATCGTTCGGCGGATCGCGTTATCCATTGGGGCGGTCGTTGCTTTGTTCCTACTTTCGCATTATCTTTATGAGCCGTATCGCGCCTGGTATAGTCAGTCCTACAGTGCGCTTGATGAGTGGAAGGGGCCATTCACACCAATCTGGTCTTACCTTACCCACTGGCTGGTATTTTTGTTCATTATCATTTCATGGATGGTCTGGGAAACGCATGAATGGATGGCTTCTACCCCAGTGTCAGCATTACGAAAATTAAGGCCCTATGCATTATTGATCGAAGGCGCACTGGTAGTATTTGTGCTGGCTTTGCTCGTTCTCGCGTTTAAGAAAATAAGTGTCGGGTGGATTGCTTTGCCGATTGCAGTCTGGGCAGGCATCTTATTGTTACGACCGAACTTGCCTGATGCAAAACGATTCGTATTGTTTTTCATTGGCACCGCGTTGTTGATTACAATCGTTGTTGAAGTCCTTGTTGTGCGCGGTGACATTGGACGCCAGAATACGATCTTCAAATTCTATATGCAGGCGTGGATATTACTGGCAATCAGCGCTGGCGCGGCGTTCGCGTGGACATTACCAGGGTTCTTCAAGTGGCTGCTAGGCTGGCGCGCCTTCTGGCAAACTGCGATGATTTTCCTGTTGGCTGGCGCGGCGCTATTTACTGTCAGTGGGACGGCCGGGAAAATGCGAGACCGCTGGATCGTTGAGGCTCCCCGTACTCTCGATGCGATGGCCTTCATGAAATACGCAAATTATGATGACTTTGGTCAGCGCCTGGATTTGAGCGAAGATTACCGCGCCATCCGCTGGATGCAGGATAATGTAAAGGGGTCACCTGTGATTGTGGAGGCGAATTGCTCTGAATATCGCTGGTGTACGCGCTTCACCATTTACACGGGCTTGCCCGGCGTCGTCGGTTGGAACTGGCATCAACGTCAGCAGCGAGTCCTCCAGTCACAATGGGTGGAAGATCGCGTGGCAGCCATTGGCAATTTCTATAATAGCCTTGATACCGGGTTTACTCGGGAATTTCTCAAAACATACAATGTGAGTTACATTGTCGTTGGCCAGCTTGAGCGCGCCGCATACACACCTGAGGGCCTTGCCAAGTTCAAAGCGTTTGATGGGAAGTACTGGCGCTCGGTCTATCAGGATGGAAGCACAGTGATCTACGAGGTGATTCAATAACAAACTCAAGCTGCTCTGAATAGTGGCTTGAGTAGTCTTAAGGAGTATTTATGATTTACCATATTACATCGCGGAGCTTATGGAGTGCAGCCCTGCAACGCGGTGAATATCAAGCGGAAAGTCTTGAGACGGAAGGTTTCATCCATTGCTCGACCAGCGCCCAGGTTTTGCCTGTAGTTGAAAAATTTTATAAAGGACAACATGGTCTTCTCCTTCTTATGATCGATCCAGCGCTTCTTTCCTCGGACTTGAAATGGGAACCGCCCTCTGGCGGTACACCTCCCTCAGGCGTTCCCGAGGGCGACCTCTTCCCTCATATTTATGGCCCCATCAATTTGGATGCTGTGGTAAAGGCAGTTGATCTTGAATCACAGCCTGATGGAAATTACAATCTTCCAATAGACCTATAATTAACTCTACATGACGGCCTTCATCTCCTGGTACATTCTCCTCACTCTGCTTGGCTGGCTGACTTTTCCGCTGGCTTATTATCTCTTCCCCGCGCTGGCGGATCGCGGCTATACATTTGCGCGCGCGTTCGGTTTATTGTTCTGGGCCTATGTCTTCTGGTTATTTGCCTCGCTTGGAGTTGCGCAAAATGATATTGGTGGATTGCTACTAGGACTTGTCGTTTTGGGAGGATTAAGCGCCTGGGCCTTCATTAAGTGCCAGTCAGAAATTCGATACTGGCTAAGTCAGAATCGCCGACTTATCATCACGAGCGAAATCCTTTTTATCATTGCGTTTGGATTTATGGCGTTTGTGCGCGCCAATAACCCGGAGATCACCGGTACTGAAAAGCCAATGGAGTTGATGTTCATTAACGGTATCATGAACTCGCCCACCTTCCCGCCGCGCGATCTTTGGCTCTCAGGTTATTCCATCTCTTATTATTATTTTGGTTATGTGATGACGTCGATGCTGGGCATGTTTACTGGCCTGCCCGCGACCATCGCCTTCAACTTGATGATCGCCTTGATCTTCGGCTTGAGTGCAATCGGCGCCTATGGGATTTTATATAACCTATTGGCAGCACGTCAATCGTCACATATCGAAGACCAATCTTCAAATCAGAATCCCCTTTCTTTTTCCTTTTTTCCTTTGCTTGCACCTCTTTTCCTCCTTCTGATCTCCAACGTTGAAGGCTTCCTTGAAGTGCTTCATGCGCGAGGCTTTTTGTGGAAAGAGGGTACCAACTTCTGGACTTGGCTCGATATTCCGGAACTGAGAGATGCACCCACACTACCTTTGGCATGGATCCCTGAACGCTTCTGGTGGTGGTGGCGCGCCTCCCGCGTTGTACAGGATTACGACCTGGCTGGCACATGGCGCGAAGTCATAGACGAGTTTCCATTCTTCTCGTATCTGCTGAGCGACCTTCATCCGCATGTGCTGGCGATGCCATTCAATTTGCTGGCTGTTTCTGTGGCATTGAATCTCTTTTTTGGGGGGTGGCGCGGAAAAATTGATCTCTTCTTCGGCGAACTGCGTATCAGCAAAACTGGCTTCTTCACCATCGCGCTGATACTCGGCGGATTGGCCTTCCTGAATACATGGGATGTTCTCATCGCCGGGGCACTGATTGTTTTCAGCTACGCGCTGGTTCAAGCTAGAGAATCAGGCTGGAATTGGGAAAGAGTCGCAGACATCCTTCTTCTGGGAGGCCCTGCAGTATTCATTGCCTTTATGATGTATCTTCCGTTTTACATAGGCTTTGATTCGCAGGCGGGCGGCATCGTGCCAAACTTCTTCTTCGTAACCCGCGGTGCACATATCTGGGTGATGTGGGGAACTTTATTCATTCCACTGTTTGCCTATTTGATCTATTTATCGCGAAGCAAAACACCTGTCGATTGGCGCAAAAGTTTACTTTCTACACTTGGACTTTTGGTTGTGTTGCTTTTAGCGATGTTTGTGATTAGCCTATTTGCTTTGAAATTCAAGCCCGACCTTGTTGATTTAATTTTGCAGTCACAAGCTCGTGACCTCAGTGCGTTGATAACTGATAGTCTGGCGCGCAGATGGAAATATATCGGTGGCTTGTTGACGGTGCTGGCTTTGCTCATCCCAGCACTTGCCTTCCTGCTCAAATCAGAAAATAACTCGTCCTCGTTTGTTTTGCTGATGATGACCCTGGGTGCATTGCTCATCATCGGTCCGGACTTTTTATATTTGCGTGATAATTTTGGATATCGTATCAACACAGTCTTCAAGTTTTATTATCAGGCGTGGATCGTACTGAGTTTGGCTTCTGCTTACGGGGTCGTTATCCTGTTTCGGAATTTGCGCGGCGCGGCGAACGTCGTTTTCAGTACACTTTTCGCGCTGGTCCTGATCGTTGGCCTTACCTACCCCGCTTTAGGAGTCTTCAATAAAACCAATGACTTTAAACCTCCATTTGGACGCACTCTTGATGATTTTGATCGCGTCCAACGCGAGAACCCTGACGAAGCTGCAGCCATCATATGGCTGAAATCTGCACCAGATGGTGTCATTGCAGAGGCAGTCGGTAATGCCTATTCCAATTACGCGCGCATCTCAATTTATACTGGTCTGCCCACTGTATTAGGTTGGGGAAATCATGAAGGCCAATGGCGTAACCTATCTTTGCAAGGTTCACGGAAAGAGGATATCCAAACGTTGTATACAACTTCAGATTGGGTCACCTCGCAGGAAATCATCAATCGTTACAACATTCGCTATATCTTTGTAGGCAATCTGGAGCGTACAACATATCCGGTCAATGATGAGAAGTTCAATCGCTTCCTGAAACCGGCCTTTCAACAGGGCACCGTGACAATTTACGAAGTGCCATAAGAATTCGCTAATTGATTAGTGAGAATTAGTCGAAATTATTGAATAAAATTTGACTTTCTGTGTCGATATTAATCGAGGGTAAAATACCTTTATGAATTCCTCCCGACTGAAAAATGAAGGCTGGCTGTATTGGCTGGCCTTTCTTATAGCCCTAGGTTTTCGTCTTATTCAGCTTGGTGCCTCTCCATTAACAGATTCTGAAGCCACTCTCGCTTTACAAGCCTTGCATATTGCGCAGGGGAAAGCGCCCCTGCTGGGCCCACAACCCGGTTATATCCTGTTTACCAGTATTTTGTTTGTGGTCATCGAAAGCACAAACTTTATGGCGCGCTTCGTCCTGGCGCTCGTTGGAAGTACTCTTGTTTTTGCTCCTTATTTCTTTCGAGAGAAGATCAAATCACTCCCTGCTTTGATCCTGGCTTTCTTCCTCGCTATTGACCCGGGCCTCGTCGCGCTTTCACGTCAGGCCAACGGAACAATATTGGCAGTGACATTTCTGCTCTTTGCGTGGGGTATGTGGAGGAACCAGCGCACCATCCCTGCCGGTATTTTTGCCGGCTTCGCATTACTAGCCGGGCCTTCTCTGTGGGCCGGTTTACTTTCGATTGGCTTTACCTGGCTTTTTCTGCAGGGAACAGAATCAAAGCAAACACCAAATGCTGAATCAAAAATAGTGGATCCATCGTTGCTTTCAAATCCTCGATTTACAAACCTCGAATATCGTCCAGCTATCCTGGCCCTCATAGTGACCCTGCTCATTGGGGGCACGCTCTTCTTCGTTTCCCCAAATGGATTGAGTGCATGGCTTTCGTCCTTACCAGTTTATCTCAAAGGCTGGACTTCTCCTTCTGTCATGACGCCTGGGCGCATTGTATTAGCATTCTTTGCTTACGAACCACTGGGGATATTTCTTGCCGTTCTTGCTCTCATCCGCGGTTATCGAACAAAGAGACGGCGCATTCTTCGCACAAGTTTATGGCTTGGAGTTTCGCTGCTTTTAGCGATCTTCTATCGTCAGACCAGCGAATTGGCGTGGGCCATTATTCCATTGCTCACGCTGGCTGCAATGGAACTTTCGCGTGCCTTAAACATCTTCGCTGAGGAACGCGTCGAAGTAGGTGTGGTTGTCCTGGCGTTAATGATCCTGCTTGTATATATTTGGTTTGACGTATCAAAGATTGCACTCGATCCCTCTTCTCAGCTTGCTGCTACAACACTGCCTCTCTTTGGGAGAAATATTCAAATCTCGGGCGCGCCTTATGTCGTTTTACTGGGCGCAATTCTTATTATCATTCTGTGCGTTTCATTCGTAGCCTTTGGCTGGTCTGTGCGGACCGCCTGGCTTGGAACAACCTGGTCATTTGTACTCTTCCTTGGAATATACAGTCTCGCCTCAGCCTGGGGCTCAAGTGGATTGCGTTCACAAAATGGCGTGGAATTATGGTCTCCAGATCAGGCACCGGCGCAAGCGAATCTCCTTCGTGCCAGCGTGGATGATATCTCTGAATTCAGCCTCGGTCATACTCAGTCTCAGCCTGTTACCATTATGGGAATCGATTCTCCTGCTCTCGAGTGGATTCTGCAAGACCGCGAAGTGAACATCGTTCCCGCCCTGGATCCTCAAGTCGCACCACCTATCGTGATCACTCCTATTATGGATAACTTAGGTCTGCCCTCTGCTTATCGCGGACAGGACTTCATCTGGAGACAACGACCACTTTGGGATGGCGTTCATACTCCCGATTGGATTCGCTGGCTGGTTTTCCGTCAATTGCCCAGAGATAACGAAACAATTATCCTTTGGGTGCGTGATGACCTGTTCCCCGACGCGCGTGAAACTTCCCAACAACCGTAGAGCGGCGTTACCCCACTCTTCTAATATGAATGAAACGCCTTCCCAAGCTCCCTCCATTATCGCGATTGACGGACCTGCCGCGTCGGGCAAATCCACAATTGGCTTGAGACTTGCCGAGGCTCTTGGATATATCTTTTTCGATACAGGCGTGATGTATCGTGCCGTTACCTGGCTTGCGTTGGAGCGTGGTATCGATGTGCATGATGAAGCCGCGGTCACCGCGCTGGCTGAGGAAATGCATATCGACGTCGCGCCAGCTTCAAAGTCCGATGGACGCGCTTGTGATGTCCTCGTAGATGGACGGGATATCACCTGGGAGGCGCGCGGCCGCAAAGTGGATGCAAATGTTTCCATTGTTGCCGCCTATCGCGGTGTACGGAGAGCGTTGAGTCAACAGCAAAGGCGGGTCGGGCAACGGGGCAAAATTGTGATGGTGGGTCGTGATATTGGCACCGTCGTTTTACCCGATGCAGATTTGAAAATATATCTGGATGCCACTGCTGAAGAACGTGCCAGGAGACGTTACGACGAGATCGTCGCGCGTGGTGGCAGCACAGATTACGATGCGATTCTCAAAAGAGTGATCGAGCGAGACCGCATCGATTCGACCCGCGACGTAGCTCCTTTGAAAGCAGCCGAGGATGCCGTTGTGCTTGACTCCGATAAACTCACGGCCGACGAGGTCTTTGAACAGATATTGGCTTTGGTCAAATGAATGACGCGAACGCGTATCATGTTCCGCTGCGGTTCAAGATCATACGGCCGATTGCCAAGTCTATTTTTCGTGGGCTCTTCCAGCTATTGGCGCGGATCAAGATTGTCGGAAAAGAGAATATTCCTTACGGTAAACCTTATGTGGTTGCGATGAATCATGTTTCGATCTTCGATCCGCCATTTGTGGGAGCATTCTGGCCTGAGCAATTGGAGATTATCGGCGCTTCTGATGTATTTGATAAACCTGGTCAGGGGTTGGTGCTGAAAATGTATGGCGTGATCCCTGTGCATCGCGGCGATTATGACCGTTCGCTTTTCACAAAGATAATTTCCATTATCAAATCCGGACATCCACTATTGATCGCCCCCGAGGGTGGGCGTTCGCACGATACCGCCATGCGTCGCGCAAAGCCCGGGATTTCTTATATTGTTGAACAAACAGGTGTACCTGTGTTACCGGTCGCGCTGATCGGAACGACGGAGGATTTCTGGCAACGCGCCAAACGTGGCCAAAAACCATCTCTTGAAATGCGCATTGGAAAACCCGTTACACTCCCGCCCATCACAGCCAGGGGGCCAGAGAAGCATACAGCGCGTCAGAACAACGCGGATTTGGTGATGTCATATTTGGCTGGCCTATTGCCAGAAGAATATCGGGGTGTATATGCTGAATCAGCAATCTTTACCTCCTAAACCTGTCGCCGAGGTTTGGCGACCGGACCTGATTGCCTTGCCGCAACTAACGTTGAGACGCCGCATCTTTCGTTTTTTTCTTCGCGGACTGACAAAATTGCTTGTCCTTGTGACAATGCGCATCAAGGTTACGGGATTAGAGAATTTCCCAAAGCGTGGGCCAGCCATTATCGTTTTCAATCATCTTGGCGATGCGGATGCTGTTCTGCTTTTTGCGACTCTTCCATTCTCGCCAATTGAAGGAATAGGCAAGATTGAGCTATACGATCACTGGCTGGTTGGACCGGTCTTCCGCGCTTATGGCATCATTTGGGTTCATCGCGGCCAGCCAGATCGTAAAGCAATCCGAGCTGCGCTGAATGGATTGGCTGAGGGACGGATGGTTACTCTTGCTCCTGAAGGGAGACAATCTCTTACAGGTGAGCTTGAAGAGGGTAATGATGGAGCCGCATTCCTTTCCCTAAAATCGGGCGCACCGATTGTTCCAATTGGATTGACAGGATTGGACAATAATAATATCTATAGTCATTTGAAAAGCTGGAAACGCGCGCCAGTAAGCCTGTCAGTTGGGCAACCATTCTTTCTCCAGGAGCAGGCGGACCGTCAGAAAATGATGCGAGATGGGACGCGTCAGATTATGGAATCGCTGGCAAGTCTACTTCCGGAAGCTTATCGAGGCTATTACAAATCCAATCCCGCTGAATAGCGCTATGATTTGGCGCTATAATATTTTACAAAGTGCCGCACGACAAGTGATAACTTTTCACATCGCAATTTCTGCAAAACTAGGGCAACCCTAAAGCAATTTATGAGATAAGCGGTAATATGCAATTCCTGGTAACACTGCTGAATAATCTTGCATACCTGAATCCCATTCCGCTGGCCGGATGGCTGGTATTGCTCGGACTGGCAGGGCTGCTCGGAGTCGCTCTTTTTAATTGGCGGAAATATCACGTCGAGTGGAATGCGCGCGCTACCTGGATTTTGGCTGCGCTAATTCTTGTGACCCCCATTGCATCATTATTTTTCGGCTTGGAATTTTCGAGCAGTTCCACCTTACCGATACCTGGTTTGCCAGAAGAGCCAGCCGGTTCCACCATGATGATCTTCTCTGCGGTCCCATGGATTCTGGCAGGCGGTCTGCTGGGACCAGTTGCAGCCGCTGGCTTGGGGATGTTTAGTGGTTTGTTACGAGGTATCTGGGACACACATAGTCTCTTTACCGTGTTTGATTTCGGATTAATGGCGGTCATGTTCGCGGTTGCGAACCGACAAAGGTATCGCACATTCTTTTATCGTTTATTACGACAACCCTTAATTAGCGCGCTCAGTCTTGTATTAGCCCATGCTGCGCTTTTTGTATTGAACGCACTTTTTACCCTTTCTACTTCCACGTCTGTCACAGAACGGTTGGATTATGCATTGAGTAACCTGGGTGTGGTGAGCCTGGCGTTCGCGGGTGAAATGCTCGTTGCAGGAATTGCTGCACAGATCATTGCAGCTGTTTTCCCAAACCGCTGGGGTGGATTAGGGATGTTGCAACCCTCGCCTTCAGAAAAAAGTATCGAAACACGCTTCATCCTTGGTGCGGGCACTATCATCTCGCTGTTGCTTTTAACCCTCTTGATCGGCGACTGGCTTGTGGCGGGTTCGGCTGCACGCAATTTATTAAGCGACCGACTCAAAAGTTCGGCAGAGTTAGCTTCACAAAACGTGCCTTTTTTTCTTGAGACGGGACAGAACCTGGCATTACAGATCGCAAACGATCCACGTTTGCAGGATTCAAATGCCGATATTCTTATGATCCTTAACGAACGTAGTCAATCAGTACCATATTTCAATCAACTCGTTGTTTTTGATATGCAGACCAAAACAATGCTTGGGAGTTATCCAGTTGAGCCTACATTTCAAATCACACACCCGGAGGAAGATGGCATCACTTTGGCCCAACAGGGAGTACTGAATCAGGTTTATAGTGTTCCACCAGTTGTGGAAGGGGAAGCGGCAGGTGTCTCTTTCTTGGCAGTCATTCCACAAACTGGGTATGTGTTGATCGGTCGTACGTACCTGAGCGAGAATCCATACACACGTTCACTTATCAATAATCTCAACAGTCTTACAGGAGTGAATGGTACAGGTATGTTAATTGCTGATGGCCTGATCGTCTACCACTCGGATGCCACACAAACCTGGACAACTTATGAAGGCGAACATAGCGACCAGCCTTCTTTCTTTGATGAAACTACATCACTTGGAACCCGTCAATTAGTTTATTATCAACCGGTGCCTGGTTATCCCTGGGCAGTAGTTCTTACCATCCCTGCGCAGGAAACGCAGCAGCTTTCCATTAATATCGCTTTACCAATCTCATTGATGATTATGTTGCTGGGTCTCGTTGCATTGATCTCTTTGCGTGTGAATTTGCGTAGTGTTACTGGCTCATTGCAAAGTCTTGCCACTGAAGCGACATACCTTTCCACCGGCCAGCTTGATCGTCCGCTTAATGTAGATGGCGAAGACGAAGTGAGTGAATTGCGCCGCGCCTTTGAACAAATGCGTGTCAGCTTGCAGGCACGTATGCAGGATCTGAATCGTTTGTTAGTTGCCAGTCAGGGAGTAGCCTCAAGCCTCACGCTTGGTGATGCATTACGCCCTGTGCTCGAAGCAGTGGTCGCAAACGGCGCGAGTTCTGCGCGCATTATCCTTCTGCGTGAAATGCTGCCAACGCCTGTAGAAACACCCGTTCGTTTTGCAGATGGGGTCGAGCAGGACGTATACATGCACCTGGATCAACAAGTCCTTGCGCTTGCTGAACAACAGGAACGACTCGTCATGGCGACCCTTTCACGGAACCGCGGCCTGGTGCTGGACCCCAACCTGCCTTACCCTGAATCTTTGATTGCGTTGGCGCTACGACATGAAAATCGTTATTATGGCGTTTTGTGGGCAGCCTACAATAAACAACGCGTTTTTTCCGAAGCGGATTTACGTTTTATCAGCACCCTTGCGAGTCAGGCGTCGCTGGCGGTCGCGAATATCCGTTTGTTCCTGACGGTTGAATTGAGTCGCCGTCAGCTTGAAGCGATTCTTAACTCCACCCCAGATCCGGTCCTGGTTACCGATGCATCGAATCGCCTCATTTTGGCGAATCCGTCTGCAGGTCATGTGTTTGGCGTGACCATCCGCCGCGGCGAAAGGCCAGATTTCGAGAAAATGGTTCAGGTCAAAGGATTGAGTGAACTTCTACAGGAGTCAAGCACTGAACGTCACTCCGCAGAAATCAGTATGCCGGATGGAAAGACGTACCTCGCGATGGCATCTCCTATGACCGCTGAGGGCAAGACCGTGGGACGTGTGTGCATCCTGCGCGATGTGACACAGCTCAAAGAGATTGATACATTGAAATCCGATTTTGTGTCGACGGTAAGTCATGATCTGCGTTCGCCCCTGACATTGATGCGCGGGTATGCCACCATGCTTGAAATGGCAGGTGAGTTAAATGAACAACAGAAGAATTATTCCAGGATGATTGTGCAGGGTGTGGATAATATGGCGAAGCTCGTCAATAATTTGCTCGATCTCGGTCGCATTGACTTTGGTGTGGGCCTGCAAGTGGAGAGCCTCCCTGTGCTAGATATTCTTGAACGTGTGACGAGCACCCTGCAAATGCAGGCAAAGCAAAAACACATTTCTCTGGGCGTTGAGATTCCGAAGGACATGCCAAATGTTATTGAAGCAGATCAGGCATTGTTGCAACAGGCCCTTTATAATCTTGTGGAAAATGCGCTCAAGTACACACCTGAGGGTGGAGAGGTGACCATTCATTTACAGACCTCCCCTTCCGAGTTGATTTTTGCAATACAGGACAGTGGTATCGGGATCCTAGAAAATGATCAGCCACGTCTATTCGAAAAGTTTTATCGCGGCACGAATCGAGAGGCATTGATACAACGCGGCACTGGTTTGGGGTTGGCGATTGTCAGGTCCATTGCGGAACGTCATGGAGGGAAAGTTTGGGTAGAGAGTCAATTGGGCAAAGGAAGTACGTTCTATTTGCAGATTCCATTGGTGCAATCCAAAGAAACTCAGCGCGTGTAGGGAAGTAATTCAGCTTATAATACAGCACCTTCATTCGGTGAAGGCTGCTATTATCTTATATGATTGATCCTAAAAATAATCAAGATACCTCTCTTATCCATCGCACTACAGAAACAAAACCACACCCAAACATTGGTCATTTTCTAATTGGTCGCCCGCTTCAAACAGCTGACGCGCCGCATCAGACAATTGGCAAGGCAGTTGGTCTGGCTGTCTTTGCTTCAGATGCGTTGTCGTCCACTGCGTATGCCACAGAGCAGATCCTTGTTATCCTCGCCGCGGCGGGAACAATTGCCTTCGGTTATATCTTCCCCATTTCAATTGTCATTGTTGGATTGCTTACAATTGTTGTGATTTCCTATGAGCAGATTATCCATGCCTATCCAGATGGTGGTGGCGCTTATGTGGTCGCTTATGACAATCTGGGTCACTTTCCGGCTCTGGTCGCGGCTGCAGCCTTGTTGACCGACTACATTCTCACGGTCTCGGTTTCTGTTTCGTCCGGGGTTGCGCAAATCGTATCGGCATATCCACAATTATTTGAGTGGCGCGTTCCCTTATCGATTGCCTGCGTGATGTTCATTATGATAATCAACCTGCGCGGAGTCAAAGAAGCGGGTGTTGCCTTTGCAGTACCAAGTTATTTCTTCATTGTCATGATGTTAATCACCATTGGGGTGGGATTATTTCGCATGTTTACGGGATCGTTGGGAGATGTGGTTAACCCACCAGAAATGGAACACTTCGGTGAAGCTATATCCGGGGTAACTGCTTTTCTCCTTCTGCATGCCTTCTCCAGCGGTACGGCTGCATTGACAGGTGTGGAGGCGATCTCAAACGGCATTACTGCATTTAAGGAGCCGCGCAGCCGTAATGCGGGGATTACCTTGATCTGGATGGCAGTTATCCTGGGTCTCTTATTCCTGGGAATATCGTTTCTTACAAGAGAGATTCATGCGATACCCTCAGAGGCAGAAACGGTCATCTCTCAACTGGCGCGCACTGTGTTTAATGGACAAGGCTTGCTGTATCTGCTTGTCATCATTGGGACGACCGTTATCCTGATCCTCGCCGCAAACACTGCCTTTGCAGGCTTCCCGCGTCTAAGCGCCATTCTTGCACAGGATGGTTATATGCCGCGCCAGTTGACGTATCGAGGCAGTCGTCTTGTGTATTCGTATGGTATCTTCTCGCTTTCTGTAGTGGCAACTATTTTAATTATTGTTTTTCAAGCCAGCGTCACACGCTTGATCCCTCTTTATGCGATTGGGGTATTCCTTTCCTTTACACTTGCACAGGCAGGCATGGCACGTCGCTGGTGGCGCGCGGGACGCCTTAAACCTGACGGCACAAAGCCTGACGATAAACATGAATCAAGACATATATTGCGTTACGAAAAAGGCTGGTTCCTTAAGATGATCAGCAATGGGTTTGGTGCACTGTGCACAGCCATCGTCATGTTTGTTTTTGCGATCACCAAGTTCCGTGATGGCGCCTGGATTGTATTGATCCTTACACCTTTTTTGATCAGCATTTTCCTCTGGATTCATCGTCATTATATAGGAGTAGCAACAGGTCTATCGTTGGAAAATTACGGCGAACCTCCTCCTTACAATGTACGTCACCGCGTCATTGTCCCAATCAGCAACATGCATCAGGGAACACTTGCTGCCCTGCGCTATGCGCGCATGTTATCTGAGGATATTACGGCTGTTCATATCTCGCTGGAACCGGAGGATACCGAAATTGTCCGCCAGAAATGGGAAAAGTGGGGACGCGGTACCCGTCTTGTGATTGTTGATTCTCCCTACCGTCTCTTTCTGGAACCGTTGCTCGACTACCTTGATGAAATTCTTGCCAGCCGACAAGCCAACGAGACGATCACCATCGTTGTCCCACATTTTGTTCCGAGCAAGAGAATCCATAACGCGTTGCATATGCAGGCTGCAGAAATGCTTCGACGCGAATTACTATCAACACCGGGTGTTGTCATCACCGAAGTCCCTTATCAGATTCCTTAGGTGTCGTCTAATCCATCTGATTTAGACTATAATCATAGTCGCTCCTCCCATGCGCGGGGTATCTTTTTTTGTAACTGCAAGAGAAATTGATGTTAACCCCTGAAAATAATCAAACTGAAATCATGCGGCGGCAGAGTGACTATAAGCCGCCGCGCTCCTTGAGTCATTGGCTCATTGGGCGACCATTGCAAACAGCTGACGCGCCTCATCAAACGATCGGAAAAGCCGTCGGCCTCGCTGTTTTCGCGTCTGACGCACTCTCCTCCACTGCTTATGCCACGCAGGAAATCCTGGGCGTGTTATCGATTGCGGGATCATTGGCATATGATTATGTTTTTCCTGTTTCCATTGCCATTGTTGCCCTGCTTGCCATTGTGACTATTTCCTACGAACAAACTATTCATGCCTATCCGGGCGGAGGTGGTGCTTATATTGTTGCGAGAGATAATCTAGGTGAACTGCCTGCCCAGATCGCAGGCGCAGCACTTCTGACCGATTACATTCTCACGGTAGCGGTATCTGTTTCATCAGGGGTTGCTCAAATTGTCTCAGCATATCCAAAGCTGGATTCTTATCGCATTGAGATTGGCGTCTCAGCTGTAATTCTAATCATGCTCATCAATTTGCGTGGCGTGAAAGAATCTGGAGCGGCCTTTGCAGTGCCCACGTATTTTTTTATCACTATGATGTTCATAACAGTAGGGACAGGAATATTCCGCAGCCTGACGGGGACCTTGGGAGTTGTGACCGATCCTCCTGAAGCACATATAATTCAAACAATTTCAATCATTACACCGTTCCTTCTCTTACATGCCTTTGCCAATGGGACGACCGCGTTGACGGGGGTGGAAGCCATTTCAAATGGCATCACCGCGTTCAAGGAACCCCGCAGCCATAATGCAGGCATTACATTGATTTGGATGTCAGTCATCCTCGGCTCTCTTTTCCTCGGAATATCGCATTTGGCGGGGCTCATTGGCGGCGTGTACTCCCAAGAGGAAACCATCATTTCACAACTGGCTCGCACTGTTTTTGATGGACGTGGAATTCTTTATCTTGCAACCATTGGTGCGACCACAGTCATCCTGATCATGGCCGCGAATACTGCATTTGCGGATTTCCCTCGTTTGGGAGCGCTGGCCGCTGGAGATGGTTTCCTGCCCCGTCAATTGACCTTCCGAGGCAGTCGCCTCGTGTACTCGAATGGCATTGTCACACTGGCGATTATCGCTTCATTACTAATTATCATCTTTAGGGCCAGAGTCGATTTGCTCATTCCACTTTATGCTATTGGGGTATTCCTGTCTTTTACCCTTTCACAGACGGGCATGGCGAAACGCTGGCGAAAGATTGGTCGCCTCAAGGAAGGGGAGGAGATCGTTGAGCCGGGATCGGTGTTGCGCTATAACAAAGGCTGGCGCTCCAAGATGTTCATTAATGGGTTTGGCGCAGTATGTACAGCTATTGTCACGCTGGTTTTTGCAGTTACTAAATTCGTTGAGGGTGCATGGGTTGTTCTCATTCTGACGCCATCCCTGGTTGCTATTTTTT
>Ga0114129_10006118_pt1 | contig 17067 bp, 17 predicted proteins | sample RhiMetdeltSRZDD1_FD_80071 | JGI IMG/M metagenome (GOLD analysis project Ga0114129, IMG submission 80071) | Populus rhizosphere microbial communities from Tennessee, USA - Rhizosphere MetaG P. deltoides SRZDD1 (version 2) (version 2) | ecosystem: Host-associated > Plants > Roots > Rhizosphere >... | reverse complement strand
TGCGAACTGCGTCACCCGCGGCCTTCGCCAGCGATTCGACCTTGACCCACCACTGCATCGAAAGCCGTGGCTCGATGACTTCACCGCTGCGCTCGGAGTGTCCAACGCTGTGCAGGTACGGACGCTTTTCCGCGACGATGCGGCCCTGCTCTGCCAGCGCTTCGCGGACCTTGACGCGGGCCTCGAAGCGGTCGAGGCCGTCGAATTCTGTTCCGGTGTCGATGATCCGGGCCTTGGTGTCCAAGATCGAGGGCATCGGCAGTTGATGGCGCAAGCCGATCTCGAAGTCGTTCGGGTCGTGGGCGGGCGTGACTTTGACCGCACCCGTTCCGAATTCGGGGTCGACGTGGTCGTCGGCGACGATGATCAGCTCACGGTCGAGGAACGGATGCGGCAGCGTCGTGCCGACCAGCTTCCGGTAGCGCTCATCGTCGGGGTGCACCGCGATCGCGGTATCGCCGAGCATCGTCTCGACCCGGGTGGTAGCGACCACGATGTGCGGTTCGCTGTCGTCCAGCGAGCCGTAGCGGAACGACACGAGCTCGCCTTCGACGTCCTCGTACTTGACTTCGAGATCGGAGACAGCGGTCTCCAGCACCGGCGACCAGTTCACCAGCCGCTCGGCACGGTAGATCAGCCCGGAATCGAAGAGCCGCTTGAAGATGGTGCGAACGGCCCGCGACAGGCCGTCGTCCATGGTGAATCGGTCGCGGCTCCAGTCGACCCCGTCGCCCAACCGGCGCATCTGCGCGGCGATGGTGCCACCGGAATCGTGCTTCCAGTCCCACACCTTGTCGATGAACAGCTCGCGGCCAAAATCTTCCTTGGTCTTGCCGTCGACGGCGAGCTGCTTTTCCACCACGGTTTGGGTGGCGATGCCGGCATGGTCCATGCCGGGCAGCCACAGCACCTCATAGCCCTGCATGCGTTTGCGCCTGGTCAGCGCGTCCATCAGCGTGTGGTCCAGCGCGTGGCCCATGTGCAGGCTGCCAGTCACATTCGGCGGTGGCAGCGCGATCGAGTACGCGGGCTTGCCGCTGGACGCGTCGGCCTTGAAGTAGCCGGCATCGACCCAGCCCTCGTAGATCTGCGACTCCACCGCACCCGGATCCCACGACTTGGGCAGGGCGTCAGCGGAAGGTTTTGGGCTGGCGGTCACCGCGCCATTCTATGAAGTGCGGCCCGCCAGCTGGTGAGGGCTACTTCTTGCCGCTCAACAGGCCGCCGAGGATCTCCCCGATCGGATTGCTCTGGCCGCCGCCACCTCCGCCAAGCACACTGCCAAGAATGCTGCCCAGCGGGTTGTTCCCGCCGCCGCCACCCGCGCCGCCCAGAATGCTGCCGAGCACATCGCCGAGCCCCCCGCCGCCTGCAGGCGCTTGCTGGGCCTGCGGCTCTGCCGGGGCTGAGCCCTTCGTCAGTTGCTTGCCGATGTAGGCCAGCACGATCGGCGCGAGGATCGGAAGCAGTTTCTTGATCAGATCGCCACCACCGGCACCCTGGCCGGCCAGCGCGGACGCGACTGCGTTGCTGTCGTTGCCGCCGAAGATCTTCGCGACGTACTGGTCGCCCTGCTTTTCGTCGACCGCATCGACGCTCACGCCACCGTCGAGGAGGCCGCTGGCGCCTTCCTGGGCCACGGCAGTCTCGAGGTCGCTGGAATCGATCTGATTCGCCTGGACGTTCTCCGCCACACCGCCGACCAGCGCTGGCACCAGCGTACGAATCGCGTTGTTCACTTCGCCTTCATCGGCACCGATCTTGCTCGCAATCTCCGATACGGGGATTTGCGCGAAGAGTTCGTCGAGCCCGGCCATCTCACTCCACCTTCGTTGCTGGTTATCGCATGGTCGAGCACGACACTAGTCCGTTTGATCTTGGCGCACAGGTGTTCCGCGCGGGCCGATCAATTCAATCGGGCCGTCTCCAATGACACACCGGCAGCGGGGAATCGGGCCATCAGCGCGTCGCCCATCGCGGCCGCCGGGGTGAGCACACCGCGCAGCTCCGACAGCCGGTCACGGTCCAGGGCAAGCGCCAATCCGCTTTCGCCCAGCAAAACCGACGTCGCCTTGTAGCCCGGGTCGCCCTTCTGCGACATGGTGGACCGGTAGCGCGCGCCAGTGGTTGTCGTCGTGTAAGTCTCGACCGCGTAGCGGCCCTGTTCGCGGGCACGTTCGCTGGGGCCGGTACCCGGCTTGGGAGCAATGCGTTCGACGAGCTTGTTCGGCAGTCGGTTGAAATAGCGGCCGCCGAGCGCCATCGTCGCGGCGTTGCCGCCGGTGGCCATCGCGGCCGCGAGCGGGGCGAGGATCGACTTGCCGAGGCTCATCTGCTCCGCGTACTCGAACCGCTTGCCGTACGCGTAGTCGAGTAATGCGTTGGAGCGCCGGACTATTCGAGTGTTCGCGGCGGCCATCACGAACGCCCCCATCCAGTAGCCATTGAGTTCTGGCGCAATCTCCCGGCCGCGCCGCCACCGCACGTCGCGCTGCGCACCGAGTTCCGGTTCCGCGCCGCGGTCGGGGGTGAGCGTGTAAGGGTCGTTCATCAACCGCCTGGCCTCGGGATCGGAGGACGCCGTTCGCAGCAGTTCGATCATCGAGGCGACAGTGCCGCCGGACACCCCGCCGGCGAACGCGCGCACCACCATATTGGTGTCGGTGAGCTGACCCGCGTCGTCCTCGATAGCGCGCCGGTACAGCGCGAAGACGGTGAGATCCGAAGGGATGGAATCGAATCCGCACGAGTGCACGATGCGTGCGCCGGTGTCGATCGCCTGCTTGTGGTACAGGTCGATGCTTTCGCGAATGAAGAGCGCTTCACCGGTCAGGTCGGCGTAGTCCGTCCCCGCGGCCGCGCACGCTGCAACCAGCGGCAATCCGTATTTGAGGTAGGGCCCGACGGCGGTCACCACCACCTGCGTCTGGGCCGCCATCGCATCCAGTGTCGACGGCTGGGAAGCGTCAGTGGCGAGCAGCGGCCACGACTGCGCCTTCTCGCCCAGCGTGTCCCGCACGGCGCGCAACTTGTCTTGCGACCTGCCTGCCAGCGCGATGCGGGCGTCACCGCCCGCCCGGGCCAGATATTCGGCGGTCAACTTGCCGACGAAACCGGTCGCCCCGTACAGGACGATGTCGAATTCACGCTGCGCTGCGCTCATGACGCCTACGCTAACCCAGCGTCGGGAAAGGACGACGCCCATGCTCGACGGCGCCATGATCGTCTGGTTTGCGCTGACTGCAGCCAGTGTCGCCTTCGTCGTCGCCGACTCTGTTTTCAACGGCGTCACCAGCTGGGTCCAGCGCACCGCGTGGATCCTGGTCACGGCCTACACAGGTCCGGTTGGCGTCTTCTTGTATCTGCTGGCCTGCCGCAGGCCGCTGCCGGGAACCCACGACGCATTCACGTCGGCGACGTGGAAGCAATCGCTCAACAGCGAGATGCACTGCCTGGCGGGCGATGCCACCGGCATCGTGGTGCGGCCTCGATCCTGCCGGTGTTCGGCCTCACCAACGGCTGGGACGCCACCGTCGCGATCATGCTGATCCTCGGCGCACATTGGCCGGGCTCCGAGGACCCGCACCATCCGTCGTTCTGGTTCCGCATGAGCGTCGCGACCATCGTCGGCGGTGTCGTCGCCTATCCGATCAACCACTGGCTGGTCGCAAACCGACTCAAGCACGGCTGCATGACGTTACCGGGCTCAGATGCACCGGCGCCGGGCCTGGGCCACGTCTCGCCGGAGCCGTCGATGATGATGGATCACGCTGCGACGGCCCAACAATCCGAGCACACGATGACCGAACTACCGGCCGCTCGCGCCGTAGCGATCATCGCCGGGACGTTCGCAATCCTGCTCGTCGCGGTCTGGCTGACGAATCTCGTTGTTCCGGTGCGCTTTTAGTTCGCTAACCGAGTGCCTCGGGCAGTTCGACATCCTCCCCCAACACGTGACGGGCCAGGAACCCTAGGACGACTTGGTACCACAGCTTGGCATGCTGCGGGGTGAGCACCCAGTGGTTCTCCGACGGGAAGTAGAGAAATCGGTGCGGGCTGGTGCCGTCGTCCGAGGCGGGTAGGCCGGACTCGGTGAGCAGCTCGAACCACAGCCGCAACGCCTCGCCGATCGGCACGCGATAGTCCTTGTCCCCGTGGATGACCAGCATCGGGGTGCGGATCTGCGCCACGAAGCGTCGCGGCGAATTCTGTTCTGCCATCTCGGGTGTCATCTCGCGTGCCCACCAGTACGCGCCGTCGGTGGTCGACCCGAACTGGTCGAGCGCCCAAAGGCTGGCATGGGTGACGATCGCATCGAACCGGTCGGTGTGTCCGGCGATCCAGTTGGCCATGTAACCACCGAACGAGCCACCCATCACCGCGGTGCGCGTCTCGTCCACCCGCGGATGCGCGCACGCCGCGTCGGTCGCCGCGATGAGATCGGTGTACGGCGCGAAACCCCATGCGCCCCAGCCACGCTGGATGAAGTCCTGGCCGTAGCCGGTGGACAGCGCGGGGTCGGGCATCAGCACGGCGTACCCCTCGGCGACGAGCAACCACGGATTCCACCGCCAATGCCAGGCATTCCAGCTGGCCAGCGGGCCGCCGTGCACCCACAGCACCAACGGCGCGGGTGCATCGCCGTGCGGCAATGCCAACCATGACCGGACGGGCTGGCCGTCGTCCGCGATCGCCGCCACCTCGGTCAGCGTGCCGGGCAGTGCGGGAGCCGCCACACTCGGCAGCTCCGTCACGGTCCCGTCCGGGTCGATACGCACCGGATGTGGAGGCCGCGCATACGAACTGCGCATCGCGTACACCACGCAATCGGGCGCGGTGCGCACATCGGAGTAGGTGTAGTCGTCGTCGGTCAGCCGCGTGACCGCCCCGCTCGCAGGGTCGATCGCGAAGATTGGGCCGCGCCCGGCCTCGTCGGCGGTGACGATCAGGCTCGAGCCGTCGCGCGACCATGTGACCGATGTCGGCCACCGGTCCCAATCACCGGTCAGCTCGACAAAGGGTTCGCCGAAATGCATGTGACACAAGGTGATTCGCGGTGCTTTGTCGGGTGTGGAATGCGTCTCACGGGTGAATGCCACCGCGGTGCCGTCGGGCGAGATGGCCGGGGACTCCAGGTCGGCATCGGGATCATCGGCGATCGTGGTCCGCTGCCCGGTAGCGTGATCGATTCGGACGAGGGTGCCACGGATGGACGCGCCGGGGCCGGGGCCATGCCATGACGTCACGACGAAACTGCCGTCGGAGCTCATGTCGAAATCGGCCTCGCGCAACGCATCACCGGGCTGGGGCGTCAGGTCACGCGGCCCGTCGATGTCGAGCAGATGAGGGTGGTCGGGGCCGAGGTCGTGGTCCCAGTACCGCACCGGATAGCCGCTGTGCAGCACGGCGGACACCGTGTTGTCCTTGCGCAGCGAACGCAAGCGCCTGTCCTCGTCCATACCTGACGCTGACCGCAGCAGCTTCGCCGCGACCACCGTGACGGCCATCGTCCGCGCGGCGCGAACGTCCTCCACGCCACCCGGCAGCGCGAGCGCCACGACGGCTTCTCCGCCCGCGGCGGGCAACCGCCAAAGGGATGCGGGCGGCTTGTCGTCCTCCTCGGTTGGCCGCGCCGCGACGAACAAAAGATCGCCGTCAGACGTAAAGGCCGGCGACGACTCACCCTTTGCACCGCGGGTCAGGCGACGTGCCGGTCGTCGCCCAGCCGGATCGAGTTCCCAGATCGCGGTGACGAATTCCGTCCACTTGTCGTTGAGCTCCGCGATCGTCGTAACGACCCGCGACCCGTCAGGTGACACCGCGAGGCCGGACACCCGTGGCAGCGCAAGGAACTCGTCGAGGTCATCAAAAGGGGTGGTCGCCACACCCATTTGGTAGCACACCACGCAAGTCGATTTGGCAGTGAGTTTGACTTTCAAACTCACTGCGCGATGCTGGCCACATGAGCACAGTGGTGCTGGGTGAGCTTGCAGGACGAGCGTGTCCGATCGCTGCGGCGCTTGAGCTTGTCGGCGAGCGCTGGGCGCTCTTAGTCGTCAGGGAGATCGCGCTCGGCGCGACCCACTTCAGCGACATCGTGGCGGGTACCGGCGCGCCGCGTGATCGGATCGCAGCGCGGTTGAAGGCACTGGAAAGCGCTGGAGTCGTCGTCCGGTCGCCCTATCAGAGTGCGCCCACTCGTTACGAATATCGGCTCACCACGTCGGGAGAAGCACTCATTCCGGTGCTCGATGCCCTCTTGGCATGGGGCAAGGTGCACGCCGTCTCGCCGGACGATCCCGATCGACAGCAGAAGTACCGACCCTTCAGCGAACTAAGGAAGTCACGATGACCGCAGAACTCGTAGATACCGACATTCAGGCCGACTGGGGCCCGCAGCGCTCACGCACGGTGACCTGGTATTCGCCGGGGCCCAGCACCGCCAAGGGCCTGTCGATGTCTGGCATCGAGTACCTGCGCGCGATGGTCGACGGCGACCTCCCCCAACCCCCGATCGCCGGACTGATGCAGTTCGATCTCGTGGAGGTGGAGCCGGGACGGGCGGTATTCACCTGTGTCCCAGACGAATCCGCGTATAACCCGATCGGCGCCATCCATGGCGGGCTGATCTGCACGCTGTTGGACTCGGTGACCGGATGCGCGGTGCACACCACGCTTTCACAGGGCAAGGGATACACGTCGGTCGAGATCAAAGTGAACTACCTCAAGGCCGTGCAGCTCACGAGCGGGCTGCTCACAGCAACCGGCACGGTGGTCAAGACCGGTTCGCGCGTCGGCTTCGCCGAAGGCGTCATCACCGATGCCAGCGGAGCCGTCGTCGCGACGGCCACCAGCACGCTGCTTATCTTCGATCTGTAGCGAGCCGCCGCCGCGCTACGTTCGTTGGATGGCGCAGCAGATCCTGGTCATCGGCGCAGGCATCACCGGGCTGGCGACCGCGGTGGCATTACAACGTCGCGGCCATGACGTCGCCGTCATCGAGGAGCGCACCGACATGTCCTCCGGTGCCGGCATCAGCATCTGGCCCAACGCGCTTGCGGCACTCGATGAGATCGGCCTCGGCGACGCCGTCCGCGCGGCGGGCGGCAGGGTGACCGCCGGGGCGCTGCGCTGGCGCGACGGCAGATGGCTGCGCCATCCGGCCCGGGAGCGGTTGGTCAAGGCGCTCGGTGAGCCGCTGGTGGTGATCCGCCGCTCCGCACTGACCAAGGTGCTGGCCGACGCGCTCGCCGACGGCACCGTGCAGTCTGGGCTGTCTGCCCGGGAACTCGTGTCGACCGCTGACGGTGTGCGGGTCACGCTGTCGGACTCGTCGACGCGGACCGCCGCGGCTGTGATCGGCGCCGACGGCACGCGGTCGGTGGTCGCCCGCCACCTCAACGGCGCGCTGGCCGACCGCTACGTCGGCTACACGGCGTGGCGCGGGGTCGCCGGCTGCACGATCGACCCCGATGTCGCCGGCGAGGTGCTGGGTTCAGGCATCGAGTTCGGCCATGTTCCCCTCGGATCGGATCGCACGTATTGGTTCGCCACCGAGCGAGCACCGGAAGGCGCCGCCGCGCCGCAGGGCGAATTGGACTACTTGAAGGCCCGGTTCGCGTCGTGGACCGACCCCATCCCGGCGGTGCTGGCCGCGACCGACCCCTACGACGTGCTGCGAAACGACCTCTACGACCGCGACGAGGCGCGGCAGTGGTCGCGGGGGCCGATCGTCGCGGTCGGCGATGCGGCGCACCCCATGCGTCCCCATCTGGGTCAGGGCGGGTGTCAGGGGCTTGAGGACGCGGCGATTCTGGCGCGGTTCGTCGACGCGACCGATGGCCTGGCCACGGCGTTCGCGCGCTTCTCGGCATTCCGCCGGCCGCGGGTGCGCGCCCTGGTGCGGGAGTCGAAGTTGATCGGCCAAATCGTGAACCTGCGGCCGGCGTTCCTCAGCGGACTTGCGAGCCGTGCCACCGTTCTGGGCCCTGAGGCGCTGGTGACGCGGCACCTGGCCGTCGTGGCGGCACGGTCGGCCTTCGTGCTGCCCAGCGACCGCGACACGGCGTCGGTGTGACCGTCACGCTGGGCCCATTGTTGGTCGACGCGGCCGAGCCACGGGTTGTCGAGAGGTTCTGGGCCGCCGCGCTCGGTGAGCCGGCACAGCGCGCGCTCTTGTCGTTCCGCCCGCAGCGGCGAGCCAAGACGGTGAAGAACCGGGTGCATCTGGACGTCTACGTGCGCGCCGTCGAGCCGCTCTTGGAGCTGGGCGCGACGGTGTTGGCGGACTTTCTTCCGGAGCGCCTCACGCTTGCGGACGTCGAGGGCAACGAGTTCTGCGCGTTTCTCGTTCCGGGCCTTGACGACGGGCCACCGGCCCGAGCCTTCGCCGTCTGCACCGACAGCGACCTGCCCGAGGAGCTTGCGGCCTGGTGGGCCGAGCGTGTCGGCGCCCAGGTTCACAACGGACCCGACGGGACGCCACGCTGGCTCTATGGCTCAGCGGGCTGGGAGGGACTCATTTGGAAGTTCGTCCGGGTGGCCGACGACCGCGTGGCCCCCAATCGATGGCAATGGACGACTCGGACCGATCCCGGCGTGCCTGTCGACCCGCAGGGCAACGAGTTCAGCGTCAGGCCCCAAGACCGCCCAGCGGGTTGAGCAGGGCCGTGCACATCTGGCGCGGGTTGATGAAGCCGAGCAGACCGCTGGTGGGCATCGCGGCGCATCCGGTGGTCATCGTGGGCGCTGTCGGCATGGTGGGGTTGGCCCACACCGCCGGGCTGGCGGCCTGAGCGCCGCACTTGGGCCATGCCTTGAGGCCCTGCGTGCGCAGGACGTTCTCGGCAACGCGGATCTGCTCGGCACGCGGCGCCATCGCCGGGTTGCCCACGCCGCCGTTGGCGTTCCACGTCGCCTGCTTGAACTGCAGGCCGCCGTACGTGCCATTGCCGGTGTTGGTGGACCAGTTGCCGCCCGACTCACACTGCGCGATCGCGTCCCAGTTGACGCTGTCGGCGTTGGCGGTGCCCGTTGAAAGGGCCATCGGCACGACGGCGAGTGCTCCGGAAATGGCGGTGGCCAACAGGCCCTTGGTGACTGCCTTACGAATGTTCATCACTGCGGTCCTTCCCCGACCGTTTGAAACAAGGCCCGCAAGTGAGGAGCTTGTGCGTTCCCCGATGCGGATATCAGGTGTTTCGGGTGATCAACATCACGTGTTACCCAAGTGTCAAAAGTTTTATTCGTTACTTATCTGGTGTAAGGGGCCTCTGAGAAAGAAGAGGCGGCGCCAGGCAAACGCCCAGCACCGCCTCTTTGCAGTCGTTAGTTGACTAGCCGCGCCTACCGCAGACCGGCCACGCGCCGATGCCCTGCGAACGAACCACGTTCTCGGCGACCCGAATCTGCTCTTCACGGCTGGCGTGCTGCGGCGAACCGCTGCCGCCGTTGGCCCGCCAGGTGCCCATGGTGAACTGCAGGCCGCCGTAGTAACCGTTACCTGTAGCGATCGACCAGTTACCGCCGGACTCGCACGCCGCGACGGCATCCCAGTTGACGCCGCTTTCCGCATTCGCGGTGCCGGTCGCCAGCGCCATCGGTGCCAGAGCAAGCGCACCGGCGATGGTGGCCAGACCAAACGTCTTGCGGATGTTCTTCACTTCGATCCTTTCGCCAAGCGCGCGCCATCAACACCCGCGCGGAGACGCGGGCGTGGCTGCCTGTACACAGGCGAGGGAGTTGGGCCGCACCGTCTCGGTCAGGTGCGGCAGCGAGAGGCGAGACTTGCCTCGCCGGGCGTGAGGCCCGACGGCCGACGAAGGCGAACTTGCCTTCCAACGGCCCCACTCACACGCAGGTTCTTGGTTTTGAAATTATTTGCTCCGTTTGAAGCTGTTGGGACCGTACAAACCCGGAGACGCAAAGTCATATCAGGTGGAGGGTGTGTCGCGGTTAGATCACGGGAAGATCACGGACCAACCTAAGAATCTCCTGTGCAGGTCAGCCGCCGGTTTGACGGCAGCGGGGAATCTGCAGTTCCGGCGTGTCGCCGTGATTCAAATCACGATCATTTTGTGAGCTGGGACACGCCTACGACGACGGTTCAGGTGTCGAAATCGGCCGTGCGACTGGGAAAACCACCGGCAAGGGTCGCGAAATGGGCGTTCTCTGACAACAGTTCGCTGCTCGTCGCATCGTCTAGCCTGTCGCGTCGGGACCTTAAATCCGCTGTCCCCGTTACTATTTCAGCGACACAGCCGGAAGCCGGCAACGACCGTCGCTGAACCGTTGATTGCCAAAATGCGTGGCTGGCTCGCACGAATACTATTGATCTGCAAGATGTTTCGATCCAGTTGGCGCTGGTGCGCGTAGAATCGCACAGACAGACGATAGCGGACGGCCTGCTCACCAGCCCGCATCGTGGCGATCGAGATGCCCGGCGGCTGTTAAAACCTCCGCAGGAGCGGGGGTATTGGGCGCCTTCGGCAGCCCTATACTGTGCCGGAATTGCCAGCTGTATTGTTCGGGCTTCGCCAAAACTGGTGATATGCAACTGATTTCATAGCCGCTGGGCGACCTGATGGCGCGCTCGACGCCGAATGCCAACGCCTACGAACGCGCATACATCAGAAGAATAAACGCAAGAATTGCCGTCGCGGAATTACGTGCGTAAATGTGTCAAATTCTAAAGTCGAAATCAGCAAATTTGCTAGGCAATTCGCGGCGGCAGCGTGGCGTTGAGATCGGCGGCCGTGTTGACGTTGGCGAGCGACGGCTGCTCGGCCATGACGATCCGCTGCGTGTCAACCCTGTCCACCAGCGCGCGCATGCTGCGCTCCCCCGCCGCAACCAACGCGTCGACCCGGTCGGCCAGCGATGTTCGGTACACGCCCGCCAGGTAGTGATCGCGACCATCCCACGGCAGCACCACATCGGCACCCAACCGCACCGCTGGGCCCGCGAGTACGGCGATCAACTCGGCATCAAGTAGCGGCATGTCCACCGCACAGACGAATGCCAGCTCGAGTCCGGCGTCGGCGGCCGCCCGCAGCCCTCGCCCCGTCGCCAGCAGCGGCCCGACGCCACGAACCTCGTCGCGCAGCACTTCGGCCTCGACAGCGGGCAGCGGCTGTCCCGGTGCGGCGATCACGAAAATCGGTGAACATCGGGGGCTCACGACCGAGACCGTGCGCTCGAGGAGCGTGGTGCCTTCGTATTGAAGATTCGCCTTGTCGCGGCCCATTCGGCGGGATGCCCCGCCGGCCAGGATGACTGCAGCGAGCGGCACAGGGGGCGTCACGTCAGTGAGGTTAGTCGACGGTCCAGGTGTCCTTGCCGCGGAGCAGCGACTGTAGTGCGGCCGTGTCGTGTGCCTTGGCGTCGCGCGCAGAAACGACCTGGCTGCGCGCCGAGTCGTCGTACGTCGGCTTGTTGACCTGACGGAAGATGCCCATGACCATGTGCTCGAGGTTCTGCTCGGACAGTCGCGACAGCGCGAAGGCGTACGCCGGGTCTTCCACGGTGGCGTTGTGGACGACGATCTCGTCGGCCGACACATCGGCGGTCTTGGCGACCTCCAGCCCATAGCCGGACTTCACGACGCAGTACTCGCCGTCGGCGCCGAACGTGATCGGCTCGCCGTGGCTGATGTTTATCAGCCGCTCCTCCGCGCCCTCCTTGCGCAGCGCGTCGAAGGAGCCGTCGTTGAAGATCGGGCAGTCCTGCATGATCTCGACCAGCGCGGCACCACGGTGCGCAGCGGCGCCGCGGAGAACCTCGGAAAGTCCCTTTCGGTCCGAGTCCAGCGCGCGGCCAACGAACGTCGCCTCGGCGCCAAGCGCCAGCGACACCGGGTTGAACGGGTAGTCCAGCGAGCCCATCGGCGTCGACTTGGTGATCTTGCCCACCTCAGAGGTCGGCGAGTACTGGCCCTTGGTCAGCCCGTAGATCCGGTTGTTGAAGAGCAAGATCGTGAGGTTCACGTTGCGGCGCAACGCGTGGATCAGATGGTTGCCGCCGATCGACAACGCGTCGCCGTCACCCGTGACGACCCACACCGACAGGTCGGGCCGCGCAAGGGCCAGGCCCGTGGCGATTGTCGGCGCGCGGCCGTGGATGGAGTGGAACCCGTAGGTCTCCAGGTAATACGGAAAGCGGCTCGAGCAGCCGATGCCACTGACGAACGCGATGTTCTCGCGGCGCAGCCCAAGCTCCGGCAGGAAGTTGCGGATGGTGTTGAGGATGACGTAGTCACCGCACCCGGGGCACCACCGGACCTCCTGGTCGCTGGTGAAGTCCTTGGCCTTCTGCGGCTCGTCGGTGGTAGGCACCCCGCTGATCTTCGAGAGCGGGGTGACGCCCAGGTCCGATCCGATCAGGTCTGTCATGCGTTAGCTCCCACACCAGTCTCCACGGTGGCCGCCGCCAACCGCGCGAACTTGGCCTTGTCAATTTCCTTGTCGCCCAACGTCCCATCCAGCGCGGCATCGATGATGCCCTCGACCTCGTCGGCCAAAAACGCCATGCCTTCCGCCTTGGTCACCGACTGAACGTCGACCAGGAACTTGCCGCGCAGCAGCAGCGCGAGCTGGCCGAGGTTCATCTCCGGCAGCACGACCTTGGGGTAGCGGCGCAGCACGTCGCCCAGGTTGGCCGGGAACGGGTTCAGGTTGCGCAGCTGCGCATGGGCGACCTTGATGCCCTTGCGCCGAGCGCGCCGGCATGCCTCGCCGATCGGGCCGTAGCTGCTGCCCCAACCGATCATCAGCAGTTCGGCATCGCCGGTGGGGTCGTCGACCTCGAGATCCGGCACCTTGATGCCGTCGATCTTGGCCTGGCGCAGCCGCACCATCAGGTCGTGGTTCTTCGGCTCATAGGAGATGTTGCCCGAGCCGTTGGCCGCCTCGAGCCCCCCGATGCGGTGCTCCAAGCCGGGCGTGCCCGGAATCGCGAACTGGCGAGCCAGCGTTTCCGGGTCGCGTGCGTACGGCTGGAACGGCTCACCCGACTTCGCGAACGTGTGCTCGATCGGAGCGTAGGTGCTGACGTCGGGAATCGCCCACGGCTCCGAGCCGTTCGCGATCGCGCCGTCGGACAGGATCATCACCGGCGTGTGGTAGGTGATCGCGATGCGGGCGGCCTCGATGGTGGCGTCGAAACAGTCGGACGGCGTGCGGGGCGCAACGATCGCGACCGGCGACTCACCGTTGCGGCCGAACATCGCCTGCAGCAAGTCGGCCTGCTCGGTCTTGGTCGGCAGGCCGGTCGACGGTCCACCGCGCTGCACGTCGACGACGATCAGCGGAAGCTCGGTCATCACGGCCAGCCCGATCGCCTCGGATTTCAGCGAAATGCCGGGGCCAGAAGTGGTGGTGACGCCCAGCGCACCGCCGTATGAGGCGCCGATGGCAGCGCCGATGCCGGCGATTTCGTCCTCGGCCTGGAACGTGAGCACGTTGAAGTTCTTGTGCTTGGACAGCTCGTGGAGGATGTCCGACGCCGGGGTGATCGGATAGCTGCCGAGCACCACCTGGACGTCGGCGAGTTGGCCCGCGGTGATCAGGCCGTACGCGAGCGCCGTGTTGCCCGAAATCTGGCGGTACTCACCGGATTTCAGCTTGGCAGGCGATACCTCGTAGGTGCTGGCGAACGCCTCGGTGGTCTCGCCGTAGTTCCAGCCGGCCTTGAGCGCCAGCACATTGGCCTCGGCGATATCGGGCTTGCGGGCGAACTTCTCACGGATGAACGCCTCGCTGTGCTCCAGCTCGCGGCCGTACATCCACGACAGCAGCCCCAGCGCGAACATGTTCTTGGCGCGCTGGCCGTCCTTCTTGGAGGCACCGATCGACTCGACCGCGCCCAGCGTCAGCGTGGTCATCGCGACGGGCTGCACGACGTAGTCAGAAAGCTCGTCGGTCTCAAGCGGATTGGCGTCGTAGCCGACCTTCGCGAGGTTGCGCTTGGTGAATTCGTCGGAGTTGGCGATGATCAGGCCGCCACGCGGCAAATCGGAGACGTTGGCCTTGAGCGCGGCGGGGTTCATCGCGACGAGCACGTCGGGGCGGTCGCCCGCGGTCAGGATGTCGTAGTCCGCAATCTGGATCTGGAACGAAGAGACGCCGGGTAGGGTGCCCTGCGGCGCGCGGATCTCTGCGGGGTAATTCGGTTGCGTCGCAAGGTCATTGCCGAACAGTGCGGCTTCGGAGGTGAAGCGGTCACCGGTGAGCTGCATGCCGTCGCCAGAGTCACCGGCAAAACGAATGACGACCTTTTCGAGCTTCTGCCGCGTCCCTGGACTGGCGCCGTTCCCGTTCGCCCCCACTCGCCTGCCTTTCATGCTTTTCGGAGATCGTCCGGCGAATGTCCTCCGAGTCGCGGTCAGGCCGACGCGCCGTCGGTGGACATCCGCATGAGTTTTGATGTCACTGCCAGTACCGATTATTGCACTTCTCTTAGGCGGCCCTTTACCCGACGCGCAGGCGACGCATGGGTGACTTCGGATCGAACGCACTGTTCAACCCATGTGCCGACGGACGGCCTGAGACACAATTGTGTTTTCCGTCACTTCTCGGAGAATGTCATTCTCTTAAAAATGGTTACCGATCGGTAGCCACCCGCTAGCACTAGCTCGGCACGTTGTACGGCGTGATCACCTGGATCGGGACGGGTCGCGACGGCTCGACCGGCAAAGCACCGCGCTCCTGCAGGATGAGCCGCATTGCGAGCCGCGCGTCGGCGCGCAGGTCGTTGTGCAGCACGACGGAAATGCGGCCCTCCCGCAGCAACCGCCGGTTGTCGGCGTCGAGATCATGGGCGATAAAGACGCGGCACGGCCGGCCGAGCCGTTCGAACGCCGCGACCGTGGCGGCATTACCGCCGCCCACCGAGTAGACAGCCTCGATGTTGGGGTGCCGCTCGAGCGCCTCGAGCACCAGCCGCTCGTTGGTCGCGTCGATGCCGTCGCTATCGCTGACTTCCACCAGCGCCCGGCCGGAGCCGCGCAGCGCCAACTGGCCGGTACGTCGGTCGCGTAGGTCACCACGGGCACACCGCCGTCGACGAGGCGGTCGACGGCCTCGGCCACTTCGGGTTCGTCTTGCGCCTTGAGCACCACGCCGTGGCTGCCGCGCAGACGGGCGAGCGCGTCGACCATCTGTTCCGTCGAGCCCGATTCCCACAGATGAAAGCGCGCCCGCACCATCGCAGGCGCGAACGCGGGCAATTCGGCCTCCACCGCGGCGCGGAACGCGTCGGAGAACCGTTGCGGCGTCTGCATGACCACGTCGATGAGGTAGCGGCGGCCGACCAGGCGCAGCTGGGCGCGCTGCTTGTCCAGGTCGGCGATCGCCTGCACGACCTCTGCCCTGGTGTTCTCCCGTACCCCCGGCCGCTCATTGAGGACGCGGTCGACGGTGGCCTCGCTCAGCCCGGACTGCTGAGCGATCTCGCGGACCTTGTAGCGATGCGGCACCGGGTTCCATTCTGAGGGGTTTTTGATGGGTTTCTGGCGTTGAATGCGGTCGCTGTCACAGGAAGACTAACTGGTATGACCGCAGCCGTTCACGCCACACCCAAGCCGTGGATCGACGAGGACGACCTACACCTCGACGACTTCCGCGCGCAGGTACTGCGCAGCACCGATCCGGCCGACTATCCGCTGGCGACCGATGTGCGAAGCAACGTGCTGGTGTACTCGACGGCGACTGTCACTGGCGCCGACCGCAGGGCGCTGCAGTCCGAACTCATTCGGGCACTGGCCGACGGACCGGGCGTGGTGGCCTTCGAGGGCGCGTTCGATGTCGACGTGGTGGACCGCGCCAGCGAGGCGTTCTTCGCGATCATCGATGCACAGCGCGCCGCTGGTGCGGCGGCCGGCGACCACTTCGGCAAGCCGGGCGCCAATGACCGCATCTGGAACGCCGCGCAGAAGCTCGCCCTGCACAACCCGCAGGTGTTCGCCGACTATTACGCGAACGACGCGCTCGCCGTCGTCTGCCAAGCGTGGCTGGGCCCGCGGTACCAGGTCACCTCACAGGTCAATGTCGTCAATCCCGGTGGGAAGCAACAGGTTCCGCATCGCGACTATCACCTCGGCTTTGTGGCTGACGAGGATCTGGCCTCTTATCCCGCGCATCTGCACCGCACGTCGCCGGTGTTGACGTTGCAGGGCGCGGTGGCGCACTGCGATATGCCCGTCGAGAGCGGCCCTACCATGCTGCTGCCGTTCTCGCAGCGATTCGAGGGCGGCTACATCGCGTTCAACCGGCCGGAGTTCGTCGACTTCTTCGCCGAGCATCATGTGCAGGTGCCGCTGGCCAAGGGCGACGCGGTGTTCTTCAACCCGGCGCTGTATCACGGTGCAGGATCGAATGTTTCGGCCGATATCCGCCGAATCGCCAATCTCTTGCAGATCTCGTCGCCGTTCGGTCGCGCGATGGAGGCGCTGGACCGCACCGCGATGGTGCGGGCGGTCTATCCGGCGCTGCGCGCGATGAAGGCGGCGGGGCGCCCGCAGCGCGAACTGGTCAACGCGGTGGTGGCGACCGCCGAAGGTTACGCGTTTCCCACCAACCTCGACAGTGACCAGCCGATCGGCGGCCTGGCCCCGCACAGTCAGGTCGACACCGTGCTGGCCGCGTTGGCCGACGACCTCACCGCAGAAGAACTCGGCGTCGCACTGAGCGACCAAGACGATCGGAGAAAGCCATGACCACCCTCGGCGTAATCGGGTTGGGCCGCATCGGCGCCTTCCACACCGAGACGCTGTCCAATCTCGACGGTGTCGACGGGTTGGTCGTCGCCGACGAGCGGCCTGACCTAGTTGCCGCAGTCGCGGCCAAACACGGTGCGAAACCAGCGGATTCGGTGGAGGAGCTGCTGGCTTCGGGCGTCGACGGTGTGGTGGTGTCGGCCGCCACGCCCGCGCACGCCGAGTTGACCCTGGCCGCCGTCCATCGCGGGTTGCCAACGTTCTGCGAGAAGCCCATCGCCGCGACCGCCGCGGAGAGCGCACACGTCGCCGAGGTGATCGCCCGCTCCGGCGTGCCGGTACAGGTCGGCTATCAG
>Ga0114129_10006117_pt1 | contig 17069 bp, 16 predicted proteins | sample RhiMetdeltSRZDD1_FD_80071 | JGI IMG/M metagenome (GOLD analysis project Ga0114129, IMG submission 80071) | Populus rhizosphere microbial communities from Tennessee, USA - Rhizosphere MetaG P. deltoides SRZDD1 (version 2) (version 2) | ecosystem: Host-associated > Plants > Roots > Rhizosphere >... | reverse complement strand
GGGGGCACTTCGGATCCGGGGCAGGCGCGCCAGCCCCTGCCATCGCACCACCTGACAAACAGCGGCAGAGGGGACCCCCATCGTCAACGCCCGGCTCGGCTGCTCAGTTCAATACTTGCGTTAAAGGCCCCTAAAGGGCCTGCTGCGGGTGACGGTTTCCGTGGCACCTGGGTTGCAGCTTACCGCGCCGAGGCAACTACCTCAGGCGAGCGATGGCAGAGACCATTCTGATAGTCGATGACGATGAAGACGTCCGCGCGATCGCGCGTCAGGCGCTATCGGTACGCAAGTATGTCGCCCTCGAAACTGGCGATCCGCAGCAGGCGATCCGAATGGCCAAGGAGCAGCGCATCGATCTGCTTCTCACCGATGTCGTCATGCCGCTGATGAATGGGACGGAGCTTGCGGACCGAATCCAGGCGGTGAGCGCGTCGACCAAGATCCTGCTGATGTCCGGCTACCAGACCTCGGCCATCACCCCGTCAGGGCGGCCATTCATGGCCAAGCCATTCAGCATCGACGAACTGGCCCGCCGCGTGCGCGAGACGCTGGACCGACCCTCATCCTTCGCTCGGCCAACCAAGGCACCGCCGGCGTCCTTGTAGGAACGACGGCGTCCAAGGACTGTCCCGCCCACCCCGCCGCGGCGAAAGGATCCGGTAGCAATTGGCGGGCGTACTCGGATACCTTGACCGTGCGGGCTGGTCGTTGCCTCATGAACGGGCGGCGAAGGGGTGGAGTGGGAGGCGTCCATGCAAGCGATGCGGTTCATCCTCGCGCTCGGTATCGGCTGGTTCCTGGTAGACCGGAACCTATCGCTGCCCTGGATCGCGCTCTGGATTGTCGCCGCATCGTCCGCCCTGACGCTCCTCGCCCTGGTGCTCCAGCACTGGACGCTTCCCCCGGCTGCGCGGAGCCGTCACGGGCTGACCCTGTTCCAGGGGCAGCTCAGTCGGGTCCTTCTGGGTACCGTCGCAACGATGGCCGTCACCGCGGTCGTCGTGGTTCTCATCCGGCAGCGACTCGGTTGAAGGTGACCCCCTACATCAAGCCCGGGTTCTTCACCACCCGAGTCTTCAACCCGCTCGTCAGCTTCCTCGCCGGCCGGCTCGGGCTGAGCATGAAAGGGGCGCGGGTGCTCTCGGTGCAGGGGCGCAAGAGCGGCGAATGGCACAGCACCCCGGTCAACCCACTCACCTTCAGGGGCCAACGCTACCTGGTCGCCCCGCGCGGCGAGACGCAGTGGGTGCGTAATATCCGCGTCAGCCGTGCCGCACGGCTCACCGTCGGCGGGAAGACCGAGGAGGTGCGCGTGGAGGAGGTGCCCGACCACGAGAAGCCGCCGATCTTGCGCGCCTACCTGCAGGAGTGGGCGTGGGAGGTGAAGCAGTTCTTCGGCAGCGTTGGCGCGGGTGCCTCGGAGGCCGAGATCGCCCGCATCGCGTCCAACCATCCGGTCTTCCGCATCCGCTAGCGGCTACCGCGGCTGCTCGTGGTGGTCAGGGTCTTCTGGCTGGACGGCCTCGCTGTCGTGGAACAGGGTGGCCGGTACGCTCAGTACCGTGAGACACGCCCTGCACCTGAACTGCCGATACTCGGGATCCCGGACCGGTTCACGGCTCCACTGGCGCCGCCCGCACGTGCACGGCGGTCCGCTCTTGCACATGAGCTGCTCTTCGCGGAGACGGCGGTAGTCGAGATACATCTCACCTCATCGAAACGCAAGAAGCGTACCGCACCCGGATGGCGGAAGACGGGCTTGCGCAGGCAAGTGTCCATCCCGACCGCGCGCGGCGGCCGGAAAGTACTCGGTAACCGCTACTGATAGGCAATGGGCTACCCCTTGATTCCCAGCAACGCCATCGCGGTGCCGCCCAGCATCGCGACCTTGTCGGCGTCGCTCAGCTCCGGCGTGCCCAGGATGTGGTCCACCGACGTGCTCGTCCACGGGAACGGATAGTCGGTGCCCATGACGACCTGGCCGGGCCCCGCCTCCGCGGCCAGGTGGCGGAGCGCCTCGGGCGTGAAGACGATCGAGTCGAAGTAGAGCTGGCGCAGGTACTCGGTCGGCCGCTTCTTGAGGGTCCCGGTCATGCGATGGGGGAAGGTCGTCTGCACCGCGTTGGAGCGGGCGGCGTAAGACGGCAGATAACCGCCCCCGTGGGCGGCGCAGATCTTGAGCCCGGGAAACCGGTCGAGGGTGCCCTCGAAGATGAGATGGGACAGCGCGATCGTCGTCTCGAGCGGGTTGCCGATGGTGTTGGTGAGCAACCCATTGCCCGCGAGCCGGCCCGTCCGCTCCAGCTCGGCGGTACCCTGCGGGTGAATGAACACGAGGATGCCGAGCGCCTCGGCCTTGGCCCAGAAGGGGTGAAATGCCGGATCGCTCAGCTCGCGGCCCTCGACGCTCCCGCCGAGGCCGGCCCCGCGCAGGCCATACCGTTTGACGCCCTGCTCGAGCTGCTCGGCGGCGAGGTCCGGATGCTGCAGGGCCACGCTCGCGAAGGCGACGAACCGGTCGGGCTGGGCCGCGCAGATCTCGGCCAGCGTCTCGTTCTGGATCCGGATGAGCTCCGTTGCGACCTCCCGGTCCGCCGCGTACCAGTAGGGGTTGATGCTGAGCGCCTCGACGTCGATCCCCTGCGCGTCCATCGCGCGGAGGCGCTCCTGGGTATCGGTCATGAGGAGGGCCTCGGTCTCGAGCTTGCGCCCCATCAGCGCCATCGCGGCCGGGACCGCGCAGTGGGCGTGCACGTCCACCGTCTTCACGCGCCGGCCGCTCACGACCACCTCGCGCTGCCGCCCTTGCGGGGCGCCGGCCCCGCCGCACGAGACGAACGCCGCGTCGGCCACGGCTAGGCCCGGATCCCGAGCAGCTTCATCGCCGTCCCGCCCAGCATGGCCGCCTTGTCGGCGTCGCTCACCCCCGGCGCGTCGAGGATGACGTCCACCGCGGTCGTCGTCCACGGATACGGGAAGTCGGTGCCCACCAGGAGCTGCCCCGCGCCCACCTCCGCGACGAGATGGCGAACACCTTCCGGCGAGAAGACCATGGTGTGGTAGTACATCTGCTTCAGGTACTCGGACGGCGTCTTCTTGATCGGCCCGTACGTGCCGCCGGGGCAGGCGGCCGGCCGGGTGGGGCACCCGCGATCGGAGCGCCCGGCATACGACGGCAGGAAGCCCCCGGCGTGCGCCCCGCAGATCTTGAGCCCGGGGAAGCGGTCGAGCGTGCCCTCGAAGATCAGGTGCGAGAGCGCGATGGTGGTCTCGAGCGGGTTGCCGATCACGTTGTCGAGATAGCCGTTGCCCTTGAGCCGCTTGGGGATGTCCGCCGCGACTCCCGCGCCCTGCGGGTGGATGAACACGAGCACGCCGAGCTGCTCCGCCTTGGCCCAGAACGGGTGGAATCTGGGATCGCTGATCTCCTCGCCGTTGACGCTGCCCCCGATGGCGGCGCCCCGCAGCCCGAGCTTCTTGACGCCCTCCTCGAGCTGCTCGGCGGCGAGATCGGGGTGCTGCAGGGCGACGGTGGCGAAGGCCACGAAGCGATCGGGATGCGCGGCGCACGCCGCCGCGAGCTTTTCGTTCTGGACACTGATGATCTGCTTGGCGAGCTCGCGATCCGCCTTGTACCAGTACGGGTTGATGCTGAGCGCCTCCACGTCGATGCCCTGCTCGTCCATCGCGCGGAGGCGATCCGACACCTGCGTGGCCATGTGGAGGAGCGGCGGCAAGGACGACCCCGGCGCGCCGAGCTGCAGGTTCATCAGCGCGAGGGCCTCGGGCACCGCGCAGTGGGCGTGGACATCCACGGTCCTGGCGCGCCGCCCGCCCACCACCACCTCGCGGCGCCGCACCTGGGCGCGCGCCGGCGTGGCCGCCAGCAGGTCGCAGCCCACGAAGGCGAGCCCGGCGAGGGCGCCGGCGCCCATCCGGAGCAACTCCCTGCGTGTCGTCATGGCGTCCTCCCTCGGTGAGGGTCGCGCATCCCGGCAGCCTGCCCAGTCAACATCCTCGCCCGGATGGGGCCCTTCCGCAAGGCTCCTCACGACGGCCGTGATCCGGCGATCGAGTGAGACGCCTCGCCGGGGCATCGACTGCGGTCCCCCTTCCGACACTCGTCCATGTCTCTCTTCGCACACCCCGCCAGGAGCAGCGCCGCGACCGCGCAGGCAATACCCAACCTCATGAGTGGTCTCCTTCGGGGGGCAAGTTGAGAGGCCCCTGCCCGCTGGATCCGATCACGTTGTGCGGGGTCGTACGGCGACACGCCCAGCTCTAGTCGGCGAGCTGATCGCCGGCCCGGCCGACCACGCTGGCGATCGTCGCCAGCAGCTCTGAGGGCTCGACCGGCTTCGCGATGTGAGCCAGGAAGCCGGCCCGCAGCGCGCGGGTCCGATCCTCGGAGCGCGCGAACGCGGTGAGCGCGATGGCGGGCAGATGGCCTCCGGGACGAGGACCAAGGGCCCGGATCCGTCGCAACAGCTCGTAGCCATCCACGTCGGGCATGCCGATATCGCTCACGAGAACATCCGGCCGGCCTTCCTCCACCGCCCGGAGCGCCTCCGCGGCCGAGCCGGCGGTCATCACGTCGGCCTCGGAGTCTTCCAGCACGCGCCTGATCATGTCGCGCGCATCCGGCTGGTCGTCGACCACCAGCACCGTGATCCCGGACAGGTCCGGTGGCCGGAAGCGCGGCGACGTCCACGACGGTCCCTTGGGGTGGAGTCGGTGGCCGGGCTCGCCGTCGCGCTGAACCACCGTCAGCGGCAGGCACACCGTGAAGGTCGCGCCCTGCCCCTCGCCGGCGCTGATGGCGCGCACCGAGCCGCCGTGCAGCTCGACGAGGTGCTTCACGATCGACAACCCCAGCCCGAGACCGGCGGCCGTCCGGGTCCGCGAGCCCTTTTCCTGCCGGAAGCGGTCGAACACCTGGGGAAGGAACTCGGGCTTGATGCCGATTCCGGTATCGGCCACCGCGATCTCGATGTGCGAGTTCACGCGCTCCAGCACGACCTGGACCCGGCCATTCCGGTCGGTGAACTTGATGGCGTTGGAGAGGAGGTTCCACACCACCTGCTGCAGCCGCCCTGGGTCCCCGTTGACCGGGCCCGCACCCGGATCCAGCAGGGTGCTGAGCCGGATGCCCTTGGCCTCCGCCGATGGCCTCACCGTCTGGATCGCCATTTCGATGAACGCGCTCGGATCCACCGATTGGATATCGAGCCGCATCTTCCCGGAGATGATACGGCTCATGTCCAGCAGATCCTCGATGAGCTGGGTCTGGACCCGCGCGTTTCGCTCGATGACCTCGAGCCCCTGGCGGTGCTGCGTCTCGCTCATCGTGCCGGTCCGCAGGAGGTGCGACCAGCCGAGGATGGCATTGAGCGGGGTCCGGAGCTCGTGCGACACGGTGGCCAGGAACTCGTCCTTCAGCGAGTTCGCGCGCTCCGCCTCGCCGCGGGCGACCTGCTCGCTCTCGAGGAGCAGCCGACGCTCTTCCGCGGCCTGCTGGGCCGCCTCGAAGAGACGCGCATTGTCGATCGCGATGGCCGCCTGGGTGGCGATGCCGCTGACCAGCTGCTCGCTGCGCTCGGTGAAGACGCTCGGCTCCGAGTGGCCGAAGAAGAGGCCCCCGATGACCTCGGTGGAGCGGGACACGACCGGTACGGCCAGGTAGCTTCGGACCGGGAGATGCCCGGGGGGCATCCCGTGGTGAGGTCCCATCTGCCCGTAGCGGGGCTCCGTCAGCACGTCGTCACAGCGGATCACGCCTTCCCCGCGGAAGGTGGGGCCGAAGAGCGGGGTCGCGCGAGGCTGGCCGAACCGCTCGAAGTCTTCCCGGCGCGCTCCCGAGAGCGTGTAGAGCATGAAGGCGTCGCCGTTCGCGTCGGTCGTGTTGTAGAAGAACGCCCCGAACTGGGCGCCACTCAGCTCGGTGCCCGCATCGGTCACGGCCTGGAGCAGCGCCTGCATGTCGAGCTGCGAGGCCAGGGTCTCCCCGGTCCGGTTCAGCAGCCCGAGCACCCGCGCTTCCTCACGCAGCGACTCTTCGGCCCGCCGGCGCTCGGTGATATCGCGGAAGGTCCACACCCGCCCGACGGGGCGACCATCCACGACCTGGATCTTCGAGAACCCCTCGAAGACCCGCCCGTCCGCGAGCTCCAGCACGCCGTGGGTCTCCGCCGGGGCGGTGGCGCGGAGGTTGGCGATCCGGTCGAGGAAGGTCTGACGGTCCGCGAACTGCGCGGCCACGTGATCGTGGATCCGGGGCAGGTCGTTGACGATGTCGCGCGGCACGCGCCACATCTCGACGAATCGCTCGTTGAAGGCGGTGACGTGGCCGCCGTCGTCCGTCACCAGAATTCCGTCCCAGGTGGCCTGCAGGGTCGCGCCCATCTGGGCCAGTGAGCGGGCGAGCTCTTGCGTCTTGAGCTCCAGCGCTTCCTTGGCGCTCAGCAGCTCCTGCTCGGCCTGTCGGCGGGCCAGCAGGATGCTCTGCGCATTCTGCATGGCGACTGACCGCAGGAGCTGATCCTCGTCCGGGTCCGCCATCAGCCGACTCCCAGGAATTCCGCGGCCTTGATGGTGCCCAGCACCCGGGATCGAATCTTCTCGAACGCGATCTCGCGGCTCGTCGAGGTGTCGTCGCTGAACGGCGAGAAACCGCAGTCATCGGTGGTCCCGAGTCGATCGAGCGGGATGTAGTCGGCCGCTTCGACGATCGAGTCCCGCACCTCCTGCGGGGTCTCCACGCGCGGATTGATCGGTGCGATGACCCCGACGAAGACCCGCTGATCCGGCTTCCGATACTGTCGGATGATCTTCAGGACGCGCGGGCGATCCTTCTCGCCCGCGAGGGCCACGTAGAAGTTACCTGCCTTCAGGTCGAACAGGCTCGGGAGCAGATCCTCGTAGTTCACGTCCGCGCTGTGGGTCGAATCGCGATCGCCGCCCGGGCAGGTGTGGAACCCGATGCGCCCGCGCTCGTCCGCGGAGAATCGCGCCAGGGCCAGGTTATTCACGTCGATGAAGCTGTTGAGCAAGTGGCCGGACGGATCGATCTTCATCGCGAGGCGCCCTTCCGTGAAGTCGATCTGGACCTTGTGCGCGCCCTTGGCCAGGCACCGGCGTATCTCCGCCTCGTGCTCGTTCAGCAGGTCCGCGATGAAGGCCTCGCGGGAGTAGCCAGGAATCCCGTCGGCGGGATACATCAGGCTCAGGGCGGACGCCGAGATGACCGCCTGCTTCACCGGCACCGTCGCGAAGCGCTGGGCGAACTCGAGGAAGGCGTCCGCGTAGCGCCGGTAGCGGAACGGACCGGCGGTCAGGCGGAGCATCCGGCGCGCGTGGCCAGCCGCGAAGGGGATCCGGAATCCGTCGGGCGCGGTGTTGGCGAGGCCGTGCACCGGGTACGTCCAGAAGTTGTGATACTTCCGCTGTTCGCCGTCCGTGACCACCGGCGAGCCGGTGGCCTCGAGCCGCGCGATGGTATCGCGAATGGCCTCCTCGTACAGCGGCGTCAGGCTGGGGTCGTCGTAGTCCTTCTCGGTGAAGGCCCGGATGAGCTCGGGCGGTCTCGGGATGCTGCCGATGGGCTCGGTCGGGATGGGCATCAGCCTTTCCCCTCGATGGCGACATCCAGGAGGAAAGGCCGCCCCGCGCTGAGCGCCTTCTGCAGCGCGGGGCGCAGCTCGCCCGGCGTGGCGACGCGCATGGCCTCCACGCCCATGCCGCGGGCCAGGTCGACGTAACCGAGATCGGGTGAGACCAGGTCCATGTTCGGGTACGCGCGGTCCGGCTTCGCACCGAACCGCTGTCGGTACGTATCCATGTTGTGCTTGAGGATGCGGTACTCGCGATTGTTCAGGATCACGAAGACCACCTCGAGATCGTGATGCGCGGCGGTCCACAGCGCCTGGATGCTGTACATCGCCGAGCCGTCACCGGAGAGCGCGACCACGGGACGACCGGGCTGGGCCAGCTTCACGCCGAGCGCCCCGGGCAGGGCCTGGCCGATCCCGCCGCCGCGCGCGCCGATGTAGTCCCCGGTGCGCTCGAACTGCACCGTGCGGGCCAGCTCGATGCTGGCGGTGATGGATTCGTCCACGACGATGGCGTCGGGAGGCAGGGCCGCTTCGATCTCGGCCATCAGGCGCGGCACCGAGATCGGCGCGTGATCCCAGCGCTTGGCCGCCCGGGCGCGCTGGGCCTGCGCGTCCTGGGCCTTCAGGGCGCGGAGGGCGTCGTTCCGCCGGGCGGCGGCCTCGCGGAAGGCGGGAGCGTCGCCGCGCTCCAGCGCGGCTCGCAGCGCCGAGAGCGCCGCCCGCGGGTGGCTCACGAGCCCGACGCTCACCGGGAAGTTGTGGGCCAGACGCTCGGGTGCCGACTCCACCTGGATGGCGGCGGCGCCCGGCGGGAGCGGTGAGCCGGGCGCATACCACACCTCCTCGAAGAACGGGCCGCCGACGAGGAGCACGACGTCCGCGCCGTCCAGCGCCCCGCGGACGGCGACCGCGTCGAAGGGCAGGCCCAGACGGAAGTTCGGGTGGGCGGTCGGCAGCACCTGGTGGATCCGGATCCCCTCGCACCAGACGGTCGCGCCGAGCTGCTCGGCCAGCGCCGTCACCTCGGCGGCCGCGCTCGCCGCGTCGTCCCCGACCACGATCACCGGCCGCTGAGCGCCCCGCAGCAGCTCCGCGGCCGCCTCGACGCCGGCAGGATCGGGCTCGGGCGCCCGGAAGAGCCGGCCCGGCGCGAACGGGGCGAGGTCGGTCTCCTGCTCGAGCACGTCGATCGGCAGCGCGACGAAGACCGGCCCCGCCGGCGGATCGGTGGCGATCTTCAGCGCGCGGTGCACGATCAGGGCGAACTCGTCGGCGCGCTCCACCTGGACGCTCCACTTGGTCAGCGGCGCGGCCATCGCCACCAGGTCGTGCCCGAGCACCGGCCCGCGCAGGCGCAGGCGGGTGTCCTGCTGCCCGGCGGTCACGAGCAGCGGCGCCCGGGCCTTGAGGGCGTTGTAGAGCATGCCGAGGGAATTGCCGAGGCCGGGCGCCACGTGGACGTTGACCACGCCGGGCTTGCCGCTCGTCTGGGCGTAGTAACTCGCAGCGCCGAGGGCCACGCCCTCGTGCAGCGCCACGATGTAGTGCAGCTGCGGGTAATCGAGCAGCGCGTCGAGAATCGGGCTCTCGGTGGTCCCGGGGTTGCCGAAGATGTACTCGACCCCGTGGGCGATCAGGCTTTCCATGAGGACCTGCTTGCCGCGCATGCTCAGCTCGTGCCCATCTGGGTGCCGCCGTCGATGTTGAGGTTGGTGCCGTACATGAAGCTGGCGGCCCGGCTCGAGGCCAGGAACAGCACCCCGTTGGCGATCTCCTCGGGCCTGGCCATCCAGCCCAGCGGGATGCTGCCCACGACGCGCGCCCGCTGCTCGGCGGTGAGGGGAGCGTGCATCGGCGAGTCGATCGGGCCCGGGTTGACGCAGTTGACGCTGACGCCGGTGCCGAGCAGGTCACGGGCGACGTTACGGGTCAACGCCACGACCGCACCCTTTGACGCGGTGTAGGCTGCGGTGGCGACGCGGCCGCCTCCGCGCGCCACGCTGTCCGAGCCGATCGTGATGATGCGGCCGCGCTTCAAGGGGATCATTCGCGTGACCGCTTCCTGGATGCAGAAGAAGGTGCCCTTCGTGTTGATCGCCATCACGCGGTCCCACTCGTCCTCGGTCATCGCGGCGAGCGGAGCGGAGCTGATGACGCCGGCGCAGGTGACCAGGATCTCGACCGGTCCGAACGCCTCGTCGCACACGGTGAAGAGCGCGGCGATGTCGGCGCGCCGGGTGACGTCGGTGCGCTGCCCGCGAACGTGTGGGCCGAGCTCGGCGGCGGTCCGCTCGAGCCCCACCTTGTCGATGTCGGCCAGCACGACGCGCGCGCCCTCGCGCGCCAGGCCCCGGGCCACCGCCTGGCCGAGACCGCTCGCGCCCCCGGTCACCACGGCGACCTTGCCGTCCAGCCCGAGGAACTCGCTCATCGCCCGCTACTCGTAGCTGCGCAGGATGCGGCCGGGCATCGCGCCGCTGTGCTTGCCCTCGTCGTAGAGCTGGGTGCCCGCCACGAACACGGCCTTGATGCCCTCGGACTCCGAGATCAGCCGTCGGCCATTGCACGGCAGGTCGTTCACGTACCGGGGCGCCTTGGCGGTGACCGTCGCCGGGTCGAACAGCACCAGATCGGCGACCTTGCCCTCCTCCAGCAGGCCGCGGTTGGGAATGCCGAACACGGTGGCCGGCACCTGCGTCAGCTTGTGCACCGCCTTCTCGAGGCTCAGCACGCCGGTCCGGCGCACCCAGAGGTCCAGCAGGGCGGTGGCGTAGCCCACGTCGCAGATGACGTCCACGTGCGCCCCGCCGTCGGAGAGCCCGACCAGGCAGCGGTCGTCGGCGATCAGCCGCTCGACGCCCGCCGGATCGAAGTTGAAGGTGGAGGACTGGAAGCAGGTCGCCAGGTCGTCGGCGAGGCCGAGATCGAAGTAGGCGTCCACCGGGCGCTTGCCCTGGCCCGCCGCGATCTCCTCGAGGGTGCGCCCCACGTGGACGGCCAGCTCGGGCCGGCCCACTTCCAGCACGCGCATCTGGCCCCACATGTGCGCGCGCCGGCGGCTCTCCAGCTCCTGCTGGAAGGCGTCGCGGAACGCGGGATCCCGGTAGAGCGCGATCTTCTCGACCTCGGGCCGGTTGAACGCCTTCTGCCAGGAGACGAAGGAGCCGAACATGGTCGGGTTCCGGAGATCGCCCCGGCTCATGATCGGCCGCGGCGTCACCTGCGGGATCGCCTGCTTGATGAGATCGCCGAGCTTGGCGAAGGTCTGGTCGTGGAAGTCGGGCTGGCCCGGATGCGCGAAGAGCGCGAGCCAGGTCACCGGGCGCCCGCTCGCCTGCGTGATCTGCCGCAGGAGCTCCACGTCCTCGTCGCTCACCGCATACATCCCGCCGGAGTTGAGGATGATCTCGATCGCCCCGCGGCCCACGTCGTGGAGGCCGCGCACCACGCCGACCAGCTCGTCCCGGCTGGCATTGCGGCAGGCCAGTGGCCGCCCCTGGTAGCCCACGTGGTTGCGCGACGTGGTGGTGGTGAAGCCGAAGGCGCCGGCCTCCATCGCCTCCCGGAGCAGCCGCCGCATGATCGCGATCTCGTCCCCGGTGGCCGCCCGCTCGAAGGAGGCCTCGCCCATCACGTAGTGGCGCAGGGGCGTGAACGCCACGAGGCCGGCCACGTTGATGCCGAGCCCGCGGCGATCCACCACGTCGAGGTACTGGCCGTAGCTCTCCCACTGCCAGTCGATGCCGGCCTTCATGACGTCGTAGGGGATGGCCTCGACGTTGACCAGGTCCTGCATCAGGATCTCGCGCGTCTCGGGCTTCACCGGCGCCACGCCCACGCCGCAATTCCCCATGACCACGGTGGTCACGCCGTGCCACGGCGAGCAGGTGACGAGCGGGTCCCAGGCGAGCTGGGCGTCGTAGTGCGTGTGGGGATCCACGAAGCCCGGCGCCAGGACGAGGCCGGCCGCGTCGATCACCCGCGCCGCGGTCTGGCCATTCTTCGGGCCGACGAACCGGATGACCCCGTCCTTCACCCCGAGCTCGCCCATGAAGCTCGGCGCGCCCGTCCCGTCGCAGATCCGCGCGTTCCTGATCAGAAGATCGAGCATGGCGTCTCCCCTTTCGGCGGGCTCGTCTGGCCCTCGCGGCCCCAAGAATGCCGCTAGAGCAGCGCGGCGTCCAGACGAATTTGAGTCGTCGAGGGAGATGCGCCTTCCCGGTAATCCCTACCGACCCCCGGGAAGCCTTGACCGTGTGCCGGAGCCGGGCGTCACCCTCCGGCAGTGCGGAACTACCAGACAAGCCGAGGGTTCTTCTTCGGTGGTCGCTGGCACGGGGGATGCTCCGAAGCGAGTGGTGGCCTGTGTCGGCCGTCAAAGGAGAACGCGTATGAGATCGATCGTGATCGCCATCATCTTGATCGCCCTGGTCGTCGGCGGTGTGCTGATCTACCAGCGGGATGCCGCGATGTCCATCGGCGATACGCTGCGCTCGGTCAAGGAGTCGTCGCAGGACGCCGCGACCACCTCCAAGGTGAAGACCGCGTTGTTGCTCTCCAAGCACGTCTCAGCTTTCGACGTCAAGGCCCGCACGAACCGCGGCGAGGTGACCCTGACCGGTGAGGTTCCGACCGAGGAGACGCGCCGGCTCGCGGGTGCCATCACGCAGGACACCTCTGGCGTCACGGCCGTCCACAACAACCTGACCGTCAATCCCGCGGCCCGCGGCAACCAGGAGATGGAGCAGCTGGGCGACCGCGTCGCGGATCTCGAGATCAAGACGCTCGTCATCGACCAGCTCGGCAGGACCCCGGAGCTCAAGGACAAGCAGATCAAGGTGCAGGTGAGCAAGCGGATCGTGACGCTGGACGGGGCGGTGGACACCCCGGTGCAGAAGCGCGCGGCCGAGCAGATCGCGCTCCAGGCGCCCGGGGTGCAGGGGCTCGCCGGCCAGCTCACGGTGGCGAATGCGGCGGCCACGCCCGAGAGCGCCGACGACAAGCTGGCCCGGCGGGTCGAGTTCGAGCTCTACTCGACCCGGGCGCTCCCGGTCCAGAGCGTCCAGGTGCGCTCCCAGGACGGCACCGTCATCCTGACCGGCCCCGTCACATCGCGGGCCGAGAAGCTGCTGGCCGAGCGGGTGAGCCAGTCGGTGGATGGAGTGAAGCGCGTCGTCAATAACCTGAGCGCACCGGAGGGCGCGGCCGCCCGCTAACGGCTGACGGAGCGCGCCCCTCCTAGACCCAGGGCGTGTCCGGGTCCTCCGGCGGATCCTCGAGCGAGTCGCCCGGCGGGGGAGCCGAGAAGTCGACCGCCACTTGCCAGAGTGAGGTCGGGCGCGGCGCGCCGAGACTCACGGCCAGATCTGCCGCTTCGCCCAGGGTGAAGATGATCGCCTTGGGCTGCGTGTCGCGCATGAGCCCGGCTTGCCAGGGTGTCGTGACGAGCCACAGCACGGTTTCCGGCAGATAGTTGAGCGCAACGGCCAGGATTTCTCCTTGCTTGAGCAGGGCCTCGCAGAATGCGCGGGCATCCGGCCCGAGGCCTTGCTTGTCCATCACCTCCTGCAACGTGAACACGCTCGACATGCCCCATCTCCAAGGCAAGCGACGTGCCACGACGCAAGTCGTGGGAAGTCGGTGCCGCTGGCTGCTGCAACGCGGCAGGAAGCGGTAAAGAGTTCCGATTGGGGGTCAGAACTCTTGACCCACTCGGCTGGCGCTAGCGCGGTTGCAGCTCGAGGCGGCCGAACATGGCCTCGGCGGATGACCGCGTGTCGTTCGTATCGATGGAGAGCGCCAGCACCGGCAGGGGCGGCGGCGCCTCGCCGAACACATTGCGGTAGTCATCGGCGACGTTGCGCCGCTCATCGAGCCACTGCCCGAGACCTGCTTCTCCACGACGCGCCACGATGAACGTGACCGCCCCCGTCTTGCGGCTGGGGATCACGGTGCCGATCGGCAGCATCGGGTCCCAGACATAACCGATCAGGCGGGAGCGGACCAACGCCGGGAAGCGGGGCCAGATCGCAAAGATATGGCCGGTGGCGTCGGAGGTCGCCCGGTTCCGCAAGTCCGCGCCCTGGGGGAGGCTGAGCACGCGCCATTGCCACGCGAGGATCGGCGTCGCCGCCAGGTCGGCCTGCACGTCCTTCGCGATGGTGGAGTGCTCGGCCGTGCTCTTCATGTGCAGGGCGCGCCGTCCCGCGTCCTCGATCACCGTGAAGTCGTAAGCGGGATGCCCACCCGGCGTCTCGTACTTCTGCCAACCCGCCGGCACCCCGGTCGACCCGACCGGCGCGCCGCGCCAGTCCTCGACGGGCACGTGAGCGCCGGCGCTCCACGCACGACCGGGGCGATGCAGCAGGACGGCCGCGGCGGCCTGCAGGAATGCGCGCCGGGGAAACGAATGTGTGGTCATGGTTGGTTGGCGGACGCCCCCGATTCCGAATAGTATACGGGCCCATGACCACCGACTCCGCCCGCACCCGTGCTCTCGTCCAGCAGGCCTGGGACGGCGACATCGTCCCGGCGCTCACCGAGTACATCCGCATCCCGGCCAAGTCGCCCATGTACGACACGAAGTGGGCGGAGCACGGCCATATCGACCAGGCGGTGACCCTGATGACCGACTGGGCCCGGAAGCGCAAGATCGAGGGGCTGACGATCGAGGTCGTCCGGCTCGAGGGCCGAACGCCGGTCATCCTCATGGAAGTGCCGGGCCAGGGCGGCGAGACCGTGCTGCTCTACGGCCATTGCGACAAGCAGCCGGAGATGGTGGGCTGGGCCCCGGACGGCGGGCCGTGGACGCCGGTGCGCCGCGGCGATCGGCTCTTCGGCCGCGGGGCGGGGGACGACGGCTACGCGTCGTTCGCGGCGCTGACCGCGATCGAGACGCTGCAGGCCCAGGGAGTTCCGCACGCCCGCTGCGTGGTGCTGATCGAGGCCTCCGAGGAGAGCGGCAGCCCCGACCTGCCGGCCTACGTGGAGAAGCTGGCCGATCGCATCCGGCCCGACCTCGTCATCTGCCTCGACTCCGGGTGCGGCGATTACGACCACCTGTGGGCCACCACCTCCCTGCGCGGCATCCTGAGCGGCACGCTCACCGTGGAGGTGCTGGGCGAGGGGGTGCATTCGGGCGCGGCCAGCGGCATCGTGCCCTCGAGCTTCCGCATCCTGCGTCAGGTGCTCGATCGGCTCGAGGATGACCGCACCGGCAAGATCCTCGTGGAGGCCTGCCACGTGGAGATCCCGCTCGCCCGGCTCGCGGAGGTGCGCGCGGTCGCGGGCGTGCTGGGTGACGACATCTGGCGACGTTTTCCGTTCCTGCCGGGCATGCGCGCGGTGACGCAGGACCCGGTGGAGGCGCTGCTGAACAATACGTGGCGGCCGGCGCTCTCGGTCACCGGGATCGACGGCATGCCCGCGCTGGGCGACGCCGGCAACGTGCTGCGTCCGAAGACGTCGGTGAAGCTCTCGCTCCGGCTGCCGCCCACCGCGGACGCGGCCCTGGCGAGCCGGCGGGTCAAGGAGGTGCTGGAGGCCGATCCGCCCTACGGCGCGCGGGTGACCTACGCGACCGGCGAGCGACCCGGCACCGGCTGGAACGCGCCCGCGATGGCGGGCTGGCTGCGTGAGTCGGTGGAGCGCGCCTCCTCCGCGCAGTTCGGCGCGCCGGCGATGTTCGACGGGCTCGGCGGGTCGATCCCGTTCATGAGCATGCTCGGCGAGCGGTTCCCCCAGGCCCAGTTCCTCGTCACCGGCGTGATGGGTCCCGGCTCCAACGCGCACGGGCCGAACGAGTTCATCGACCTGCCGACCGGCGTCAAGGTCACGGCCTGCGTGGCGCAGGTGCTGGCCGACCACGCGGCCCAGAGGGGGCGGTGATGCGCGGCCGGTTGACAGGCATGCGGTGCCCCTGCTAGCGTCTCGCATCCGAGGTTTGCTCTAGCGCTCCAAGCGGGAGCACCTCCCGCGACATGTCCTGCGTCCCACGTCCCCAGGAGGTGCCAGATGGCGACAGGGATCGGATATCTTCGGAGGCTCTTCTCGGTCGTCGCGGTCGCGGCCCTGCTGAGCCCGATGGTTGCGACCACCCCGGCCGGGGCCCAGACGGAAACCCCGCGTCGGGGCGGCGTGCTGCTGGCGGTCATCGGCGCCGACCCGCCGAGCCTGGACCCTCACCAGGAGAGCACCTTCGCCAACATCCAGCTCGTGGCGCCGCTCTACAGCCTGCTGCTGCAGATCGACCCGTACAACTACCCGAAGATCATCGGCGACGTGGCCTCCGAGTGGAAGATCGCGCCCGACGGCCTGACCTACACCTTCAAGATCCGTCCGGGCATCCGGTTCCACGATGGGTCGCCGCTGACCGCGGCCGACGTCAAGGCCACCTACGACCGGATCGTCTTCCCTCCGTCGGGGGTCAACAGCGTGCGGAAGGAGCACTACACCTCGGTCGAGCGGATCGAGGCTCCCGATCCCACCACGCTGATCTTCAAGCTCAAGTTCCCGTCGGCGTCACTGCTGGGCAACCTGGCCTCGCCGTGGAACGTGATCTTCTCGAAGAAGCTCCTCGACAAGGACCAGAATTACTTCAAGACCAACGCGATGGGCTCGGGTCCGTTCAAGTTCAAGAGCTACACCCGCGGCGCCACGTTCGAGGGGGAGCGCAACCCGGACTACTTCGTCAAGGACCGGCCGTACCTGGACGGCTACAAGTTCTTCATCAGCCCGGAAACCGCGGTCCGGGCCGCGGCCATCCGCTCCGGGCGCGCCTACATCGAGTTCCGCGACCTGCCCAACGCCGACGCGGACGCGATCAAGAAGCAGCTCGGCGACAAGATCACCGTCCAGCAGACCCCGATGATCGGTCAGTTCGGGATCCTCATCAACAACACGGTGAAGCCGTTCACCGACCCGCGCGTCCGCAAAGCCCTGACGCTCGGGTTCGACCGCTACACCGGCGGTAAGGTCCTCTACACGCTCACCGGCCTTCGGGACCCCGGGGCCCTCATGCGTCCCGGCACGGAGTGGGCGCTGCCGCCGGCCGAGCTCGAGAAGCTTCCGGGCTTCTGGCGAGACGCCGAGAAGAGCCGGGCGGAGGCGAAGCGGCTCCTCGCCGAGGCCGGCTATCCCAACGGCTTCAAGGTCGTGCTCAAGAACCGCAACGTGAAGCTGCCCTACCAGGACCTCGCGGTGTTTGCGATCCAGGAGTGGCGGAAGATCGGGATCGAGGCCGACAACCGGCCGGTCGAGACCGCGGCCTGGTTCTCGGACCTGGCGGCCGCGAACTTCGAGTTGATGATCGGGCCCACCGTCGAGTTCATGGACGACCCCGACCAGTTCCTCAATCGCTACGTCACCGGGGCCCCCCAGAACTACGGGCGCTTCTCCGATCCGGTCATCGACGACCTCTTCTCCCGGCAGGCCCGGGCCATCGACCCGGCCGAGCGCAGG
>Ga0114129_10006116_pt1 | contig 17071 bp, 15 predicted proteins | sample RhiMetdeltSRZDD1_FD_80071 | JGI IMG/M metagenome (GOLD analysis project Ga0114129, IMG submission 80071) | Populus rhizosphere microbial communities from Tennessee, USA - Rhizosphere MetaG P. deltoides SRZDD1 (version 2) (version 2) | ecosystem: Host-associated > Plants > Roots > Rhizosphere >... | reverse complement strand
CTGCTGCAGGAACAGGGCCGCGACGAGACCGACGGGACCGGCGCCGACGACGAGGACCTCAGGATCGGGGTGACGGAACATCGAGCCTCCTCCTCGCGCGCACTGCGCCAGAATCCTCTAGAGCCCGAAACTTGACGCAATGAGCCAGGTTTCCGGTCCGCATCGGATTGCGCCGGTGCCAAAGCGCCGCGGCACGGATGTGATCGAACCCACGTATGACTCCTCACCTCCTACGGTATTGTCAAGGGCGCGAAGCGCTTGTTGCGGGATTCCTCCGCCAACTCACCTCGGCCGGCGCGCGATCACACACAACAACTCGAACATCAGATTCGCCGCCAGCAGCGCGGTGATCTGCCCCGGCCCATCGAACTGCGGCGCGACTTCGACGACGTCGCAGCCGACCACGTCGAGGCCGGCGAGGCCGCGAACGAGCTCCTGCGCTTCGTAACTCGTAAGACCACCGACCTCGGGTGTGCCGGTGCCCGGCGCAAACGCCGGGTCGACCGAATCGATATCAAACGTGACGTAAACGGGACCGCGAACGATCCGTCGGACGCGCGCGATCGTCCCCGCGATGCCGTCTGCTTTCACCTGCCCGATGTCGATCATCGTCACGCCGTGCGCGTTCTGGAACTCGAAGTCCTCCGCCTCGCCGTACATCGGTCCGCGGATCCCGATCTGCGCATAGGCATCCGGACGAACGAGACCCTCCTCAATCGCGCGGCGGAACGGCGAGCCATGGAAGTACTTGCCGCCGAAGTAGTCGCCCCATGTGTCGATGTGCGCGTCGAACTGGACGAGGCTCACCGGACCGTGTGTGGCAGCAACCGCGCGCAGGATCGGCAGCGAAATCGAATGGTCGCCGCCAGCGACGATCGGGACGGCGCCTGCGTCGATTGCGCGCCGCACGCCTTGTTCGATCGCCGCGTGCGCCTGTTCGATGCCGACCGGCGGCGCATCGATGTCACCAGCGTCGACGACGAGCAGCGAGTCGAAGGGAGAAACCTTTTGAAAGTACGAGTACGGGCGAATGAGCGAAGATTGCGCGCGGATTTCGCGCGGACCAAGCCGTGCGCCGGATCGATATGACGTCCCGCTGTCGAACGGCGCGCCGATTAGTGCTACATCGACGTCCATGAGATCCGTCTGATGTGGCAGGCGCATGAACGTCGCCGGCTGTGCAAATCGCGGACTTTGTCGAGAGTCGCGGTGGTGAGAGCGAGGCATGCGCGTTGACGTTTTGTGAAATCTTTCACATCATACGCGGGGTCCCCACGGCGCGTCTTGTGCGCCGTGGGGTGCGAGACGCGGGGTCCCCACCGCGCGTCCTGTGCGCGGTGGAGTGCGAGCAGGCCGGTGAAAGGCGTCGGCCGCGAGGTTCGCCAGTTGCCCATTCCAGGTTTCCGGTCCAACGTGCGGTTCTGACCAGAACCGAAGAGCCTCAGCGGGGTTTTTGCTGCGGCGACACGCGCACAATGGACAGCTGTCGACTTCTGGAAAAGAGCCCAATTCGAGTAGGCTCTTGGGAAGGCGCGGCGCTCCGAATCCACATGCTCTGGTCTCCTTGAGTACGTCCAGAGGCGGCGCGCTCTGCGGGGTCTTGTGCGCGGCGTGCTCGGGAGCCGGGTCGGACGCACGCGTAGGCGGACGTCGACACGATGAGTCAGATCTTCCATCGATACACCAATATCTACTCCCGACTGACCCTGCTCGGGCTCGTGCTCCTCGTCGGATTGCTCGGCACCGTCGTCGCGATGCTGCATTGGTCGGGGTACAACACCGGCCAGGGCACGTTCGTCGAACAGCCGTTTCAGTTCAGCCACGCGCATCATGTCGGTGGCATGGGCATTGACTGCCGGTACTGCCACACGTCGGTCGAAGAGTCTGCGTTTGCCAACATCCCACCGACCAAAACCTGCATGAATTGCCACTCGCAAATCTGGACGAACGCGCCGATTCTCGAGCCGGTCCGCGCCAGTTTCCGCGAAGACAAACCGCTGCAGTGGACCCGGGTTCACGATCTCCCCGACTTCGTCTACTTCAACCACAGCATTCACGTGAAGAAGGGCGTCGGCTGCGCCACGTGTCACGGCCCGGTCGATCGGATGCCGCTGATGTATCAGCAGGCGACGTTGATGATGTCGTGGTGTCTCGATTGCCATCGAAATCCAGCGAAGTACATCCGCCCGCGCGATCAGGTCTTCAACATGTCGTGGGGGCCGCCGGCTGACGATCCCGAGCTGGGGACCCGCCTGGTACGGGAATACAAAATCGCCAGCGTCGAACAGTTGACGAGTTGCTCGACATGTCATCGCTGACCGCTCCTCCGATCCGATCGCGTCTCGCCGGCGCCGGCGGGCGTCTGTATTGGCGGAGCCTTGGTGAGCTCGCGGACACGCCGGAGTTCCGCAGCTACGTCGAGCGCGAGTTTCCGGACCAGGCTTCCGAGTGGAACGATCCGAAGGGCCGTCGAGACTTCCTGAAGTTGATGGGTGCCTCGCTGGCGCTCGCGGGCGTGGGTGCGTGTACGAAACAGCCGCCGGAAGCGATTGTTCCCTACGTCCGCCAGCCCGAAGACCTCGTTCCTGGACGCCCGCTGTTCTTTGCCAGCGCGGTGCCGCAGTCAGGTGTGGCGCAGCCCGTCCTGGTCGAGAGCCACATGGGGCGGCCGACGAAGATCGAAGGCAATCCAGAGCACCCGGCGAGCCTCGGCGCAACCGACAGCCTCACGCAGGCTGCGGTGCTCGGACTCTACGATCCCGATCGGGCGCAAACGTCCACGTACCGCGGTGAGGTCCGATCGTCGGCAACGTTCCTCAGCGCGATTCGATCCGCGCTGGCGGCCCAGAGAGGCACAGGGGGCGCCGGTCTGCGGTTCCTGACGGGTCCTATCACGTCTCCATCGCTCGCCGAGCTGATGGCGACGATCCTTCAGGAATATCCGCAGGCGCGCTGGCATCGGTACGATCCCGTGAGCCGACCCGCGGGCGTCGGGGACGTTCCGCACACGATTTACCACTTCGACAAGGCCGACGTCATCGTATCGCTCGATGCCGATTTCCTGACGTGCGGCCCTGCGGCCGTTCGCTACGCGCGGGACTTCGCGGACCGCCGTCGCATCAACGAAGAACAAAAGTCGATGAACCGGTTGTACGTGGTGGAGAGCACGCCATCACTGACTGGGGCCAAAGCCGATCATCGTCTGCCGATGCTGGCCTCGCAGATCCAGGGATTCGCGCAACGGCTGGCGTCTGCCGTCGGCGGCTCGGCGACAGGAACGCCCTCCGGAGCGCCCGGTTCCGATGTCGACAAATGGATCGCCGCAGTGGTCAAGGACCTCCGTGCGCATCAAGGCCGATCCGTCGTCGTGGCGGGCGACTATCAGCCTGCAACCTTGCACCAGCTCGCGCGCACAATGAACCAGGCGCTGGGCAACGTCGGCGCAACGGTGACGTACGCGACGATTGAAGCTGCCGCACCGGATCAGGGCACGTCGCTCGCAGACCTAGCGACGGCGATGGACGCAGGCCGGGTCGAGCTGCTCGTCATCATGGGTGTGAACCCCGTATTCACCGCGCCGGCGGATCTCAGGTTCCGCGACAAGATGACCAAGGTCGGTCTCGCGATCTATCACGGCCTCTACGTGGACGAGACCGCGAATCTGTGTCACTGGAACGTCGCAGAAACACACCCGCTCGAAACGTGGGGTGACGCACGTGCATACGACGGCACCGTCACGCTCACGCAACCGCTCATCGCTCCGCTCTACGAGAGCCGATCGGCACACGAGCTGCTCGCGACGTTCACCGCTCAACCAGGACGCCGAACGCTCGACATCGTCAAGGACTACTGGACGCGGGCGTTTCAGGGCAGCAGCGACTGGAAGATCAAAGGCGCAAATGCCGACCCCGCCGCCTTCGATCGCTTCTGGAAACACGCGGTGCACGACGGGTTCATCAGAGGGACGGCGCTCGCAGACGTCGGACCGGCAACTCCCTTCAAGCCGGCGCCGAAGCCAGCCGCAGCACCCGTGCAGACCCCGCAGGGGGTCGCCGCTGCCGGGGCTGCCGTCGGTGCGACGGGCGCGACTCAGGGCGCGCTCTTCACGCCCAGCGTGCCCGCGCAAACGCCGCCCCCTGCTCCGCCTGGCGGAGTCGGCGTCGTGCCACAGCCTTCGACCAATGCGCCCGCGAACCCGTCCGCCGCGTTGCCGGAGCAGCGCGTGCCTCCCCCATCCGGAGCCGGCGGCGCCGGAGCCCCGCCGCCGCAGAATCAGCCACCTGCGGTTCCACGTTCGCCGGCGCCTGCGTTGGCTGGCGGACTCGAGATCATCTTCCGGCCGGATCCGACAATCTGGGATGGCCGGTTCGCGAACCTCGGTTGGCTCCAAGAGCTACCGAAGCCGCTGTCGAAGATCACGTGGGACACGTCAGCGTGGGTGCACCCGCTTGTCGCCGACGAGCACGGGCTGCGTGACGGCGACGTCATCGAACTTCGTTACCGCGGGAACGTCGCGCACATGCCGGTCTTTCGCATGGCGGGCCATCCGCGCCAGTCGGTGACCGTCTTCTTCGGATACGGGCGGACGATGGCCGGTCGCGTCGGAAACGCGACCGCCGGTGCCCAGGCGTTCAACGCGTACCTCCTGCGCACGTCCGACGCACCGTGGTTCGGCACCGGGCTCGAGATCGCGAAAACCGGCGGACGGTATCTGCTCGCGACGACGCAGGAACACCACCTGATGGAGGGCCGCCACCCGGTCCGCGTCGCAACCCTCGAGCACTACCTGCGCGAGCCGGCGATCATCCAGGAGATGGGCGAAAAGCCACCAAAGACGCTCACTCTGTACCCGGAGCACGTGTACGACGGCTACAAATGGGGCATGGCGATCGACCTCACGTCGTGCACCGGATGCGGCACCTGCACGGTGGCCTGTGTGGCGGAGAACAACATCCCGGTTGTCGGCAAGGATCAAGTGTCCCGCGGGCGCGAGATGCACTGGATTCGCGTCGATCATTACTTCGAAGGCGATCTCGACGACCCGCGTTCGCTCGACAACCCATCGGCAGTACACCAGCCGGTACCGTGCATGCAGTGCGAGAACGCGCCGTGCGAAGTGGTGTGCCCGGTCGCCGCGACCACGCACAGCGCCGAAGGCCTGAACGACATGGTCTATAACCGCTGCGTGGGCACGCGGTACTGCTCGAACAACTGCCCGTACAAAGTACGACGGTTCAACTTCCTGCTGTACTCCGACTGGACGACGCCAAGCCTCGAGCCCCTGCGCAATCCCGACGTCTCGGTGCGCAGCCGCGGCGTCATGGAGAAGTGCACGTACTGCGTGCAACGGATCAATCAGGCGCGCATCGATGCCAAGCGCGACGATCGCCGGATTCGCGACGGCGAAGTCGTCCCGGCCTGCGCCGCCGCGTGCCCTGCGGACGCCATCGTGTTCGGCGACCTGAACGATCCCAACAGCCAGGTCGTCAAGCTGAAGGCGCAGGAGCGGAACTACGGTGTGCTCGAGGATCTCAACACGCGGCCGAGGACGACGTATCTTGCCGCGCTGCGGAATCCGAACCCCGAGCTCGCCAACGCAGGCTGACGGAGCGAGCAGACGCTGATGCCTTTCAAACCCGCCACCTACACGCCGCCACCCGTCATCGAACCGGGGCACACGTTCGCGTCGGTCACGGAAAAGATCTCGGGGATTGTCCTTGCCCGTCGTCATCCCGCGAGCTGGTTCGCGGCCGCCGGCCTCGGGTTCATGGCGACGATGATGCTGCTGATGGCGATCACGTACCTGCTCGTCAAAGGCACGGGCATCTGGGGCATCAATATTCCGATCGGCTGGGGATTCGCGATCATCAACTTCGTCTGGTGGATCGGAATCGGCCACGCCGGGACGCTCATTTCCGCAATTCTCCTTCTCTTCAAGCAGGACTGGCGGACGTCAATCAACCGCTTCGCCGAGGCGATGACGCTCTTTGCCGTGTTGTGCGCGGCGCTCTTTCCGCTGCTTCACACAGGGCGTCCGTGGCTGGCGGCGTACTGGCTGTTCCCCTATCCCAACAGCATGCGGATCTGGCCGCAGTTCCGCAGTCCGCTCATCTGGGACGTGTTCGCGGTGAGCACGTACGGGACCGTGTCGCTGCTCTTCTGGTACACGGGCCTCGTGCCGGATCTCGCGACGCTCCGGGATCGCGCCAAGAACATCTGGATCCAACGGTTGTTCGGCGTGCTGGCGTTGGGATGGCGGGGCTCGGCGCGCCACTGGGCGCGCTACGAAATGGCGTATCTGCTGCTCGCCGGGCTTTCCACTCCGCTGGTGCTCTCGGTGCACACGGTCGTGAGCTTCGACTTCGCGATCGGAATCATCCCGGGCTGGCACGCGACGATCTTCCCGCCCTACTTCGTCGCGGGCGCGATTTACGCCGGCTTCGCGATGGTGTTGACGCTCGCGATTCCACTCCGCGTGATCTACGGCGTCGAGGACTTCATCACGATGCGTCACCTCGACAACATGGCGAAGGTGATGCTCGCGACGGGTCTCATCGTCGCCTACGGCTACATCATGGAAGCGTTCTTCGGGTTCTATAGTGCGAACGAGTACGAGCGTTTCATGATCGTGAACCGCATGACGGGCCCGTACTGGGCGTTCTACTGGACGCTGATCCTCTGCAACATCGCCACGCCTCAGTTGCTCTGGATCCGCAAGGTGCGGACGACGCCGGTGTTCCTGTTCATGATCGCGATGGTGGTCAACGTCGGGATGTGGCTCGAACGGTTCGTCATCGTGATCACGAGCCTCCATCGCGACTTCCTCCCCTCGTCGTGGGGGATGTACTGGCCGACGCGTTGGGACTGGATGACGTTCTTCGGTACCCTCGGACTCTTCGTCATGCTCTTCTTCCTGTTCGTGCGGGTGCTGCCGATGATCTCGATCTTCGAGATGCGCGCGATCGTGCCGGCCGCGCGGATCAAGGGAGCCTTGGCGTCGGCCGAGGAGCCTCCGGTGAAGTTCTGAGCCATGAGCGAGAAGCCAGCAATCTACGGCTTGATGGCGGAGTTCGACGATCCGACGTCGCTCGTTGCAGCGGCGAAACGGACGCACGACGAGGGCTATCGCCGGTTCGACTCGTTCTCGCCGTTTCCGATCCACGAGCTGTTCGACGCGATGCACTGCCACGATCGACGCGTGCCTCTCATGGTGTTGTGTGGAGGTCTCGTCGGCTGTCTGACCGGCTTCGGCCTCGCGTACTGGGTCTCGGCCATCGAATACCCGCTCAACATCGGCGGCAGGCCGCTGAACAGCTGGCCGATGTTCATTCCGGTCACGTTCGAGCTGACGATTCTCCTGGGTGCATTCTCGGCCATGGCAGGATGGATCGTCTTGAACGGACTGCCACTGCCGTATCACCCGGTGTTCAACGTGAAGCGCTTCGCCGAGCACGCGAGTCAGGACGGCTTCTTTCTGGCGATTGAGTCCGGGGATCCGAAGTTCGATCGCTATCGCACGTTCGAGTTCCTGAAGAGTCTCGGGCCGAGAGAAATCAATGAAGTTGAACACTAGATTTCTCCCTTTTGCCTTTTGCCTTTTGCTTGCAGCGGGCTGCAGACAGGACATGCACAACCAGCCGAAGTACCGCGGCCTGCGCGCGAGTACGTTCTTCGAGAACGGCTCGAGCGCGCGGCCGCTCGTCGAAGGCACGATCGCACGCGGGACCCTGCAGGAAGACCTCGCGTTCTCCACCGGAAAAGTCGGCACGGCCGACGTGAAGGAGTTCCCGTTCCCAATCACCGAGGAGGTCCTCAATCGCGGCGAGGACCGGTTCAACATCTACTGCACGCCGTGCCACGACCGCACCGGCAGCGGCCGCGGCATGGTGGTGCAGCGCGGATACCGGCAGCCGCCGTCGTTCCACATCGATCGATTGCGGCAGGCCGATGTCGGCCACTTTTTCGACGTGATGACGAACGGCTTCGGGGCGATGCCTGATTATCGTGCGCAGATCAGTCCCCGCGATCGGTGGAACATCGTCGCCTACATCCGCGCGCTGCAGCTCAGTCAGCACGCGTCTACGGCGGATATCCCGGGCGGCGATCCGGCAAAACTCGCAAAGCCGCCGGCAAAGGCCGCCGGCGAAACAAAACACTGACGCGGAAAGTACCAAGTAAAGAAGTAAGAAGTGCGAAGTATGAAACATAACCCGGGAGACACGTCGACTTCGCCGCGGCTCGCTCGCCGCCGGCGCAGCTCGTACGTCGAAGTTGTTGCTTCTGACTTCTTATTACTCTCCGTTGATGCGAATCGACAGGATGACTAACGACATTCCGGCGCTCGCTCGGCTCCAGCAGACAGCCCTCATCGTTGGCGCCATCGGCCTGGTCGCCGGCGCGGCGGGCGCTTTTTCCAACCCGGATCAGTTCTTCCGCTCGTGGCTGCTCGGGTTCCTGTTCTGCCTCGGACTGACGATGGGGTCGCTCGCCCTGTTGATGCTGCAGCATATGTCGGGTGGCCAGTGGGGACTCGTGGGTCGTCGAATCTTCGAGGCCGCGAGCCGCACGCTGCCGATCGTCGCGCTCGTCTTCATCCCGCTGCTGTTCGGCCTGCCGCGCGTGTTCCAGTGGGCGCAGCCCGATCTCGTCAGCAAGGACGTGATCCTGCAGAAGAAGGCGCCGTACCTCAACGTGCCGTTCTTCGTCGGTCGAGCCATTTTCTATTTCGCCGTCTGGCTGACCTGCGCGTTCCTGCTGAACAAGTGGTCGGCGATGCAGGAAAAGAAGGAGATCGCCGTGACGCCGGCGGATACGCGCCGATTCCGCGTGCTCAGCGCACCGGGATTGCTCGCCTATAGCCTGACCATGACGTTCGCCGTCATCGACTGGATCATGTCGCTCGATCCGCACTGGTACTCGACGATCTTCGGGTTGCTGCTCGTTGTCGGACAAGGCCTGTCGGCATTCGCGTTCGTCATCGCAATGCTCGCACTCCTGGCGGAGACGCCACCCCTGGCGTCTTATCTGAGGCCGCGGCACTTTCACGATCTCGGGAAGCTGCTGTTCGCGTTCGTCATGCTGTGGGCGTATCTCGGGTTCTCGCAGTTCCTGATCATCTGGGGCGGCAATCTGTCAGAAGAGGTCCCCTGGTATCTCGAACGGATACGTGGCAGCTGGGGATACGTTGCGCTGCTGCTCGTGTTCGGGCAGTTCGCGCTGCCGTTCACGCTGCTGCTCTCGGCGAGCCTGAAGAAGAACCGCTTCTTTCTCGCCAAGCTCGCGATCGGCATCCTCGTCATGCGGTTCGTGGACCTACTGTGGCTGGTTGCGCCGAACTTCGAGCATCACGGATTCCCGTTTCACTGGATGGACGTCGCCATCCCGGCCGGCCTCGCCGGCTTCTGGCTGTTCCTCTTCGCCCGCAACCTTCGAAGCCGGACGCTTCTGCCGCTGACCGATCCGTATTTCCAGGAGGCGTTCGCGCATGAAGCACACTGAGCCGCCTCCAATCCCGCATCACCACACGCCGGAGGAGCTGCACCACGAGGACGTCGCGCACGAGCACAGCGATGTCGACGTCCGGGCGATTCTGATGTTCGGTGGCGCCATGGTTGTCGTCTCGGTCGTGTCTGCCGTGGTGATCTATTTCCTGTTCTGGGGCTTCGAGAGGATTGCCGAGGCGAACGATCCGAAGCAGTCGCCGCTCGCGATGCCATCGACTGACATGCCGCGGCACACGACCGAGTCGCCGTACTTCGGCGCGGCGCCGCAGCCGCAGCTGATCACGAACGAACCGGCCGTGCTGCGGCAGCTTCGACAGAGCGAGGCGGAGCAGCTGCACGACTACGGCTGGGTCGATCAAGCGACGGGTGTCGCGCGGATGCCGATCGAGGAGGCCAAGAAAAGGATCCTCGAGCGCGGAGTGCCGGTTCGGGCGGGCGGCGCCATCGATCCGTGGGTCGGCACGCATGCGCCCGCCTTCGGCGAATCGTCGAGCGGACGAACGATTCCGACCGGCGAGGCGAGCGCGCCCGCAGGATCTAAAGAGCCGCCACGGTCTAAAGACCCTGGCGCCACAAAACAGGAACCGCGTTGACACCCGTGGGGCGGGCGGTGATCGCAATGACGATTGTAGGGCGGGGTCTTTAGACCCCGCCACGCGATTGGAACCATCACGCGATGAGGTCTTTCAGAACGAGCATCGTTGGTACGCTGGCAGCGCTGGGCCTCGCGAACGTGACTCCCGCAGCTGCGCAGGGACTCGCTCCGTCGAACGAGCCGGCTGCCGGCGCAAGGCCTGGCATTCTGAACAAGATCGCGATCGATCAACGGATCGGCGACAAGGTCCCGCTCGATCTGCCGCTCACCGACGAGGCTGGGCAGCCGGTGACGCTCGGCGACTATTTCGGTAATCGACCTGTGATCCTCGCGCTCGTGTACTACGAGTGTCCGATGCTTTGCACGCAGGTCCTGAACGGGCTCGTCACCGCGCTGGGCGTCATGAACTTCGAGGTCGGGCGCGAGTTCGACGTGGTTGCCGTGAGCTTCAACCCGAAGGAAGGTCCCGGGCTCGCATCGCAGAAGAAGGCGGCGTACGTGAAGCGCTACGGCCGGCCGCAGTCGGCGGCCGGCTGGCACTTCCTGACAGGTTCGCCCGATTCAATCAAACGCCTGACGGAGGCAGTCGGGTTCAAGTACGAATACGACGAGAAGATCGGTCAATACGCGCACGGCGCCGGCATCGAGGTCCTGACGCCGAAGGGCGTGCTGTCGAGATACTTCTACGGGATCGAGTTCTCCGCTCGCGACATTCGATTCGGCCTGATCGAGGCCTCCGAAGAGCGGATCGGCAGCCGCATCGACGACGTGCTGCTGTTCTGCTACCACTACGATCCGGCAACGGGTACCTACGGGGCTGCCATGCTCAACCTGGTGCGTCTTGGAGGCATCGCAACCGTCGCTGCGCTGGTGGTGTTTATCACGATGAGCCTGCGGCGGGAGCGTGCGACCGCCCACGAGGCGGCGCACGGCAATCGACCCTAACGATGTTCACGAACTTTCCCTTCTTTCCGCAAGCGGCGTCCGCGCAGGCGAGCCAGATCGATGCCGTCTTCTTCTTCATGCTCGCGGTCAGCGGCTTCTTCTCGGTGCTCATCGCGGCACTCGTCGTCATTTTCGCGTTCAAGTATCGCCGGCGTCACGACGACGAAATCGGGGAAGCGATCCACGGAGCGCTCGCGCTCGAGTTGCTGTGGATGTTCATCCCGTTCGGGATCACCATGGTCATGTTCGCGTGGGGCGCGAAGGTGTTCTTCGACCTGTACCGACCGCCCGCCGGCGCGATGGAAATCTTCGTCGTCGGCAAGCAATGGATGTGGAAGGTCCAGCACATGGACGGTCAGCGGGAGATCAACGAGCTCCACGTCCCGGTCGGCCGTACCGTCAAGCTGATCATGGGCTCCGAAGATGTCATCCATAGCTTTTACATTCCGGCGTTTCGCGTCAAAGCGGACGTGATTCCGGGTCGCTACAACACGCTGTGGTTCGAGGCGACCAAGCCGGGCACCTACCACCTGTTCTGCGCGGAATACTGCGGCACGAAGCACTCGGGGATGATCGGTTGGGTGACCGCCATGGAGCCGGCGGCCTTCGAGGCGTGGCTGAGCGGCGGGCGCGCGGAGGACTCACCGGTCGCCGCAGGCCAGAAGCTGTTTCAGGACCTCGTCTGCGTCACTTGTCATACGCCGGGCGCCCAGGCCCGGGGCCCGATCCTGACGGGTCTCTGGGGCAAGCAGATCGAACTGCAGGGTGGCGGCAAGGTAACGTTCGACGAGGCGTACATCCGCGAATCGATTGTCAACCCGCAGGCGAAAATCGTCGCCGGCTTCCAGCCGATCATGCCGACCTTCCAGGGCCTCGTCACCGAGGAGCAGCTGCTGCAGCTCATCGCCTACGTGCGTTCCGTGGCGCAGCAGCCGGCCGAGGCCGCGCCGGCAGGTGCGGGAGGCGCGGCAGCGCCTGCGCCGGAAATCAAACGGTAATCGACCATGGAAACCTTGAACTACCTCAATGACGGTCACGGCCTCGCCTCATGGCTGTTGACCAAGGATCACAAGCGGATTGCGCTCTTGTATCTCGGCTCGATCACCGCCTTTTTCGCGATCGGCGGCTTCTTCGCGATGCTCGTCCGCCTCGAGCTCCTGACGCCGGCCGGCGATCTGCTCGCCTCCGAGACCTACAACAAGATGTTCACCATGCACGGCGTGGTGATGGTCTTCTTCTTCCTGATCCCGTCGATTCCGGCGACGCTCGGCAACTTCCTCATCCCGATCATGATCGGCGCGAAGGACCTCGCGTTCCCGCGCATCAACCTGCTCAGTTGGTACATTTACATGCTGGGCGGCATCTTTACGATGGTCGCCGCGCTGAGCGGTGGCGTGGACACCGGGTGGACGTTCTACACGCCCTACAGCACCGCGGCGGCGAACTCGCACGTGATCACAGCCGCCCTCGGCGTCTTCATCACCGGGTTCTCCTCCATCCTGACGGGTCTCAACTTCATCGTCACCATCCATCGCATGCGCGCGCCGGGCCTCACCTGGTTCAGGCTGCCGTTGTTCGTGTGGGCGCACTACGCGACCAGCCTCATCATGATCCTCGGCACCCCGGTCATCGCCATCACCGTGCTGATGGTCGCGGCCGAGCGTGTGCTGCACCTGGGCATCTTCGACCCCGCGCTCGGCGGAGACCCAGTGCTCTTCCAGCACCTCTTCTGGTTCTACTCGCATCCGGCGGTCTACATCATGATCCTGCCGGCCATGGGCGTCATCAGCGAGATCGTCCAGGCGTTCTCGCGCAAGAACATCTTCGGCTACTCCTTCATCGCCTTCTCGTCGCTGGCGATCGCCGTGATCGGGTTTCTCGTCTGGGGTCACCACCTCTTCGTGGCCGGTCAGTCCGTGTATGCCGGCATGCTGTTTTCGATCCTGAGCTTCATGGTCGCGATTCCCTCCGCGATCAAGGTCTTCAACTGGACGGCGACGATGTACAAGGGATCGGTGTGGCTGCAGTCGCCGATGCTGTACGCGATCGGGTTTGTGGGGCTGTTCACGATCGGCGGGCTGACCGGCCTCTTCCTCGCCGCGATGGGGCTCGACATTCACGTGCACGACACGTACTTCGTCGTCGCGCACTTCCACTACATCATGGTCGGCGGCGCGATCATGGGATACCTCGGCGGCCTGCACTACTGGTGGCCGAAGATCACTGGAAAGATGTACCCCGAACCGTGGGCAAAGCTCGCGGCCGCAATCGTGTTCGTAGGTTTCAACCTGACGTTCTTCCCGCAGTTCGTGGCGGGATACCTGGGAATGCCGCGTCGTTATCACGCGTATCCGCCGGAATTCCAGGTGTGGAACGTGCTGTCGAGCGCCGGTGCATCGATTCTGGCTGTCGGCTACGTCCTGCCGCTCATCTATTTGATCCATTCACTCTTTTACGGCGCCCGCGCCGCGACCGACCCATGGGGTGCGAAGGGTCTCGAGTGGGAGATTCCGTCGCCGCCGCCTACCGAGAACTTCGAGATCACTCCGATCATCACGCACGGGACGCATCAGTACGAGCCCAGTAAGGAGGTCGGCATTGCCTGAGGGACGCGCCGAGCACTACCCCGGCCCGATTCACCAGCCTCCGGTGAAGGCGGGGACCGTGCACGATGGTCAGGCCGTGGACGCGCTTCACGCCCACCACCCCAAATTGCAGCACCACTTCGACGCGATGGAGCAGCAGGCCGAGGCCTCGACGCTCGGCATGTGGGTCTTCCTGGTCACCGAGATCATGTTCTTCGGCGGCCTGTTCATGGCGTACCTCGTCTACCGATCCGCGTCGCCGGCCGCGTTCCAGGAGGGCAGCGCGCACCTGAGCATCGGATGGGGTGCGTTCAACACCGCGGTCCTGATCTTCAGCTCATTGACCATGGCAATGGCGGTGCGATCTGCCCAGATCGGCCGGCCGGCGAAGACCCAGGTCGGGTGGCTGCTCGCGACGATGGCGCTCGGAGCGACGTTCCTGGGCGTCAAGGTCATCGAGTACAGCGACAAGTTCCGGCACCACATCGTGCCGGGTCCCTTCTTCGATGCTAGCCAGTGGGAGCATCCGGCCGGCGTGGAGATGTTCTACTCACTGTATTTCTGCATGACCGGCCTGCACGCCCTCCACATGATCGTCGGTATTGGAATCATGACCGTGATCGCGATCATGGCCTGGCGGAACCAGTTCGACGCGGACTACTACACGCCGGTCGAGGTCTCGGGCCTCTATTGGCACTTCGTAGACATCGTCTGGATCTTCCTGTTCCCGCTCCTTTATTTGATCGGGCGGCATTATCACGGTTAGCGACCAGGACTTATGTCTGAGCACGTGGCTCCGCCGAGTCTTTACGTTTCGGTCTTTCTCGCGCTGATGGCGGGCACTGCCCTGACGGTGTTCGTCGCGTTCTACGATCTCGGCTTCCTGAACAACGTCGTGATGCTGACGATCGCCTGCATCAAGGCGCTCCTCGTGATCCTCTTCTTCATGCACGTGCGCTGGAGCACGCGCCTGACCTGGCTCGTCGTCGCCTCCGGCTTCTTCTGGCTGCTCATCATGTTCAGCATTACGATGAGCGATTACCTCACTCGCGGTTGGATCGCGGGGAGTCTTCGCTAAAACAGGTTCCCGGTTCACAGGTTCCGGGTTCCAGGCAGGTTCCAGGTTCCAGGCCCGTTTCCGGTTCAAGCGCCGGAACTCTGAACCTACCTGGAACTTGGACCCTGTGAACCCGGAACCTGTCTCACGCGCGTCCCGTTCACCGCGCCGTTCCCTCCGTTCACCGAAACCTTCTGACAGCCGGGCCCGGTTCTAACGTAGATATACTTATGTGGAACGGGTTGGGAGAACGGCTCAGTCCTTCGTATTGAGAGATCCCGCCTCAGTTTTCATCCTTATTCGCGTGATTCACGTGAGGCGCGCTGAAGGCGCGCCCGCCGGAGCGGAGGGACGAACGGGGCCCCCACCGCGCGGCCTGTGCGCGGTGGGGTGGCAAAGGGGGTTCCGGGGGACGAAGTCCCCCGGATAAGAAATGACGCTGAACGACGAACTTGCCGCGCTTCGTATCGATCAAAGTGCCCGCGCGGGGCGGCGGCGCGTTGGCCCGTGGATCGCAGTCACCCTTCTGGCAGTTGCCCTGCTAGCAGCCGGCGGATGGTTCTGGGCTCAGCGCCTCCAGGCGGCGCCCGTGAAGACCGCGGCGGTTACAGCGCGCGCGAGTGGACCGGGCGCAGCCCCGGCAGTGCTCAATGCATCCGGATACGCCACCGCCCGACGACGAGCGACTGTCTCGTCGAAGGTCACGGGTAAGGTGCTCGAGATTTTCGTCGAGGAGGGAAAGGCGGTACGCAGGGGACAGATCCTGGCCCGGCTCGACGACTCCCAGATCCGGGCCGCCCTCGAAGTGGCGCAGGCGCAGCTCGGGGCGTCTCAGCGCACGGCAGCTGAAGACCAAGCACGGCTCAAGGAGGCGCAGCTGACGCTCGAGCGCCGGCAGCGACTGATGAAGGAAGCCGTGGTGGGGCGCGCGGAGGTCGATGAAGCCGAAGCGTCGGTGGAATCCCTGAAGGCCCGCATCGCGCTCGCGGAAAAACAGGTTGAGGTGGCACAGAGCCAGGTAAACGCGCGGCAGACCGATCTGGCGGACATGGTCGTCCGGGCGCCATTCGATGGCATTGCGATCTCGAAGGACGCGCAGCCCGGCGAGATGATCTCTCCCGTCTCTGCGGGCGGAGGTTTCACACGAACGGGCATCTGCACCATCGTGGACATGTCGTCGCTCGAGATCGAAGTGGACGTGAACGAGAGCTACATCAATCGCGTCCACAGCGATCAGCGCGTCGAAGCGGTGCTGGATGCGTACCCCGACTGGCAGATCCCGTCGCACGTGATCACGACGATCCCGGCCGCCGACCGGCAGAAGGCAACGGTCAAGGTCCGGATCGCCTTCGACAAGCTCGACCCGCGGATTCTGCCCGACATGGGTGTGAAGGTCTCATTCCTCCGGGAGCCTGAGGCAACCGGCTCAGCGCAGGGGGCCGCGCCGCGTGCGATCGTCCCGAAAGCCGCAGTCCGCACGGTGGACGGCCGCACGGTCGTCTTCGTTGTGCGCGACGACCGCGCCGAGCGGCGCGCGATCACCGTGGGTCTGGAGAACGGCGATCAAGTCGAAGTGGTCTCCGGCGTGACGGCCGGCGAGCGCGTCGTGGTCGACGGACCGCAGACGCTGAAGGACGGCGACAAGGTCAAGGTGCAATGATGTCCGATTCTCTCGTCAGCGTTCGCAATCTCCACAAGGTGTATCACCGGGGCAGCGAGCGCATCGATGTGTTGCAGGGTGTCAATCTCGATATTCCACATGGAGACTTTCTCGCGCTGATGGGCCCCTCGGGCTCCGGCAAGACGACGCTGCTCAACCTGATCGGCGGGCTGGATGCGCCGTCGGAGGGATCGATCACGGTGGGCGCCGATCGCATCGACAAGCTCTCCGGAGGGAGGCTGTCGGCCTGGCGGGCGCGTCACATCGGGTTCATCTTCCAGATGTACAACCTGCTGCCGGTGCTCACGGCGGCGCGGAACGTCGAGCTCCCGCTGCTCCTCACGAAACTGTCGAAGGCGGAGCGGCGGAAGCGCGTCCAGGTGGCGCTGTCCGTCGTCGGACTGGCGGAACGGATGAACCACTTCCCGCGTCAGCTCTCCGGCGGACAGGAGCAGCGCGTCGGCATCGCGCGAGCGATCGTGACCGATCCGACGCTCCTGCTCTGCGACGAGCCGACGGGCGATCTCGATCGGAAGTCCGGGGACGAGATCCTCGATCTGCTGCAGGCGTTGAATCAACAGCACGGGAAAACGATCGTCATGGTCACTCACGACCCGCACGCGGCCGCGCGTGCGCGTCGCACCCTTCACCTCGAGAAGGGCGTGCTCGTCTCGGAGGTCGCCGCATGAAGTTCTTTCCCATCGTCTGGCGCAACCTGCTCCGGCG
>Ga0114129_10006115_pt1 | contig 17071 bp, 15 predicted proteins | sample RhiMetdeltSRZDD1_FD_80071 | JGI IMG/M metagenome (GOLD analysis project Ga0114129, IMG submission 80071) | Populus rhizosphere microbial communities from Tennessee, USA - Rhizosphere MetaG P. deltoides SRZDD1 (version 2) (version 2) | ecosystem: Host-associated > Plants > Roots > Rhizosphere >... | reverse complement strand
GGAACTGCTTCACCACCGTCGCGTCTGGGCTTGCCGGCTTCGTCTTCTGATCGGATTCCGTTGCTTTGGCTTCAAGCGGCGACAACATGACGGCCTCCCTTACACCCAAGCGCCCGACATTCGGCGCCCTGTTGTCTGAAACGTCCAGGAGCAAAGGTCTAAATCCGCCGGAATTCTAGTCCAATCGTCTGCTCCTGTATCGCCCCAGACGCCCCGGGATCAAGGGGACGAGCCAATCCGGGAGGACCCGCCTCGAAACAGGATAGGTCGCCTCAAATCGAAGGCACGCCGCGAAAACGCGCGGCGCGAAAGGCTCGCTCAAAACTGGGATGCATTTAGTGACCGCCGCGAAAGACCTGAATATCGAGGTCGCGGATTTTCTTGCGCAATGTATTGCGGTTAAGCCCCAGCAGATCGGCCGCACGGATCTGATTGCCGCGCGTGGCCGCGAGAGCCGCCATCAGCAATGGGTATTCGATCTCCCGCAGAATGCGGTGGTAGAGCCCGGCCGGCGGCAGCCCGTCCTCAAATCCCGAGAAATACGCGGCGAGATGCCGTTCAACGGCACTGCCAAGGCTTTCGTCGCCTCGCGGTTCGTCGCTGCCTATGGCGAAAGCAGGTTGCGCCAGCTCAGCCTCGATCACAGCGACGGTAATCGTTTCCTGCGGATAGAGCGCCGCGAGCCGGCGAGCCAAATTCTCGAGCTCGCGAACATTTCCTGGCCAGCGATGCCGCTTGAGGCGATCGATTCCCGATTGGTCGATCTGCTTCGGCGGAAGCCCTTCGCGCTGGACCTGCGCGAAGAAATGTCGGATAAGGTCCGGAATGTCTTCGATGCGCTCGCGCAGTGGCGGCAATCGCAAAGGCACAACATTGAGCCTGAAGAACAAATCCTCCCGAAACAGGCCTTGCTGAATCAGCAGGCGAAGATCCTTGTTCGTCGCGGCGATGATCCGCACGTCACTCTTGATCGGGGTGCGGCCGCCAACGGTCGTATACTCGCCCTGCTGCAACACGCGCAGCAACCGCGTCTGTGCCTCCATGGGCATGTCGCCGATCTCGTCGAGAAAAAGGGTGCCGCCTTCTGCCTGCTCGAAGCGACCCGCATTGCGCGTGTTGGCCCCCGTGAATGCCCCCTTCTCATGTCCGAACAGTTCGGATTCGATAAGGTCGCGTGGAATTGCCGCCATGTTGATTGCGACGAACGCGCCCGAGTGGCGCTTGCCATAGTCATGCAGAGCCCGGGCTACCAATTCCTTGCCCGTGCCCGACTCGCCGGAGATCATCACCGTCAGATCGGTCTGCATCAGCCTGGCGAGGACACGGTAGATTTCCTGCATCGCCGGTGAGCGGCCTACCAGCGGGATGCCCTCAAACTCCTCGGTTTTGGCATTTGCCGGCTTCGGATCTTTCGGCTCCGACAAGGCCCGCCCCACAATTGCGATCAGCTCCTTGAGATCAAAAGGTTTCGGCAGATATTCGTAGGCTCCGCGTTCGGAAGCACGAATTGCCGTCATGAACGTGTTCTGCGCGCTCATCGCGACGATAGGCAGACCGGGCCGCGCCTTGCGGATGCGCGGGATGAGATCGAAAGCGTTCTCATCGGGCATGACGACATCCGTGATCACAAGATCGCCGTCGCCCTGGGTCACCCAGCGCCAGAGGGTTGCCGCATTGCCGGTCGAACGGACCTCATATCCCGCGCGCGACAGGGCCTGATTAAGCACTGTGCGGATTGCGGCATCATCGTCGGCAATTAGGATGCTTCCCGTCGCCATAATCCCTCACCGCTTCTTCGTCGCGACGGGACGTCAATGAGCTGACCGTCGCCGCTGTAAATGGGCATCAGCACGCGGAAGATCGTTCGCCGCGGCTGGGATTCGCATTCGACGATCCCGCCATGATCGTTCACGATCTTCGCAACAAGAGCGAGGCCCAGACCGCTGCCGCTTTGCTTGGTGGTGACGAACGGATCAAACAAGTGCGCCATCAGGTCTTCCGGCACGCCGGGCCCATTGTCTTTCACGCAAAACTCAAGAGGCAGCGACACGCGAGTTTTACTGCCCGGCACCGAGAGACGCACGCCGGGACGGAATGCGGTGGTTAGCTGGATTTCGCCGTCCGCCGCAGTTTCACCGATAGCTTCGGCTGCATTCTTGAGCAGGTTGAGAAACACCTGGATCAGCTGGTCGCGATTAGCGAGGACCGGCGGCAGCGATGGATCGTACTCTTCCGTGAATTTGATCTGACGGGCAAAACCGGATTGAGCCAATCGCTTTACGTGATCCAGCACCACGTGAATATTGACCGGCTCGCGATCGATTGGACGTTCGTCCGCAAATACCTCCATGCGGTCGACCAGTTTTACGATGCGATCGGTTTCGTCGCAGATCAGCTTGGTCAGAGGTCGATCGTCATCGGCCGCCGATTGCTCAAGCAGTTGTGCAGCGCCTCGAATTCCGGAGAGCGGGTTTTTAATTTCATGCGCGAGCATCGCCGCCAGGGCAATGACCGAACGCGCCGCGCCGCGATGGGTCAGCTGGCGATCCATCTTGGCTGCGATGGTGCGCTCCTGCAGCATCACGACGACATGCTCCGGATATTCCGGCAGCGGACCCACGTAGAGATCAACCAGCCGCTCACCGGGGTTGCGCGGGGTCGCCAGGTCGACCTTGTACTCGTTGACGGCGGCGCCGCGCTGCCGCACTTGCTCGATCAACGCGAGCAACGGGGACCCAAACGGGACCAGTTCGCGCAGCATGTGCCGGCGCAGCATCGAGGTTGAAGCATCAAAAAACTGCTCGGCGGCCACATTCGCATCGGCAATTTTTCCGTCGGCCGAAACCATAATCACCGGATGCGGCAAAGCATGGAGCATTGCATCCGCGGGCGTGTTGACGATTTCCGATAGAGCCTGCGCGCGCCTCATGCCGCAGCCCTCGATGAGAAGTCGTTATAGGCCTCGGCGAGGAGCCGACGCGCGCGCGCCGGTTCTTCCGTTGTCAGAATACGGCTGCGGTGTTGCTTGAGCAGCGCCACCGGCGCTCCGGCGGTTGCCGCCGGGGAATCAAGTACCCAACCGAGATGCTTGCGGGCATGGCGCCGGCCGAGCTCCGCGCCGTGATGCCTGAGCATTTCGTCGTAGAGCGCATCGATTAAATTGAATTGCTCGGTGAGCGGCGGCGCTCCAATGCTCACGCCGGCCGCGAAATATCGCGCCACTTGACCCGGCAACCACGGCCGTCGCTGCACCGCGCAGCCCATCATGACCGCATCGCCCCCGGAATCGGCCAGCGCATTGATCGCGTCTGCGCAGGAGCGAATGTCCCCGTTCACCACGATCGGAATCGAAACGGCCTCTTTCACCATTCGGACGGCGCGCCAATCGGGTTGGTCTTGAAAGAACTGACATCGCGTGCGGCCGTGCACCGTGATCAATTTGATTCCCATCGCTTCGGCGCGCTTGGCGAGCTCCGGCGCGTTGATCGTCGAAGCATCCCAACCCAGCCGCATTTTCAGCGTCACCGGGACGCGCACGGCTGACACCGTTGCATCGATCAGGCTCACTGCGTGGTCGAGATCGCGCATGAGCGCTGATCCCGCCGTCCCATTGGTGACCTGCTTCGATGGGCAACCCATATTGATATCGATGATGTCGGAGCCCTGCGCCTCGGCGATGCGCGCGCCTTCCGCCATCCATCGGGCCTCGCATCCGGCGAGCTGGACGACATGGATGCGGATGCCAGCGCCGTCGCTCCGAACGGCTGCCTCGCGCTCTCCCCGCACCGGACCGGCACAACCGGTCATTTCGGAAACGACCAGGCCCGCGCCGAGCCTTTCCGCCAGTCTGCGGAACGGTGCGTCGGTAATGCCGGACATCGAGGTCAGAACCACGCGGTTCGGGACGACAACCGGCCCGATCGCAAACGACGATCCCTGGAAATAGGTAATATTGCCCAGTTCCGAACGCGTGCCTAGCATTTAGGCTGCCCCTCCCATTGCTCAGAGATTAGCCTTTTCGCACCGCCGCGCAAGTGCTGCATTGCAAAAAAGTGTTCATTGCTAAGACCCGACCGCTTACTTGCTGCGTTTGCGGGCCGGCTATAACGCGGTAAAGCAAACTGAGATCTCAGGAGTGACGTATGGCGCTTGTTGCAGCCGTCGTGGTGGCCGCTGGGCAAAGCCTGCGCGCAGGTGGCGAGGTACCGAAGGTGTTCCGCCGCGTTGGCGGCCAGACCCTGCTCGAGCATGCGCTCGCTGCTTTCGTAAGAGCCTCCAAAATCGCTCTGGTCCAGCCCGTGGTCCGCAAAGACGATCTGCAGCTCGCGCGAACCTTGATTGGCAACATGGAAATTCTTGCGCCGGTGTCAGGCGGGACGACGCGTCAGGCTTCGGTGCGGGCCGGGCTTGAGGCGCTGCAGCCGCATGCTCCGGACATTGTGCTCGTCCACGACGCAGCCAGGCCCTTCACCAGCGCGAATCTGATCGCGCGCGCCATAGAGGCGGCCGAACAAACCGGCGCAGCCATCCCGGCGCTCTCGGTAACGGACACCGTTAAGCGCGTCGATACAACCGGCACCATTGAAATGACTCTCGATCGCAACGCGATCCGGCTCGTGCAGACGCCGCAAGCATTTCGCTTTCCTGCTCTGCTCGAGGCGCATCGTCGCGCCGCACTACAGGGTCGCGAGGATTTTACCGACGACGCTGCGTTGGCCGAATGGGCCGGCATGAAGGTCACCGTCTTCGAAGGCGAGCCCGGCAACATCAAGCTTACGACGCCCGAGGATTTTTTGCGCGCGGAAGGTCGGCAATTTGCAGCGCTCGGCGATGTTCGCATCGGCTCGGGGCTTGATGTGCACGCCTTCGGTCCTGGCGATCACGTGACCCTCGGCGGAGTACGCATTGCAAACGACAAGGCGCTCACCGGACATTCCGACGCCGATGTCGCGCTCCATGCGCTTACCGACGCGGTGCTTGGTGCTCTCGCGGATGGCGACATTGGCACGCACTTCCCGCCATCCGATCCGCAATGGCGAGGCGCGTCATCGGACCAATTTCTTGCTTTCGCCGTCGAACGGGTGCGAGGCCGGGGTGGCTGCATCGGTCACCTTGACCTCACAATCGTTTGTGAGACCCCACGCATCTCGGCGCACCGCGACGCCATACGCGCCAACATTGCAAAAATTGTCGGCGTCGACCTCGCGCGCGTGGCCGTGAAGGCGACGACCAGCGAGAAGCTCGGTTTCACGGGACGTGGCGAAGGCATCGTCGCCTACGCCACGGCAACCGTCCGCCTGCCGTGGGACTGACCGCAATGGCCGACGAAGAATTGCACGCTGCTGCCGTTAAATTGCTGGAACTGTGCAAGCAAAAGGCACTTACGCTGGCAACGGCGGAGTCCTGCACCGGAGGGCTGGTCGCCGCCACGCTGAGCGAAATTCCCGGCTCGTCGCTAGTTCTCGACCGCGGCTTTGTGACCTATTCGAACACGGCGAAGCAGCAGATGCTTGGCGTGACGCCGTCAACGATCGATTTCTATGGCGCGGTGAGCACCGAATGCGCCGAGGAAATGGCCAAAGGTGCGCTGGCGCATGCCTCGGTCGATCTCGCCATTTCGATTACAGGGATTGCCGGGCCAACCGGGGCAGTGCTCGGAAAGCCCATTGGCCTCGTCTATTTTTGTGCTGCATCGCGCAGCGGTCGGGTGATCGCGCACGATCGCAAATATGGCGATATCGGCCGGTCGAACGTCCGACGTCAGTCGGTTCTGCGGGCATTGTCTATGCTTCAGGAACTGGCGGAAAAAGAAGAGCCCCGTCCTCCGGCCGGCGAAAGTTGACTCGACGAGCCCGTGAGTTCGGGCTTTCTCTTTGCAGACAGAGGCGTAAGATTGTCCCGTCGGTCGCCGAAAAGGAGGCGAACTTCGGATTTCAGTGGTGAGACCTTCCGTCGGCGGACCGGCGTCAACGAGGGGAATCGCCAATGAAACGTCGTGAATTCCTGCAAGCTGCCGGCTTGGGAGCCGCTGCGGCCGCCGTTGCCGCACCCGCGATTGCGCAATCGTCTACGGAAGTGAAATGGCGGTTAACAGCGAGCTGGCCGAAATCGCTCGATACGCTCTACGGCGGCTGCGAATACTTCTCGAAGCGCATAGCCGAAATCACCGATAACAAATTCCAGATCCAGGTGAACACGCGTCAGACCTGGTGGTATCCTCTATTTTCGCCAGGTACAGCAAGGGCAAACCGATCTTTACTTTTTTAGAGACAAACGATTGATCATCTAAAAGATTGGATCGATGGCGCTAAGGCTCCTAACCCCAGGGCAGCTCAGGCGATCGAACAGCTAAAGGCGCAGGTCGATAAGTCTTAGGCCAGGTTAAAGGTTTTTCTGCCGACCGCCAAACGCATTTACACCGGGACGGCCGTAGACTTCGTCAGCACGCCGCTCGAAAGCAACCGCAAATTTCCGGAAGGCTGCGTCGAACACCGCTCCCATGACCGCGGCGAGCGCGCGGCTGCGAAATTCATAGTCGATGAAAAATTCAATCTCGCAGGCGCCCTCCCCCACCGGCACAAATCGCCAGCGGTTCTGCATGCGCTTGAACGGTCCGCTGAGATATTCGACAAAAATCCGCAGGCCTGGCCGATCCAGCGTGACACGGCTGGTGAAGGTTTCGCGAATAATCTTGTAGGCCACCGTCATGTCAGCGACCAGGACAGTGACACCGTCTTTCTCGGTTCGGCTCTTCACCTTCAGCGCGCTGCAGAGAGGCACAAATTGCGGATATTTTTCGACATCCGCGACCAGGTCGAACATATCGGTGGCGGCGTGCGGGACGCAACGCCTCGTCGAGAATTGCGGCATCGAGGATTATTTAGCGGCGCGCGCGGCTTTCAGCCGCGCGAAATCTTCGCCCGCGTGACGCGACGAGCGCGTGAGGGGCGAGGCCGCCACCATCAGAAAACCTTTGCTGTAAGCAATGCTCTCGAGCGCCTTGAACTCGTCAGGCGGCACGAAGCGTCTGACATCGTGGTGCTTGCGTGTGGGCTGGAGATACTGCCCGATGGTCAGAAAATCGACATTGGCCGAGCGCAGATCATCCATCACCTGCAGCACTTCGTTTCGCTCCTCGCCAAATCCGACCATAATGCCCGACTTGGTGAACATCGCCGGATCAAGCTCCTTCACCTGCTGCAGAAGCCGCAGGGAGTGGAAATATCGTGCACCGGGCCGCACCGTGAGATAAAGCGAGGGCACCGTTTCGAGGTTATGATTGAATACGTCAGGCCTTGCTGCGACCACGAGCTCAAGCGCTCCGTCCTTGCGCAGGAAGTCCGGTGTGAGAACCTCGATGGTCGTCTGCGGACAGCGCACGCGGATGGCGCGAACGGTTTTGGCGAAATGCTGCGCGCCCCCATCTGCCAGATCATCCCGATCGACCGAGGTAACGACAATATGCGCCAGGCCCAATTTGGCCGTCGCATCGGCCACGCGAGCCGGCTCACCCGGGTCGAGCGCAACAGGAAGCCCGGTCTTGACGTTGCAGAACGCACACGCGCGCGTGCAAGTGTCCCCCATGATCATGAAGGTTGCGTGTCTCTTCTCCCAGCACTCACCGATGTTGGGACAGCCGGCCTCCTCGCACACGGTGTGCAGGCCGTTGTCGCGCATGATTTTTTGTGTCGCGAAATAGCCCGGCGATGCCGGCGCCTTGACGCGAATCCAGGCAGGCTTGGGCAGAACCGCAGAATCCGGCTTGTGTGCCTTTTCGGGGTGCCGTGGACGCGGGTTTTTCACAAGGTCAAGGACAACCGGCATGGCACCTACTTACGGCTGCTGCCTCATCCTCGCAAGGCGGGTCAGGCGCCCCGGATCGCCCGCCAGATGAGCAGGACTACGACCGCTCCAACGGTTGCGGTGATCAGATTGCCCCAGAAATCCGGTACAACCTCGAGCTTCAGCTTCTCGAACAGGAACCCGCTGACGATCGCGCCCACGAGACCCACCGCAAGATTGCGCATCCCGACCACACATAATGCGGGTGGCGAGCCATCCCGGAAGCAATCCGATGACGATCCACGCGATGACGCTCATATCCCCTCCCCGAATTAAGATGCAGCAGCGAGCCAAAATCTATACAACCGGCAGCGAAAAGCGAGCGGACTTGCACCAGCTTGTGCGCCGGTTTCCAACACAACGATGACACGACAGCCACGACGACGTTCGAGAGCGAACGCCCATGAGCATAGCCATTGGCCTCTCCTCGCCGTCTATATCGCCGCGGTGTTTCTGAGCGCGCTGCTATTGTTCAGCGTGCAGCCGATGTTCACCCGCATGGTGTTGCCGAGATTAGGCGGCTCACCATCGGTTTGGTCGGTGGCAATGGTTTTCTTCCAGACCATGCTCCTTGCCGGCTATGCATACGCACATTTTTTGACGCGCTTGCGGCAGCGGTACGCACTCGTTGTCATTCATCTCGGTGTGTTGGGCGCATCGATTCTGGCACTTCCCCTTGCCATTGCCGAGAGGTGGGGCAATCCGCCGAACAACGCCGCCGCGCCGTTCTGGTTGCTGGGGTTGTTCGCGGTTTCAATCGGCCTGCCGTTTTTCGCGCTCGCCGCCAACAATCCGCTCTTGCAAGCATGGTTTGCGCGCACCTCCCACAGGGACGCGCATGATCCCTACTTTCTTTACGCCGCCTCGAACATCGGAAGCTTCCTCGCGCTGCTGACTTACCCGCTCGTGTTCGAGCCAGTTTTTACATTGCGCTTGCAGACCCACCTGTGGAGCGCCGGCTTTCTTGTGCTATTTGTGCTGATCGCTGCGTGTGGAGCTCTGATGCTGCGCGCGCCCGTTCGCGCAAGATCGCCACAACCGAAGGCCAAAACAACTTCCAAACCAGGTTGGCTTACAATCGGCCGCTGGATTTTTATATCGGCGGTGCCGTCGGGACTCCTTGTGGCAGTTACCGCCTATATCTCAACCGACATCGCAGCAGCCCCTTTGCTCTGGGTCATTCCGCTGTCCTTGTATCTGCTGACCTGGGTGCTTGTGTTCCAGCGCCGATCGCTAATTTCGCACAAAAAAATGCTGCTGATGCAACCGATCGCCATCGCGGGAATCGTGCTTCTGTTTTTTTATGCGGGCTGGATCCCGCTGCTGGACAGTCTCATCGCTCACCTTGTCGCTTTCTTCGTCATCGCCATGGCTTGTCACGGCGAGCTCGCACGGACGCGCCCGGGCCCCGAGCATCTGACCACCTTCTACGTTTCGCTGGCATTTGGCGGCATGCTCGGTGGACTCTTTGCCGGATTGGTCGCGCCGTACGCTTTTTCGTGGGTGGCGGAGTATCCGATCCTCGCCGTGCTCGCCATCTTGTGCCGGCCATTCGACCAGGAAATCTGGAGACCGCTCGACCGCTGGCTCTGGTGGATGGCTCCCTCGTACTGGCCGCAATTCAATGTTGTCTTTTGGCCGGCGGCGATTGTGGTCGCCATGGCGTTTTTGTTTTCGGACGTTGGCTTCGCCGAAGATCCGGGTCTACTCAAATACTCGATCATCGCCCTGGTGGCGATTTCAGTCGTATTGTGGCGCGACCCGCCAAAATCGGCATTCACGGTCGGACTCGCCCTGTGCGTGATCTGGCTCTATCCGACAAACGAAGCACATCGCGAAACGCTGCGCAGTTTCTTCGGCGTTCACAAGGTCTATGAAAGCGAGGATGGACGTTTCCGCATTCTGAAGCACGGGTCAACGATTCACGGCGCGCAGATGCTCGAAACGGAGGATGGTGAGCCGGTCACCGGTCGGCCAACGCCAATTACCTACTATCACGATAAGTCGCCGATAAAGCAGGTGATCGAAGCATTGCGCGCCCGCAAGGGCGCCCCACTCCGTGTCGCTGTGATCGGGCTCGGGTGCGGAACATTGTCGTGTCATATCGAAGCGGGAGAAAACTGGCGGTTTTTCGAGATCGACCCGACCGTCATTACAATCGCGCGCGATCCGAACCGCTTCTCGTTCCTGTCGTCGTGTGCGCCGAACGTGCCGATCGTGCTCGGCGATGCGCGCCTGACCTTCGCGGCGGAGCCTGACAAAAGTTACGATCTCATCATTATGGATGCTTATTCGTCCGACGCGATCCCGGTGCATCTGGCCACAGCCGAAGCGATGGCAATTTATCGATCCAAACTGGCACCGCACGGCGTCGTGATGATGCACATATCAAATCGGCATCTGGAACTGCGCAGCGTGGTTGTAGGAATTGCTGCCGCCAACAAGCTCAAGACGTGGACCTGGGACAGACAAAACGAAGATTCCGATGATGGAGAGTATGTCTTCTCCTCCGATGTCGCGATTTCGGCGGAAAATGCCGACGATATCGGAGAATTGGCAAACAGCGAATCCTGGACACTGACTGAGCCAAATCCGGCTGTGCGGATCTGGACTGACAATTATTCGAATGTCGCCGGCGCGATCTGGCGCAAATATGTCAGGTAGGTTGCCTGACCCGACCTAGATGTTCAGCACACGGCCATACGCGTCGAGAACCGCTTCCTTCATCATTTCAGACAAGGTCGGATGCGGGAATACCGTATGCATCAGCTCTTCCTCGGTGGTCTCGAGGTTCATCGCAACCACATAGCCCTGGATCAATTCGGTCACTTCGGCGCCGACCATGTGGGCGCCAAGCAGCTGGCCGGTTTTCTTGTCGAAGATAACCTTCACCAGTCCCTGATCTTCACCCAGCGCAATCGCCTTGCCGTTGCCGATGAAAGGAAAGCGGCCGACGCGAATGTCGAGCTTCTTCTCCTTGGCAGCCTGCTCGGTCAGGCCGACCGAGGCGATTTGCGGAGAGCAATAGGTGCAGCCCGGAATCATCAATTTGTTCATCGGATGCGAGTGCAGCCCTTTGATGGCTTCGACGCAAACGACGCCTTCGTGCTCGGCCTTGTGCGCCAGCATCGGGGGTCCCGAGACGTCCCCGATGGCGTGGATGCCAGGCACGTTTGTCTTGTTGTACTCGTCGACGACGATGGTGCCGCGGTCGGTCTTCACGCCGAGTTTTTCAAGCCCGAGATTCTCGATATTGCCTATCACGCCGACCGCGGAGATCGCGCGTTCAACGGTGATGGTTTGCGTTTTTTCGCCCTCCTCCATCGTCGCAGCGACACTGTCGCTTTTCTTGTCCAGCTTTGTGATCTTCGCGTTCGTGTGAATTTTAATTCCCTGCTTCTCGAAGCTCTTGCGCGCAAAGACCTGGATATCGTGATCCTCGACCGGCAGAATTTGCGGCAGCACTTCGACCACCGTGACCTCAGATCCGAGCGTGCGATAGAACGAAGCGAATTCGATGCCGATCGCGCCGGAGCCGATCACCAGCAGTGACTTGGGCACCCGATCCGGCACCATGGCCTCGAAATAGGTCCACACAAGCTTCTTGTCAGGCTCGATGCCCGGCAGCACGCGCGGCCGCGCTCCCGTGGCAATGATGATGTGCTTGGCCCGATAGCTGCCGGCCCCCAATGCGCCCTTTGGCGCATCGCTCTTCGAGGCCTTGACCGTGACCTTGCCTGGCGCGTCGATCGACGCCTCGCCCCAGATCACCGAGACCTTGTTCTTCTTCATCAGGAATCCGACGCCATCATTGAGGCGTTTGGACACCGCGCGTGAGCGCGCCACCACGCCTTTGGCGTCGTAGCCGACATTGTTGGCCTTCAGGCCATAGTCTTTTGCGTGCTGGAAATAGTGGAAGATCTCCGCAGAGCGAAGCAGGGCCTTGGTCGGGATGCAGCCCCAATTGAGACAAATGCCGCCAAGGTAGTCGCGCTCGACAATCGCTGTCTTGAAGCCGAGCTGGCTTGCCCGGATTGCAGTCACATACCCGCCGGGACCGGAGCCGATAATCAGGACGTCGAAGGAACTATCCGCCACACAGCACCCGTACAACTAGACGACCATCATTACTGGGTTCTCGATCAAGGTCTTGAACTCGCGAATGAGCTCGGCGCCAAGCGCACCATCGATCGCGCGATGATCGCAGGAGAGCGTCACGCTCATGATAGTCGCGGCGGCAAGCTGGCCGTTGCGCACGACCGCGCGCTCTTCCCCTGCTCCAATGGCCAAAATTGTCGATTGCGGCGGATTGATCACCGCCGTGAAATCCTTGATGCCGTACATTCCGAGGTTTGACACAGACGAGGTGCCGCCCTGATATTCGTGCGGCTTGAGTTTGCGTTCTCTTGCGCGCGCCGCCAGATCGCGCATCTCGTTGGAAATCGCCGACAGCGATTTGGTTTCGGCGTGGCGCACGATCGGGGTGATCAGCCCTCCCGGCAACGCGACGGCAACCCCGATGTCGGAATGCTTGTGCTTCAGCAATCCGGACTCGGTCCAGCTTACATTGGCGTCGGGAACGCGCTGGAGTGCGACCGCAAGCGCCTTGATAACGAAGTCATTGACCGAAAGCTTGTAGGCCGGCTTGCCGTCCTTGCCCTTTGGCGCGGCGGCATTGATTTCCTCGCGCGCAGCTGTCAGGCGACCGATGTCGCAATCCATCGTTTCGTAGAAATGCGGGATGGTCTGCACCGAGGCAGTGAGCCGCTGCGCAATGGTCCGGCGCATGTTGTCATGCGGAATCAGCTCGTATGAACCGTCCTCAAAGAGCGCGCGGACCTGCGCATCGGACATTGCGGGAGCAATCGCGGCTCCGAGCGCCGGCGCGATGCTCGGTGCGCGCAAACCCTTGCCGGATTTCGCCCGCTCGATATCGCGTGCAATGATGCGCCCGTGCGGACCCGAGCCCTGTACCGGGTTGAGGTCGATATTCGCCTCTTTCGCCAATCGACGCGCGAGCGGCGAGGAAAAGATCCGGTTTCCACGCGTGGCGGGTACCGCCTCAACCGTCGGCGGCGACGGCTTCTGGGGGCGCGGCGCCGCGCTTGGGGGCGCAGCGGCAACAGTCTCGGCCTTTTTCTCGGTAGCCTTTTGGGGAGGCGCGCCCTTTGCCGCGCTCGCGGCCGCTTTCACATCTTCGCCTTCGCCGGCCAGAACGGCAATTACGGAATTTACCGCGACGTCCTGTGTGCCCTCCGGCACGACGATCTTGGCCAGCGTGCCGTCCTCGATGGCCTCGTACTCCATAGTCGCCTTGTCGGTTTCGATTTCGGCAATGACGTCGCCCGACTTGATCTTGTCACCCTCTTTTTTGAGCCAGCGCGCAACATTGCCCTTTTCCATTGTGGGCGACAGCGCCGGCATGAGGATGTTGGTGGGCATCCCGACCTACCGGTAGCAAACGGCCTTGGCGGCCTCGACCACCTCGGCGACCGAAGGCAGCGCCAGCTTCTCGAGATTGGCGGCGTAAGGCATAGGCACGTCTTTTCCTGCCACACGCGCGACCGGCGCGTCGAGATAATCGAAGGCGCGCTCCATGATGCGCGCAGCAATCTCCGCACCCACGCCCGATTGTTGCCAGCCTTCCTCAACCGTTACAGCCCGACCAGTTTTTTGCACGGAAGCAATAATCGTTTCGGTGTCCATCGGCCTTATGGTGCGTAGGTCGATCACCTCGGCGTCGATGCCGTCGCTCGCCAGTTCTTCGGCCGCTTTGAGCGCGTACGTCATCCCCATGGCCCAAGACACAATGGTCACATCGTTGCCCGGCCGCACCATTTTTGCTTTTCCGATCGGCAACACGAAATCGTCGAGTCTCGGGACCGGCGACGAATGTCCGTACAAGATTTCATTTTCGAGGAAGATCACCGGATTGGGATCGCGTATCGCTGCTTTCAACAAGCCCTTGGCATCGGCGGCGGTCGAGGGCGCAATCACTTTCAAGCCGGGAATGTGCGAATACCAGGCCGAGTAGTCCTGGCTGTGCTGCGCGGCGACGCGCGCTGCAGCACCGTTCGGACCGCGGAAAACAATCTGACACCCCATCTGCCCGCCGGACATGTAGAGCGTTTTGGCCGCGGAGTTGATGAGTTGATCAATTGCCTGCATGGCAAAATTGAAAGTCATGAACTCGACAATCGGCTTCAGGCCGGCAAGCCCGGCGCCGATGCCAAGGCCGGCGAAGCCATGCTCTGTAATGGGAGTATCGATCACTCGGTTGGCGCCGAACTCCTGCAAGAGACCCTGCGTGACTTTGTATGCGCCCTGATATTCGGCGACCTCTTCGCCCATCACGAAGACATCCTTGTCGCGCCGCATTTCCTCGGCCATGGCGTCACGCAAAGCCTCGCGCATTGTGATGGTCACCATTTCGGTGCCTTCCGGAATGTCGGGATCGCTGGCGATGTGCTGGACCGGCGCCTCCGGACCTTTGGACGGTTTTGGCGCCGGCGTGTCCTGTACCTTTGCCTCCTGTTTCGGGGCTTGCGCCGGCGGCGCGGACTCGGCCGCTTTTTGCTGTTGCGAGGGCTTTGTCGCTTTGATTGCCGCCTTGTCCTCGCCTTCGCCGAGGATCACCGCGATCGGCGTATTGACCGCAACATCGGCAGTGCCTTCGGGCACCAGGATTTTGCCGAGGGTGCCTTCGTCCGCCGCTTCGACTTCCATCGTCGCCTTGTCGGTTTCGATCTCCGCGATCACGTCGCCAGATTTGATCTTGTCGCCCTCTTTCTTGAGCCATTTGGCAAGGTTGCCCTTCTCCATCGTGGGCGACAACGCGGGCATGAGCACTTCGGTCGGCATGGGCTTTATGGCTTTGAGGACAACACGAACTTAGCGATAAACATCGGTATAAAGTTCTGAGGGGTCCGGCTCGGGATCTTGCGTGGCGAACTCGGCAGCTTGATTGACCTGGTCGCGTATCTCGGCATCGACTTTCTTTAGCGCCTCCTCATTGGCGAATTTCTTTTCAAGGATGCGCTGCCGCGCCATGTCGATCGGATCATGATGCGTGCGGATCTCGTCCACTTCCTCACGCGTGCGATATTTGGCCGGATCTGACATCGAATGCCCGCGGTATCGATAGGTGAGCATTTCGAGAATATAGGGGCCTTTGCCGGAACGGCACCATTCAGCGGCCTTTCCGCCAGCGGCTTTCACGGTGCGCACATCCATGCCGTCTAGCTGATCGCCCGGAATGTTGAAGGACACGCCACGACGAGACAGGTTCACTTCCGCATGTGATCGCGTGATCGCCGTCCCCATGGCGTAGCGATTGTTTTCGATCACGTAGATGACGGGCAGCTTCCACAGCGAGGCCATGTTGAAGCTTTCGTAGACCTGACCCTGGTTGGCCGCGCCATCACCGAAATAGGTAACCGACAGATTGTCGGTACCGCGATAGCGATCGGCGAAGCCAAGACCTGTCCCCAGCGGCACCTGCGCGCCAACTATGCCGTGTCCCCCATAAAACCCTTTCTCGACGCTGAACATATGCATCGAGCCGCCTTTGCCTTTGGAATAGCCATGTGCGCGACCGGTCAGCTCGGCCATGATCCCCTTCAGGTCCATGCCCGTTGCAATCATGTGGCCGTGCTCCCGATAGCCGGTAATGACCTGGTCACCGGGCTTCAGCGTCATCTGCATGCCGACGACGACGGCCTCCTGGCCGATATAAAGATGGCAAAATCCGCCGATGAGACCCATGCCGTACATTTGCCCCGCCTTCTCCTCGAAGCGGCGGATGGTCAGCATGGTGCGGTAAGCGGAGAGCTCTTCCTCCTTGCTGAACTCAGCGACGACGACCTTGGGTTCCCGGGTCGGAGTTTTTTGGGCGACCGCCATTCGCACTCCCTTCGAAAGCGTCCGGCTATTGTGACGGGCGTCGGTAGGCTTTCCCAAACCCCAATAGCTTAAATTCTGCGGCGGCGAAAGCGTGGGACTGTCGCGAAGGATTGCGCAAAACGGCTTGAAATTGGCCGAAAATTTCAACGCCCGCGGGGTAACGCGGCTGCTTGCCTGCGGTTGCTACCGAGGATCCAGCAGGAGAGTCAGGTCGCGCCGGTCGACATATCCGATCAGAGCGCGGACCCGTTCGTCCAACATATCGGGGTCAATGCGGTCGGCGCGCAAAAGTGAGACCCGCCGTTCCCAATGCGCCCGCTCGGCCTGGAGCTCTGCCAGCTCGGATTTCATTGCCACAAGCTGCTGCTCGAGATCCTGCTGCGCCCGTAGCCCATGATTTCCGGTAAACGCGTTCGCGGCGAAATAGCCAATGAACAATGCCGCAAAAATGTAGAGACCGAGAACGGTCAAGATGGTTCGGCGGCGGCGATGGGTGACCATGCCTGGCAGGATGGCCTCAGTCCGTTAAGACGTCTTTAACAAGTTTACTTTTGTTTTCAATACGGTTTGGCCCGGTTTGGCCCCTGTGTGTTCAGGGGTTTGGCACTTTTTGCAATTAAGCCGCCCCATTATCTGCCCCTCGCCGCGACACGCTTTGCGCCCGCTTCTCGCGCCATCAGTTGGCGGTCCACTTCCTTAAGGTAGATGCGCAGCGTTTTCATGTTGGTGTGTCCTGTAATCGCTGCAACCAGGTCATCGCTACACCCGGCTTCCTTAAGCGCACAGGCCGCAGACACGCGCAAGCCGTGGCCGCTGTGGTCCTTAACTCCAATTTCTTTCAGCGTTCGCCCGACTGCTTTGGACAATGCATTGCTACTCGCAAACGGCCTACCGCGATCCGAATTGAGAATGTATTCGTTGATGCGGGGCGTCTGATCGAGTACGGGCCGCAGGGCTGGGTCAATCGCAATCCATACGACCTCGCTGGTCTTGCGCTGTTTGACGCGAATCATGCCGTCGCGAATATGTTCCCATTGCATCGTTATGACGTCGCACTCCCTCTGTCCGGTGTATAGCAAGAGGTAAAGTGCGAGCCGCAGTGGCGGCGTTGCAGCAGCATCAAATTTGCCGATGACCTCCTGCGACCAGCGCTTGGTTATCCTTTTCTTTTTGTGCACTTTATAGATGCCCCTAGCCGGGTTGTGGCCAAGCGGCAGACGTTGATGTTCAATCGCAAATTGCCAAAGAGCGCTTACGATGGTCACGCATAGATCAGCTACCGATGTCTTGTGCTTCACATTGATGCTGTCACGCATCGCACGCACGC
>Ga0114129_10006114_pt1 | contig 17073 bp, 13 predicted proteins | sample RhiMetdeltSRZDD1_FD_80071 | JGI IMG/M metagenome (GOLD analysis project Ga0114129, IMG submission 80071) | Populus rhizosphere microbial communities from Tennessee, USA - Rhizosphere MetaG P. deltoides SRZDD1 (version 2) (version 2) | ecosystem: Host-associated > Plants > Roots > Rhizosphere >... | reverse complement strand
GCAGCGCGCGCGCTGCTTCACGCGGATGTGTCGCAAGCAGCACGAGCACGAACGCGGCCATCGTCATCGCGAGAAACACGCCGTAATACACCGACGACATGATTTGCAGCCACAGAAACACGCCGGCGAGCACGCCGTACTGCCACGGTCGGCTGTCCATCGCTCGATGCATGGCCCAGAAGGCGAGCGGCACCCACATCGCCCACTGCAGTTCGAGGTGCATGAAGTGCTCGATGCGGTACGGGGCTGCCGTGAAGATCGCTGCCGATACGATCGCCGCCTTGTCGTCACCGGTCAGATCCCGGACGAGCAGGAACATCGCCAGCCCCGATGCGACGATCGCGCCGACGAGCAGCAGGTTGTAGATCACGATTGGGCTGACGCCGATCCAAAACAACGGCGCACCGATCAACCCCTCGAGCATCATGGCATCGGAGTAGGCCAGCGTATTGGTTGCGGGATAAAAGATGTTGGCGTCGAACAGATGGCTGGGATCGGTCACCAGCGCGTGCGCGACCCAGGCGAGACGCCACATGCTGAACAGCGGATCGTCGTGCGACATCACGTGCGTCGAGAGATGCAGCGCCTGTGGCCAGGTCACAGCCGCCGTGATGAGCGTGACGACAAGCGCTGGGGCCGCAAACGTGAGGAGCCCGCGGCGGATGGCGGCGCTCATCGGCTGCGCCAGAACTGCAGCAGGTCGTCCACCGTCCGCTCGATCGGAATCTCGGCCGTCCAGCCGAGCTCGGTGCGCGTCCGTGTGGGGTCGCCGAGCAGCAGCGGTTGATCGTTGGGGCGGTAACGGGCCGGATCGACCTTGATAGCGATCGGAACCTTGGCCCGGGCCAACATCATGTCGAGCAAATCGCCGATCCGCATCGCACGGCCGGTGCACACGTTATAGGCCCGGCCCGGCGTGCCGCGCTCGAGAATCATTCGGTATGCCCGCACCGTGTCGCGCACGTCGGTGAGGTCGCGGCGTGCCTCGAGATTGCCGACAGCGATCTCCGGCGCCCATCGGCCCACTTCGATATCGGCGATGCGGCGAGCAAATCCCGACGCGACGAACCAGGGATCCTGCCGCGGGCCGAAGTGGTTGAACGCGCGGGCGATCAGCACCTCCGGCCCGCCTGGATCGTTCTGTCCGACCATTTCCTGAGCGAGCTTGCTCAATCCATACGGACTGGCCGGGGCAAGCGGATCGTCCTCGCACAACGTCTGCGACGTGGGGGCATAGACCATCGCGGAGCTCGGCACGAGCACCCGGATCCGCAGCTCCAGATCGCGCAGGGCTTCAACGAGGTTGTGCGTGCCGCGCACGTTGATGGCAAACGTCGTCTCGGTCTTGTTCCACGATCGCCCGACGTGCGCGGCGCCGGCACAGTGGTAAAGGGCCGCCGGCCGAACGCGCTCGAGCGCGGTTCGGACCGCGGCGCGGTCCAGCACGTCGACGGCTTCCCAGGTCACCGCGTGACCGTTCTCGGGTCGCGGCTCGGTCCCGCCCGGGCGGTACCAGGCCGTCAGCGCCGCGCCGTTTCCGGCGAGCAGATCGAGCAGATGACTTCCGGCAAAACCGGCGGCGCCAGTGACCAGGATTCGTGTCGAGCCCGAGGTCAGCGCGGCACTCCACTGAGCGCCCCGTTGAACGGCGAGAAGTTGCCGAGGCCGGCCAGCGTGAACGAGATGAAGAAGCGGTGGTTCGCGGGAAACCCCGAGAACCCTGAGCTGTAGGTCGAGTAGTCGAATGCGATGCCGCAGCACTGCGCGTTGTAGAAGCCCATCAACCGCTGGTTGAGCAGCGAGGATTGCTGGAGGTTGTAATAGAACGAGTAAATCGCGCCGTAGCGGTTGTCGCGCGTGTGGGCGTTGGTCGACAGCGACACGAAATGATTGAGCAGGTTCGGATCGTTGAATCCCGGCAGATCCTTGATGAAGTACTTGCGCGACCAGCTGACCTGCGTCTGCACGCGCGCGCCCAGGTTGTGGTTGCTGCTCAGCGTCACCGTCCGCACTTCGCGCGTGCGGCTGTCGATTTCAGCGCGCAGTGTTGCGTCGAAATCGCGCACGGGGGTCGCCCGCACCGAGAGCAGGATCGGCGAGAACTTGCTGGCCGGAGCCCCGATGGTGCTCGTTGTGTACAGGCGGTCGTATTGTGACTGGCGCGCGTCGGTGTAATAGGTCTGCGTGACCGCGACGTTCACGATCTCCATCGACTGACTGATGCTGCCGGTCTTTCGCTTGGCATAAATCCGGTTGTTCAGTCCGTAGTTCAGCGATGTCTGGTTCCCGAACACCGAATCGATGCCGTCAGTCTGCACGATGCGATTGAAACTGTTGATCGGCGAGACGCGCGTCACGGTGACAAACGGCTCGACCGTGTGCTTGAAGCGCTCCGCGTAGCTGCTCTGCGGCGTATCCCAGATCCGATTGAACACCGGACCGACGATCTGTGCCTGCAATTGGAAGTACTGCCGGTTGATGGCGTCGTCGATCAAGATGTTTCCGCGGTCGGTTACCGGATCGATCGAAGCCGGATCGATGCTGCGGGTGTAAAACGTCTCACGCCAGCTGAACGTCGAGTTGACCGTCATCCACTGCCAGCGCTTGAAGGGATAGCGCAACTGCGGCGCGAAGTCGATGCGCGTGAGCCCGCTGTCGATGTGCAGATCGTCCTGGTTCTGCTGGCGGATGAAATGCACGAACTCGCTGCCCGCGGAAAAATAGGCAGCCGAGCCGGTAAACAACGGGCGCTCGTTCCGGTTGAACGAGACGCGCGGAGCACCGCCGTTGATGATCGACTGCGTCGTGTTGTAGAAGCTCTCGCTGCGATCGAGGGTGGCGTTCAACGAGTACAGACGCCAGGCGCCGGTCACGTTGCCGCTGAAGCTGCGCTGGCTCCTCGTCGCGTCGTAGACGTTCGTGTTGTACTGCTGAATCGTCTGGATGCTCGAGAAGTAGTTGACCTGTCCGCGCGCCCGCAGATTGGCGGGCAGCGGTTGGTTGGCGGTGCCCACCAGGTCGTAGCTCCTCGTCGGCGACAGGGAGCTGGTCGCGCCACTCGAGAGCACGTAGGTGAGCGCCGGTTGATCGAGAAGATGCGCCCGCAGGTTGCCGATCGCTCCGCCGCCCATGTTGTAACGGTACTCGCTGCCAATTCCCTGAACACCCTTCGAGTACCAATCGTGCTTGATCGTTGCGTCCTGGCTGCGGTTGATGGCCCAGAAGAAGCCGTTGTGAATCGACTGGCCGTAGAGTGAGGCGAGGCCAACGGTCGGCAGCAGAAACCCGGTCGCGCGATCTTCCTTCTTCGTCGGGTAGTACAGGATGGGCACGTAGAGCATCGGCACGCCCTTCACTTTCAGGACGGCCTGCCGCAGCAAGGTGTAGTCGTCGATGTTGAGGGTGATGCTGTCGGCGCTGAGATTCCATCGCGGCGTCGGCTGCACGCAGGTCGAGAAGCCGCCGTTCTTGATCTTGTAGCGCTTCGGCCCGACTTTTTCGACCTCGTCGCCGAAGAAAATGACGTCGGTGTCCTGTCCGGTCATCCGCGGCGCGATGACCGTGCCGGGCGTCGGCGTCTGGCGCTGCGGCTGGATGTTGGCAATGCCGTACGCCTTGTAGAAGGTGCCGAGCCTCGTCTTGGTGTTGAACTCTGCCCGCTCCGCCGCAACCCAGTTGTTGCCCTGGACGAACGACACGTTCCCCACGGCCACGACCCGGTTCTCGTTCAACCACGCCTCGATGTCGTCTGCGTAGATCTTCGCGTCGCCGCTCTCGATTTCGGCGTGGCCGGTCCCGTGCCAGTGGTTGGCCTGGCGGTTGTATTCATAGGTGTCGCTTTTGACGATTTCGTTGCCGGGCGGTTGAGCTTGCTGTGCGAGGGCCGGTGCGGCCGTACCGGCGAGCAACAGAATCACCGTAACAATCGGAACAGCTCTCTGCATCAACGGTTAGGCCGAGGGTATCACGACCACCCGGACTCGTTCATCACGTCGCCGAGAAGGAAGATCGATCCGGCCACGACGATCCGCGGCGAGAGACGCCACGCGGCCTCGAGCGCCTCGCGCGAAGAGTGCGCGACGATCACTTTTGCGTCCGGCGTGATCGCACGCGCTCGCGCGGCAATCTCTTCGGCGTCGGCCGACCGCGCATTCGCTGCGCGCGTTGCGACGATCGGTCCAGTTTCCGGGACGAGCGCACGCAGCATGCCGTCGAGATCCTTGTCGCGCATCGCGCCGAAGACGAGCGGACAGCCGCGAAACGGCGACGAGCGAAGAAACGCAGCCAGTGCGGCGGCGCCGTCCGGGTTATGCGCGGCGTCCAGCAGCGCCTCTCGGCCGCCGGCCATCCGGCGGATTTCGAGGCGGCCGGGCCACGCGACCTGTTCCAGCCCTTTCACCACTGCTGACGCCGGCACCGAAACGCCCAGATCGTCCAATGTCTCCAGTACTTTGACGGCGACCAGGGCGTTGTCGGTTTGATGGGCGCCTCTGAGCGCGAGCTCAATCGGCCCGTAGTCACGACGTGGGGTCTGTAACCTTATTAATACGCGCTCATCCGCTCGACGTTCCTCCCTTGCCTGCGCGCCGGTCGATGCCACCACCAGCGGAGCGTGCCGTTCGCGAGCCACACCGGCGATCGCCTGCTGCGCCACAGGCTCCATCTTTCCCAGCACAACCGGCACGTCCGGCTTGATGATCCCCGCTTTTTCGACAGCGATTTCCCGCAGCGTTCGTCCCAGGTGCTGCTGATGATCGAAGCCGATTGACGTAATGGCTGTCACCAGCGGTACGAGCACGTTGGTCGCGTCGAGCCTTCCTCCGAGCCCGACCTCACAGACTGCGATGTCGACCGCCGCCCGTTTGAAGAGCTCGAACGCCACGGCCGTGGTCACCTCGAAGAACGTCGGATGCACTTCCAGCCTGCCGATCTTCCGCAACCGTTCGACCTCGTCGCGCACGTCGCCCACGGCTTGCTCGAGGCTCACATCGTCGACGGCCGTGCCGTCGATCGCGAATCGCTCGTTGAGTCGAACGAGGTGCGGGGACGTGTAGCGACCTGTTCGGTGTCCAGCCGCGCGGAGCGCGGCATCGGTCATCGCCGTGACGGAGCCTTTGCCGTTGGTTCCGGCCACGTGCACGGCGCGAAACGCGCGTTCCGGATGATTGAGCGCTGCGAGGATGGCTGCGATGTTGTCGAGGCCGAACTTGATGCCGAACTGCTCGAGCCCGAACAGCCAGGCGAGTGAATCAGACAGCGGGCTCCCCTTCGACGAGGGCCTCGGGCTCGGGAACGGGCTCGGGCGCCGGACCGGCAACCGGCGTTGCGCCCATGAAGCGGAGGGCTCTGGCGATTGTCGCCTTCATCTCACGTCGGTCGACGACCTCGTCGAGCATCCCTTTATCGAGCAGGAACTCCGAGCGCTGAAATCCTTCCGGCAGCTTCTGCCGGATCGTCTGCTCGATGACGCGCGGGCCTGCGAAGCCGATCAGCGCTTTCGGTTCGGCAATGTTCAAATCACCGAGCATCGCGAAACTGGCCGTCACGCCGCCGGTCGTCGGATCGGTCAGCACTGCGATGTAGGGCAGCCTGGCACGATCGAGGTGCGCGAGCGCTCCGCAGATCTTCGCCATCTGCATCAGCGACAGCGCGCCTTCCATCATGCGGGCGCCGCCCGAACAGCAGACGATCACGATCGGGCACCGCTCGTCGATCGCGCGTTCGATCGCGCGCGCGATTTTTTCGCCGACTACCACGCCCATGCTGCCGCCGATGAAGTCGTACTCCATCGACGCGACCACAGTGCGAATTCCTTCGATCGTTCCGGTCGCGACGATGACCGCGTCTTTGAGCCCGGTTTCTTTCTGGCACGTCGCGAGGCGGCCTTTGTAGGGTTTCGTGTCGGTGAACTCCAGCGGGTCGGTGGACGAGAGGCTGGCGTCGTGTTCGGTCCACGGGCCGTCGAACAGGACCCGCAGACGCTCGGTCGCGCTAATCCGGAAGTGATACGCGCATTTGGGGCAGACGCTGAGGTTGGTCGCGAGATCCTTGTTGTAGATGATCTGCGAGCACCCGGGACATTTGACCCACAGGCCCTCCGGCACCCGGCTCGGCTTCTGCTGCTTGCCCGGGGCAGCCGGCTTGCGCGCCTTTTTGAACCAGGCCATAACGGGTCAGCTTATCAAAAAAACCCAGTCTCGTTGGTCGTTAGTCGTTGGTCATTGGTCGTTGGTCTTAGTCGTGGGTCGTTCGTCTTTTGGTCGTCAGTCGTTCGTCCGCGGCTGGACCAACGACCATACGACCAACGACTAACGACCAAGACCAACGACTAACGACCAACGACTAACGACCAACATTATCTGGTTCTCGGCACGTAATACTGCGTCCCCGCGCCCATGTGCGTGATCTGCCGCACCAGATCGTCGAGCGCTTCGTCGCTGGCTTCCGAATCGAATTCTGACGTCTCGACGACGAGCAGCGGCGTGGCGTTGTAATGAAAGAAAAAATGGTGATACGCCTCGTTCAGCTCCTTGAGGTACTCCGGATCGGGCTCGAACTCCGGCGCTTCAGGATCGCGCCGGCGGCCGCGGAGGCGCCGCAGCAGCACGTCGGTCGGCGACTGCAGATAGATGACGAGATCGGGCGGCGGCACGTCACGCGCGAGCAGATCGTACAGACGCTGATAGATGAACAGCTCGTTGTCGTCGAGATTGAGATACGCGAAGATCTTGTCTTTGTCGAACAGGTAATCGCAGATGGCGGTCTGACTGAATAAATCCACCTGTCGCTGCGACGTCTGCTGGCGATGGCGGCTGAGAAGATAGAACAGCTGAGCCTGCAGTGCCGCGCCCGGTCGATCCGCGTAGAAATCTGCAAGGAAAGGATTGTCGGACTGTTCGAGCACGAGCGTCGCATCGAGCCGCGGCCCGAGTCGTTGTGCCAGCGCGGTCTTGCCGGCGCCCACGGGCCCTTCGACCGCGATGTAACGAAAGTGCACGGCGAGCAGGATGATATCATCGCGACGTGAAGCGTACGAGTCTCGCAGCGGCGATCGCGTTCGTCGCGGCGGCGTGCGCCAGCGCGCCGACAGTACCGCCGAAAACGACGACGACGGTCCCGGTTGCGACCGCCGCTCAGAAAATGTCGTGGATCCTCAGGCTCGAGGATCAACGCGTCCTGCACGATCCGGCGCCGATCGTCGCGCCGGCGCCGTTCGTTCCCGTCCGCGCCGATCGACCGGCGATCGTCACCGCACCGCCGCCGCCACCCGATCTGGTCCGGCTGCTGACCGATGAGGATCCGCGGATCCGGCGCCGGGCCGCGCTTGCGATCGGGCGCGTCGGTCTGTCCGAGGGCGTGAAGCCGCTCGTGGCGTTGCTCAAGGACACCGATCCCGAAGTGCGGCAGATGGCAGCATTCGCGCTGGGACTGATTGGCGATCGCAGCGCAGCCCCGACGCTGATTACCGCTCTCGACGACGAATCGCCGCTCGTCAAGGGCGGCGTCGCGGAAGCCCTCGGCCTCGTCGGCGACGCCAACGCTGCCGACGCGATCGGAAAGATGGCGAAGCAGATCGTCGATTCGGGCGCGCTGTCGGAAGTGCCCGGCGATTCAGAAGACACGCGTCGCGACACCCAGGCGTCGGCGGTGCGTCTGGCGCTCTACGCGCTCGTCCGGCTGAAGGCGTACGAGCCGATGGCTTCGGCGGTGCTCGATCAGGCGGGCCAGCCACGGGTTCGATGGTGGCCGGTTGCCTACGCACTGCAGCGCATCGACGATCCGCGTGCGTTGCCCGCGCTTTTGACGCTGGCAAGAGATCCGCATCCTTACACGCGCGCGTTCGCAGCCAGGGGACTTGGCGCAATCAAGAATCACGACGCGGTTCCGACGCTCATTCCGCTGGTGACGAGCGCCGATCGCTCGGTGGTGATCGAAGCCATTCGCGCGCTTGGCCGGATCGGCAATTCCTCAGCAGTGCCGGCGCTCCTCAAGATCATTCAAACGCCGCGCGGCGATCCGACTCTACGGCTCGAAGCGGTCTCGGCGATTGGCGCCTGTACGGGCGACGGCACGACCGAGGCGCTCCTCGACAGCCTGACCGACTCGAGTCCGCCGGTTCGGTCGGCGGCGATTCGTGCGCTCGCGGGACGCGATCACGAAACGTTCCTGACGGTGTTGTCGGGCCTCGATCCGGACTCGCATTGGAGTGTTCGGGCGGCGCTCGCGACCGCTCTGGGCACGCTGCCGCCGGAGATCGGCTTGCCCCGGCTGCGGTTGATGCTGCAGGACAGCGACAACCGCGTCACACCGGCGGTGCTGACGTCGCTTGCGCATCTGCGTGCGCCCGACGCGCCAACACTTCTGCTCGAGCAGCTCAAGCACGATGATCCGGTGGTTCGCGCCGCTGCGGCCCGCGCGCTCGGCGAGCTGAAGCCCGCCGGCGGCCCCGCTGCACTGGCCGAGGCGTATCGATCGGCTCAGCGCGACGTGACGTACCTCGCCAGAGCCGCTGCGCTCGAGGGGCTGGTCGCGTACGGCGCCAAGGAGGCGACGCCGGTACTGACCACTGCGCTGTCAGACAAGGATTGGGCGGTTCGAGTGCGAGCGGCAGCACTTCTCAAGGATCTGGATCCTGGCACTGACGCGGCGCTGAAGATCAGGCCGGCGCCCATCATGTACACGGCGGATTTCTACGAGACGCCGCGTTTGGTGAATCCTCCGGTCTCGACACAGGTGTATCTCGAAATGGACGGCGGTCTCATCCAGATCGAGCTGGCGGTGCTCGACGCGCCGCTCACGGTGGAGACCTTCATCACGCTCGCGCGGAAAAAATTCTTCGACGGCCTGACGTTCCACCGCGTCGTCGGCGATTTCGTCGCGCAGGGTGGCGATCCGCGGAGCGACGGGGAAGGGGGACCTGGCTTCACGATCCGCGACGAGCTCAGTCAGCGGCCGTATCTGCGCGGCACCGTCGGCATGGCGCTCGATTGGGCCGACACGGCCGGCAGTCAATTCTTCATCACGCATTCTCCGCAGCCGCATCTCGACGGCCGTTACACGGTCTTCGGCCGGGTCGTCAGCGGAATGGAGATCGTCGATCAGCTTCAGCCGTGGGACGTCATCCGGCGCGTGATTGTGTGGGACGGGGGAAGTGAAGGGAGAAATTAAGAATTAAGAAGTAAGAATTAAAAAAAGAGAGGTTACTCCCATCGATTCTGCGATAAAGACCTGAAGGGATGCCCCATATTTTTTAATTCGTAATTCTGAATTTTTAATTACAGCGCTTTAAAAATTAAAAGGGGGCGACCGACGCCCCCTTTTTCTTCACGGCAAGTGTGGCCTGCTTAACGTTTCTTACCGGCCTTCTTCTTTGCCGCTTTCATCTTCTTCGCCATTGTCTGTGATCCCTCCCTTCTTCTAGGGTTGACCGCGAGCGCACGCTCGAGTTCGGCAACGTGGCTGCCGCCTGGCACGCTCACTCCGAAGGTCGGTGCTGCTCGCTGCCGAGGCGATCGACCTCAAGGAATGGCACTGAGTTCGCCACTCACATACCAGATGTAGATTATGGGTCAGAAAAATGTGATGTCAAGCACAAAAGTACTCAACTTGTCAAAGGAGTGATCACTTTGCGACGCCGTCGCGCGCGCTGTCACGCAACGCCGCACGCGCGCGCGATCGAAGACGCAGCGCATCGTCGCTCGGCGCGAGCGTGACCGCGGCGCTGTAAGCAGTCGATGCGAGATCGCGCCGGCCGAGCCGGTCGTACGCGCGTCCAAGCTCGAATTGCGCGAGCGCCTGCGCCGCGTACGGTGTCGTCGACCGCGTCGAGACGACGACGTTGAGGTGATCGAGCGCAGCCGAAGGCTGACTGAGCTCGATCAGTTCGGCGGCGAGCCCGAGCCGCGCGCGCGTCTCCGCCATGCGGGCGGCATTGACGCGACCCGCGCGCGCGCGATCGATCAGCGCCTGCCAGGCCACGGCGCTCGCCTGGTGATCGTGAAAATACTCGTGCTGCACTTCGGCAATGCGCTCGAGGAACTGCGGGTTCGAGGGGTACCGGGCGTCCAGGCCTTCCAGAAGCCCGAGCGCGCGGCGGGGATCCTTCTCGTACCACAGATAAAGCCAGTGCATCTGGAAGTCGGCTTCGCCGGTGAGGAGCTGGCCACGCTCGCGCGCCTGCAGCATTTCCTTCAGGCCCAGGACGCGGTCGCCGCCAGGCATCAGCAGCAGGACGCGGAGAATTTTGGCGGCCGCCGGGGCCACGTCCGCGTAGTAGTGATACAACCCGATGCCGAAGTACGCATCGTGGAGCGATTGGTCCAGCTCGAGCGCACGCTCGAGGGCCGACTTCACTTTGGTGGCTTCCCGCGCCGCCGCGAGACGCTCGCCTCGGAGCACCCGCCACTGCAGATAGGGCGCGTAGGATCCCGCGAGATAGAACCAGGCCTCGGCGCGACGAGGTTCGCGGCGCGTCCACGCCGTGGCCGACGCGATGGCATCGGTCGCGGATTGCTCGAAGCGATCGTCAAGCGAACGATTGTAGGGATCCAGCACGATCTGCCACCAGAGCGATGCCACGCGGATCGCTTTGCAGGCCTCTTCAGGCGCCGGCGGACAGGTTTGAGCCAGTTGCCGTTCGGCTTCGTCGAAGCGCGCCTGGAGGATGGTGTCGTAGACCGCTGAGAGGCGTGAGGCCTCCGTCAGGCCAGCGTCCGCCCGAGCGGCAAGTGCCACGAGGCCGACCACACTACAGAGGACACGGAAACGAACCGAGGTCACGGACGTCATTTTTCCCAGATCCGTGTTCTCCCGTGATTGCCATCGTCGCGCTTCCGTGCGTTCCGTGGTTCCACATTTCAAATTGTAAACTGTTGGCATCGTCGGCATGACCACCAGCCCATTTGGCTTTCGCGTCACGCACACCGATCGCGGCGCGCGCCGCGGTCTGATGACGACTGCCCACGGAGTGGTCGAAACGCCGGCGTTCATGCCGGTCGGCACGCAAGGCGCAGTGAAGGGCGTCACGCACCGCGATCTCGACGAGCTGGGCGCGGAGATCCTGCTCAGCAATACCTATCATTTATACCTGCGCCCTGGGGACGATCTCATCGCGCGGCGCGGCGGTCTCCATCGCTTCATCGGCTGGACGAAACCGATTTTGACCGACAGTGGCGGCTACCAGGTGTTCAGCCTCGCCTCGCGCTGCCGCATCGAAGAGGAAGGCGCGCACTTTCAGTCGCATCTCGACGGCTCGGCGCATCTGCTGACGCCGGAGAAAGCCACAGATGTTCAGGCGCAGCTCGGGTCGGACATCGCGATGGTGCTCGACGAGTGCCTGTCGTATCCATCGGAGATTGGCGCGGCGCGGCAATCGATGGCGCGCACGCTGCGATGGGCGCGGCGCGCACGCGCGCGGCTGCTCGCGCTCCGCGACGGGGACGTCGAGCCCGTCACGGTGACGAATGCTGGCCAGGCGCAATTCGGCATCGTCCAGGGCGGGGTCTATCCTGAGCTGCGCGAAGAGAGCGCCCGCGAAACTGCGGCGTGCGGGTTCGAGGGGTACGCGATCGGCGGCCTCAGCGTCGGCGAACCGATCGAGCTGATGTACGACATCGTCGGCCGCACTGCCGGTTGGCTTCCGGCGGATCGGCCGCGTTATCTGATGGGGACCGGCACGCCGGAGGATCTCGTGGAGTCGGTGGCGCGGGGCGTGGATCTGTTCGACTGCGTGCTGCCGACGCGCAACGCGCGCAACGGTCAGCTGTTCACCAGCCAGGGGCGGATCAATATCAAGAACGCGTGTTATGCAGAAGACGAGCGGCCGCCGGATCCGGCCTGCAGCTGCTACACGTGCCGCACCTACTCCCGCGCATATCTGCGGCATCTGTTTGCGACCGGCGAGATCAACGCGGCCACCCTTAACACGTTGCATAACTTGTACTTTTACCTTGACACCCTCAGGCGTATTAGGGACGCTATAGCGTTTGGGCGGTTTGAAAGTTTCCGGCTAGCTTTCCAGCAGGGCTTGTCCCGCCAGCCGATCGATTCATGAGTATATTTATGGGCTCGATGTTCGCGCTGGCAGCGCCTCCCGAAGGCGGCAGTCTGTTGCTGAACTTCGTCCCGCTGCTGCTGGTGGTCGGGATCTTCTACTTCATCATCCTGTTGCCGATGAAGCGCAAACAGCAGAAAGTGCAGCAGTTTCTGGGCGGCCTCAAAGTCAACGACAAGGTGATTACGACCGGCGGCATTTACGGGCAGATCACGCGGTTGGGCGAGCAGAGCGTCCAGCTTCAGATCGCGGATAAAATTCGGATTGAGGTCGCCCGGGCGGCGATCGGCGGCTACCAGGGCCAGGCGCCGGTGGTCGAGCCGCAGAGCGAGTAAGCCATGTCAAATCTTCAATGGAAAGTCGTGACGATTCTGGTCGTGTTCGTCGCGTTCTTTGCGGTCGGCATTTATCCGCTCATCGCGGCCCGCTACGGCATCAACCAGCCGAAGGTGCTGATGGACAAGGCGCTCAAGCGCGGCCTCGACCTCCAGGGCGGCGTGCATCTCGTGCTTCGGGTGCAGACCGATACGGCGCTCGCCTCGGAGACGAACGCCGAAGTGGAGCGGCTCCGCGATCTGTTGAAGACGCGGAATATTCCCTTCACGTCGCTGGCGGCGACGAGCCCCACCGAGTTCAAGATTGAAGGCATCTCCTCTGAACAGGACGCGGCGTTCCGGGAAGCATCCGCCGAGGCCGACACGAACTACAACCGCACGCCGGGGGTGAACGGCTCATACGTCTTTACGCTGCGGCCGAACATCGCGATCCAGATGCGCGAGCAGTCGGTCACGCAGGCGAAGCAGACGATCGACCGGCGCGTCAACGAGCTTGGCGTCGCCGAGCCGACAATCGTGCTGCAGAACGTCGATCAGATCGTCGTGCAGCTCCCGGGCGTGACCGACATCGCGCAGGCGAAGTCGATCATCCAGGCTGAAGGTGTCCTCGAGCTGAAGCTGGTGGAGCAGGGACCGGCTGCGAGCCGCGAAGCGTTGCTCCCCAACGGCCAGGTGCCCGACGGCATGGAGGTCGTGCAGGGCTCCGGCGGTTCGGGCGAGCCGGGCACGTCGTTTTACCTCGTGAAGAGAGCGGCGGCGGTTCGCGGCCGCGATCTGCGAACGGCGCGGCCGTCGCTCGATCAGAACAACCGGCCGGCGGTGAGCTTCGAGCTGAATTCGAACGGCGCGCGGCTGTTCTCCGACGTGACCGGCGCGAACATCGGCCGCTATCTCGCGATCGTGCTCGACAACCGGGTGGTGTCGGCGCCGCGGATCGACGGACGGATCGGCGCGCAGGGTCAGATTTTCGGCAACTTCACGCAGCAGAGCGCGCAGGACCTCGCGCTGATTCTGCGGTCGGGCGCGCTGCCGGCCAAGCTCGATTACCTGCAGGAGCAGACGATCGGCGCGACGCTCGGTGCCGACTCGATCCGCAAAGGGATGATCGCCTCGCTGGTGGGCCTGTTCTCGATCATCCTGTTCATGCTGATCTACTACAAGCTGTCGGGCGTCAATGCGGTCGTGGCGCTGGTGTTCAACCTCGTGATTCTGCTCGGGCTGATGGCGTACATCGGCGCGGTGATGACGCTGCCCGGCATTGCCGGCTTCGTGCTGACGATGGGCATCGGCGTCGACTCGAACGTGCTGATCTTCGAGCGCATCAAAGAGGAGCTCGAGGCGCAGCGCGGGGTCCGCGCGTCGATCAACGCCGGTTTCGGCCGTGTGTTCTGGACGCTGTTCGACACACACATCGCCGCGCTCATCTCGGTGGCGTTTCTCTTCCAGTTCGGGACCGGGCCGATCCGCGGGTTCGCGGTGACGCTGTTCTTCGGCCTGATGTCCAACCTGTTCACGTCGATCTTTGTCTCGAAGACGCTCTACGAAATGGTGCTGTCGGGCCGCCAGCAGGTCCAGACGCTCTCGATCTAAGCCATGCATATCTTCAAGCACACCACCTTCGATTTCCTCCGCTGGCGCTTCCACGCCATCGTGCTGTCGTGGATCATCATCTTCTCGGGCCTCTTCGTGTTTTTCACGAAGGGCATTCCGCTCGCCATCGAGTTCGCCGGCGGGACCTCCGTCGTCGCGAAGTTCGACAACCAGCCGTCGATCGAGCAGGTCCGCGCGGCCATCGACAAGGCGTTCCCGGAGAACGTGATCGTTCCCTACGGCAACGTGGCCGATCATCAGTTCATGATTCGCGTGCCGCACGTCGGTGGTGAGACCGGGACGTCCCTGACCAACACGTCGGCGCAAATCAAGGACGCTCTCGATGCCACCAAGATCGGCACCGTCCAGATTGTCGCCACGGAGATCGTCGGTCCGGCGGTCGGGCAGGAGTTGCGGAGCAAGGCGTTCCTCGCAACGGTGCTGTCGCTCATCGGCATCCTGATTTACATTGCGTTCCGGTTCCAGTTCAGCTTTGGCGTCGGCGCCGTCGTGGCGACGATTCACGACCTGCTGATCACGCTCGCCTTCCTGGCGTTCTTCCAGTACGACATGTCGCTCAACGTCATCGCCGCCATTCTGACGATGACCGGCTTCTCGACCAACGACACGATCGTCATCTTCGACCGGATCCGCGAGAACCTGCGCGGCATGCGCCGCGACTCGATGCATCACGTGATCAACGTCTCGATCAATCAGACGCTCGGCCGGACCGTCATCACGTCGGGAACGGCGCTGCTGACGGCGCTGGCGCTGTTCTTCTTCGGCGGCGACGTGCTCCACGGCTTTGCGTTCACGATGGTCGTCGGCATCATCACCGGCACCTACTCGAGCGTGTTCATCGCAGCGGCGATCGTCAGTTTCTGGCGCGGCCAGGGGCCGACGCGGGCGGCGGCTCACGCCCCCGCCTCGGTTGCGGCCCCGGCGTCGCAACAGCAGCCGACTCGCAAACAGAAGCCGCAGAAAAAGGCCAGAGCTTCGTAGGGGCCGAGCGTGCTCGGCCCCGCACGGCGCCGCGGCGGAGCACGCTCCGCCGGTGGGGCGCTGGACCGGGCCAGCGGTCGCCACCACGGATTTCGACTGACCGTCCTACACGTTTCATGTCCGCGCTCGTCACGGCCGCCATTCTCGGCATCGTCCAGGGATTGACTGAATTTCTGCCGGTTTCCTCGACCGCGCACCTGCTCATCGGCGCGCGGGTCCTCGGCTATCAGGATCCGGGGGGCGTGTTCACGGTGATGATCCAGCTCGGCTCGATCCTCGCCGTGATGTGGCTATACCGCGCGAAGATCTACGGCGTCCTCACCGGACTGCCGTCCAATCCCGCGGCGCGGCGATTCGCGCTCCTGGTGGTCGTGGCGTCGGTGCCGGCGCTCGCCGCCGGCGCGCTGTTCTCCAGTTACGTGAAGACTGTCTTGTACGGGAGTCTCACCGTGATTGCCGTGACGTTCATTGTCGGCGGCATCGTGATGCTGGTCGTGGAGCGCGCACGGCCCGCCGCTGTACTCGCCGACGCGGAGCAATTGTCCGTGCCGCGAGCGGGCGTCATCGGCGTGTGCCAGATGCTCGCCCTGGTCCCCGGCGTATCGCGATCGGGCGCGACGATTGTCGGCGGCATGCTCGCCGGTCTCGACCGTCGTGCGGCCGCGGAGTTCTCGTTCTTCCTTGCGATGCCGACGATGACCGCCGCCTTCGCGCACGATTTGCTCGAGGTCCGGCACTACCTCGCGCCGGGGCGGGCGGTCGAGATCGCGATCGGCTTCGTGATGGCGTTTCTGGCGTCGCTGGTCGTCGTGAAGCCGTTTCTTCGGATCGTTGGCCGGTCGGGCTTGGCGCCATTTGCCTGGTACCGGATTGCCGCTGGCCTGGCGCTGCTCGTCGCCGTCTGGTGGTAGCCCATGATGCAGTGGCTTCGCCGGAGCTTCATCACCGGCGTCGTCGTCACGGTGCCGCTGTTTGTGAGCGTTGCGGCGATCGTGTGGTTCTTTCTCATCGTCGACGCATTCACGACGCCGCTGTCGGAGCGTCTGTTCGGGCGCCACGTTCCCGGGGTAGGGATTCTGGTGACGGCAGTGGGGATCCTGCTGGTGGGCGCCGTCGCCACCAACGTCATCGGCCGCCGGTTCCTGCAGCGAGGCGAAAGCCTTCTGCTGCGCGTGCCGGTGTTTCGCACGATTTACGCGCCGGTCAAGGAGCTGGTGGCGGCGTTCTCGCCCGACAACGCGTCGGGCTTCAAACAGGTCGTGATCCTCGAGGGGCAAAAGGGCACGACGCTCGGCTTCCTGACGAAGGAGTTCACGCTCGAACGCGGCAACGGCCCTGAGGCGTTTTTGGCCGTGTATGTGCCCACCAATCATCTGTATATGGGCGACATTCTGATCTGCGAGCGCAGCCGCGCCACCTTTCCCGACATCAGCGTCGAGGAGGGCATCAGAATTTTCCTGAGCGGCGGCATGGCGCTGCCCTCCCGCGTTCGCGGGGTCCGCGGAGACGACCGCTCCAAGGACTTCCGGGTATAATCCGACGTTTTTGTCAGGGTAAACTCCTGCTCGCCCGAGCTGAAGCTCGGGCCTCCGTTCGTCGTATGAGGTGAGATGACCGTGACGTTGTCGAAGATGCTGCGAGGCCTGTTCATTCCAGTGATGTTGCTCGGTGCAACGAGCGCCGTGCTGTCGGCCCAGGGCCAGGCGGCGCCCACGCACGTCGGCGGGGAAGCCAGCCTCGTGCTTCCGGATTTGTCGACCGTTTCTTTTCTTGGCGACTCGATCAACGGATGGTCGCTCCTGACCGGCGGGCTGCTGATCAGCGCGCTCGGGCTGCTCTTCGGGCTGATGACGTTCGCGCGGCTGAAGAGCCTTCCGGTGCACGCCTCGATGCGCGAAGTCTCCGAGTTGATCTACGAGACGTGCAAGACCTACCTGATCACGCAGGGCCGCTTCATTCTGATCCTCTGGGTGTTCATCGGATCGATCGCGGTCGTGTACTTCGGTTTCCTCGCGCCGACCGTCAACCCGGTGACCGGTGCCGCGCAGAGTGGATTCCCGCCGTTCCGCGTGCTGATCATTCTGATCTTCAGTC
>Ga0114129_10006113_pt1 | contig 17073 bp, 13 predicted proteins | sample RhiMetdeltSRZDD1_FD_80071 | JGI IMG/M metagenome (GOLD analysis project Ga0114129, IMG submission 80071) | Populus rhizosphere microbial communities from Tennessee, USA - Rhizosphere MetaG P. deltoides SRZDD1 (version 2) (version 2) | ecosystem: Host-associated > Plants > Roots > Rhizosphere >... | reverse complement strand
CGGGAACCACGAGTGGGGAGCTCAGGGTGCGCAGGAACGCCTCGATCTGTCGGCGCTCCGCGTCCGAGAGCTTCAGCGGCCTCAGCTCGCTGTGGCCGAACGGCGCAGCCGGCGCGCGGTTGTAGTGCGCAACCACATCGGTCAGCGTCGCCAGCTGGCCCGCGTGCATGTACGGCGCGCGCTCGGCCACACCGCGAAGCGACGGCGTCTTGTACGCACGCACGAGCTCCTCACCCTCCGTGACCGCGAAGCGCAGCTCGTCGCAGTCCTCGGGCTTCGCATCGCTGTAGCGACTCGTGCAGTTGAACTCCGACGTCACCGCCTGACGGACGCCGACCGCGCGGCCGCTGTCGATGCCGGCGACGTCCGCGGACGCCGGAACCGCCGTGTTGTGGAAATGGTTGTCGGTGAAGAGCGGGCCGTTGTGACACGTGCTGCAGTTCGCCTTGCCGATGAAGAGTCGCAGTCCCGCTTCCTCGTCAGGCGACAGCGCATCGGCAGCGGTGTGCGTCCGCCCCGTGAGCTCGGACTCCACGTATCGGTCGAAACGGGAGGGTGTGAAGCCGATCCCACGCTCGTACGCCGCGATCGCCTTGCCGATGTTCGCGTAGACTCGCGTGATGTCATCCTGGCCCGACGCGGATATCCGGCGCCACGCCGCGGCGCGCGTGGAATCCGCGACCGGGCCCGCGTGCTCGGGCAGTCCCTCGAGCTTTGGCAGGCGACCGAACACGGTCTCGTAGTCGCTGCGATAATGAGCCACGATGATGTGCGCGTACTGCGCGCGGTCGCCGTCGTGCTCGACCGCGCTCTCGAGCGGGCCTAACGCCTGCGCCCACTGACTGTCCGCGCGACCGTCCCAAAACAACCATGGACCATAGGCTGTCCCTGCGACGGCCATTGTGCGTCGACTGGTCGTCCCGGCGCCGTGCGCCAGCGGGGTGCCGTCCTGGAAATCGCGATTGGGATCATGGCACGTCGCGCACGACACCTTTCCGTTGCCGCTGAATCGCGTGTCGAAGAAGAGCCGCTGGCCGAGCCGCGCCGCCGCGGTGTCGTCGGCGTACCGGTTGGATGGATCGGCCGGCACGGGCCCCAGGCTCGCCAGCGACAACGAGCGAAGCATCTCGCGCTGCTCACGGGTCCAGTGCGGACCCGTGAGCTGGTACGTTTGCGCTGCCGCGGCGGTGATGACCGTTGTCGCGACGATTCCGAGCGAAAGCATGCGAAGCATGGACGGCTCCCGAGACGTTAGGCGCGAGCGTTGCGATCGATCAGAGCTTGACATTGAACACGAGCGAGTCGCTCCCGGGGGTCGCGTTGACGCGGAACTTCACCACCCACCAGCCGCCCATGTTGAACTTCATCCCCTCGACGAGATGGTCACCGTTGCCGAGGGCGCGCGTGACGCGTGGCCTGGTCGGGAGGCCATGGCCGTGCTGCGGCATGCCGCCGTCCACCGAGACCGTGGCGCTGTCCACCGGCGCGCCGTTCGCGGTCTCCAGGTGCAGCGTCCACCGCTGCAGGCGTCCCTGTGAGATCGAGTCGCCCTGGGGGAGAATGGTTCCGCGATAGAGGCCGCTCTCGCTCCGGCGAGTGCGCGAGTAGTCGAGATTCTCGGGCGCCTTCGCGAACATCATGCAGCCGGCGAGCAAGCTCAGAACGACGGCGGCGGCGATTGCACGGGCGAGCGCGGTGCGGGACGACGCGTTTCGGAGATTGCGTATGGCAGACATTGGAACCTCTTGGCAGTTGGAGAGAAAGCGGAGAGCCACGTCGCGTTGGACGTGGCTCTATGCTAGCCGAGAGAGGTTTGCTGCTCTTGAATGCAGCGGCTGGGCTCTTGAACGTAGGGGCTAACGTTTCGCCACGGCCGGTGTTTCGGCGATTACGGTGGTCTTGTCCAACGGCGCCGCCATCTGCAGCGCCGATGGTGGGAACCCGAACATTCGGCGGGACGTTCGCGTCAGGTGCGCAGCGTCCGCGAATCCGGCACGATGTGCGGCCGTCGAGAGCGACTCGCCACCCGCGAGCAGCTCACACACGCGGAGGAAGCGGCGCCACAGAATGTACGGACGGAGCGCCATTCCAGTCTCCTCCACGAAGAGGTGCCGGAAGCGGCTCGGAGACAGGTACGCCTCCCCGGCGACCTCCTCGAGCGTCAGTGAGGCGTCGAGGTGACGCTTGATGTACGAGATGGCGCGGAGAATCCGCTCGTCGGAGACGACCGCGGGTTCGACGCCTCCCGTGAGCGCGTGGACGACCCGATGCGCCGCCGCGGTGACGGCCTGTTCCGTTCGGTGCTGCTGCCAGGCGGCGAACAGCTGCGGCACGACAGCCGCGAGTTTGTCGTCAGGCAACCTCGCGATGCCATCGCGGAGGTAGATCTCGCTGAGCGCGCGGCCTTCCCGCGTCTCCGGCTCGATGAAGATGACAACGTTGAAGGGGACGACCGTGGCGTCCATGGAATGCGGCTGTCGCGACGGAATGATCGCTCCGCGGTATTCTGTCCAATCGTCCCGCTCGCTCGAGCGGAACCGGATCCCCGGTTCGGAGCCGAAGGCGATCTGGATGGCGTAATGCGCGTGCACGGGGATGATGCCCATTGCTCGGCCAATCATCAGGCAGCCGCCGTCCCACGTCACGAAATGCCCGAATCCTCCACCAGTGCTCATTTCTCCGCTCGCCGGTTACGACGGCGGAAAGGTGTTACGGGGACACTGGGGCTGGGAGGATCAAGGCGATCCAGCGATCAAGGGGTCAGACCCCTTGATCCCGAGGTTTCAAGGGGTCTGACCCCTTGATCCACAACAGAGCAAATCTGTGCAGCGATGAACGCGGCATCGCGGCCCACACCGCCGATCAGCGACGAGCTCACTCGGTGCTGGAACCGAAGGCCCGTGAAGTAGAGCCCGTTCACATCCGTCGAGACGCCGCGCCGATGCCGGAGCGCGCCCGCATCGTCCACAACCGGGAGCTGGATCCATCCATAATCAGGTTCGAACCCGGTGCACCAGATGATCACGACTGGCTCGAGCACAGCATCCCCGCACACCGGTAATCCGCCGCGCTCGTCCACGAGCCGTCCAACGCGATCGATGCCCGCCGAGGAGATCGTGCGTTCCGGGATGCCGATTCGCTGGTCGCCGCGCTGCGCTCGCTTGCGAAAACGCTGGCCGAGCGCGGTATCCATCGTGGCGCGCAACATGACGGGCCAAACCCAATCGAAGAGGTCACGCCCGAGCAGCCGCCGCGGGAGCGAGCCAGGATTCCTGCCCGCCAGCCACACCTTTCGGAAGCGTGCAAGCTCGAGCGCGATCTGCGCGCCCGAGTTCCCCGCGCCAACAACCAGCGCCGGACCGTCAGGAAGGGCGAACGGGCTGCGGTATTCGCTCGAGTGAAGCTGCCGGATGTCCGATGAAAGTCGTCGAGCGACTGGCGGAATTTTCGGTTGCTGAAACGGTCCCGTTGCGACGACGACCTGATCCGCCTCGAACGCGGAGCCGTCGGTCGCCAACACGAAGCGGCGACCGTCGTGCTGGAGTGACGTGACCCGGGTATCGCGCCGCACGCGCAGGTCGAACCGCTCGGAGTATCGCGTTAGGTAGTCTGCAACCTCATCCTTGTCCGGCAGGTGCGACGACGGTGCGGGAAAGGGCATGCCCGGGAGCCCGCTATACGCCGCGGGGGTGAACAGGCGGAGTGAGTCCCAGCGCTGACGCCACGAGTCGCCGATGCGCGACGCGCCATCCAGGATCACGAAATCCGCATCCTGCTGCGCGAGGTCGTGTCCGACGGAGAGTCCCGCCTGGCCGCCGCCGATGACGACCGTCTCGAAGCGCTCCACGCGCCCTGTCCTGCCCACACCCTTCATCATGTCGCTCCGGTCGATATGCCGTACGAGCTTATTTCACCCTGGCGGATGATGGCTCACTCACGCGGCGGAGACTTGAACGAAGGGGCTGAATTGCGAAGCGACACGAGGGGGAAGCCGCATGCGGCTTCCCCCTCGTGTCTTCGGGAATCGGGAATCGGAGCTGCGAGAGCCGAAACCCTAACGATTCACACTACTGGCGGTGATAGCTCAGGCCGGCCCGCTGCGCCTGCTCCACGGCCACGACCATCCCCGGCACCAGATCCACTTCCGGAAGGATGTTCGCCTTTAGATCCTGGTACACCACGTTCGCGTCAAGCCCGCGCTTCTGGGCCAGCAGCGCCGAGAAGATCGTGAGGGCGTTGTTGCAGAGGATAAGGGTCGCGCCGCGCTTGTGCAGCGACTCGATGCTCGCCTGCGGCAGCGTCATGCCGAGAATATTTGGTGCAGCGCGCCACGGGTTCGCCGTTGCCGGCTTGCCGGTCGCGTCGTTCGTCTCCAGGAACTCGCCGATCTGGTACTTCGCCCACGCGGCATCGTTGAGACCGTAGAAGGTCGTCGAGCCGTAGAACGTGAGCACCGCGTCGATATCCGCGTCCTTCACGGCGAACGCCTTGTTATACGTATCGTAGTAGTTCATCACGTGCACGAGCGGAATGCCACCGTTAGGCGCCGGGGCGTCGAAGAACTGCTTGTGCTTCGCCGTGAGCCCCTCCAGCCACTTGTTGCTCGGTTCTTTCGGTCCGGCGTGAACGGCCGGAGCCTTCGTGGCCGGCTCGGTGGCGGCGATCCCGACGCGTGCGGCGGCCATGGTTGCCGTGGCGGCGATGGCGACCGCAACGATCATCGCCGATGTGCGGGTGATTGCGCGGGTAGTGGCAGTAGACGACATGGGCTGGGTTCTCCGTGTTAGGCGGGTCAGGTCAGTTCAGGTCAGTTCACGACAGCGATGACTTCCAGGTACTCCGACTGCACGCGCGTCGTCCCATCCGTCGCGCGGTTATGGTCCGTCCAGAGCCGCTCCAGGTCGCGACGCAGGGCGTTGCGGTTCGGCTCATCCAGCGCCGCAAATGCCCGAAGCGTCGGCCCGTACCAGAGACGGAAGTGGTTCACGGTCTCCTCCGGCCCGAACGGGTACTCGAACGTGATCAGTCGCCGCGTCAGCGTCAGCGACTTCACACCGGGCCCGAGCCGAGCGCGCACGGCGTCGTCGGTGCCCCATAACAGAGGCGACGAAATACCCGCGGATGGTGCCACGTAGCTCGCCGTCGTCCTCAGCATCTCGCCGTAGAAGCTCGATGGCGTCCAGTTGGCCATCGCGATCCGGCCGCCCGACCGCGTGACGCGAAGGAGCTCGGACGCCGCTCGGTCGGGTCGCCCGGCGAACATCGCCCCGAACATCGTCACGGTGGTCTGGAACTGGCCGTTCGTGTACGGCATTCGCTCGGCGTCGCCGATATCGAATCGGATCGACAGGCCTTCGGCCGCGGCTCGCGTCCGAGCCTGGGACAGGAGGTTGGAGGCGAAGTCGATGCCGGTCACCGAGGCGCCGGTCCGCGCCGCGGGAATGGCCGGGTTCCCGCTGCCGCAGGCCACGTCGAGCACGAGCTCCTGCGGCACCAACCCCAACCGGGCGATGAACTCGGCCGAACCTCTGACGCACCCCTTCGCGATGCGGCCGAAATCGCCGGAGCTCCAGGTCGCGCGTACCCGCTCGCCGATCGGGTCGAGCTCGAGCGGGCCGGACGCGGTATCGGGTAGTGCAGTCATTTGGATGGTCGGATTCAGAGAAGAAAAAGGGACAAATCGACCGGCGGTCGCCGCGGACGAAGCCGTTAGGCGCGACATGGCCGCCTCTCAGCGGGTCGCGTTGGGCGGGTTCACGTAAGTCACCACGAAGGGACCGAGGCCGTGCACCTGCACCACAGTTTCGCCGCGCGCCACGGCGAAGTGCGCGTGCTCGGCGGGCAAGCTGAAGAACGCGTCACGCCCGTACGCCTCGAGCTTCGACTCGTCGAACTGGGTGCCCATTCCCGCCAGGAACGTCCCGGCGAGGACGGTAATGTTCTCGATCGTGGGATGGGTGTGCGGGGGGATCTTGTAGCCGTTCGGGAGCTTGAGGCGCAGCGTGAACGTCCCTGTGGAGCCGGGGTTACCTTCGATGACGGCGATCTGGGCACCCGGGGGGAGAACCGACGGTGCGGGGCCCCACTGGATGCCGGGCGGGGCAGCCGTGGAGGCGGACGGTGCCGGCGATGGGCTCGGAACCGCCGTGTCGGGGCGAGTGGTCTTGGAGCACGCGGCGATCGCGAGGATCGCCGCGACGTAAATGGCGGGTGTGGTACGCATGGGACTGTCTCGGAACGGGTTCCACCGACGCTCGACATCGTGTCGAGCGTTGATTACGCGGGCAGAATACCGGAGACAGCGAGGCGTTACCGCGTGGAAACCACGCGGACTTTCAGATTCGGTACGGGGAAATCAGCTGGTTTGTACGGGGCGACCGCCTCGGAGCTGAGCCGCCGGAGACGTCTTATCTGGCTTACCGCAGACGGATAGGGGTCCCGGGCGCCGGCGGGCGGCTGATCCCCTTCTCCACCGCCCACGCCGCGAGCTGCGTCCGCGACGTGAACCCGAGCTTCCCCAGCGCACTCGCGACGTAGCCCTCCACCGTGCGCTCGCCGATCCCCAGCTCGCGCGCAATGATCCGGTTCGCCTTGCCCTGCGCGACCAGCTCGGCCACATCGCGCTCGCGCTGGGTGAGGCCGCCTAACGCCTCCCTGGCGACTCGACCAGCCGACGGCGCCGGCGCCGAGGGGATGAGGACATCGAGCCCTTCGATGAACCGCGCCCGAAGCGCCGCATCAGGCACCCTCCCTGCCAGCTCATCCGCCGCCACGCGCGCGGCGTCGAACGCGCGCCGCGCCTCGAGACGCTTTCGCTGGGCACGGTGCACGTGCCCCAAGGCCGCGTCGATCCGCCACAGCGTCGCTCGGGCGCCTTGCTCGGTCGCCTCCGCTCGTGCGCGCTCGAGCGTCCGCTCGGCCTCCTCGTACCGCCCGAGCATCGAGAGCGCTTCTCCCCGAAGGAGCGTGAGGCGCGGAACGCCGAGGACGCTCGCGGGATCGCCGGCACGCTCGGCCTCGAGCCGCGCGTCGACGATCTGCAGCGCCGTCTCTGGTCGTTCTTCGATGAGCGCGATCTCGGCACGGGCGAGCCAGAGCTTACGCTCTCCGAGCGTAGGCGCCGCCTTCCACGGGCCGCTCGGCACGCCTGACGCCGCAGCCGAACCGACCACACGAGCCGCGCGATCCAGCACCTCGATCGCTTCGGGCAAACTCCCGGTTCGTGCACGCGCTACCGCGAGTGGCGCAGCCGTCCACCGGATCCACACGCGAGACCCGAGTCGCTGGGCGATCTCGTGAGCGGACTCCAGATGTTCGCGGGCGAGGTCTGGGGCCATCAGCTCCAGCGAGAGCGCACCGAGGATCCGCAGCGAGCCGGTCATCCACTGGAGATGCTCGAGCTCCTCGGCCTCCGCGAGCGCCTCGCGCGCGAGCGGGATCGCGCGGTCGTACTCGCCATAGGCCACGAGGCAGTCGGCGATGATGAACCGCAGAAACGCTTCGCCCGCGCGCCAGCCGATCTCGCGCGCCAGCCGGATCGAGCGCGGTGAGCGAAGCTCCTCGGGTACGAGGGCCCCGATGAACGGCGTGGTCGATGCCGACTGATACGACGGACCGCATAACGCGAGCACACCCAGCGCGTTGGCCAGCCCGCGCCGATCATCGAGGCTGGTGAACAGTTTCACGGAGCGCTCGAAGTGTGCCGCCGCCGCACGCTGCTCACCGCCCACATGGTGCGCCATCGCGATGAGATCGACCGTCTCCGCCACACCAGTCTCGTCGCCGAGGCGCTCGAAGATCGCGAGCGCTTCCTCGTGATGCGGCAGTCCCGCCTGCGGCTCATCGAGGTTGGCGTGCCAGTTGCCCACGCGATTGAGGCTCCGCGCCACGAGCGACTCATCACCGAGAGCGCGTGCGACCTCCAGGGCATCGCGCCGGTATTCGCCCGCGCGAGCATAGTCGCGCGCCGCCCACAGCTTGCCTAACGCGTACAAGCCATCCCACTCGGCGCGGCGATTCGATGCCGTCCGAGCGCGCGCCAGGGCTGCGTTGAAGTCATCGTTGGCCCGCTGGAACTCGCCCAGGGTCTCGGTCGCGCTTCCGCGTGCGAGGTACAGTTGGATCGTAGGCTCCATCCCCGCACGCTCCGACGCCGAGAACGCGCGGTCGAGTTGTGCGACGGCCTCTCGCGGCGCGGACAGTGCGACGGCGTGCGCGGCGGCGCGGGCCGCATACTTCGCCGCGCGCTCCCAGTCTCCCGCCTCCCAGGCGTGATAGGCGAGCGCCTCGACGACACCGTCGAGTGAGTGCGCATGCTGGCGCTCCAGCGCGGCCGCAACCTCGCGATGCAGCGTGAGCCGCTCGCGGGCGAGAAGCTCGGCGTAAATGGCCTCTCGCGTCAGGGCATGACGGAACGCGAACCGTTCGGCCGATTCCTCCACGACGAGCTGCGCCGCGATGAGCTCCTTCACGAGCGCGAGCAGCTCCTTCTCGTCATGGTTCGTGAGCGTCTGCAGAAGACCGAAATCGAATCGTCGGCCGGCGACCGCCGCGGTCGACGCGACGTCGCGCGCCTCGCTGGTGAGCGACGCCAGTCGGCGACGCACGGCCTCGACGGCGGTTTTCGGAACCCGCACCCGCTCGAGCGGCCGCGCGCGCCACGCGCCGCCCATCCGCGCGAGGTCGCCACCGACGATGAGCGACTTCAGCGTCTCCTCGACGAAGAACGGGTCGCCTTCGGTGAGCGAGTGCAGGAGATGCAGGAACTCCTCGCCCAGGGTATCGCGCGGGCCGAAGATCGCGTGCAGCATCGCCCCGACATCGTCACGGCCGAGTCGCTCCACGGGGAGCTCGGACACGACTCGGGCACGTTCGAGGTCCGCAACGAGACGAGAGAGGCGCGGCCCCGCTTCCTCACCCCGATATGTGAGCACCATGACGACCGGCTGCGCGCTGTGACTCCTCGCGAGGTGGAACACCAGTTCGAGCGTCGCGTCGTCGCTCCAGTGAACGTCCTCGAATGTGAGTAGGACGGGCTGCGTCCGCGCGAGCTGGGTGATGACCTGTGCGAGCGCGTGAAACAGTCGGCGCTTGTTGGACTCCGGATCGAGCGTGGGATTCGGCGTCGCGTCGGGCAGCAGCGGACCGAGCTCCGGGAAGATCGTCACGAGCTCGGACGCCGCAGGCGCCAGGACGTGCGCTACGAGGGCAGCTGAAGCGCTACCCGCAAACAACCTCACGAGGTCGAGCAGTGGTGCGTACGGAATAGACCGTTCGGCCTCGAAGCATGCCCCGCTCAGCACGAAGAATCCGCCGGCACGAGCTTCGTCGGTCATCGCCCGAAGCAGGCGCGACTTGCCGACTCCCGCTTCGCCGACGATCAGTGTGACGCCGCCGCTCCCTTCCCGAGCACGCGTGAGGGCCCGCCTTAGACCGGCGATCTGCGACTCGCGACCAATCAGGGTGGGGCAAACGACGTCATGGTCCAGGTGCATAGCCAGACACGCTGTACGAGCGTGACCGGCGAGTCAATGGCGCGACGCGATCAGCGGCTGGCCTTGAGTGCCTGAACCGCCCGCTCGAGGTTTGGCACATTCGCCTGCTGATCGGGTGGAACGTGCTTGAGCGCAACGTCCCAGCTCGCGATCGCTGACTTCTTGTCGCCGAGTGCGGTGTAGCCGCGCGCAAGACCCACATAGGGCCAGAACTTGTCGGCCGGATGGAGCCGGCGGTTGGCGTCGAACACTCGCATCGCGCGGTCCTTTCGACCGCTTGCGAGCAGACGCAGACCATACTGATGAACCGAGCGCGCGTCGGTCTCCGGAAGCTGGATGGCGCGGTCCATCACGGTATCGGCGTCCGCATCGCGCCCCATGGCCGTCAACACAGCCGCCTTCGTTTGCAGCGTCGAGAAGTCTGCGCGCCCCTGGGCTGCGTTCCTGAACGGTTCCGAGATCGCCTTGTCCGCCCACACGAGTGCCTCGTCCAGATTCACCTTGTTCGCGGCGGCGAACTGCGCGGCGGCCTGCCAATTCTGATAGTTGAACCCCGCCCAGGCACGGAGGTCCTTCCCCATCTGCGTTGCATACAGCTCGTTCACGTTAGGCACATCGATGCGCAGCGGAACGCGCTTGTTCTCCCACTGCAGGTACGCGGTGGCTGAGCTCGGGAGACGATTGTCGAAGCCATACGTCAGGAATTCCGTGAATGGCGCGTCCTGAGGTGTGGCCGCAATGCGGAGCACGACGTCGTTCGAGTCGTACTGGAACGCGCCCCAACCCGGATTGGACGAGAGGATCCACGTCCACGGACCTGTCTTCGCCAACTCGAGAAACAACGCGTACGTGCCGGCCTTGAGCGTCGTACCTTCGAGCTGGACGTCGTGCGACACCGTGAGCGTCGTGCTCTCGTTCGCCCCGGCGCGCCACGGCGCCGCTCTCGACGGGCCGAAGCCTTCGTCGTACAGTCCGTAGGGGATCAGCTCGCCCCAGATGTGGCCCGTACGCTCCCGCCCCTGGAAGTGCACGCGCGGACTGTGGTAGGCGATCGTGATTTTCACGAGGCCGATCCACTGGGAGACTTCCGCCTTCTGGTTGTCACCATTCGGCGGCGTGGCGAGCTCGGCGTGCTCCTGTGCGCGGGCGACCGCCACGGGCGTGGCCGACGTGCCGAGCCCCAACAGAATCAGCAGCGTTTTCATGGCCGTGTGGTTTTTTCAACCATACGGCGGCGCCAGTGAGAGCGACCACGCCAGTATTCCGGAACGAGCCGCGCCACATGGCGTGAACTCGCCTAGCATGGTGCCGAGCTGTCCGACCGATCCGACGCTACTCCGGCTGCGGCTCCGCTACCCAAACCGCACGTTTCGCTTTGCTGCCCGCCCCCAGCTTCACGAACAGCACCGACACCGCCCCGCAGATGAGCAGCGACCCCGCGAGTCGAATGACGTTCTCCGGGTTCCCGCCAAGCCACGCGTTGTAGAACAAGGGGAGCGTGAAGATCTGGATCATCATCGGGATCACGATGAACATGTTGAAGATCCCCATGTAGACGCCCACGCGCTCGGGCGGAATGCTCCCGGCGAGCATCACGTACGGGTTCCCCATCATGCTCGCCCACGCGAGGCCCACACCGATCATTGGCAGGAACAGGAGCGTGCGATCGGTGATCATCGGGATCGACAGCATCGCGATGCCGGCGAGCGTTAGGCAGATCGCGTGCATGACCTTGGGACCCAGGCGCTTCGTGAACGGCACCATCGCGAACGCCGCCACGAACGCCACGAAGTTATAGAACCCGCCGATCTGGCCGTTGATGAGCCCAGCCTCGCGGAAGCCCGCGGTGTTCGCGTCGTGTGTCCGGAACAGCGTCACCGAGAGCGACAGCACGATGTACTGCCAGTAACAGAACATCGCGTACCACTGAAACAGCTTCATGAGCGCAAGCTGCTTCATCGTCAGCGGCATCTCGCGGACTGCTTCGACGATCTCCCTGACGACGGGACCGAACCCTGGCGGAAGTGCCTTGATGCGCGAGCGCTCCGTCTCGTTGAGCGGGATCTCCTTCGTCGTTGTCACGGTCCACCAGATCGAGCTGATCGACACGACAGACCCGATGAGGAACGCGATCATCGTGATCAGCGGGATGCCGTGCCCGGTGATCCTGTCGCGATTGACGCCGAGGAACACGAGAATGGACGGTGTGAGATACGAGAGCGTTTGTCCGAGGCCGGTGAACGCGCTCTGCGTCAGGAAGCCGATCGAGTGCTGGCTCGAGTCCAGCTTGTCGCTCACGAACGCGCGATACGGTTCCATCGTGATGTTGTTCGCGGCGTCGAGGATCCACAGCAGCCCGGCGGCCATCCATAACGCGGCGCTGAACGGCATGAGCAGCAGCGCCACGCTGCAGAAGATCGCGCCGACGAGGAAGTACGGGGTGCGACGTCCGCGCGGGCTCAGCGTGCGGTCGCTCATCGCACCAATGATCGGTTGCACGAGCAGCCCGGTCACCGGACCCGCGAGCCAGAGCATCGGAAGGCTCGCCTCATTGGCGCCGAGGTAGCGGTAGATCGGGCTCATGCTGCTCTGCTGCAGCCCGAAGCTGTACTGAATGCCGAAGAACCCGAAGTTCATGTTCAGGATCTGCCCGAACGTGAGCGTCGGTCTCGGCGCAGTGGTCGCACTCGGTGTGGCGGCGGCTGTCGGCATGGCGACCGTTCCTCTCTCGCGTGGACCCGAGGACGCCTATCTTCGCTACGAGAGGGGAAGCTCGGGTCCGATTGTCCACTCTGCAATGGTCGTCTGGGATCATGTCCGACACGGCGATGACGCTGCTCCGAGCGCTGACCGGCCCGAACGGGATTCGTGCGTCGCTGTCCACGACCGCGAACTACGACGCGGTGTTCACGCGCGATGGGGTCATGGCAGGTATTGCCGGGTTGCTCGCCGGAGATGCGGAGATCGCGTCCGGTCTGGTGCGCACGCTGACGCACCTTCGCGAGCTGCAGGGGGCCGAGGGTCAGATCGCGTCGAACTACCTGATACCACCGGAAGGATCTCCGCGTGTGAGCTTCGGGACGCTCGCGCCCAGGATCGACGCGACGACGTGGTATCTCGTAGGAATCGCGCTGGGAGCCCGCGCAGGCGTCCTGGATCCCGCGGGGTTTCGCGCGTCGGCGCGCGCGGTCGTACGCCTGCTCGACGCGCTCGAATACAACGGGCGTCACCTGATCTACGTCCCGGCGGGAGGCAACTGGGCCGACGAGTACATCTACGACGGGTACATCCTGTGCGACCAGGTGCTGCGGGCATGGGCGCTTCGCCTTCTCGCAGCGACGTACGGCGACGCCGGCTGGGGCAACAAGGCGGATCAGATCGAGATCACCATCGAGGACCGCTATTGGCCGCGCGATGACGGCGGTGTCGATCGGCGCTATCCGATCGCGGCATTCTCGCCGACCGTGACCCGGGACGTGTTCGACCTCGCCGCGTGCAGTCTGCTGGCCGTATCGGGGATGGCACGCCGCCTAACGGGGATGGCACTCGACTGGATCGACGAGCAATTCCTGTCGCGCGGTACGCTGCCGCCCGTGTTTCATCCGGCCATCGACGAGGCGCACGCCGACTGGCCGGCGCTCAGGCAGTATCACCTGCATGACTTTCGGAACCGGCCGCACGAGTACCACAATGGCGGGGTGTGGCCCATCTGGTTAGGCTGGCTCGCGCTCGGGTTGGCGCACACCGGCCGGGCGGCGCAGCTCGATCGGCTTCGCAGGTTGGTCGACGACCGCGTCAGGTCCCGAACGGACTTCGCGTTCGACGAGTACCTCCACGGACTGACCGGCGTACCCGGGGGCGTGACCCAGATGGCCTACTCCGCCACTGGGGTCATCTTTCTCGAGCTGGCCGGGTCCGAGCGTCAGGCCTGGCTCCTCGGTGCATGAGCGAACCCCCGCGCGGCGAGCCGCTGCCTAACGCTGACCGGCTGGCGAAGTCGCTCGTGTCGATGGTCATCGCCAAGCTTCGGCTTCCGCGCGAGAGGCGCGTGGTGATTGCGGTGGCGGGCGAGTCGGGGAGTGGCAAGTCTACGACGGCCAGGTGGCTCGGTCGCGAGCTCTCGAATGCCGGCGTCCTCACGGGCCTCATCCATCAGGACGACTACTTTCTCCGGCCTCCGCGGACCAATCACGAATATCGGCTGCTCGACCTCCGTCACGTCGGGCCGCACGAGGTGAACCTCGATCTCCTGCAATCACACATCGACGTGTTTCTCGACGGCCGCGTCGGTGTCGAGGCGCCGGCGGTCGACTACCCAGCGAACAGGTTCGTGACGCAACGGCTGGACTTCTCGCGGCTCTCGGCGCTCATCGTGGAGGGAACGTACGTGTTCCGATTGCGTGGCATCGACGTTCGGGTCTTCCTCGAGGCAACGCACGAGGATACGAAGGAGCGTCGTCGCGTGCGCAACCGCGACATCGATGCGCCCGTGATCGATCAGATCCTCACGATCGAGCACGAGATCATCGCTCGACAGGCGATGCAGGCGGACATCGTGATCGATCGCGATTTCGACGTTCGGTTGCGCTGAGCCTGTGCTGGGTGGCGCGAAACGGGGGAGCTCGCCTCGGGGCGCCATGGTCGTCAGTCGTGCCTCGATCGCGACGCGTGCATGCGCCTTGCTGAACGCCCAGTCGTCACCTGCTGGGATGACCCATGGCAAAGTGCGAAGTGTGCGGGAACGACTACTACCTCTCGTTCGAGGTGATCGCGGCCGGCAACCGCCACGTGTTCGACAGCTTCGAGTGCGCCATCCACAAGCTGGCGCCGGCCTGCGACCACTGCGGCTGCCGGATCATCGGCCACGGCATCGAGGCCAACGGCAGGTTCTTCTGCTGCGCGAACTGCGCGCGTCACGCGGGCGTCCGCGCAGCAGTCGATCATGTCGGTGCCGCAGTCACGTAGACAGGCTGATAGACGGGGCCGCCAGCCCCGTCGCACGGCGGCGCGTTAGGCGCGGCGGTGGGCACGCGTTCGGGCCGCCTTCCGCGCGGCGGCCTTGCGGACAACTGGTCCCTTGGTGCGCGCGGCCTTCTTTGCCGCCAGAGAGCGCTCGCGTGCGGGTCGCTGCCTCGCTGCCTGACGAGCGTGCCTGGCGAGCGCGCGCGGCGAGGCGGACGACCGCGGCTCGCGACGCAATGCGCGCTTGACCGCTTTGGCCCGTCGCGGAGACGGCCGACTCTGCGGGCGCTTCCTCGCGCTCGCTCGCTTCGTGCCGCGCGCCGATGCGGTGCCGCCGGCGCGCTTCCGTGGCGGTGGCAGGTTCACTCCTGCCCGCCGGGCTTTCGACAGGCCGATCGCGATTGCCTGCTTCGCCGATCGCGCGCCGTGCTTGCCCTCCCGTACGTGGTGAACCTCCTCCCGAACGAACTCTCCCGCCTGGGTCGATGGGGATTTGCCTTCGCGCTTGTCGCGGCGTGCACGCTCTATCGTTTGTTTTTCGGGCATCGTTCCTCCTTCTGGATGAGCCGCCGGGGCCAATGGCGGCGCACGATTCGCACCGAATTGGCGGGGTATGGACGAAATTCGCCTTGTTGATTTCTCGGCTCGGACGCGTACGCGTCCGGCGGCGCAGAACAGCAAGGCTCCGCCTTCCAACGCAACCATGCGTGCCTAACGAGCAAGGACTCAGGGACGAACCGAACGCGCAGTCGTATGCGCCGCGCGCAGCATGTGCATGCGCGCTTTGCGCTCGAACGCTCCGAGTGAACCCGTAGCTTGGGACCCCAGCATCAAGGGCTCTGACCCCTTGAGAACCGGCCAACTCCGGAGCTCCCATGCTCGACCTGCGATTCCTCGCGAGGCGCAAAGCGCTCAGCGCCATCGCGGTGCTCACCATGGCCCTCGCGCTCGGCGCCAATACGGCAGCGCTCTCCGTGCTCAAGGCGTTCCTGCTGTCGAGTCTCGCGGTTCCCGAACCGGACCGCGTCGTGCTCATCGCACCCGAGCGCAACATGCCGGGCCGTGGGTCCGTCGTGTTCGCCGACGCGTACCCCAACTACGAGCTGCTTCGGAGAACGCAGCGCGCGTTCGCCGACGTCACGGTCTTTGCGCAACTGCTGACAAGCTGGGACGACCATGGCGAGGTGCGCTCGCTCAACGCAACGCGCGCGGCGGCAAGCTTCTTCTCGACCATGCGCGTGCAGCCAGCGCGCGGGCGCGCGTTCACCGCCGCCGAAGAAGGCCCCTCGCCCGCACCGGTCGTTATCATCAGCGACGCCTTGTGGGCCTCGGCGTTCGGTTCGGACCCGGCGATCGTCGGACGCGCCATTTCTCTCGACGGGAAACCGCACACGATCATCGGCGTCATGCCGAGCGGCTTCGCACAACCGGTGCCGAGCGACGTCTGGCTCCCGTTCGACATTCCGGCCACGCAGCGAACCGTGATCAGCGGCGCACGACAGCTCACCGTCTACGGCCGACTCGCCGATGGCACGTCGTTCGAGGCGGCCCGATCCGACGTGAACCGCTTCACCGCGCGGGCGATCGAAGCGAGCCCCGCGGACAACAAGGACTATCGCTACAACATCAAGACGCTGCGCGACGCGCTCCTCAATGGCGCAGACGCGAGCGCGCTGTTCGTGCAAGCCGGTGCGGTAACGCTTCTGACGCTCGCGATCCTCAACCTCGCATCGCTGCTCATCGCCTGGGGGTTCGAGAGAAAACAGGAGATGGCGGTGCGCCGGGCGCTCGGTGCCGGCGATGGCCGTGTGATGCGTCTCCTCCTGCAGCAGAGTCTCGTGATCGTGGCGGCCGGCGCCGCACTCGGAGTGGCGCTGGCGTACGTGGCGCTGCGCACACTTCAGCGGTTCGACCTGGGACCAACCGTGACCGTACTCGTCGGCAAGGCGCATCTCGACGTGAGTGTTCTTGTGGCGACGGGCACCATCGCGGTGATCTCCGGGCTCGTCGCAGGTGCACTGCCTGCCTGGTTCAGTCGGGGCGCCGGACTCTCCGACGTGCTGCGGTCATCGTCTCGCAGCGCCACGCTTTCCAGGGTCGCCCTTCGCTGGCAGAAAGGGATGGTGGTCGCTCAGGCGGCGTTGTCGGCAGCCATTCTCGCGGCGGCCGCGCTCATCGCGTTGAGCTTCTGGCGGCTCTCGGACATTCCCGGCGGCTTCTCCTCGCAGGGCCGAGTGGTTGCGCGGATCGTGCTGCCTGACGCGACCTACGGCAAACACCCCCAGCGCGCCGCGTTCGGGCGCGCGCTCGCGGAGAACCTGGCCGGCGAGCCGGACATCGCCGCCTCGGGATTCAGCACGACGATGCCGGTGGGCGACGGCACTACGGGTGCACGATTCTTCATCGAGCTTCCCGATGGATCGGTTTCCGCCGAGCCGGCGCTGTTCCATTTTCGCCGTGTGTCGTCAGGGTACCTCCAGACGATGGGGATCCCGCTGCTCCGCGGCCGGCAGCTTTCGGCGCAGGATGACACGAGCGCGGTACAGGTGGCGATCGTGAGCCGTGCGCTGGCGGCGCGGCTCTGGCCTAACGAGGACGCCATCGGCAAGCGGTTGCT
>Ga0114129_10006112_pt1 | contig 17075 bp, 16 predicted proteins | sample RhiMetdeltSRZDD1_FD_80071 | JGI IMG/M metagenome (GOLD analysis project Ga0114129, IMG submission 80071) | Populus rhizosphere microbial communities from Tennessee, USA - Rhizosphere MetaG P. deltoides SRZDD1 (version 2) (version 2) | ecosystem: Host-associated > Plants > Roots > Rhizosphere >... | reverse complement strand
GGATCCGAGGGCCATGCCCGCGTCGTCGCCTCGCGTCTTGCGCGATCGCATCGCGTCGAGGTCGCGACGACGACGGCCGCGGACTACTGGACCTGGGCACCGTATTACCCGGCGGGGACCAGCGAGCTCGACGGCCTGCGCGTGCATCGCTTCCCGGTGGCGGAGGGACGCGATCCGGAGTTCAAGAGCTTCGAGGCGAGGGTGCTGAGCGGCGACCATACGCTCGCCGACGAGGAGGAGTGGCTGCGTCGGCAGGGCCCGCACTGCCCCGAGCTGCTCGACTTCCTGCACTGGCAGGGCGACGACTACGACGCCGTCCTCTTCTACACCTACATCTACGAGCCGACCGCGCGGGGCGTGCCGATCGTCCCCGAGCGCGCCGCGCTCATCTCGACCGCGCACGACGAGCCGCCGCTGCGCCTCGCGCCGTACCGCGCGCTGTTCCAGCTCCCGCGCGCCTTCGGCTTCCTCACGCCCGAGGAGCGCGAGCTCGTGCATCGCACGTTCCGCAACGAGCACATCCCGCACGAAACGTTGGGCCTGGGACTCGATCCGCCCGGCGCGTACGACGTCGCAGCGTTCCGTGCGGCACATGGCCTCGTCGGCCCGATCGTGCTCTATCTCGGTCAGGTGAGCGAAGGCAAGGGGTGCGACGAGCTGCTCGCCGCGTGGTCCGCATACCGCTCGCGGCCGAACGCCCGACCCGCGACGCTGGCCCTCGCCGGCACGCTGCGCATGGAGCTGCCCGATCGCGGCGACATCGCCGCGCTCGGCCGCATCGCCGACGCGGAAAAATATGCCGCGCTCGCCGCGGCCGACGCGCTCGTGCTGCCGTCGCGCTTCGAAAGCCTCGGCATCGTGCTGCTCGAGGCCTGGCAGGTCGCGACGCCGGTGGTCGTGCGCGCGGACAACCCCGTCACCGCCGGCCAGGTCGCGCGGTCCGGTGGCGGTCTCACCTATCGGGATGCCGAGGGCTTCGGCGCGGCGCTCGATCGCGCGATCTCCGCGCGCGACGCTCTCGGCGCCGCCGGACGCGCGTGGGTGGAGCGCGAGTCGTCGTGGGACGCGTTCGACGCGCGCCTGGCGAATCTCGTCGCGCTGACCGCCGCATGACGAATCCAAGCCTGATGGTCGTGGTCCAGCGCTACGGCGACATCGCGGGGGGTGGCGCCGAAGCGCACGCACGAACGCTCGTCCAGCGGCTGCAGCCGCGCTTCAACGTCGAGGTCGCGACGACGACCGCGCGCGACTACTGGACCTGGGCGAACGAGTACACCGCGGGTCTCACCGTCGTCGACGGCGTCCCCGTGCACCGGTTCGCCGTGGAGCGTGGACGCTCGCGCGACTTCCGCCTCCGCGAACGGCGCGCGTTCTCACGGACGCACACGCTCGCCGACGAGCGCGCGTTCGTCGAGGCGCAGGGGCCGGTCGCGCCCGATCTCCTCGAGCATGTGAATCGGCGCGGCCGCCAGGTCGAGCACGTGCTGTTCTTCACCTACCTCTACTACCCGACCGTCCTCGGGCTGCCGCTCGCCCCCGAGCGCGCGGTGCTCGTGCCCACGGCGCACGACGAGCCCGCGATCCGGCTCGCCATCTACAAGCCGGTCTTCTGCGCGCCCCGCGCGATCGCGTTCAACACCGCCGAGGAGCGTGCGATGGTGCATCGGCTCTTCCAGAACGAGCGCGTCCCGAACGAGGTCGTCGGCGTCGGCGTCGACGAGCCCGCGGACGCGTCGGCCGATCGTTTTCGCCAGCGGTACGGGATCGAGGGTCCGTACTTCCTCTACGTCGGCCGCATCGTCGAGAGCAAGCAGTGCGGCCAGCTGTTCGACGCGTGGGCACGCTGGCGGGACGCGCAGGCCACGCGCGCGACGCTGGTGCTCATGGGGCACCGCGAGATGCCCGTGCCGGACCGCCCCGACGTTCGACTGCTCGGGCGCACATCCGACGAAGACAAGTTCGACGCGCTCGCCGGCTGCGTCGCGCTGGTGCAGCCGAGTCTCCTCGAGTCGCTCTCGATCATCGTGCTCGAGGCCTGGGCCAGCGGCCGCCCGGTGATCTGCGACGCGCGGTCGCCGGTGGTGTGGGGGATGACCTATCGCGCCGGCGCCGGCCTCGCGTACCGCAGCGCCGCGGAGTTCGCCGAGATCGGCGAGATGCTCATCGCGCGCCCGGTCCTCGCGGCGCGTCTCGGCGCAGCGGGTCAGTCGTTCGTCGCGCGCACCTACACCTGGCCGCGCGTCGTCGAAACGTATCTCGACATGTTCGCCGAGGTCCGCGCCCGCAACTCTTGAATGTGCGGTCGTTACGTCGCGCCGTGATCACTTCGTCATCTGGTAGTCGATGCGCGCGTGGCCGCTGAGCATCCGCGACACGGAATGCTGCTCGGGATATCCGGCTTTGACGAAGAAGATCTCGTAGAACCCCTCGTGAGCGAATACCGCACCCAGGTCGAGCAGATACCAGCCATCCTTGTCGGTGCGGCTCCAGCAGATCGACCCGGGCTTCCCTGGCGTGATGCAGACCTGGTCCACGGGCGTGCCGCTCGTCGCGTCGGTCACACGGCCGATCATCGCGAAGGTGCTCGCGTTCGCGAAGAGCTGCTCGGCCTTCTTCTCTTCGAGGCGCGTGACGTAGTCGGCCGTCGCCTTGTCGCATGCGACACCCGCCGCAAGGTCGTTCCGCCATGTCGCGCGATTCCCGTCATCGAACGGGGACACGCCCATGACGGTCCGCGTGGGTTCCGGGCAGCCCGGCGTCGGCGTTGGCGAGGGCGCGGCTGCCGGCCCCGAACATGCGGCGACCGCGAGGACGGTCAGCAGGACCAGCACAAGGCGCATCTGCCCATATGCTGAGGCCGTGAGCAGCCGCAGGGGGAACGGCGAGCGGGACTGGGGCAACATCGACTGGTCCAACCTCGATCTCTCCTCGCTGCGCGGTCGTCGCGGGACCCCTCGTCCGCCGTCGGGCCGCGGCGTCGTCATCACGATCATCGTCCTGCTCCTCCTGCTCGTGCCACTGCTTCTCCTTCCCCTCAACGCCTTCCTCACCGACCTGCTGTGGTTCCGCAGCCTCGGCCTCGAGGACGTGTATCTGCGCCGTTACACCGCCGGCTTCTGGGCGTTCGTCGCGTTCTTCCTGATCTTCTTCGCGTTCGCCGTGCCGAATCTGTATCTCGCGCTCCGGCCGCAGGTCCCGCGTGTCGTCGTCGAAGCCGACCGGACGCGCACGTCGGCGCTCGCGCAGACGCTGCGCCTCCTATGGGTCGTCGCGATCCCCGCGTTCTTCTTCGGCCTTGCGGGCGGCGACCAGTGGGACCCGCTCCTCCGCTGGCTCAACGCGGTCCCGTTCGGCGTGACCGATCCGCTCTTCGGCCGCGACGTCGGCTTTTACTTCTTCACGCTGCCGGTCCTCGAGTTCGCGCGCGGATGGGCGATCGCCGCCGTGCTGGTCATCGCCGCGGGCGTGGTGTTCCTCTACGCGGTGCGCGGCGTCATCGGCGTCGCGACGAGCACGATCACGCGCGGCGACCTCGGCGTCGCCGGCCGCACCGCGCTCGCGCTCGCTCGGCCGGCGCGCGCGCACCTCTCGGTGCTCGGTGGTGTCTTCCTCCTTCTCGTCGCCTTTGGGTACGTGCTCGATCAGTACGACCTGCTCTTCCGGAGCGAACCGGTGCTCACGGGCGCCGGGTTCGCGAGCGTGAACGCCCGCATCCCCGCGCTGACGATCCTCGCCGTCATCGTCGGCATCGCCGCGCTGGCGTGCTTCGCGAACGCGCTCGCGCGGACGGTGTGGGTGCTCGGCGGCGCGATCGTGCTCTGGTTCGCCGCGACCGTGCTCATCGGCGGCGTGTACCCCGCGGTCGTGCAGAACTTCGTCGTAGCGCCGGACCAGCTGAACAAGGAGCGTCCGTTTCTCGAGCGGAACATCGCGGCGACGCGTGCCGCGTACTCGCTCGACAAGATCGAGGAGTCGTTGTTCAACGTCGCCGACACGCCGAGCCAGGCCGAGGCGACGCGCGAGTTCTCCGACACGCTTTCCGTGCGGCTCTGGGACTACCGCCGCCTGATCTTGGCGTTCGACCAGCTGCAGGCCCTGCGGCAGTACTACGACTTCCAGGACGTGGACGTCGACCGCTATCGGATCGGCGGACGTGAGGTGCCGATCATGCTGTCCGCGCGAGAGCTGAACACCACGGCGCTGGCGCAGCAGACGTGGGTCAACCGCCATCTGCAGTTCACGCACGGCTTCGGCGCGGTCATGACGCCGGTCGGCGGCGTCGCGGCGGAGGGGCGGCCGCAGTTCCTGGTGCGGGACATCCCGCCGCAGGGCGAACCGAAGATCGACGAGCCGCGTCTCTACTACGGCGAGCTGACCAACGACTACGTGATCGTCAACAGCGCGGCGGAGGAGTTCGACTACCCGCAGGAGGGCACCGACGCGCGCACGCGGTATTCGGGCAAAGGCGGCGTCGGCATCAACTCGGTCTGGGACCGTCTCCTCTTCACGCTGCGCTTCGGCGAGACGAACCTGCTCTTCAGCGACCAGATCCGCTCCGACAGCCGCATCCTGTTCCACCGCAACATCTCAGACCGCGAGCGGCTCATCGCGCCGTTCCTCCAGTACGACAGGGACCCGTATCTCGTCGTCGCGGACGGTAAGCTCTGGTGGATCAACGACGCCTACACCGTCGGGGACCGCTACCCGTACAGCGAGCGGTTCGACGAGCTCGTGCGCGGCGGGACCCGCGTGGCGAACGGCGGGCTCAACTACATCCGCAACAGCGTGAAGGTCCTCACGAACGCCTACGACGGATCCATCTCCTATTACGTCGTCGACGAGGCCGACCCCGTCGTTCGCAATCTGCGCGCAATCTACCCCAGCCTCTTCAAGTCGGTCGCCGAGATGCCGCAGAGCCTCAAGGACCACCTGCGCTATCCGGAGGATCTCTTCTCGATCCAAGCACAGGTCTTCGCCATCTACCACATGACGGACATCGACAACTTCTACAACCGCGGTGACGCCTGGCGCCTCGCGAACGAGGTGCAGGAGCAGGGTTCGGCGAAAGCGCCGATCGAGCCGTATTACGTGACCACGCGCCTGCCCGGCTCGGATCGCAAGGAATTCATCCTGTTCGTCCCGATGACGCCGGCGGGCGGACAGCGCGACAACATGGTCGCGTGGATCGCGGGCCGCGCCGACGCGCCCGATTACGGCAAGCTGCGCGTCCTCCGCCTCCCGCAGGATCGTCAGATCTCCGGTCCGCTGCAGACCGAGGGGCGCATCGACGCCGACGCGACGATCAAGCAGCAGCTCAGCCTGCTCTGTCCGCAGGGGGGCGGATCGCAGTGCTTCCGCGGCAATCTGCTGGTGCTCCCGGTCGGAAACTCGTTCGTGTACGTCGAAGGCCTGTTCGTGCAGGCGACGCAGAGCAAGATCCCGGAGCTCCAGCGCGTGATCCTCGCGACGCAGGGTCGGGTCGTCATGGCCGCGACGTTCGAGACCGCGCTCGACGCGCTCTTCGGCCAGGGGACGACACCCACCACGCCCACGCAGCCTCCGCCGGTCACGCCGCCGCCGACCGGTCCGGTGGCCGAGCTCGTGAAGGCCGCGAGCGACCATTACCAACAGGCGCAGGAGGCGCTGAAGCGCGGCGACTTCGCCGAGTACGGCCGTCTCCTGAAGCTGCTTGAGGACGATCTCGCCAAGCTCCGTGCCGCAACGGGCCCATAGCGCCGCCGCCGTCCTCGCGGCCCTCGTCCTTGGGCTCTTCTGGTGCGTCGAGGGCATCGACGTCAACGCACCGCAGCTCGACCGCATCGTCCTCCTGCTGGCCGGGCTCGGGCTCGCGTGGGCCGCGCTGCGCGATACGCCGTTCGTCGCCGGTGCCACCGGTTACTACGCCGTCCTCGTCGCCGCATCGGAGCGTCTGCACCGCGAACCGCTCGTCGACGGAAGCGACGTCATACGCGCGACGGCGGAGTCGCTCGACGTGGTGTTCCGCGGCGGCAATCCATACACCCACATCCTGCTGAGCACGAACCCGGTCGGTTCGCCGTTCGTGTATCCGCCCGGCGAGCTGGCGTGGTACGCGCTCCCGTACGCCATCGTCGGCGACATCACCCGCGTCGACACCTGGGCAGGCATCGCGATCGTCGCGGCGATATCCGTCGCCGGACTCCGGCTCGGCATGGCGAACGTCGCGCTCCCCGCGATGCTCTACGCGTCCTGGGGGGTCGCCGGCTACCGCGCGATCGACGGGCAGAACGACGTGTCGGGGTCGCTGCTGGTCGTGGTCGCGCTCGTCGCGCTCGTGTTCGCGGAGCGTGACGCCGCGTGGTCGCGCGGCGCGTTCGTGATCTCGGCGATCTGCTTCGGATGGGCCATCGCGTTCAAGCAATTCGCGGTGCTCGTGCTTCCGCCGGTGCTGCGCTACCTCACGGTCCGGCACGCCGACTGGCGCCGCTACGCGCTCCTCGTCGGGGGGGTCGTCGCGGCCTTCATCTTGCCCTTCTTCGTGCGTGATCCCGGCGCGTTCCTGGAGAAGCAGATCGCGGCGGTCGCGTTCCACGACGAGATCTGGGGGGCGAACATCCTCAACACGCTCGCGCAATACGGCGACCCCGCTCCGCTCGTGCCGTTGTTCCTCGTGAGCTCGCTCGTTGTCACGCTCGGTCTGGTCGTCCTAGCCGCGCGCTGGCGGATCCCGACGCTCGGCGCGGCGGCTCTCGCGGGCGCGGGCATCGTGATGGTGCCGCTGCTCCTCGCGCGCTGGACGACGCAGCCGTATTACGTGTACGTCGGCGCGATCGCGGCCAGCGGCGTCGCACTTCTCGCGTCTAGAATTCGCGTCGAATGAGCTCCCTGCGCGTCGCTGTCATCGGCGCGGGGTATTGGGGCCCGAACCTCGTCCGCAACCTCAACGAAGCGCCGGGTGCCGATCCCATCGCCGTCGCCGACCTCTCGGCCGACCGCCTCGACACGATCCACAAGCGCTTCCCCGCCGTGCGGACCACGCACGACCATCGCGAGCTCTTCGACGACCCGTCGATCGACGCGGTGTGCATCGCGACCCCCGTCGGCACGCACCGGCGTCTCTCGGAGGAGGCATTCGCCGCCGGCAAGCACGTCTTCGTCGAGAAGCCCATCGCCGGCACGATCGAGGACGCCGAGGCCATCATCCGCGCCGCCGAGCGCGCGCGAAAGACGCTGATGGTGGGGCACACCTTCGTGTACAACCCCGCCGTCGTGAGCGTGCGCGAGCGGATCGTGCGCGGCGACCTCGGGAAGATCTATTACGTGGACAGCCAGCGCGTGAACCTCGGACTGCACCAGTTCGACATCAACGTGCTGTGGGATCTCGGTCCGCACGACGTGTCGATCACGCTCTACTGGCTCGACGAGGAGCCCGAGTGGGTCCAGTCCGTCGGCGCGTGCTACACGCAACCGGAGATCGAGGACGTCGTGTTCCTCACCATGGGTTTCCGGTCGGGCGCGGTCGCACACGCGCACCTGTCGTGGCTCGCGCCGAGCAAGCTGCGATCGATGGTCGTGATCGGCTCGCAGCGCATGGCCGTCTACGACGACGTGCAGTCGATCGAGAAGGTGAAGATCTACGACCACGGCGTGAGCGAGCTATCGAGCGAGGAGCTGCGGCGCAGCTACCGTTCGGGCGACATCCGCAGCCCGCACATCGCGGGCACGGAGGCGCTGCAGATGGAGATGCGGCACTTCATCGAGTGCATCAACACCGGCGCGCGTCCGCGCAGCGACGGGGAGGCCGGCCTGCGCGTCGTCCGTGTGCTCGACGCGGGGATGCGCTCGCTGCGAGCGGGCGGCGCCCGCGTGGCCTACCGCGTGGAGGCCGCGAGGCCGCCGGAGCCGGCGCGGGCGTGACCTCGCTCGGCGCGATCGTCCATCCCACGGCCGTTATCGCAGCCAACGTGGACCTCGGATCGGGCACGGTGGTCGGTGAGTACGTCGTCCTCGGCCGCGCGCCGCGAGGGAAGAGGGAAGGGGAGCTACCGCTCGTGATCGGGCCGGACTCGGTGATCCGCCCCTTCACGACGATCTACGCCGGCACGACGATCGGCGCCCGGCTGCAGACCGGGCAGGGCGCCTCGATCCGCGAGGACAACGTGCTGGGCGACGACGTGGCGGTCGGCACGCACGCCTCGCTCGAGTTCGGCAACCGCGTCGGCTCGCGCGTGCGCATCCACACCGGCTGCTTCCTCGAGTTCGTCACGATCGAGGACGAAGTGTTCGTCGGCCCGCACGTGGTTTTCACCGACGATCCGCATCCGCAGTGCCCGGCCTACCTCCAGTGCGTCAAGGGCGCGACGGTCCGTCGCCGCGCGCGCATCGGGGCCAACAGCACGATCCTGCCCGGCGTCGAGATCGGCGAGGACGCGCTCATCGGGGCGGGCAGCGTGGTGCGCGAGCGCCGCATCGCGCCGCGGACGGTGTGGGCGGGCAACCCCGCCGTCCAGGTGAAGGACGACATCACCGATCTCGCCTGCTTCATCGGCATCTATCCACACGCCTACGCTTGGCTCGAAGAGAGCCCGGCGCAGAAAAAGGGAGCCGCCAGATGACCGTCATCACACAGGAGATCCCGCTCGTCGACCTGAAAGCGCAGTACGCGACCATCCGCGACGAGGTCCGTCGCGCGATCGACGAGGTCCTCGACAGCATGCAGCTCACGATCGGACCGAACGTCCGGGCCTTCGACAGGGAGTGGGCCCAGTACTGCGGCACGGCCCACGCGATCGGGGTCGGATCCGGCACCGACGCGCTGCAGCTCGCGATCCGCGCGTGCGGCGTGTCGTCGGGCGACGAGGTCATCACCGTCTCGCAGACTTTCTTCGCGACGGTCGAGGCGATCCTGTACGCGAACGCTCGCCCGATCCTCGTCGACGTGGACGAGCGCTCGATGCTCATGGACATCGGCTCGGTCGCGTCACGCATCACAGCGCGCACGAAGGCGATCATCCCGGTGCATCTCTACGGGCGCACCGTCGACCTCAAGCCGCTCCGGCAGCTCGCGCAGGACCGTGGGATCACGATCATCGAGGACGCCGCGCAGGCGCACGGTGCGTTCCTCGACGACGGCAAGAAGGCCGGCACCGGCGGCCGCGCGAACTGCTTCTCCTTCTACTGCAGCAAGAACCTCGGCGCCTACGGTGAGGCCGGCAGCATCACGACGAACGATGAAAAGCTCGCCGACGATCTGCGCGCGCTCCGCGAGCACGGCCAGGCGACACGCTACTACCACCCCATCGTGGGGTACAACGCGCGCCTCGACGAGATCCAGGCCGCGATCCTGCGGATCAAGCTACGCCGTCTCGACGAGTGGAACGCGCGCCGCCAAGCGATCGCGGCCCGGTACAACCAGCTCTTCGGCGGCGTCGACATCATCACGCCGGAGATCCCGAGCGGCGGGCGCCACGTCTTCTACTGCTACGCGGTCCGCGTTCCGGGGGGTCGGCGCGACGCGCTGCGCGCGCATCTGGCGGAGCACGGCATCGGGACGCAGATCCACTACCCGGTACCGATCCACATGCAGGAGGCCGCGCAGTTCCTCGGCTACCGCCAGGGCGATCTGCCGGTGACGGAGAAGGTCGCTGGCGAGGTGCTGTCGCTGCCGATGTACGCCGAGCTGACCGACGCTCAGATCGACCGCGTCGCCACGAGCGTCACGGAGTTCATGCGGAAGAAGGCCTGACCCGCAGGACCGCCGTGAACCAGCGGGAGACCTCGCCGGCCGCATCGGTGGCGCCGGCGATCCGCCGTGCGACGTCGTTGATCCTCGCCTCGTAGTCGGGCTGCGCCGGCGCGACGAGCAGCGGGTGCACGACGCGCGCGATGAGGTCATAGAGGCCGTAGCGGCGGACCTCGACGATCTCGAAGTGACGTTGGACGAAGGGCCAGAGCGTCGTCTCGTCCAGATCGGAATTGAACTCGACGTCGGGCATGCGGGGTAGCCCCATCTTCACACGTAACTGGTTCAGCCCTTCGCGGCCCTGCCGGGTCCCCTCCTGCATGATGAAGTACCCACCCGGCCGGATGACGCGCGCGATGTGCTCGATCGCCTTCTGCTGGTTCTCCCAGGTGGCGAGGTTGATGAGGCAGCGCTGCGCGACGGCGACGCCGAACGTCTTCTCGGCGTACGGGAGCGGCGAGAGGATGTCGCGGACCTCGAAGGTGATGTTCGGGATGTCGCCGTATTCGCGCTTCGCCCGGGCGATCATCGCTTCCGAGTAGTCGATCGCGAGGATGCGCTCGGCCCGCTTCGCGAAGATCGCCGTCGAGTAGCCGTTGCCGCAGCCGACGTCGAGGATGAGCTGGCCGGGCGGGATGTAGCGGAGCACCTCCTCGATCTCGAGGATCCGCTGATTGCGGTCGGCCATAGTGACGTAGGTACCCTGGAGCCCGGTGTCCTTGGCGCGGCCGTCCCACGTTTCCTTGATGCGCTCGAGCGAGTCAGGCGACACAGTGCGGTGAACGATACCGGCCGTGACGGACGCCCTTCCGAGCGCCCGTCACGGCGGCGGAGCTACGTCAGGTTGTTGCCGATGTTGCTGAAGATGTTCTCGATCTGACCGCGCAGGAACACCATCGCAAGGATGACCGCGATCGCGATGACCGCGATGATGAGTGCATATTCGACGAGACCCTGGCCTTCCTCTTCACGGATGAACTCGAGCAGCACTGCTGGATCTCCTTCCTTCACGTCGTGCCTTTTGATACGTGCTTTGCGCCCGATGCCTGCTAACCCAAACGGGGGCACCATCATCTCGCATCACCGGTCGCCCGAAAGGGGGAGATAGGTCCTAGCCGACGTGGCGCGCGCTGTCGACATAGGCTGTGGCGCGCATGGGGCTCCTCTCGGGCGCGCGCGCCGTCGTCACCGGCGGCGCGGGGAACGTGGGTTCGCACATCGTCGACGCCGCCCTGGCCGCGGGCGCGCGCGAGGTCGTCGCCCTCGATGCGCTGGTCCGCGGCGTGCCCGACAACCTCTCGCGAGCTCTCGGCACCGGGCGTGCGCGTCTCGTCGAGCTAGACATACGCGACCGGGAGGCCGTACACGCGAACATCGCCGGCGCCGACGTGGTGTTCCATCAGGCCGCCCTTCGCTGGACGCGCTGCCAAGAGCATCCACGTGAATGCCAGGAAGTCATGGTCGATGGGACTTTCAATGTCCTCGAGGCGGCCGCCGACGCGCGCGTGTCGCGCGTCGTCCTCGCGTCGAGCGCCGTCGTCTACGGGGACCCGATCCGGCTACCGATCGACGAGGACCATCCACTGAATGGACGAACCGTCTACGGAGCCGCGAAGGCCGCCAACGAGCAGCTCGCCCGCGCGTTCGCCCACCTGCGAGACCTGCCGACCACGGCACTGCGGTACTTCAACGTCTACGGACCGCGTATGGACATCCGCTCCACGTACGTCGAGGTGATGATCCGCTGGCTGGACCTGATAGACGAGGGAAAGCCGCTCACATTGTTCGGCGACGGCTCGGCCTCCGCGGACTTCGTGTACGTCGGCGACGTCGTGCGCGCGAACATCCTCGCCTGCGAGACGAGCCGGACCGACGCTATCGTGAACGTCTGCAGCGGTGTCGAGACGCGCATGCGTGAGCTTGCGGACCTGCTGCTCAAGCTGACGGGCAGCTCCGCGGGCATCGAATTCAAGCCGCGCCCGGCCGGCGCGCTGCCCGAACGCCGGTACGGCGACCCGCGGCGGGCCGAGAACTTGCTCGGTTTCCGCGCGACGACGTCGCTCGCCGACGGGCTGCGGCAGCTGATCGCTTGGCGCCGCGCTGCGCTCACCGGCTCGAGAGTTTGAAGGAGGCAGGCGTGGCGACAGAGACCCAGAAGAAGATGAACATCCCCATCACCAAGCCCGCGCTCGGCGAGGACGAGGCGCGCGCTCCATACGAATCGATAAAGAGCGGCTGGGTGACGCAGGGTCCGAAGGTCGTCGATTTCGAGAAGGCGGTCGCATCGTACGTCGGCGCGAAGCACGGGATCGCGACGACGTCGTGCACGACCGGGCTACACCTCGCGCTCGCGAGCATCGGTGTGGGTCGCGGTGACGAGGTGATCGTGCCCTCGTTCACGTTCATCGCGTCCGCGAACGCCGTGCTCCACACCGGCGCGGACGTCGTGTTCTGCGAGATCGACGCGCGCACGTTCAACGTCGACCCCGGCGACATCGAGAAACGCATCACCAAGCGGACCAAAGCGATCATGCCGATCGACCAGATCGGTCTCGCGTGCGACATCGCCGCGGTGAACGACATCGCGAAGGCGCACGGCATCGACGTCGTCGAGGACGCGGCGCCGGCGATCGGCGAGTCGTACCAGGGTCGGCGGGTCGGGTCGAATGCCCACCAGACCGTGTTCTCATTCCACCCGCGCAAGGTCATCACCACCGGCGAGGGCGGCATGATCACGACCGACGACGACGCGCTCGCCGACCGCGCGCGGAGGCTCCGGGCGCACGGCATGAGCGTGTCCGACCTCGAGCGCCATCGCTCGGACCACGTGATCATCGAGGCCTACGACGAGCTTGGCTTCAACTACCGCATGACCGACATCCAGGCGTCGATCGGCCTGGTGCAGCTGCGTCGCCTCGACGAGCTTTTGAGTGTCCGGCGCGCAAAGGCCAAGCGCTACAACGAGGAGCTCTCCGAGATCGGCGGGATCGAGGTCCCGTACGTGCCCCCGTACGCGGAGCACACCTATCAGTCGTACTGCCTGCGTCTCACCAAGGGCACGCTCGATCGCGAGGTGCTCATGACGAACCTATTGCGCCGCGGCATCGCGACGCGTCGCGGCGTGATGGCCTCGCACTTGGAGAAGACGTACACCTCGCGCTACGGCGGGCTGAGCCTGCCGGTCACCGAGGAGGCCACGCGCACGACGATGCTCATCCCGCTGTACGCGACGATGAGCGTCGAGGAACAGACCTACGTGATCGATGCACTACGGGAGGAGCTCGGATCATGATCCGCCACGTCTCGGTCTTCATGCTGAAGGAGGGGGTGGACGTGGCGGAGCTCACGCGAGCGGTCGACCGCGTCCGCGACCGGGTGCGCGGACCCGTCGCGTTCGTTTATGGAGCGGACGCCGGGCTGCGCGCGGGCAACGCCGGCTTCGCCATATCCGCCGACTTTGCCGACGAGGCGGCCTACCGTGCCTGGGACACCGATCCCGAGCACGAGCGCATCCGGCGCGAGGAGATCCTCCCGAAGCTCGTGAGCGTGATGCGGTGCCAGTTCCGTGTTCCGTCGCCTGCTCGCTAGCGGAGGGGGATCTCCAGTGCGCGTGCCGGCTCGGCGGAATCCGATGCGGGGGACGCGGATCAATACGGCGGCGTGAGCCGCATCTCCCCGTTGCGCGTGCCGACGCCGAGGTCATCGGCGTAGCGCAGATAGGTTTCGATCGAGGCGACGACGACCTTCAGCTCGAGGCCGACGAGGTCGATGCCGGCCACCGAGACGCGGCCCCACCCGTCAATGACGATGCCCTTGTCGAGCACGCGGTCGAGCACGTCGATGAACGTGCCGCCTTCGCCGGGCGCATGAAGAACAGCCATCTAGCGACGATACCGCCGGTCGGGGTCCCCTCTGTCCTCCATGTTCGGCGGGCCCGCAAGTTATCCGCCGGGCCTGGCGCGGTCACGCGGATCGGGGGGCAGCGTTACAGGATCGTCAGGTTCGTCGAAGCAGCCTGTCACGCGTCACTTGCCCGAGCTGCACCAGATACTGAACGATCTCGCGGCGGCCGAACTTCGATTTGCCGAGCTCGCGGTCGCGGAACACGTACGGTATCTCGACGGCCTTCTTGTAGTGGCCGCGCGCCATGACCTCGAAGCCGATCTTGAACCCGATCGGGTTGAGCGTCACGCCGTCGAGCGCCGACCGGCGTATCGCGAAGAAGCCCGACGTGCAGTCGCGGATCGGCACCAGCACGTTCCCAATGAGACACGCTGCGCGCGACACGATGCGCCGCTTCAGCGGCCAATCTTCGGTCCCTCCGCCCGTCACGTAGCGGCTCCCGACCGCGAGATCCGCGCCCTCCTGGATCGCGGCCGCGAGCCGCGGCACGGCCTCGGGCGGATGCGAGAGGTCCGCATCCATCACCAGCAGCACGTCACCGCGCGCCTGGCCGAATCCCGCGAGGACGGCGGACGCGAGTCCCGCCTTGCCGGGGCGGCGGACGACGCGGACCGGATGAGCGGTCGCGTAGGACTCGGCGAGATCCGCGGTGCCGTCGGGCGAGCCGTCGTCCACGACGATCAGCTCCCACGCGTGCGCGGCGAGAGCCGTCGCGAGGCGCGGCATGAGAAGACGCAGAGAACCGACTTCGTTGTAGGTGGGAACGACGACGGAGATGAACGTGCGGGCTAGTCTAGGTCGGTGCGCGTCACCTTCGATGCGCGCCATCTTCAAACGGTGGCCCGTGTTCGCGGTATCGGTCGCTACACACGCAACCTGCTCGCGGCGTTCGCGCGCATCGGCCCCGACGACATCGAATGGACGCTACTGCGCCTTCGAAATTTCCCACCAGCCGATCCATCGCCACTCCCGCCGCACCGCGATCTCAACACGGTGCGCCTCCGTCGGCCCGAGCTCTCGATGCTCGCCGTCGATCCGATCCTGTTGTCGGCGGAGCTGGCGATCGCGCGGCCACGCGTGTATCACTCGACGCAGCTGGGTCTACCGGCGCTGCGCGGCTGCCGCACCGTGATCACGATCCACGACCTCGCACCGCTGCGCTGGCCCGAGCACTACCTCCGGCTGCCCCACGCGCGCATCGGTCACGCCTGGGAGTACGCGCTGGCGCGGCGGGCCGACGCGATCGTCGCGGTCTCCGACGCAACGCGCCGCGACGTCGTGGATCTGCTGCGCGTTCCGCCGGAGCGCGTTACGGTGATCCCGGAAGCGGTCGATACGGAGTTCGCTCCGCCCTCCGCGGACGCGGGCCGGCGCGTCGCGGCAACCTTTGGCATTCCCGGGCGGTACGTTCTGTATGTCGGGCAGTTCGATCCGCGCAAGAACATGGACGGCCTCCTCGCCGCGTTCGCCCGCGCTGCCGCGAGCGACGCCGAGCTGCGTCTGGTCATCGTCGGCGACCTCGGCCGGCTGTCCGGATTCCTGACGACCGCGCTGCAGCGGACGCGCGCACCGCGCGAGCGGATCGTCGTGACCGGCCGCGTGGACGACGCGACGCTCGCGGCGCTGTACGCGGGCGCGGAATGCCTCCTGCATGCGGCGCTGCTGGAGGGCTTCGGACTGACGCCGCTCGAGGCGCTCGCCGCGGGCACGCCGGTGGTCGGCTATCGCGCCGGCGCGGTCGAGGAGGTCGTCGGGGACGCGGGCGTGCTCGTCGATGCGCTGGATCCGGATGCGCTCGGCGACGCGCTCGTCGCCTACCTCGCCGACACGGCGCGGCAGCGCGAGCTGCGCGCGCGAGCGCGGCTACGGGCGGCGCGCTTTTCGTGGGACCGGGCGGCAGCGGACACGCTCGCGCTCTACCGGCGCGTCGCCTAGCCCGATACACTCAGGTCTCCCGTGGCACGTCGTATCCCTCTTCCACGTCTCACGCAGCGTCAGCGCATGGCGCGGTGGCAGCGCGAGCGTCGCCAGCAGACGATCATCGTGACGATCTTCTCGGCGATCCTCTTCTTCGTGCTGGGGCTCGTGGCCTGGGCCGCGTCGTCGCGCTACTACAACGACAACCTCAAGCCAGCGGTCATGTTCGACGGCCGCGCGATCTCTCTGCGGGAGTACCGGCGCGAGCTCGCGTACCAGGACGTCCGCTTCTACATCGACTTCGGCGTCCCGCCCGGGTACGAGAACAACCCCCAGGTCCTGACGCAGAAGGCCGAATACGAAGGCGTCGCGCTCGACGCGCTCATCGAACAGGCGATCCTCGACAACGCCGCCCGCGCGGACCGCATCAGCTACGACGCTGCGGCCATCGACGCGAAGTACAACGAGGACTTCGGCCAGTACCACCCGCGCCACATCCTCATCACGCCGAAGGGCGACGACAAGGAGCTGGCGGATCAGACCGCGCTCGCGAAGGCGCGCGCGCTCGCCGATCAGCTGAAGCAGGACCCGAACGACCAGAACCTCTGGAACAAGCTCGCGGCCGACAACTCCGACGATTCCAGCAACGCGCAGTCCGGCGGCGATCTCGGCTGGGTCTCCAAGGGGCAGTTCGTCAAGGAGTTCGAGGACGCCGCGAAGGCGCTGCCGCGGGGTCAGGTCTCGGATCCGGTGAAGAGCCAGTTCGGCTACCACATCCTCCAGGTCCTGGAGACGCGCGGGCCCGAGGAGAACGATTTCGTGAAGCGCGCGACCTCGTACAAGATCCCCGTCGAGGAGATCCGGGCCCGCGCGAAATACGAGCTGCTGCGCGAGGAGTACACCAAGCACGCGAAGGAGAACAGCACCAAATCGCCGACGGAGCAGGTGAAGATCGCGTGGATCCAGGTGGCCACGCCATACCCGAGCGCCGGTGGCGATTTCCAGAGCTATGCCAATCAGCTCAAGAAGGTGTCGGATGTCCAGAAGGAGTTCGACAAGGGGACCGACTTCGCTGCCATCGCGAAGCAGTTCTCGGAGGACAGCGCGACGAAGGACAAGGGCGGCGAGCTCGGCTGGTACGCGCGCGGCATGCTGACGCAGATCGACGTCGAGAACGAGATCTTCGCGCTCGACGTCGACCTGCGCACCGGCCAGCACAGCGACCGCGCGAGCACGGTCTGGTACAAGATCCTCGAGAAGGACGGAGCGCGCGCGCTCGACGACGACCAGAAGAAGAAGGTCGACGACAACGCGTACACGTATTGGCTGAACCAGCAGAAGAAGGCGCACGGCGTCCAGAAGCTGGTGCCCGGGCACGAGCTCGACGGCTGATCTTCCCGGCGCTCTCGAGCGGCTCCTCGCGCGTTTCCCCGGCGGCGTCGACGTCATCCCCGCGAGCGCGCTCGATCGGCACTCCTTCTCCACGCTGCGCGCGGTCGTCCTCGTCCTCGATGCCAAGCCCGACCTCCCGCTC
>Ga0114129_10006111_pt1 | contig 17076 bp, 14 predicted proteins | sample RhiMetdeltSRZDD1_FD_80071 | JGI IMG/M metagenome (GOLD analysis project Ga0114129, IMG submission 80071) | Populus rhizosphere microbial communities from Tennessee, USA - Rhizosphere MetaG P. deltoides SRZDD1 (version 2) (version 2) | ecosystem: Host-associated > Plants > Roots > Rhizosphere >... | reverse complement strand
GGAGCCTCCCCCGGGACAAGCCGGAGGCCTCCATCGAGTTTTCTCACAGCCTCGTTAGCGTCGGGTCGTCGATTGATTCCATGCAGGCCTTGATGTGAACGTGGACCCGACGCTACGGCGTTTCGATACTGACCACGTGCCACAACGATCCGAGCTTCACAAACTTTTTCACGACACACCTTCGTGTGATACAAATGCCATGATTTCAATCTTACTAGGTTGGATGAGGCAGGTTTAGAGCACCAACGTATCACGAATGGCATTCGTACCGGCAGAAAAGATTCAAAACGAGTCGACCGCCTTGCAACCGACAACAAGTCGGACCAGGCCATCCACATTAACAAAGCCCCCTTTAAAATGGGCCGGAGGGAAACGGTGGTTGCTTCCGCACCTCGCACCATTATTCGAACCTCACAAGCACCGGCGATATGTTGAACCGTTTTGCGGTGGTCTTGGCGCGCCACTCGGACTTCGGCCCCGAACTGCACTGCTGAATGATATAAACCCGCACTTGATCAACTTTTATCGTCGGCTTCAACGGGGGCTTCGAGTCACCATCAAGCTCTCGAATGATCGCGAAACCTTTTATGATCATCGTGACCGTTTCAATCAACTGATTAGATCCGACAACGCAAACACACCAGAAGCGGCGCAACTGTTCTATTATCTCAATCGGACCTGTTTCAACGGTTTGTGCCGTTTCAATCAAAATGGTGAGTTCAATGTGCCATTCGGCAGTTACCGGACAATCAATTACGAAACTGACTTTTCGCCGTACGTGACTGTACTTGAAAATTGGGTATTGACTTCGGGCGATTTAGAGAAAATTGAACTCGAACAGGAAGATTTTGTTTATGCCGATCCGCCGTACGACGTTGAGTTCACCACTTACAGCGCCGGTGGATTTTCCTGGCGCGATCAAGTGCGGACTGCCGAGTGGCTAAGTAGACACCGTGGACCAGTTGTCGTTTCGAACCAGGCTACACCACGCATCATAGAACTGTACGAGAGGTTGAATTTTGACATTCGATACCTCACTGGCCCGCGTCGTATCAGTTGCACAGGTGACCGCTCACCAGCCATCGAAGTATTGGCAGTAAAGAACGCGGCAACTCAGTAGGGGTTGATACCAACGACGCCCGCATGACAGACGCGCACACTAAATCGTGGTTACCGGATCTGATCTATAACGGTGCTACTTTCGATTCAGGCGTCGCCCTCACAGCAGATGCTAATGGTCGAATTCTAAATTTGGGCTCCAGCGCTCACTCTCCAGCTATCACTCCCCTCAAAAACCGGGCCCTGCTTCCTGGGTTAATCAATGCGCACTCCCACGCGTTTCAGAGGACAATACGCGGTCGCACAGAACATCGCACGCAAAACAAGAGCGACAGCTTTTGGACCTGGCGGGAAATGATGTATAGCGCCGCAACCCGGCTCGGGCCTGAAGATCTTTACGATGCTTCACGAATGGCCTTTCTCGAAATGGCGCTAAGTGGAATTACAACGGTCGGTGAGTTTCATTACCTGCATCATGACCTAAGGGGAAACGCTTACGATGATCCAAACTTGCTCGCCAAAGAAGTTATTCGCGCGGCCCTGGATGTAGGTTTACGAATCGCGTTGTTGCGTGTTGCATACGCGCGGTCCGGGTATGGGTTGCAACCGAACGAACAACAAACTCGGTTTATAGAAGACGATCCGGGCGTGTATCTGAAACGCGTCGAGGAACTGCGATCAGAGGTTGACGGCACGGATCGCGCCTGGGTTGGCGTGGCGCCACATAGCGTCCGAGCAGTACCGCTGGATTACCTTAAACAGGTAATTCAGTTTGCGGGTCGAAATGGGCTTGTAGTTCACATGCATGTTGCCGAGCAGCCCGCGGAAGTATTGGCCAGCCAAAAAGAATATGGACTCTCGCCTGTGGCGCTGTTGGACAGTCAAGGATTGCTCAGCGAACAATTCACCGCGGTTCACGCAATTCATGTTACGAATAGCGAAATCGCAGCATTGAGCGCCGCCGGAGCAAACGTTTGCGCTTGTCCTACGACGGAAAGAAATCTCGGAGATGGCATTCTTCAAGTTCAAGATTTCTTTGCATCCTCTGTGAAGGTTTGTTTGGGATCCGACAGTCACATCGAAATCGATCTGCTCGAAGACGCACGAGAACTCGAGTATCACTTGCGATTACAAAAATTGGAACGGTCGATACTCGCGCCGGCATCAAGCTCGCGGTCTAGCCTTGCTCAACGGTTATTCACTTGCGCTACGGAATATGGTGCAAAAAGCCTCGGATCTACCGGCGGAAAACTCAGTCCTGACAGTCCAGCGGATTTCTTCACCGTAAACCTCGATGATCCCTCGATTGCCGGAACTCCACCAGAAGACTTGTTGTCAAGCATTGTTTTTTCGCTATCCCGAACTGCCGTGCGCGATGTTGTTGTCGGCGGAAAAACAATCGTGAAGAATGGTCATCATCCAGATCAGGATGAAATTGTCGAACGATTTAAACTGCTGCAAAAGCGCCTGTGGGGTTGATCTTAGCTTCGCGCTTGGGCCTGGCTATCTTGGTCGCACCTGCGCTGCTTTGGGTTCGCGAATCAGACATCGATTATGTCCAAGTCACCAAAAGAACTGTTGGCCAAGCTAGTCAGCATAAACTCCGTCTCTTCGAATTCCAACGAAGAGATAATTTCATTTCTAGAGGAACGATGTCGTCAACTGGGATTTCATTCCCGGCGATATCCGTACAAAGACGATGCCGGCGTTGAGAAACTTAATCTTATCTGCACTGCCGGACCAACTCAGGAAATGGCCAGTGAAGTTGAGCTTGCGCTTGTCGGCCACACTGATACTGTCCCATACGATCCCGATTGGCTCGAGGCTACTACGCTGATCGAGCGCGATGGAAAACTGTTCGGACGCGGCGCATGTGATACAAAAGCGTTTATTGCTTCTGCATTAACAGCTGTGCAAGCGCTCGGTGTTACTCAATTGCATAAGCCTCTGGCGCTGATTTTCACTGCTGATGAGGAAGTTGGACTTATCGGGGCGAAACGACTGGCAGCTGAGAATCCCATTTCCGTTCGCAACGTGATCGTTGGTGAACCGACTTCGCTACAGCCAATTCGCGCAGGCAAAGGTTACTCACTCGCGGAGATCATTATTCGAGGGCGTGAAGCACACAGCGCATATCCTGAATTGGGACAATCTGCAATTACTCGAGCTGCGCGTTTGATAACACGCATAGACGAGATTGCACAAAAGTTGCGCGAGGAGAAACATCCGGACTTTTCTCCCGCATTTACAACTTTGAATATAGGGTTGATTCGAGGTGGAACTGCGAAGAATGTAATTGCAGGTGAATGTCGCTTCACTCTTGAATGGCGGCCAATACCCGGTCAGGGATCCGGTAAGCTCCTTGAGTATTTAGTCAAAGCAATCGAGGAAGAAAAATTGGCGGATCCTGAATTCGACTGCCAGGTTGATGCGGGGCGGGCGGATGCCGGGTTTGAAACCCCACAAGATACGAGAATTGTTACTTACCTTGAAAAACTCACCGGCAAGCAATCAGGGACCGTTTCATTCGGCACTGAAGCCGCGCAGCTGCGACAGCTCGGAGCCGATGCGGTCGTTTTAGGCCCAGGTGACATTCGCGTGGCTCATCGCACAGGCGAGTATGTTTCGGCGGTGGAGCTCGAAAAATGTGTAGACATACTGCGCCAGGCAATACAGGAATTCTGCGCCTAATCCAGCGTCCGCGCGTCGTTTCGGGCAACCCTCCTCTTGCAAATTCATCAAAAACTTACCCACTAACAGCCACAAACCGAAGCTGCGTTTGACACTGCAATCGTCGCCGTTAAAATCATTTACGCGTAGGTTGATCCAGATATACGTCAAATGAGTAATACAACGCGATTTATCTTACCGCTCCTCTTCTTAATCGTCTGTTGTTGGGCAGTCTCCGCACAAACCACAGTAATGCCACTCTCGAGTAGAGAGATCGTGGCGTTGATCTACGAGCTACCTAAGCATCCGGAGAAGCGAGACGAAATCATCGATACCATTCGCAAACGCGGCATAGGTTTTCCTTTAACTGCCGGGATGCGGTCGCTCGTCGCGACAAAAAGTGGCAACGATTCATTACTCCTAAGGACACTGGAAGAAGCCGAGCGCCGTCGAACCAACCCTGCTGCTTCAGCACTACCTGCGGAATCCGAAGGTACGCAACTCCTGGAGCAAGCGCGCACTGCGACCCTAGCTGCGGCTGACGCGATGCCGGATTTCCTTGTGAAACAGGTGATTCGTAGAAGTGCTGCGTTTGGAACAACCAACAATTGGATCCCACAGGACAACCTTTCCATCGCCGTGAGTTATCGCGCAACTGCCGGCGAAGAATACAAAGTCTTGAGTGTGAATGGCATGCCGCTGGGACCGCAGGCAAAAGAAGGTAAGGAGTATGGTGATTATGTTGGCGGCGCGAGTTCGACAGGCGAATACGTGAGCGGTCTCGCCAGCATCTTCAAACCGGAATCGCGTGGCACTTTCAAGCTCGTGGATACAGATTTGCTTCGAGGGCGTCGCACTTTGGTCTACGAGTTCGAAATCAAACAACCTTATTCAAGTTTATCGCTGAAGGCGGATCACGATTCGATGACTGTTGGTTCGCGAGGCCGCGTCTGGATCGACCGCGAAAAATTTCGTGTGTTGCGGTTTGAGCAGATAGCGACCGAGATCGCGCCTGGATTCCCGATCACGGCCGCCAGTAGCATCATCGATTATGACTGGGTGACCATTAATGAACAGCCGTACCTTTTACCCATCTACGCAGATATCTTCATCACTAGCGCATACCGAGGCCAGATAATCCAAAAACGGAATGAAATTCGGTTCCGCGGTTATCAAAAATACGGCGCGGAACTCAAAGTCATTGACGAGATTGATGAGAAGGATTTTCCACCTGACCCACCTGAGCCGCCGGCCAAACCGAAGAAGCCGTAAACATTGTCGATTGGCGATTGCCGATTGCTGATTTGATGTTCGTATATCGTTCTTGTCAATTGCGAATGAAGGCACTGCTATTTGGCGTCTTTTGCTTACTGCTTGTCGCCTCGGGAGTAGAGGTCAAAGCGCAAGCTAAGCTTGATCAGGACTACCTTGTGTATGTGCTCTCTGAGGCTGCGGACAAGATCTCGCTTGTGCGTTTTGGCCCTAAAGGCGCCCGTGTCGAACGTGATCTTGAAACTGGCGACATGCCTGTAGACATCGATGGACCGCATGGCATAGCCATATCGCCAGACAAACAGTTCTACTATGTTTCACTTGCCCATGGTCGACCGTTTGGGTCCGTCTGGAAGTACTCTGCGAAAGACGATAGTGTGCTGGGGCAGACCACACTTGGATTGTTTCCAGCGACGATGGACATCTCACGTGACGGCAGCTTGCTGTTTGTCGTCAATTTCAATTTGCACGGGGACATGGTCCCCTCCTCTGTCTCAGTCGTTGCTACCGAGCCCATGCTTGAAGTCACACGCATCCAGACGTGCGCCATGCCGCATGGTTCAAGGTTGAATCCGCAGGGCACCAAACATTATTCCGCTTGCATGATGGACGACATGCTTGTCGAAATCGACACGCGAGCACTCAAGGTGTCACGACACTTCCTCTTGACGAAGGGGATGGAGATGGGAATGGATGGACGTCCTATGGCTAACAAGCATGCGGGCGTCGCCAGCAAGAACATGGACATGGGCGGACACGGAATGGAGGCGCCGAAGGCCGGAGACAATTCATGTTCGCCGACCTGGGCACAACCGTCGAGCGATGGCCAGAAGATTTTTGTTGCCTGCAACAAGTCCAGCGAGATAGTCGAAGTCGATGCGGCAGCGTGGAAGGTAACACGTCGCCTACCTGCTCGCGCCGGAGTTTACAATCTGGCTGTTACTAAGGATGGAACCAAGCTGATCAGTACGAACAAGCGCGATCAGTCAGTGTCAGTCATTAACATAAAGAGTGGCCGCGAGCTGGCGCGTATTCCCACAAAGCGTAAGGTGTTGCATGGTGTAGTTGTGACGCCCGACGATCGATATGCGTTTGTTTCAGTGGAAGGCATCGGCTCAGAGCCGGGTACCGTTGAAGTCATCGACCTCAATACCCTCAAAACCGTGGCGACCGTGGATGTGCCGCCGGAGGCGGCCGGCATCGACTTCCTCCGAACTGAGCCGGCGAAGTAAACAAATGTAGACACCATCCCGACCAAAGTGTTAGCAACAGTTGACACGTAAGATCCCTTGCTACGCAAAAAGCCCTCAAAAATACCGTTTATTCCTTCATTTCACACCCAGCGACATCTCAGGTACGGGCCTTGCCAATACGAGGTGTCGTAAGGAGAAGGCGGTAGTAATGAAGCCCAGAATATTGGTGGTCGAAGATGACGAGGCCGTCGCCCGACAGCTCTACTGGACCTTGTCAGGGCCGTATGAAGTATTGATCGCACATGACATGCATACGGCCGTTCGGCGCGCAATGCTCTATGAACCTGATGTGTCGGTGCTTGATCTTCACCTACCGCCCAATCCGGAGTCTCCCGACGCAGGACTGCGAATGGTTGAGTACATCAAGTCGCAACGGCCTGATTCGAAAGTCCTGGTGATCAGTTCGGCGAACGGGATTGAGACACAGAAGGCTTGCTTTGCAGTCGGCGCGGATGAGTTTCTCGACAAGCCGTTCGAAACTCAAGATCTGTTGGTTGCTGTACGACGAATTGCTCCGAGCCAACGCAGCGAGTTTGCTTCAACGTTCTAAGAACCCAGGTTTCGGGCGATTTGCCTGCCACCTATAAATCGTCCGAGAAAGCCCGCGAGGTGAATTCCCCTCCCACCCGCGGAGCATTAGAAGCCCCCGCTCCCCATTTTGACTCACACCTCGAGTCGCGGGGGCTTCTTACTGACTACTGCTGACTTCTCCTGTTCCGTCTGCCATAATGGCGCCTACGTAAATCCTCCAGAAAAGGATATTTAACCGCCGTCGCATCCTTTTGGAGTGCGCTGACTTGTCAGCGCTTTTCAATGCAGCGCTTTTCAAAAAGCGGCGCTTTCAAAAGCAGCACTTTCAAAAAGCGGCGACAAGTCGCCGCACTCCAAATGGCGGAAAGTCAACCGATGTCGGAAGCAAGTGACAAAGTGCGTGGAGTGACGGAACTTCCCGTGTTTCCGTTGCCACTCGTACTTTTTCCCGGTGTGCCCCTTCCGCTGCATATCTTTGAACCGCGTTATCGGCAGATGCTCAATGATGTGCGGAAAACAAACAATCTGTTTGGACTCTCGTACTTCGACGCGACTACTTCGGACAAGGAAAATCCGGCGGCCGGCCATATAGGTTGTGTCGCGGAAATAAGCGAAACGCAAACTCTTCCTGATGGTCGCTCTAACATACTTACTGTCGGTGTCATCAGGTACCGCGTCGAAGGCTATGTTGAAAAAGGTGCTCCATACCTCGTCGCCCGCGTGAGCTTCTTCGAAGACGAAGAAGAAGATAAGGACTTGTTAAGTGACTCATCACATGACGTAGCAGAAACTTTTTCGCGAATAGCACGAGCAGTTCGGACGATCAATGATGAAAGAGCAGGCCTTCCGGATATTTCCGACACCGAACCACAGCGCTTGTCTTTCCTGGTTGCGGCAGCGATGGAAATCGATGCAGAGGTGAAACAAGAGCTTTTGGAACTGCGTTCGACGTCCGAACGCCTGCGAAGATTGCGTGACATGCTGGCGCGTGCTGTAACGAGTTACGAAGAGCGCGCGCGCATTCACGAGTTGGCCAAAGGCAATGGCCACAGTGGAAGAAAGATCGAGTTCGAATGACTGCGGCCGCCGAATCGAATGGTGTTCAGGTACGCGTGCTTTTTTTTGGCGCAGCAAGAGATGCCGTTGGAGCTAATGAGCTGCAACTCACGTTTCAGAATCCCGCAACGACATCATCCGCGTTTGCAGAACTGTTAAAAAAGTTTCCGGCGTTACAGAAGTTTGGCCGTTCATTGCTGATTGCTGTGAATCAGGAATACGCAAAGGTAGACGTGAAAATTAATGGCGGGGATGAACTTGCGATATTTCCGCCGGTCAGTGGCGGCGCTCAGCAACGTGCGGCTGCTTCATCCAAAGATTTTTTTGAACTGACGGATCGACCGATCGACGTAGGCGCTGTAGCACGGCGAGTGGTTTTACCCGAATGCGGGGCGACAGTAACGCTGGACGGTTACGCTCGCGAATGGACAAACGGTCGAAGGACGCTTCATCTCGTTTATGAAGCATACCCTCCGAGGGCTATAAGTGAGATGGAGAAGTTGGGCCAACAGGCCCACGAAAACTTCGAGATAGCGCATATCGGAATTGTGCATCGCACAGGCCCGCTGGAAATTGGCCAGACGAGCGTGGTTATCGCAGTGAGTGCGCCCCACCGCGCTGCTGCCTTCGCGGCATGTGAGTGGGCGATTCGGGAGCTGAAACGAACGGTACCCATCTGGAAGAAAGAGATTTTTGAAGACGGTGAAGAGTGGGTGGGCGTTCAAAGTTAACAGAAAAGATGAAAAACCGATTTGACATTGGACATTGGTCATTTGTCGAGTTGAATTTCACCTCAAATGACAAATGAAAAGTCTCCAATCTCCAATGTCAAATCGATTTCCGTCGTGGAATTCCCAGTTACTCTGCCACTGGTTCTGACTCTTCTTCTGCTGCTTCAACGAGCGAAGCACTGGTCACCTTGTCGCCCTGCTCTGTCTTAATCAATCGCACGCCTTGCGCACTCCGACCAGTCTTTCGAATATCACCAACGTTAAGCCTGATCAACTTCGCCTGCTGAGTGATGATCATAATCTCGGATTCGTCTTCGACCGGGAACACGGCAACTACTTTTCCAGTCTTCTCAGTAGTCTTCATATTGATTACGCCCTTACCGCCCCGCGACTGCAATCGATACGTCGTAATCGGTGTCTGTTTGCCATATCCCTGCTCTGATACCGATAGCATCTTTTCAGTGTCGTCGGCAGACACAGGACAAACGGAGACCACGTAATCGTCCTGACGTAGATCGATGCCACGCATGCCTCTTGTGGCGCGACCCATCGGCCTCACATTCTTCTCATCAAATCGGATCGCCAGGCCATTGTGAGTTGCGATGAAGATCCGCTTCGTCCCGTCGGTCAACACGACGTCGAGCAACTGATCTCCGTCATCAACATTGATGGCGATAATTCCATTTGAACGAATGTTCTGAAAGTCCGCGAGCGATGTCTTCTTGATAACACCCTTGCGTGTTACCATTACAACGTATTTACCTTCAGAAAACTCTCGCACAGGTACAACACCGGCGAGCTTTCGATCCGATGGAATATTTATAAGGTTCACAACTGCCTTGCCGCGCGCAGAAGCCGCGGCATCGGGAACCTCATGGACCTTAATCTTGTAGACCATCCCGTCGTCAGTAAAGATCATTAAATACGCGTGAGTTGAAGCAATGAAGAGATGCTCCACAAAGTCATCATTCTTCGCCGCCGCGCCAAAACGCCCTTTTCCTCCCCGGCCCTGGCGCTGGTACGTCGTAATCGGGGTCCGCTTGATGTAGCCGTTGTTGGTAACGGTGATCGCTACATCTTCATCTGCGATAAGATCTTCAATCGAGAACTCGACGCCCTCATCAACAATTTCAGTCCGGCGAGCGTCGCCGAACTGCTTCTTGACTTCTTCGAGTTCGTTGATGATCACGCGTCGCAGTGATCGTTCGTTGGCGAGAATCTCTTCCAACTCGGCAATCAGCTTTATGATTCCTTCGTACTCGTCGGTAATCTTCTGGCGCTCGAGAGCTGACAAGCGGCGGAGTTGCAAATCGAGAATTGCCTGCGCTTGTAGTTCGGAAAAACCTAAACGCTCGATGGTTTTTTGCAGTTTGCCAATGTAGGTTTTGAGCTGAACGTCCGACGGCACACCCTTCCAGCTCTTCACCTCGCTCATTGTGGCCATTTGGCCCATTAGCCACTGTCTTGCCTCGTCGACTGAATGGGAATTACGAATCAGCGTGACGATGTAGTCGAGCGCATCAATTGCCTTAGTCAGTCCCTCCAAAATGTGCGCGCGGGCCCTGGCTTTGCGCAGGTCATATTCTGTGCGTCTGCGGACGACTTCACGGCGGAAGTCGACGAAGGCCTCGAGCATCTCCCTTAGGTTCAGAACTCGCGGCTGTCCATTTACAATCGCCAAATTGATCACACCGAATGACGACTGCATGGGCGTGAGCTTGTACAGCTTGTTCAATACGACCTGTGGCACCGCATCGCGTTTGAGCTCCACAACGATGCGCATGCCGCTGCGATCGGATTCGTCACGAAGATCGGAAATACCATCAAGCTTCTTTTCGTTGATCAACTCAGCGATGCGTTCAATAAGTCGGGCTTTATTTACCTGGAATGGAATTTCCGTGATGACGACCGCGTCGCGCTCCTGCGCTCCCCGTCCGATACGATCGATTCCCGCCCGTGCGCGTAATTGAAGAACGCCACGACCCGTGAGATAAGAATTTCTGATCTCATTACGGCCGTAAATAAATCCGCCCGTAGGAAAATCCGGACCGGTCACGATCTTCGTCAATTCTTCGACGGTCGTTTCAGGTTTTTTCAGCAACGCGACTGTGGCATCGACAATCTCAGTCAGATTATGTGGCGGAATTTTCGTGGCCATTCCTACTGCAATGCCGTCCGATCCATTGATCAGAAGATTCGGTATACGTGTCGGTAGCACGCGAGGCTCGCTAAGTGACTCATCGTAGTTTGGTTGGAAATCTACCGTTTCCTTTTCAATGTCGGCCAGCACTTCGTTCGTGATTCGCGCCATGCGAACTTCCGTGTAACGCATCGCCGCTGCTGCGTCGCCATCAACCGAACCAAAGTTCCCCTGACCATCAACAAGTGGATAGCGCATGGAAAAATCCTGCGCGAGTCGGACGATTGTGTCGTACACAGCCGTGTCCCCGTGCGGATGGTACTTACCAATCACATCACCAACGATGCGTGCGCTTTTCTTGTAGGGTTTGTTGTAGGTATTCCCAAGTTCCTGCATCGCCCAAAGCACACGCCGGTGCACGGGTTTTAATCCATCGCGCACGTCGGGGAGGGCACGGCCGATGATGACCGACATCGCGTAGTCGAGATACGACCTGCGCATCTCATCTTCTATATTGATGTGATTTCTTTCAGTTGTTTCCATCCAACAGGCCTTTCCAGTACAATCCGCCAGTTGCCCTCAAACGCGTCATCGCATTCGAAGAAAAATTTCCTGTGAGTTTGCGGCAAAACGATGTTTCGATAAAGTTGAGAGAGCCGGCGGTATTGATTCGAGTATTAAAAGAGTCTTTTTAGTGCAGCGCATCGGTGCTCAAAACGTACGTGTTATTGTAGCCTTATTCGACGTTATTGGCAAACGCTCTAATCGGATGGAACTCTAATCAAATCAATAAGTTCAGGGGATCTGGAATTAGGCATCCAGGGCCTTGATCAAGACTGAGAATCCACGGATCTCTCCGTCTGTGCGCAACCGGCTTTCAAAAGCTCAATGACTGAACCAAAAGGAGAAGAAAGAAGGATTCGAGGCTTTGATGGGCGTCCGTCGAGTACATCTTGATTTCCTCGACTGGGATTGGCCGGTTTAAATTAATGAGAGCAATCACAATTAAAAAAGACATTCTTTTGGTAACCATTGAACGTCATTGCACCTTTCTGGAATGCAAGGGAAGGGTTTCAATCGGCGTGACGCGAGATGAAGCGCGTGAGTATCACGGTTTCGAATGCCCGCATTGCAAACGTTGGAACGACGACATTCTGAATGAACGCGATGTACCGGAATGGTGGGATGAACTGAACGCAGGAATTGATATCTCGTAGGTACAATTAGCCGCAGATTTACGCTGATGACGCAGATCAAGAAGGATGGACATTACTAAGCATCGTTTGAAACAGTCTGCATTGACAGTGGCCGTCTGATCTGTGTTATCCGCGCTAATTTGCGGCAACTATTTTTTGATCGAGCGTGAGTAAAACAGGGACATTCGCCGGCAGTAAGATTGACGCGAGGGCACCAATAAAGCCCTCCGTTTTTCCGCAGTGGGCATTCGAGATCCTGCGGCCTTGTGTTCGTGTCATCAGCCGTGTCTGCTGGAATTTAAAGCTAACTGGAACTGAAAATATTCCCACTGAAGGTGGGTTGATCATCGCCTCGAATCATCAGACTTATTTCGATCCGTTCTGGATATCAATCCCTGTTAATCGACCCGTGCGGTATCTCGCATGGAGCGTAGCTTTCGATTGGCCGGTGGTTGGGACGGTTATGACTCTGTTAGGCGCATGGCCCCTGCAAGTCGCAGGCAGTGATCCAGCCGCTATCCGACGCTCGTTGCAATGGCTTCGCGAAGGTGGCGTTTTGGTGATCTTTCCCGAAGGCGGTCGTAGCACCTGTGATGGTGCTATGACGCGTTTTAAAGCGGGCGCGGTGAGATTGGCGCTGGAAGCAAATGTGCCAATATTACCGGTTACGATTCGCGGTGGGAACCAGGTTTGGCCGAGAAATCAAAAGCTACCAAGACGCGGCTCGGTCGAAATCATTTATCACCCGCTCCAGCACCTAACTCAACTTGCGAATGAAGAAACACGCGGCTGTGCACGGCGCCAGACGAGTGTGCTTTCAAACACCATTGCTTCAGCGTTGCAACCCGTGTCTTAGGTGCCGTCTTTAGCCGCGGAGAACGCTCATCATTGAGTCATGAATAGCGCCATTGCTGACAAGCACTTGAGGTGTGTAGATGTCGAGCTGATTTCCCAAGAAATCCGATACCCGTCCACCAGCTTCTTCAACTAGCAACGATCCAGCAGCAACATCCCACGGACTGAGACCGTCTTCCCAAAACCCATCGAAGCGCCCAGCAGCAACATACGCGAGATCCAAAGCCGCTGAACCGTCGCGGCGAACGGCTTGAGCCTTCATCGTAAAATTCGAGAAATGACGGGCGAAGTGAGGCCGCTCGCGAACATCATATGGAAATCCTGTGCAGAGCATTGCGTTGTTGAGCTCCTGAACACGCGACACTCGAATCTTTCGCTCGTTCAAAGTAGCTCCGCCGCCACGTTCCGCCGCAAATATTTCGTCACGCATTGGATCGTAAACGACGCCCAATTCGATTCTGCCTGCCCGCTCGACTCCGATCGAAACGCAGAAGCACGGATATCCATGTGCATAGTTAGTGGTGCCATCAAGTGGATCGATGATCCACTTCCATTCGTTGGGGCTGTCTATGACTATCGCCTCGCCCGATTCTTCTGCCAGGATGGCGTGCCGCGGATAGTGCGACTTGATTCGATCGATAATTAGACGCTCTGAAGCCAGATCTGATTCAGTGACCAGATCGATTTCGCCTTTATTGGATATCTCAAGACTGCGACCGATGCGTTCAGCTAGAATACGGCCGGCATCCCGGGCGGTTTGCACAACGAAGTTCAGCAAGTGAATCCCTTTACGCTAACGAGTGTTCTTTTCAGATGCATGATTTCTTATTGTCGGTCTGGTGAAACAGCAGCGGCCGCCACTGGCAACAACACACGGATTTGCTGGTTCCAGTATGCCCAATCGTGTGCTCCCGGCTGTTCCCTGTAGTCATGTTTGATCGACAAGCGGTCTAAATCCGCGTGCAACGCACGATTGCTTGCCAGAAATGGGTCGTCTGTTCCGCAGTCAATATACAACTGCGGAAGTGATGCGGGCGTCACTCCAGCTGCGATTTTCTTCAAATCGTTTTCTTGACGAGTCGTACTGTTCACTGGTCCAAACGTACGCATGATGCTACTGCCATCCGTCCGCAACGGTGCATTAAACGCGCCGCTGAGCGAACCCGCAAAAGCAAACAACTGCGGGTACTTCAAGCCAAACTTCAAAGCTCCGTATCCACCCATCGACAGGCCTGCAATAGCACGAGCTTTGCGTTCGGGGATCACACGAAAATGCTTCTCTACATCGGGAATCAATTCCTTAATGACGTACGACTCGAATTTCTCGCTCTGGTCAGTATCGCTGTCAGTATACCAACCCTGCTGGCCTTCGGGAGTCACGATGATCAAATTGAGGCCGGCAAGATAGTCCGTAAGTTTGGTATGTGCGATCCATGAAGAATGATCGCCGCCGTGGCCGTGCAAGAGGTAAAGCACCGGGTAGCGTCGACCTGGGACCACATATCCGCGAGGCAGAATTACACTGTAAGGAAGAACTCTGCCGGTCAGTTGGCTGTCCAAGTCTACGTTCTCAACGCGAACGCTGTTAAGGCGGACGAAATAGAAGACGGCGAGGACAACGATGAGCGTCAAGACCAGGATTGAGAGTCGGAGGCGCTTCATCTAAGAAAATTTAGAATTTAGAAAGTAAAATACTAATTGGATTTCATCATGGGAACCTTTATCCCCTTATCGCGCGCGGTCTTCTCGGCCTCTTCATATCCGGCGTCAACGTGACGAGCTATACCGATTCCGGGATCATTCGTGAGGACACGGTTCAATCGCCGGGCAGCTTCATCTGTTCCATCAGCAACAGACACTTGCCCTGCGTGCAGCGAGTAACCAATCCCCACACCTCCACCATGATGAAATGAAACCCAACTGGCGCCGCTGGCGGTGTTCAATAGCGCATTGAGAATGGGCCAATCAGCAATTGCGTCCGAACCATCCTTCATTCCTTCCGTCTCGCGAAAAGGCGAAGCTACTGAACCAGTATCGAGGTGATCCCTGCCAATCGCAATCGGAGCTTTCAGCTCGCCTCTCTTAACCAAATGATTTATCGCTTCACCCATTTCAGCCCGTTCACCGTACCCTAGCCAGCAAATCCGAGCGGGCAAGCCCTGAAAATGCACCCGATCACGAGCCAGGCGTAGCCACCGGTTGAGAGTCTCATCATTTGGAAATAGCTCGAGCGCAAGATCATCGGTCTTGCGGATATCAGATGCATCTCCCGACAGCGCTACCCAGCGAAACGGACCCTTTCCATCACAAAACAGCGGTCTAATGTACTCAGGAACGAAGCCCGGAATCTCAAAAGCTCTCTCACAGCCGGCGTCGAAGGCCTGCTTGCGAATGTTGTTGCCGTAATCAAACGCAACAGCACCGGCGTCTTTCAATGCGAGCATTGCCTCGACGTGCGTTTTCATGGATTGCATCGATTCGGCAATGTAAGCGCTGGGGTCTGTCCGCCTTAAGTCTGCCGCTTGTTCAAGTGTGAAACCTGCAGGTACGTATCCATTCAACGGATCGTGAGCGCTCGTCTGATCGGTTACTGCGTGAACATGAACCCCGCGCCGGACCAGTTGCGGCAATATTTCTGCGCAATTTCCAACAACACCGACTGAAACGGCGCGTCCCTGCTCCAGGGCGTCTTCACAAATGTTCAGTGCCTCATCCAGGTTCATCGCGAGGCGGTCACAATAACCGTTGCGCACGCGGCGCTCGATCCTGCTTGCGTCGACATCGATACCCAGAAAGACGGCCCCGTTCAAAGTTGCCGCCAATGGTTGAGCGCCACCCATGCCACCCATACCACCTGAGACAACGAGTCGTCGATTCAGATTGCCCTGGAAATGCTTATCGGCCATCGCGGCAAATGTCTCAAACGTACCTTGGACAATTCCCTGGGTGCCGATGTAAATCCAGCTGCCCGCTGTCATTTGACCGTACATGATCAACCCGCGACGTTCGAGTTCATGAAAATGATCCCAGTTGGCCCACGCACCTACCAGATTTGAATTTGCAATCAACACTCGAGGCGCATACTCGTGCGTGCGAAAGACACCTACGGGCTTTCCAGATTGGACCAGCAGCGTTTCATCATTTTCTAAGGCTTGTAATTCTCGAACGATCGCATGAAATGATGGCCAGTCACGGGCCGCCTTTCCCGCGCCACCGTACACAATTAACTCCTCAGGCTTTTCCGCAACCTCCGGATCGAGATTGTTCATCAAACAGCGCAAAGCCGCTTCCTGTTGCCAGCTTTTGCAAGTTAATTTTTCGCCGCGAGGCGCACGTATTCTTTCAGACATAAATAAGTCGCTGCGATCTTTCTTTATTAATGTGTCCTCTGGCCGTCACAAAAACCAAAAATCCCACCGACCGCAGAGTTTGTGTCAAAAATCGGGAGGAGGCCACCGGCTCGTCCGGTGGAGTCTCACGTTCCCAGCTACTAACCGCTTGATAGAAAGATTCACTGGAGGCCACGGGCTTGTCCCGTGGAGGCTCACGCTTGGTCCCAATTGAAGACTGTTAGCGAGAAAGCCAGATAACGTGAGATTCCACCGCGCAAGGCGGTGGCCTCTTCGCTCATTGGCCGTAGCTTTTTTATAGCTGCGAACGTGAGTCTCCCCCGGACAAGCCGGGGGCCTCCGGTCAAGTTTTGGACACAAACTCTGCAGTTGGGGATTTTCGGTTTTTGCACAGCAAAGGCCATAGGGTCCTGTACACCCTTTTTAATTCTCACCCAAAAGTGGATCAAATTCTCCGTCGCGCAGTGCGCTTACAATCTTTTCAATGTCACCCGACATTGGCCGATCGCTCGTCAATCTGACAACGTGCCGGCGGACGATTTCATATCCCTGCTTGACACCACGGCCGGGAACCAACGGGAAGCGATATTCCAAGGCTTCAGCTGCCGCAATCAACTCGATCGCTGTCACGTTCTCTGCCAGCTCAACGATTGATCGCAATTTCGTCGCTGCCGTAACGCCCATCGAGACGTGATCCTCTTTGCCACCGTCCGTAGGAACATTGTCGATGCTTGCAGGATGGGCGAGAACCCTGGCTTCGGCGAGCAGCGATACAGCCGTTACCTGCAACATCATGAATCCTGAAGCAGTCCCCGCCTGTTGCGTGAGAAACGGCGGCAAGTCTTCGTTCGAGTCAGGATTTACCAAACGATCGATGCGCCTTTCGATAATACTCATAAGATCCGTAAGGCCAATCGCAGCGTAATCGAACGCCAGCGCAAGCGGAGCGCCGTGAAAATTTCC
>Ga0114129_10006110_pt1 | contig 17079 bp, 14 predicted proteins | sample RhiMetdeltSRZDD1_FD_80071 | JGI IMG/M metagenome (GOLD analysis project Ga0114129, IMG submission 80071) | Populus rhizosphere microbial communities from Tennessee, USA - Rhizosphere MetaG P. deltoides SRZDD1 (version 2) (version 2) | ecosystem: Host-associated > Plants > Roots > Rhizosphere >... | reverse complement strand
TCGGCGTCGCCAAGAAAGAGAACGTCATCGACATCGCGCTGCTCGAGCACACGGTACGCGAGGATCTCAACCGTCGCGCACTGCGCGCGCTTGCCGTGCTGCGGCCGCTGAAGGTCGTCATCGAGAACTATCCCGAAGGGCGCGTCGAGGAAGTCGAGGCGACCAACAACCCGGAGGATCCGTCCGCCGGCACGCGCCGCATCCCGTTCTCGCGCGTCCTCTACATCGAGCAGGACGACTTCATGGAGACGCCGCCGAAGAAGTTCTTCAGGTTGTCGCCGGGCACCGAAGTGCGTCTGCGCTATGCCTACATCCTGAAATGCGAGCGCGTCGTGAAGGATGCGTCAGGTGCAATCGTGGAGCTGCGATGCTCCTACGATCCGGAGTCGCTCGCCGGCGCGACGGCGACACGCCGGGTGAAGGGGACCATCCACTGGGTCTCTGCCGACCACGCCGTCGATGCGGAAGTGCGGCTCTACGAGCGGCTGTTCCTGTCGGAGGATCCGGGCGAAGGCAATCGCGATCCGCTCGAAGAGCTGAACCCGGACTCGCTCGAACGCGTCACCGGCGCGAAGGTCGAACCATCGTTCGCGCTGGCGCCCGCAGGAGCGCGGTATCAATTCGAGCGGCAAGGGTACTTCTGCGTCGATCCCGATTCGCGTCCGGGCGCACCCGTGTTCAACCGGACGGTCACGCTGAAAGATTCCTGGGCGAGAATCCAGAAGCGGGCGTAGTCCGTCCGTGACGGGCGCACCATTCCGCCAGCTGCTTCGCCACCTCCATCGCCGCCGGTTCCGTGGACATCCGGTCCGAGGGCCACGGCAACCGCCACGTCCAGTTTCCTTCGCTGACGGTCGCCGGCTGGTTGATGCGATCGCGCCAGCCGAAGATGTCGCCAATCGGCAGGATGACCGTGTCGGAACCGGCCGCGAAGAGCGTCTCGAGCAGCGCTTCGTGAATGGCGTGCGGCAAGCGGGGCGCATCGACGGCGGCGAGATCCTCTTCGGTGAGGAGCGCGCGCACCGACGGAATCGTCAGCACCGCCTCGCGCTCCTCGCGCGGAATGTCCTCCCACCAGATGACCATCGGCTCCGTGTCGTGCGTGCCCGACGTCGCCACTGAAACGGCCGGATACTCGACCGGATCTTTGAACGGCTGCCCCTCCGTGTGCCAATGACGCTCCCACCGGAACACCTTGTAGCCGGCAATCGACAGCCGCGCGAGCGACGCTCTCACGAAGTCGGGGACGACGCCGAGATCCTCGGCGATGATTTCCGAACCGGGCTCCCTGAACACGCTCAGCACGCGTTCGCCGAGCGCACGCTGCTCGTCCTCCTCCTCGGGAATGAAGCGGGCGGGGCTGCCGTCATGCGGCCGGTAGTACGTCCGGTAGAAGCCGACGAGATGATCGACGCGGTAGCCGTCGAACAGATCCGCGTTGCGGTGGGCGCGGTCGCGGAGCCAGTCGAAGTCGCGCTCGGCGAGCACGTCCCAGCGGTACACCGGCAGTTTCCAGTCCTGGCCCGTCTCGCTGAACGCGTCGGGCGGCACGCCCACCGACGCGTCCATGCGGAACTCGTCCTGGCGCGCCCAGACGTCGGCGCTGTCGCCGCTGACCATGAACGGCAGATCGCCGAAGAGCGCGACGTCGCCGGTCTGCTCGCGCGCCGCCTGCCACTGCCCACCGGCGAGCCACTGCACGTACTGGCGGAAGCGGATTTCGCCGGCGAGCTCCGCGCGGGCGCGGTCGAGCGCGTCCGCCCGCCGGCAGCGGAGCGCCTCGGGCCAGTCGAACCAGGCGCGCTCGCCATGCTGCGCGTGCAGCGCGCGGAACAGCGCGTAGTCGTTGAGCCACCACCCGTCTTCCTCGACATACGCCCCGAATGCGGCGGCGCGGCGCGTGCCGCGCGCGAGGTCGACGTCCTGGAAGCGGGCGAAGCAGCGGCGCAGCGCGATGTCCTTCAACGCGCGGACCTCCGCGTACTGGATGCGCGGGGCGGTGCGAACGGCGTCGAGCCGCGAGCGCAACTCCGGCTCGAGCGCCTCTTCGCCGCCGATCTCCGCGAAATCTTCGACGCGATCGAGCGTGATGAATTGGGGATCGATCGCCATCGCGCTCAGCGCGGAATACGGCGACGTCTCGCCGGGCGGCATTTCGTTGATGGGCAGAAGTTGCAGGATACGGATGCCGGAGGCGTCGAGCCACCGGACGATCGCTTCGATGTCGCCAATCTCTCCGATGCCCCAGCTGCGAGACGAAGGAATGGAAAAGAGCGGAATCAGCGCCCCGGCGCGGCGTGATCCTTCCGCCTTCGCGCTACGCGCTTCGACGGACGAGGGGCGGGGAGGCGTCATAGGGCGGAGCCCTCCCCGGTGCAAGCGAAGTGCCGCGGCGCGCGAATAATTGCCGTCACGAGACCGCGACCCGCAGCACCCGCGCGGCCGCATCGGAAAACATGTCCGGCGGCGGCAACAGGCTCATGACGAGGAACGCTTCCCGCGGGAAGTCGAAGAAATATCCCGGATGGACGAGGATCCCTTCGCGATCGAGCAGCTCGAGGATGAGCTGTTCCTCGCTCCGCGTGGCCGGCACGCGCACGACTGCCGACCAGCCGCCTTCGATCGTCAACGCCTCGCATGCCGGGAAAGACGTCGCGAGGGCGCGAAGCGCCGCAAGATTCGTACGCGCGCGTTCGTGAATCTGCGCCCGGATCGCGGCTCCCCGTTCCAGCAGGTGGGGTGCCGCGACCTGCACGGGCGTGCTGACGGAGAGAAAGCTGTCCGCAATCAGCTCGAGGCCGGCAAGCGCCGCCGCGCACGCCGCCTCGGGTCCGCCCGCCACGATCCAGCCAAGCTTCAACTGCGGCAGGCCAGCCGACTTCGACAAACCGCCGAGCGTGAAACACGGCACGTCGGCGCGGGCGGCAATGTCGGTCACCGGCGCGTCTGCGTCGAGCGGGTACTCCGCGAAGACCTCGTCCGCGATGAGGACCCAGCCACGATCGCGGCACAGCGCGAAGAGCCGCGAGAGCTCCCGCGCGCTGACGAACGATCCCGTCGGATTGTTCGGCGAGACGATGACGAGGGCCCGCGTCCGCGCAGGCGCGGCGTCCACCGACTCGAAGTCGATCTCCCAGCGTCCGTGGTACTCGAGGTGAAAGGGCACCGTGCAGATGCCCTCGAGGCGCGTCAGGTGCTCGAACAGCGGATAGCTCGGACGCGGCACGAGCACCGTGTCGCCCGGATCGCACAGCAGCTTGAACAGCCACGTGTACGCTTCGCTGGTGCTGGCGGTGAGCACGATGCGCCCGGGATCGATGGTGACGCCTCGCCTGGCGTGATCGCGGGCGACCGCCTCGCGCGCGCTGTCCAGGCCGAACGGCTGCGGCTCGTAGCGCAGCGCGGCGGCAGAGGCCAGCTCCGCGAGCAGATCGGGCGGGTAGCGGAAGCCGGCGCGCGTCGGATTCGATTCGGTGAGGTCGACGACCGGCCGCCCCGCGGTGCGACGCGCCGCCAGCGCCCGGGTCAGCGCGTTGAGCTCAGCGTGCGGCGGAAGACGTCGCGAGAACATCGGCGGAGCGTGCGAACGCGGAATACTCGAGCATCTGCGTCTCCAGGTCGCACGGGTACGACACCTCGACGTTCACGATGTCGCCGTCGCGGTACTTCGGCGTCAGCCGGGGCATGACGATTGCGCTGTACGACGGCAGCCGCAGCGCGTCCACGCGCGCGACGACTTCGTCGCGGAGCGCCGGATCGAAGTGGATGCCGTACCTGTCGAACATCGTCCGGGCGGCCTGGTAGTCGCCCTCGCTCTTGATGCGCTGCACCTCGGCGAGCAGACGCCCGATCCCCTCGCGGAACGCCGCGGCATCGACCATCACGTAGTAGGTCTTGCCGTCGCGCGGGCGGACGTCGATCGCCTTCGTGTGCGCGATGAGCCACGCGACGATCAGCTGCCGGTTCCGCATGTGATCTTCTTCGATGGTCGTCCCCTGACGGATGCGCCGCAGCTGCACGAGCGCGTTGCGCGCGTAGTACTCGTACGCGGTCTGGACGACCTCGGCGTGGTCGGCGGCGCTCACGATGCCGAGCTCGACGAGCTTCGGATCCGGAAGGAAGTACAGCGCGATGAGATCCGCGCGCGATTCCTCGACGGCCGAGTACTGTTCCTTCAGCATCAGGTGCGGCGACCCGACGCCGTCGGCCATCCTCCCCGACCCGTGGCCGATCACCTCGTGGATCTCCGTGGCGAGCTCCTGCGAGCAGGCCCCCCACTTCTTCGCGCGCGCGGCCTCTTCCGGCGTCCATGAAAACTCGGTGCGCATGCCTTCCGGTGTCGATTCCTCGTACGCCTCGTTCACGTTGAAGAGCGACACCGACTTGCTGCCGTACTGCTCACGAATCGCCTGGTCGTTCGGCAGGTTGATGCCGACCGGCGTCAGCGGACCCGAGTCGCCCGTTTCGACCACCACCTCGATCGCCTTGGCCGTGATCCCGAGCACGTTGCTCTTGCGGTAGCGCGGGTCGAACGGCATGTGGTCCTCGAACCACCGCGCGTGCTCGGCCAGCGTCCGGATTTTCCGCGTCTTCTCCTCGTTGACGATGTAGACGAGCGCTTCCCAGGAGCCCTTCACGCCGCGCGGATCCATGTAGACCTCGACGAACCCGTTGATCGTGTCGACGCGCGACTCCTGGTCGCTGACCCACGCGATGTCGTACGCCACGCGATCGGCGTCCTCGCCGGTCCGGTAGAAGTTGATCAGCGCGCGCAGCGATGCGGCCAGTCCCGGCGGCGCGTAGCGAACGGCGTTCTCGAGGTGTCCGACGATCGCGCGGATCTCGCGGTCGTACCGGCCGCCGACCCGGTAGACCTCCTCGACGAGCCGGCCGTCGCGCTTGACGAGCCGCGAGTTCAAGCCGTATCGCTCGTCGAACGTTCCGACGTCCGACATCCGCACGCCGACGTACATGTTGCTGGCGCTCGCCTCGAGGATGTCGCGTCCCTGACCCGGCGTCTTGTTGGTGACCACCGCATCGACGGCGGGATCGAACAGCATCGGCGAGAGACGATCGAGCAGCGCGTCCGGCTTGCCGGCGAACGTCGCGCCCGCGCGGGCGGCGGCCTGCATGGCGGCCACGAGCTGCTCGCGGGTCAGCTTCAACACGAATTTCCGCGCGGTGAGGTTGTTGAACGGGCCCGTGTTGATCCAGAACAGCTTCGTGTAGCGGCGAATCTCGGCGAGCGCGTCGGCGTCGACGTGCGCGTCGTGCCGGAGGATCGCCTCGAGCAGATCGCGGATCTCGAGGTTCAGCGCGTGGCGCTGATCGTAGAAGATGTCGCGCCCCGCGAGCGCCGCGAGGTAGAGATGCCAGACGAGAATCTTGTCTCGCAGCGGCAGCGTGGCGAAGCCGTCCGCGTAAATCTGGATGACCGCTGCGTCATCGATTCGCTCCAGGAGATACTGCCGGGTCGCAGTCACTCCCAATACAATACTTCGCGATGTCCCTCGCGGTTGCGCTGAACTCCCGGAACACGGTGATTGCGGCGGAGCTGCGGCCACCTCGTGCCGAGCTTGGCTCGCGCGAGGGGATGGACGCCTGGATAGACATGTACCATGCGATCCGCAGTCTTGCACGGCGGGACGTGCGCGTGTTCCTTACCGATAGTGCGGTAGGGACACAGGAGGAGAACAACCTCCGCCACCTGGTCACCAACCTCGGACGCGACGTCGCGCGCGACCACGTCATTCCATTCCTGACATCGAAGCACTCGCTCGAGTTCTGCCTGTCCTACGCAGAGCAGGCGTGGCAGCGCGGCTTTCCCTCGCTCGTCGTGCTCGGCGGCGACAAGAGCGTCGGCCGCGCGCGCTGCGTCGAGCACGCGTGGCAGCTGCGCGCGGCCATCCGTGCACGTGAACCACGGCTGACGCTGGGCGGCTGGGCCAATCCCTACGCAGACCCCGCGCGGCAGGTCGACTACATGGCCGACGACTGCTTCCACGCGGAGTACTACCTCACGCAGATCGTCAGCCACCTGAACGTCGCACCCGTCGAGCGCTTCGTCACCGAGACCGTGCGCCGCGGCATGGGCAAGCCTGGCATGTTCGGCGTCTTTTATTACCGGAGCGCCAACCCGAAGACGCTCGCCGCGCTCAGTCAGTTTCTGCCCGTGCCGGTCCAAGGGTTGTCGCACGAGTTTGCCGAGGGTGCGACGCCGATCGACGTCTGCGCGCGGACGCTGCGCGCGATGATGGATGTCGGGGCGCGCCACTTCTACATCAGCAACCTGCCGCTCGACAGCGCCGCGTCCACGCTCGCGGAGATCCTCGATCGCATCGGGGTCAAGGCGTAGCGGGCCCCTCGACTCGCTGCGCTCGCTCGGGGCGGGCGCGTGGCTTGCACTCGCGCCCGTACATGAAAAGCACAGCTTCCATCAAGTCGCACCCGATCCACCCGATGCTCATCCCGTTTCCGTTTGCGTTCCTCACGGGCGGGTGGGGATTCGGCGTCGCGGGGGCCGTCGCGGGCAATGACGATCTGAAAACCGTTTCCAGATATCTGGTCCCTGCTGGACTCGTGGCGGGGCTGGTCGCGGCGGTCCCGGGACTCGTCGATTACCTCGTCAGCGTGCCGCCGCAGAGCTCAGCGAAGGAGCGCGCCACGAAGCATGCGCTCGTCAACGTCGCGTCGCTCGCGCTCTTCGCGGTTGGCTGGCTCGCCGGCAGAAAGCGCGCCAACGCGGCCACGCTTGCGGTCCAGGGCGTCGGGGCCGCGTCGCTCTGTGTGGGCGGCTGGATGGGAGGCACGCTCGCGTTTCGCAATCAGATTGGCGTCGATCACCGGTATGCGAACGCGGGCAGGTGGCAGGAAGCATACGTGGACGCCGGGGACGACAAGGCGCTCGAAGAGATCGCGCACGGTCTCGACGTCAACCAGATGAAGCTGGTGCACGTCGACGGCACACGCGTCGCAGTCGGGCGCACGGGCAAGGGGTACGTCGCGTTCCAGGATCGCTGCACGCACAAGGGCGGCCCGCTCTCGGATGGGACGCTGATGTGTGGCACCGTGCAGTGCCCCTGGCATGGCTCGCAGTTCGACGTGCACACCGGCGAGGTCAAGGCAGGTCCCGCGGAGAAGGACATCGAGACCTACGACGTGCACACGCGCAAGAAGATCGGCGCGTGACCGCCGTGGAGTCCGGCTTCAGCCGGACCTTATTTGACATGCCGGCCGCCGTCGACGCGGATCGTTTCGCCGGTGATGAAGTCGCTCTCGATCAAGGCGAGCACCGCCTTGGCGATCTCGATCTCTCCGCCCCATCGCCCGAGCGGCGTCGCCCGTTCGACGGCGGCGGAATCGGCCTGGGATGTTCCCGGCGGCGCGACGATGGGGCCGGGGGCCACCGCGTTGACGAGAACCTGATCCGCCGCAAGTTCGAGCGCGAGCGCCTCGGTTAACGCGATGACGCCGGCCTTGGCCACGTAATACGGAAGGTATCCGGTATAGCGGGGGCGTCCGCTTCGCGCGACCCAGTCCGAAAAATTGACGATGCGGCCTGCGCCCGCACGGCGCATGTGCGGGATCGCGGCCTGCGAGCACAGCCAGGCGGCGCGAAGATCGACCGCCATCTGCACGTCCCAGTCCTCGACCGTCAGGTCGTCCACGGCCTTTTCACGGTAGATCGACGCCATGTTCACGAGGATGTCGAGGCGTCCGAACTCGGCGGCCGTCTCCTCGACAGCGCGGCGGCACGCCGCGGGATCCTGGAGGTCGGCCTGCACGACGAGCGCACGGCGTGTCAGCGCGCGAAGCGAGGCGGCCGTCTCCTCGGCTTCGGCGCGCGACGCGCGGTAGACCATCGCGATGTGGGCACCCTTGCGCGCGAGTTCGGTCGCCACCACTGCACCTATGCGTCGTCCGCCGGTAATCAACGCGACCTTGTCGGTGAGATTCACCGCGCCAGTCTACAGTCAGGCTGCGAGTCCTAACGCTCCGCAGTATCCCGAAAACTGACCCGCCTTCGCGCCGTTCACATTCAGCGCTTCGGCGAGGCAGGCTCTTCAGCTCCTCCGTGCGCTACCATGAAGTCATGGGGCGCACGGGCCTCGTCCTCGCGGCACTCCTCGGCTGCAGCGCTGCCGCCGGCGCGTTCGAGCAGGCGCTCGACCCCCCCAGCCTCTCCGAAGCCATCCAGCTCGGCCTGAGCCGTATCGACGACATGCGGTCGCGCTTTCACGCGGTGTATCGCGTCGAGGTCGTGCAACCCCCCGTTGACACCATCGACGTCGTTACGCCGTTCAGGCGCATCGCGCTCGACGCGGAAGCGCACACGCGCGCCGGCGAGCGGTTGTACGGCCAGCGCGAAGCGCTCGCGGCGCTGGGCGACAACCCGTCGCGCGTCGACATCGTCGTCGAGCTGACCTTCCATCCGTTGAACAGCTACGTGGGCGTGCCGGACTTCACGGTCAGCCTCATGGCCAGCGGGGGCGCCCGCATAGAGCCCACGGCGATCAGCCGCGCCCCGCGCTTCGGGCCGCGGCTGTCCAGCGCGCTCCCGTATCCGTACCTGACCGGCGGTGCGGGTCCGCAGAACGGCTCAACGCTGTCGGGTGGACTCGTCGTCGCCAGCTTCGACGGGAGGGCGCTCGACCCGAACGGAACCTACGTGGTGTTGATCAGGGAAGGTGGAAAAGACGTAGCGAAGGCGTCCGTGAACTTCGGACGATTGCGGTGAGGCGGGTCCGAGGACCCGCCTCGCGGATCGTTGCAGCGTAGGCCGGGTCTTCAGACCCGGCTCACGGGGTTACGAGAGAACGCGGATGACGACGCGCCGGTTCATCGCGCGACCGTCCTTCGTGTTGTTCGGCGCGACCGGCTTCTCCTCGCCGTAGCTGATCACGTTGATCTTGTGGAGCGGAATCTGGTGCTGCGCGTAGAGATACCGCTTCACGGATTCGGCACGCTCGAGGCCAAGCTGGTAGTTCAGCTCCTTGCCGCCGACGTTGTCAGTGTGCCCTTCGACTTCGATGTAGAGGTCCTTGCCGGCCTCGCCCTTCAGCTGGCTGACCACTTGATCGATCCGTGACTTGGCTTCGTCGGGCAGGTCGGTCTTGCCGAACTTGAAGTTCCCCTGATCTTCGCTCAGGGTCACCTCGTAGACGAGTTTCCGCCCGGCCGCGATGCTCGCCGAGAGGTCGGCGTTCACCCGATCGACCTTGGTGTCGACCTGGCGCGCGGCCTGCTGCGCCGCGTTCGCGGTGTTCTGCGCCGTTTCAGCGGATTTGCCCGCGGCTTCGGCCTTCTGATCGACCTGGCCGATGCGCGCCTCGTCCTGCTGGATGCGGCCCTGCGTCTGCTCGACGGTCCCACTCAGCGTGTCGACCTTCGAGTTGACGCTTCCAACTTCCGTCCGGACGTATTTCTTGGTGGCGCACGCGGGGGACATGGCCACTGTGAGCGACAGCAGGGATGCTGCGATGAGACTCTTACGCATGATTTGACTTTCCTCCCTAACGGACCAACGAGCGCGCCGCGGCCATGTATCCGCCTCGCGCGTGGACAACAAGGTCTTTCTTCCGAAGTACGCGAATCTCGAGCGGGTGCCAACCAGGAACGAGCCCCGGCTCGAAGGTGATGAGGTACTGGTAACGCAGTTCGTCGAACAGGTCGTCGACCGCCGCGAGCGTGTGCTGCGGCATGCTGCAAATCCGCATGTCGCCGCCCGTCCAGCGCGCGAGGTCCGACAGCGTCGCGACCTCGGCGTGATCGCCGGCGGCGTCGACCACCGACAGCTCGCCGCCCGGGTGATCGAGCGGGTTCACGACGGCGAGCAGATACACCGGAACGTCGATGGAGCTCGCGATGCCCGACACCTCGGGGGCCTTCAACCGGCTGCCGGTATCCACGCCGTCGGTGATGACGAGGACGGCGCGATGGCGGTTCTCGCGCTCCGCCACCGACCTCGCGGTGGCGGCAATCGCGTCGTAGAGCGACGTCATGCCCCACGGCCGGCCCGCCAGACTCAGCTGTCGGATGCGGTCGAGATCCGTGGTGAACGGTACGACTTCCTGCAGCTTCGAATCGAAGGTGTACAGCGCCGCTTCGTCGCCGCGCGACTGCAGGTGCGAGAGCACGACGCGCACCGCGTCGCGCGCCCGGTCCATGTTCCCGCCGACGCCCATGCTGCCGCTGATGTCCAGCAGAATTGCCAGACTCGCCGACGACTCGCCGGAGTAGAAATCGAGAATGGGCCGCGTGTAGCCGGAATCGATGACGAGGAAATCGGACTTCGCCAGGTTGCGCACCACGCGCCCCTTGCCGTCGCGAACGGCGGCCGTCACGCTGACGACCTCGACGCCCGATTTGAACGTCGCGGCAGGCGTCTGGGACTCCGCAGACGAGCTCTGTGCAGAGATGCGATTCTGACCAACCGCCACGAGAGTGGTGATAAAGAGGAGAGCAACCGGCAGGCGCGTCACGGGCGGTTACATATCAATGGCCTTGCCACCATTCGATCCGCGAAATTCCCAATAATTCGGCGTAAATCAGCGGGAATGTCCTCTGCGTCGACAGCGGCCGGTGTAATTGTTACATGACTTACTGCTGAGTCTGTGTAACAGCGTAAGATGAGGACGAATGCCGATTTCGCGGGCTGCCAGGTCGATTCCGGTCGCTTCCCGGGTCAACCGTTTTTCCTACGCCATTCGCAACATCGTCGCCGAAGCGCACGCCATCGAGGCCAGCGGTACACGTGTCCGCTACCTCAATATCGGCGACCCGGTGGCCTTCGGCTTCCAGACGCCGGCGCACCTGATCGAGGCGGCCGCGCGCGCGATGCGCGACGGGCACAACGGGTATCTCCCGTCGGCGGGCATCATGCCGGCGCGCGAAGCGGTCGCGGCCGACTACACGGCGAAGGGTCTTCCGACGACGGCGGACCGCGTGCTCATCACGACCGGAACGTCCGAGGCAATCGACCTCGTGCTGAACGCGCTGGTGGACGAAGGCGACGAAGTGCTCGTGCCGCTGCCGACCTATCCGCTGTACACGGCGGTGATTGCGAAGATTGGCGCGAAGGCACGCTACTACCGGACCGATCCGCATCGCGACTGGCAGCCGGATATCGATCACCTTCGCAGCCTCGTCTCGCCGCGCACGCGCGTGCTGGTCACCATCGATCCCAACAACCCGACGGGCGCCGTCTATCCGCCCGCCGTCCGGCGCGCGCTGCTCGAGATCGCCGACGAACACGGGCTCACGATCCTCGCGGACGAAGTGTACGGAGAGCTGGGCTTCGACGGTCCCGTGCCGCTGCTCGGCACGCTGGATCGCGACGCGGCGGTCGTGTCGCTCTCGAGCCTGTCGAAGGCGTACCTTGCGCCGGGGTGGCGCGCGGGATGGCTGGTCGCCGGCGCAACGCCCCGACTCAACGATGCGCTCGCCGCGATGAAGAAGCTGGCGGATGGCCGCCTCTGCAGCCCCGGCCCGATGCAATACGCGGTGGTCACGGCGTTGACCGGCGATCACTCACATCTGGTCAGCTTCCGGCAGGCGCTCGCCGAGCGCGCGCGCGTGACCACCGAATCGCTGAACGCGATTCCGGGCATACGCTGCGTGACGCCGCACGCGGCGTTCTACGCGATGCCGATGGTGTCGCTGCCGCCTGGGCGCACCGATGAGGACTACGTGCTCGCGCTGCTCCGCGAGACCGGCATCCTCTGCGTCTACGGTTCCGGCTTCGGCATGCCGCCCGAGGCCGGTTCGTTCCGCATCGTCTTCCTTGCGGACCCGGGCGAGCTACGTTCGGTCTACGCGGATATCGCCGCTTTCACGCGCCGCTATCTGCAGCAGGCGTGAGCGCGTCTTCGGACTCTCCGCGCGCGCTCATCCGCTACACGCTGGTCGGCCTCGCGCTGACCGCCTTCATCTCGTGGGCGCTGTGGGAAGTGCGCAACGCGCTGATGCTCGTCTACATCAGCGCGCTCGTGGCCATCGGCCTGTCGCCGCTCGTCAACGCCCTCGAGCGCAAGCGCCTGATGCGCCAGCAGGTGCCCCGGTGGGCCGCCATTCTGGTCATTTATCTCTGCATCCTCGCGGTCATCGTCTCCATCGCCATCCTCGTCATCCCGCCGATCGTCATGCAGGCGCGCGAGCTCGCGATGGAGTTTCCGCGGCTGCTGCACCAGGGACAGCAGTGGTTGATCGACCACGGCCTGCTCACGCGCGAGATCTCCGCGCGGGAGGCCGTGCAGCAGACGGCAGGCACCTCGGGCGCGCAGGACACAATCGGGCTCATCGTCGGGGCCGTCTTCGGATTCGTCGGCGGGATCTTCGGGCTCATCACGATGCTCGTGCTCGCCTTCTACCTGCTGGTCGACAGCAACGGGCTGATGCTCGTGTTCGTGCGATTGTTTCCGAAGGAGAAGCGCGCGCGCGTGGAGGGCGCCTGCCGGCGGGTGACGAACAAGGTCAGCGCCTGGCTTGGCGGTCAGCTGCTGCTCGGAGGCATCATCGGCGGGACGGCGGCGCTCGGCCTGTTCCTGATGGGCGTGCCGTTCTTCTACGTGCTGGCGCTCATTGCGGGACTCGGTGAGATGATTCCCATCGTCGGGCCGATCCTGTCGGCGGTGCCGGCGATTGCGGTCGCGTTGTCCGTGAAACCGACGCTGGCGCTCGCCGTGATTGCGTTCTTCTTCGCGCAGCAGCAGCTCGAGAACCACCTGCTCGTGCCGAAGATCATGCAGCGCCAGGTGGGCATCAGCCCCGTGTTCGTGATCGTGGCGCTGCTGATTGGCGGGTCGCTCCTCGGCGTGATCGGCGCGATCCTCGCGGTTCCGACCGCGGCCATTCTGCAGGTGGTGTTCCAGGAGCTGATGAACGACGCGTCGGCGGAATGATCCTTCGACTTCGCTCGGGACACCCGCGCGCATGGTATGCGGCTGCCGCATACATTGTCCTCGCGGTCGCGATGACGTGGCCGCTCGCGAAGGGTCTCGGGCGCGATGTCGCATGGGACCTTGGCGACTCCATCCTCAACATGTGGATCCTGTCGTGGGACTGTGAACAGTTCCGCGGCATCCTCGCCGGACATTACTCGCATCTCCGGCACTTCTTCGACGCAAACATCTTTCACCCGGCGCCGCTGACCCTCGCCTACTCGGAGCATCTCGTCCCGCAGGCGCTGCAGATGTGTCCGGTTTACGCGATCACGAAGAATCCGATCCTCTGCTACAACCTCCTGTTCCTCTCGACGTTCGTGCTCTCGGGGGTCGGGATGTTCCTGTTCGCGCGCGAGCTGACCGGCAACACCGCGGCCGCGTTCGTCGGCGGTCTGCTGTTCGCGTTCGCGCCCTATCGCATTCCGCAGTCGTCACACCTGCAGGTGCTCTCGTCGCAATGGATGCCGTTCGCGCTGTACGGGTTCCGCCGCTACTTCGATGGCGGGCGCAGACGCGCCCTGATCGGCGCGACCGCTGCCGTCGTCGCACAAGGTCTCTCGTGTGGCTATTACCTCCTGTACTTCTCTCCATTCGTCGTCGCCTACGTTCTCTGGGAGACGTGGCGCACGGGCCGGCTGAAGGACCGCCGCACGTGGATGGCGTTGAGCACCGCGGCGCTGGCCGCCGCCGTTGTCACCGCGCCGTTCGTGCTGCCGTACTTTCGCGTCAGCCGCGAGCTCCAGCTGTCGCGGTCGCTGAGCGAGACAACGCGCCTGTCCGCGGACGTGTACTCCTACGCCACGGCGTCGGTGGCCGAGCGCTTCTGGGGCGCGCGGCTGTCGGACGTGTTTCAGAAGGCGGAGGGCGAGCTGTTTCCCGGCGCAGTGCCGGTCCTGCTCGCGCTGATCGGATTGGCCTGGGGCGAGCGCGCGCGGACCGAGCGACAGCCTGGAACCTGGCGAACCCGTACGGCGTGGCTGCTCTGCGCCGTGGCAATCATCCACCTCGTCGCGGTCGCCGCGGTCGTCGTCTTCCGCCGCCTCACCGTCGATCTCTGGCTGTTCGAGGTTCGACTCGGCGATGCGACGCAGCTGTTGTTCCGCGCCGCGATCGCCTACGCCCTGGCGCTTGCGCTCTCGCGCACGCTCAGAGCGCGGGCGGCCGCCTTCATGCGCTCGAGAGGGTTCTTCGTCCTGGCGCTTCTCGCGGCGATATGGCTGTCGCTCGGCCCCTCGCCACAGGTGCTCGGACGGCCGCTGGATCTCGCGTCGCCGTATCGCTTCCTGTGGAACCACGTGCCCGGCTTCGAAGGCCTGCGCGTGCCCGCGCGGTTCGCCATGATCGCCGTCCTGATGCTCGCGGTGCTTGGCGCATTCGGCGCGGCGGTCCTCGGGCGCCTGCGTCATGGCGCGATTGTGCTGGCGCTGCTCGCCGCGGCGTTCCTGTTCGAAGCGGGCGCCGACCCGTTCGTGGTCAACGGCATGACACCGGTGCGCGGCTTGACGACGCCGGCCGCGAGGCTCGAGCGTCCATCGCGCGCGCCCGGGATCTATCAAGCCGTCGGCCGCCTGCCGCCGGATGTCGTGCTCGCGGACCTTCCGCTCGGTCAGCCCGACTACGACCTGCGAGCGATGTACTACTCGATCGATCGCTGGCGCCCAATCCTCAACGGCTACAGCGGCTTCTTCCCGCTGCACTACGCGCGCGCCATCGTGGCGCTCGGCGAGGTTCCGCGTCATGTAGAGGACTCGGTCGCCGCGCTCCGCGAGCTGGGCACCACCCACGTCATCGTCCACGAAGGCGCGTACCTCGACGCGGAAGGGCGAGACACCACGGCGTCGCTGCGGGCCGTCGGTGCGGTCGAAGTATTTCGTGACGGCTCGGACGTGCTGCTCGCCCTGCGCTAGGCGCGCCCCCGGCACGCCGTTTGACCGTGATGTCCGCGATGGACGTCGCGGCAGCCGGGTACGCAGATCCACGAACCCATTTCGGAAGCTCAGTTCCGAAAGTATGGCGCCTTCCGCCCCGCCGGTCGGTGTTTGGCGACGTGGTGCTGGTCGCCTTCCTGGTCGCGCAGGTCCTCGATGGCGCCTTCACCTACCTGGGTGTGCTGACGTATGGAACGGCGGCCGAGGCGAACCCGGTCATCGCGTCGCTGATGCTCCATCTCGGCCATGGCCCCGCTTTGATGATGGCAAAGCTCGTGGCGGCCGTGCTCGGCATCGGCCTGCACCTGCGCGGCACCCACGGCGCGGTCGCACTGCTTGCCACCTTCTACGTCGCCGCCGCCGTGCTGCCGTGGGCCCTCATCCTGTTTTTTTGAAACAATGGCGCGATGCGCGCTGACCCGCTTCGCTACCTCTCCGAGGAGCTCGACACGCTCAAGGGACAGGGCCTGTACCGCCGTCTGCGAGTCCTCGAAGGGGAACAGAAGGCTCACACCTGCGTCGACGAGCGCTCCGTCGTCAATCTTTCCTCCAACAACTACCTCGGGCTGACGACGCATCCGAAGCTGCGCGAGGCAGCGCTCGAGGCGACGCGGACGCTCGGCGTCGGGTCGGGGTCGGTGCGGACCATCGCCGGCACGATGGCGATTCACATGGAGCTCGAACGGCGCCTCGCGGAGTTCAAACGGACCGAAGCAACCGTCGTCTTCCAGAGCGGCTTCACGGCGAACGCGGGCACCGTGGCCTCGGTGCTCGGCAAGGACGATTTCATCATCTCCGACGAGCTCAATCACGCCAGCATCATCGACGGCGCTCGTCTGAGCCGGGCGACCATCAAGGTGTTCCCGCACCGCGACGCGAAGGCCGCGCGCGCGATCGTCCAGGAGCTGCCACGCGATCGAAAGCGCCTGATCATCACCGACGGCGTCTTCAGCATGGACGGCGACCTGGGCGCGCTGCCCGAGCTGTGCGAGGTGGCCGACGAGCTCGGCTGCATCATGATGGTCGACGACGCGCATGCGAGCGGCGTCTTCGGCAGCAACGGCCGCGGCACGATCGATCACTTCAAGCTGCACGGCCGCGTCGACATCCAGGTCGGCACGCTGTCGAAAGCGATCGGCGTGCTGGGCGGCTACGTCGCCGGCTCGCGCGCGCTCATCGAATTTCTCTACCATCGCGGGCGGCCGTTCCTCTTTTCCACCTCGCACCCGCCGGCGGTGCCCGCGGCGTGCCTCGCCGCGATCGACGTGCTCGAGACCGAGCCGCAGCTCATCGAGCGCCTCTGGGAGAACACGCGCTTCTTCAAGAGCGGGCTGCAGGCGCTCGGCTTCAACACGGGAGTCAGCGAGAGCCCGATTACGCCGGTGATCGTCGGCGAGGCATCGCTGGCGATGAAGCTTTCGGATGCGCTGTTCCTGGAAGGCGTCTTTGCCCAGGGGATCGGCTTTCCCACCGTTGCACGCGACAAGGCGCGCGTGCGCACGATCGTCACGGCGACCCATACCCCCGGTGAGCTGCAATTCGCGCTCGACTGCTTCGCGAAAGTGGGGCGATCGCTGGGGGTGATTTGAGGTTTAATACGCGATACCGCGATGCGGGACCGCAAGGCTTTCCGGAACGTTCGATTCGCGCTCCCGCTCGCGCTCGGGCTGTGCGCGCTGCCCGCGTTCGCGTCGCAGAACAGCGGTACGGCGGGCAGGCCGTCAAACGCGCAGACGTCCCAAACGCCGGCACCACCCGACTCGTCCCGCCAGGGACGCGAGACCGCGGCGGCGGATTCATCTCGCCAAAGCCGCGAAGCGGCGGCGGATGGGGTCGCCGTGCTGCTCAACCACCTCGAGCAGCTGCTCCAGCAGAACAACCGCGACGACTTCCCGTCGCTGCTCTCGACGCCCGACATCACGGGGGAGGAAGCCGAACAGGCGACCGACGATCTCTTTTCGTACGAGACGACCCGGGCCGTCGTGCGGGAGCGCGATCGGACGCCGCTCGAGACCGCGCTGCCGGGTGACGGCTATCACGTCATCGTCGAAATCCTGACCGAGACGTCGGCGCGCGCGCGCGTGCTGACGGCGCGCTTCGACCTCCGCCGGCCTCGAGGCGGCCCCCTCGACTCGTGGCGCATCGTCGCGATCACGCGGCTGACCTACGTGCAGGGTCTCTACCGCCTCCGCCTCGACGCCTCCACGCAG
>Ga0114129_10006108_pt1 | contig 17079 bp, 18 predicted proteins | sample RhiMetdeltSRZDD1_FD_80071 | JGI IMG/M metagenome (GOLD analysis project Ga0114129, IMG submission 80071) | Populus rhizosphere microbial communities from Tennessee, USA - Rhizosphere MetaG P. deltoides SRZDD1 (version 2) (version 2) | ecosystem: Host-associated > Plants > Roots > Rhizosphere >... | reverse complement strand
TGACAACGGACTACTGACAACGGACTACTGACAACGGACTACTGACAACGGACTACTGACAACGGACTACTGACAACGGACTACTGACAACGGACTACTGACAACGGACTACTGACTACCGTGCATACACGGGCTCGAAGCTGAACTTGCTCGCGACGAAGTCTCTAACCTGAGAATAGATTCCATCCGCATCCAGTCCGTACTTCGCCAGCAGCAAGCTCTGCCCGGCGTGCTCGATGATCTGGTCCGGGAAGCCCAGCCGCAACACACGAACTTCATTCAAACCATTCGCTTCGAGCAGCTCCATCACCGCGCTTCCAAAGCCGCCCATCAAGTAGTGATCTTCAGCCGTAACGATCGCTCCGTGCGAACGCGCCAGCGCAAGTATCAGCTCCGAGTCGAGCGGCTTCACAAAACGAGCATTCACTACCGTGACGTTGATGCCTTCCAACGCCAGTCTATCGGCGGCCTTCTGGCAGTAGCTCACCTCCGAGCCTATTCCGAGTATCGCAACGTCCGAGCCTTCGCGCAGAATTTCGGCCTTGCCAATCTCGAGCGTGTGAATCTCTTCATCCATCGGCACGCCGACGGCGCTCCCGCGCGGATAACGCACAGACGCGGGGCCGTTGTACAACACTCCGGTCTTGAGCATATGTCGAAGCTCGTTCTCATCCTTCGGCGCCATGATCACGAAGCCAGGCATCGGGCGTAGATATGCGAAGTCCATAAGCCCGTGATGCGTCGGTCCATCGGCTCCGGCCACACCCGCCCGGTCGAGAGCAAATGTTACATCCAGTCCCATCAACACGACGTCGTGGAATATCTGATCGTAGGCGCGCTGCAAGAACGTCGAGTAAATCGCCGCGATGGGTTTCAAGCCTTCGGTGGCCATGCCTGCTGCGAATGTCACCGCGTGTTGCTCGGCTATCGCGGTATCGAACGTGCGGGTAGGAAACTCTTTCATCACTTTGCTGAGCCCCGTGCCGTCAGGCATCGCTGCGGTGAGAGCCACGATGCGCTCGTCTTCCTTCATCAAGTCGATCGTCGCCTGCGCGAACACGGCAGTGTATGCCGGCGCTGTTGCCGGCTCCTTGATGAACTTGCCGGTCGCGATCTCAAACGCCGACGTGCCGTGCCAGGCTGCCTTGTCGCGTTCGGCCGGCTCGTAACCCTTGCCCTTCACCGTCAGCGCGTGAATCAGCACCGGACCCGTTTCGCTCTTCGCTTCTTCCAGCGTTTGAATGATCGAGTTGATGTCGTGACCGTTGATCGGACCGAGGTACTTGAGCCCCAGCTCTTCCCAAAGCGCCCCCGGTATGAAAGCTCGAGCCAGCGTATCTTTCACCGCTTTCGCGCTCGACAGCATCAACTCGCCAAAAGCGGGAATCAATTTCAGCCAGTCTTCGACTTCATGCTTGAACTCGTTGTAGGGCCGCGCGCCGCGAATCCGATTGAGATAACCTGCCAGCGCGCCGACGTTGGGCGAGATCGACATCTCGTTGTCGTTGAGCAGGATTATCATCCGCTTCTTCAGGTGCCCGACTTGATTGATGCCTTCCAGCGCCATCCCCGCCGTTAGTCCGGCGTCTCCGATGAACGCGACGACGTTGAAGTTCTCACCTTTCAGATCGCGCGCGGCCGCCATGCCCAGCGCCGACGAGATCGACGTGCCCGCGTGCGCCGCGTTGAACACGTCGTATTCGGATTCTTCGCGCCGCAGAAAGCCGCTGAGTCCTTCGTACTGGCGTATGGTCGGGAACTGATCGCGGCGACCGGTGAGAATCTTGTGCGAATACGCCTGATGCCCGATGTCAAACACGAGCCTATCGCGCGGTGTGTCCAACACATAATGGAGCGCGAGAATCAACTCGACTGGACCGAGGCTCGCGCCGGTGTGTCCGCCGATCTTTGAAAGCGTTTCGATCATGTACTCGCGGAGTTCATCGGCGAGCGCTTGCAGTTTCGATTGCGGAAGCCGTCTGAGGTCCGCCGGATCGTCAATCTGTGAAAGCAGCTTCATAACAGCGTTGGTCCCCCTAAGAAATTGCGGGCTTATCGCGAACTAACAAGATAACGGCCTCAGGAGCTTCTTGCAATAATGAATCGGGCGGCCTCTTCAAGCACTTGAGTCTTCAGACCGAGCCTCGAAACAATTTCGATCGCTTCCTCAACAAGCCTTCGCGCGCGCGCTTCCGAGGCTGCCATCCCGTGAATCGCGGGATAAGTGGCCTTGCCGGCAGCATGATCCTTGCCCGGCGTCTTGCCAAGTTGCTGGCTGGTTGAAGTCACATCGAGGATGTCGTCGGCAATCTGAAACGCGAGCCCGATTCGCCGGCCATACTCGCGAAGCTCGTCGATCTGATTGTCGCTTGCTCCGGCGATGATGCCGCCAACGACTGCCGACGCGCAGATCATCGCGCCCGTCTTCGAGCGGTGAATGTATTCGAGCGTTGCGGCATCGACTCTCCGGCCCTCGCCTTCGATGTCGGCCATCTGTCCGCCGATCAACGCTTCGACCGTGCCGGCGGCCGTCGAGATTTCTCGGATGACTTGTACTTGCCGTTCAGCGTTCCGCCTCGGCGCGTCAGCGGACAACACGCGGAATGCTTGAGTCAGCAGCGCATCGCCCGCCAGTATCGCGACCGCTTCGCCGAATGCCTTATGGCAAGTCGGGCGTCCTCGGCGCAAGTCGTCGTTGTCCATAGCCGGCAGATCATCGTGGATCAGCGAATACGTGTGAATCATCTCAATCGCGCAAGCCGCCGGCATCAAGTCGTCAGTGTCCGCGCCCAAAGCTTCACCGCTCGCAAGCACCAGTGCCGGACGGAGCCGTTTTCCGCCGGCGAGCAAGCTGTAACGCATCGCCCGATGGAGCTGCTCGGGTGGCGTTGTATCGGATGGCACGAGCCGGTCGAGCCACTCGTTCACTTCCGCGGCACGCCGCGCCAGATAGTGCGTGATCGTTTCGGTTGCGGTCATTCTTCCTCGGGCTCTTCAAATGTTGTGGCCTTGTAAGCCCCGTCGTTGCCGCGCAGCAGGATTTCCACCTTTCGCTCTGCTTCGTCGAGCCGCTTCTGGCACTCGCGCGACAGCCGCACGCCTTGCTCAAACAATTCGAGCGAACGCTCGAGCGGAAGGTCTCCGGCTTCGAGCTGCTGTACTATTCGCTCGAGCTCGTCGAGCGATGACTCAAAACTCTTTTCTGGTGTCATCTCTTACTTCCACATTTCGGTGCAGTCGCCACGAATCCCGCAGCCAGCAAGGCGGCGATTCGCACGACACTCTTCTCAATCAGCGGGCGTGCCGGCGCAAGTCGGAAGTTAGCTGGTCCAGGATTCATAAACGACTTTCCGCAGTTACTTGGTTGCGAGAATCAGCGGCGAAGGCGCAGGCGCATCAATCGTGGTGACCTTTTTGAATCCCGCTTCCTTTAGCCACTCGCGATACTCGCGCATCGTAAACACATTTCCCTGTTCCGTGTGCAACAGCATGTTCAGCCCGAAGACCAACGGCAACGCCGGACTGGTGCGCTCATCGTTGGGGACCATCTCGCCAATCAATAGCATTCCGCCGTCCTTCAACGCGCGGAAGGATTTCTTGATCAGCTTCCTACCCCATTTCTCACCTTCTGTGTGAATTATGTGACCGAGAATCACCAGGTCATATTTGTTTCGGCCAAAGTCTACGCTGCGCAGGTTTCCTTCGATGTAGTCGTAGCGATCGGCGACGCCGAAGCGTTCGGTGAACTCACGGGCCACCGGGGTGACTTCAGGATAGTCGACCACGGTCACTCGCGCATCGGGGATCGTTTGCGCGAAGGCGATCGACCACGCCCCCGAACCCGCTGCCACGTCCAGAATGCGCTTGATACGCTTTCGATTCTTTTCCGGGATTGACGCGGCGGCGGCCCTCGATGCCCCGTAGCTCATTGGGAAAATCGCGCCAACGAGTTTCGGAAAGAATTCTCGACCGGCTTCTTCCTTATCCACAGCCGCGACCGGGCGCCCGCTCTTGACGACGTCGGTCAGTTGCGCCCAGTTTGGCCAGACCAATTTCGTTTCGTAAATCAGAGGACCCAGGTAAATCTCTCCGCCGCGGACGAGAAATCTCTCTGAGATTGGCTCGAGCCCGTACTCGCTGCCTTTCTTGTTGAGGTAGCCGAGCCCGACAAGCGCGTCGAGAAGTCTCTCGACTCCGCGCTGTGAAGCATTGGCCGCGCGCGCTATTTCCTTCGCGCTGTGTTTACCGGCCGCTATGTGAGTGAACACGTCAAGCTCGGTGCCGGCAAGCAACGTCTGCGCATTTCTTGCGGCCCAGAGATCGTCGAGTATGCGTTGCGGTGTTAGGTTCATATCAATCCTTCGTGCAATCCATCTCGCCGTCCGACACTCGAACGCGCACTTGCTCGCCGGAGCTGACGTCCTCGGCGTGTTTTATCACTCGGCCCTGGGAGTCAAACGCTATCGCGTAGCCTCGCGCAAGCACGCCAAGCGGCGATAGAGATCCGAGCTTCCCGGCGGCCAGGGAAACGCGCTCGCCTCCTCTATCCAAGACCACGCGAGCGCTCGTGTGAAGGCGCCCTCCGAGTTCGCTGAGTCTGCCTCGGCGTTCGACCATCGCGCGCCGCAGGTCCAGTTCACTCAATCGCAGCGCGAGCGCCGCGTGACCGGCGCGGTGAGACTTCAAAGCGGCTCTCAGAGCCAATTGCATCCCAAAGCCTGCGTCGTCGAGTCTTTGAGAGAACCCTCGAATACGAGATTGGACTTGAGGAAATGCGCGGCTAGATTCGAGATCCGACAGCCTGCTGCGCAGCGCAAGCAACCGGTAACGAAAAGCCTTTCTGAGGTCCGCGGACAGACCGGCGATTCGCGCGCACATTTCATCGCGCGCGGTAGCTACCATCTCCGCCGCGGCCGACGGCGTCGAAGCGCGCAAGTCGGCCACAAGGTCCGCAATCGTGAAGTCAGTCTCGTGACCCACGGCCGAGATGACCGGGACCCGCGAGTTGTAGATCGCGCGAGCGACAACTTCGTCGTTGAAGCACGACAGGTCTTCCGTTGAACCGCCGCCGCGACCCACTATGATAGCGTCTACTTCCGTGCGCGAGTTGAGCAGCCGGACCGCTCGCGCGATGTCCGAGGACGCGCCGTCGCCTTGAACCCGCACCGGGGCGATCAATACGCTGACAGCTTCATTGCGACGCTTAAGAACTCGCAGGATGTCTCGCACCGCGGCTCCCGTTGGCGAGGTCACTACTCCGATGCAGCGCGGCAGGATTGGCAAGGGACGTTTGCGGTCGATCGCAAACAAACCGTCGAATGCAAGCCGTTTCTTCAGTTGCTCGAGCGCAAGCTGCAGGGCGCCGGCGCCGACCGGCTCCATGTATTCGACTATGAGCTGATACTCTCCCCGCACGTCGTAGATCGAGAGCCTCCCTCGTGCGACGACGTGCAGCCCGTCTTCGGGAATGAACCGAATCATTCGATTCTGCATCCTGAAGCTAGCCGCGCGAAGCGAAGCGGATTCGTCCTTGAGCGAGAAATACCAGTGCCCGGACGAGTGGCGCCGGAAGTTCGATATCTCACCTTCAACGTACACATCCACGAACTCGCGTTCGACAAACATCCTCAGGCGCGCGGTCAGCTCGGACACCGACACCGCGCGACGTTGTTGCATGAGTTGTTCGAGGAAATTTAGTTGAGACATTCAGATTCCTGCGAGCAGCGCGGCCGGCGAATCATTCTTCTTCTTCCACCCCCAGCCTCTCGAGCTCGGCTTGAAGCTTTTTCCAATTGAAAGGCTTGAGGCTGAAGACTGTCCCGTCTATGTCGAACGTGGGCACGATCCGCCGTCCGTTGTGGGCGTGCTCGACGAAGCGAGCGCCCTCGGATGATTCTTCGATATCAACTTCCTCGTAGAATATTCCCTCATCATCGAGAAATCGTTTGGCCTGATCGCAGTCGGCGCTCCAACTCGTCGTATAGACTATGATTTCGGGCATGTCAGCCCTCCGAAGCTGAGCTGCTCTAGGACAGAACGGATTCTACTACGAAGGATTCTGGTTTCAAAGTTTTCAATGTACCGCAGACTGTCCAGTCTGCGGATGCTTCACGATCACTTGAACCGCAATTCATCCGCAGACTGGACAGTCTACGGTACATTCAGCCCTCGCGTTGTTGGACGCTTACGGGACCTGCGCTATAATGACGCACCGAGGTGAAGCTATGTCGTGCAAGAAAGTTTTCCCCATATCGCGCGGTCGCTTAGCGTCGCTTGTTGTTCTTCTCGCCCTGGCGTTGCCCGCGGGCGTTTTTGCCCAAGACCCGTCCGGGCGGCCGACCGATCCGAAAAGCAAGAGACCTCCCACAAACAAGAAGCCGGTCAAGGTGGAGCCTGCTCCGATAACCGTCACGCTCACCGTGTTGACCGATCCGCCCGAGTGCGCGGTTTTTGTCAACGGCGAACAACGCGGAGTCACAAGCGGTGAGGGAAAGGCCCAGTTTGAGAAGCTCGCGCTTGGCCACTACAGCATAGAAGTGCGGAAGGACGGCTATAATGCGATGCTTCGCGGATTCGAAGCCGGAACCGAATCCCCGACGCTGGTCTTCAAACTCGAACCGAAGCTCGATGACTACATCAAAGAGTTCAACGCGCTTATTGGAGCCGGAAAACTCGCGGGACCCGAGAGCCCTAACGCGTTTGAGCTTGTGAGCAAGCTCGCAACGTCCTACGGCGAACGGGCCGAGGTGACGACGCTCAAGAGCGTTCTTGCGGCGAAGCTCGTGGAAGGGATCGGACCGTTCATCACTCAAACGGTTACAAACTGGCGAACGGTTACTCGCGATCAGATGGTCCGCGCGCTCGATGCGACGACCAACTCGCTCGCGTTGAAGAAAGACGACGTTCGAACCCAGGCTCAAGCGGCATATCTCAGAGGCGTGATAGCCTTGCGCGACTGGCAGACTGCCGGAGCGTCCGCGCCAAGAGGCGACGGCGGATCGGGCGATGCGGGCGGAAGCGTGACCGGGCCTGCGGCGGCGCGTGCGGAATTCGAGAACTCGCTCAAGCTCGATGAATCAATCGCGGCCACGCGGTATCAGTTGGGAGTTGTGATGCTGGCGTCCGCCGACGCGGCCGGCGCCGAGGCGACTCTCGTGAAAGTCACGCAAGCCGAGCCGCGATGGGCATCGGCCTGGACGGCGCTGGGAGGTGCTTACCACGGTGGTGGCAAGTTCGCTGAATCGATGGCTGCTTATCAAAGAGCGATCGCGATCGAACCGAACAACGCCGCTGCGGTTGCGGGCCTCGGGCTGGCGCGGGTTATGAAGGGCGAAAAGGACGGCTTCAAAGACATCGAGCGCGCAGTGAAACTCGAGCCAACCAGCGCGGTGCCTCATTTGAACCTCGCGATGTATTACGCACAGTCGAAGAACAAGAAAGACTGGTCCAAGGCGGAAGAAGAGTTCAAGAAGGCAATTCAAATGAACTCGCAGAACCTCGAGTTCCAGAATAGCTCCGCCGAACGAATGCTCGCTGAGGTGCAAAAGCGAAAGAAGTGAGCGAATCCCACGGCGCCTTGCGGCTAGACTTCGGTGCGGAGAGAACGCTATGAGTAAAAGCATCACCCTAGAAATATCAGAAGCAGAAGCAGCGAACCTGGAATCGTCGCTAGACGAATTGCTAAAAGCATTGCGACGGCTGGATGAAGAGCACGAGCCGAGATGGAGAGAAATCGAACACCTCAGGGCCGAAACTCACGTGATGATCGATCAAATCAAAGCGGCGTTGAATGTGGAAAAAACTTTTATGAAGTCTTGAAGCGGCTGTTTGCGCTTACGCAGAAAGTCGAACGCCACGACATAGAGATAGTAGGGCTGCGTCAAGAGATAAAGGACCTGACGGCTGTAGTGCAACGGCTGGTCTACGAGATACAACGCATCAGCGAGCGCGAGATGCATGAGCGCGAGAAGATGCAGCTTCGACTGGAGAACCAACTACTGAGATTCGAGCGGCAATTGCCACCGAGCAAGCAAGAGAACGGCGATGAAACCGACTAAGCTTTCAAAAGGGCGGCGGGCCAAGGGTGAATGCACTTTCACGAGCACGCTATAGGAAGGAAAACAGCCTTGTGTGCGGTGTGACTTTTCGGTTTTAGTCACCGGCCTTCGGCAGAGAGAGATCGCGATCATCGAGTCATTCGCGATTCGCGTCTCGAAGCTCGGTCGAGTTGCTGCGGTAAGGCTGGAAGCCTCGTCCCCAATCGACACCGTTGATCTCGAGCCGAATTCGATCGCCGTCCACCTGCACGAGCAGATAATGATATGGGTTGTCACCGGGATTCATTCCGGGTCTCACAACGTGATCCAGCGAAACCTTTTCCGCGGCATTCGTTTTCAGATACTCACGCAAGTCAGGCTCGCCGCGATAAGGATAGATCGGCGCGCCGCCTCCACCTGTAGTTACGTGATCGAGACGGTACTTGCGCCCTTCAGCATCTTCGTAGCGCTCGACCCAGTGCTCGAACAAGTGTTCGTGTCCGCTAAACAGGATCGCCGCGCGGTGACGGCGGAACAACGGCATGTATCTGGCTCTCAACGCTGCGGAAGGCGGCTCGACTACCGATGCGCCGTGCGGCCCTGACGAAAAAGCCGGGTGATGAAAGAAAGCTACGATGTGGCGATAGCGCGTACGATCCAGTCCTTCGAGTTGAGACTTTACCCACTCGAACTGCTTATCGTCGGTCGCAATGTTTGAATCAAGCGCGATGAAAAACGCATTGCCATAACCGAAGGCATAAGTCGGATAGCCGTCGAGCCGGCGCGGCGCCCCATCAGGCGGGATCAGATTGGCAATCGCCGAAAGGTAGTTCCGGAGGCCCTCTTTTCGTATCGGCGCGTCGAGCGTGGGCGCGCCGCTCACGTCGTGATTGCCGGGAGCGAGAAAGTAAGGAACACCGCCTTCAGTTGTGATTCGATTGATCAGGTCCACGAAGCTCCTGTTCCATTGGCGTGCGTCTCCGCCGTTCACGACGGCGTCGCCGGTTTGCAGAACGAACTTCACTGGAGCGGGACCGCCCGCAAGCCGCTTTATCGTGGCTACCGCGGAATCGACGATCAGCGAGTGCTCATACTGCTCCTGCGTACCGTCTCGCCGCCCGCGCGTATCACCGTAGACGATGAATGAGAATTTGGTCACGCCGGCCGAAACCGCCTCGGCCGGAAGCGGTTTGCGAGGCGCCGCTATCGCGCGCACCTGCTCGGGCGCCGGGGTGGTTTGTGCGGATGCGGCTGGCTGTTGCTGCGCTTGCCGTGCGGGCGGCGCAATCGCGGGTTGGTAGGCTTGCGATGATCGTAGACAAAGCGCGATGGTAAGCGATATCAGAATCACGAGGCGCCGTTGCATCAGGAATCTCCTTTAGCTTGTCGAATAGAACAACAGGCCAAGAGGTTACTTCGGCGGACAAAACGTGGCAAGCAAGAATCCGGTCATCAGTCCGACGAACTTCAGTTTGTCGCGTTTGTGATCCCGGTCCACTGTGAGTCAGCGACAAACTGAAGTTTGTCGGACATCAACTCAGTTAAGCCTGGCTCGTTTTTGGCGGATTGATTTCAGTTGTTCGCGGATCGTGTTAGAGTCGGGCGCGTTCGATACAAGCTTGAGGTATCGCTCGAGTTCTTTGATCGCGCTTGCTGAGTCCCCGACTGCCGCAAGAAGCAGTCCTCGATCTCGTACGTGAGGCGGCGAATTCGGATTGATCAACAGGATGCGTTCGATCGCCGCCAGCGCCCTTCGGTGATCGCTTGCCGAGTAAATGCCGAGTAGATTTGAAAGCATCCGAGTCAGTGTTTGTTTCCTGGTAACCGATGCAAGATGTGCCGGTTGCAATTCGAGCTTGCCCTTGCTCAAACCGGCCACCAACTCGGCACAGGCGGCGGCGCCAAGAACCCGCCCTTCGTTGAACGGATCGATAAAAATGTCGCCGTCCTCACTCTCGTGCTTAGCGATGAAGTGCAACGGCATACCCACGCCCTTGACCGCGAATCCGATTCGCCGAGCGACTTCGATGTAGACAACGGTCAGCGTGATTGGTATCCCGGTCCGGCGATCGATGACCTCATTCAAAAAGCTGTTGCGAGGGTCAAAGTAATTCTCCCGATTGCCGCGAAATCCGACCCGTTCAAACAGAGTAGCATTCAACGCCGAGATCACATCCGTCGTGTCGCGCGCATCGGTTGCTCGCTCGCGAGCTTGATCGGCGAAGTGATCGAGCTTTTCGAGGTAGGCATCAACCTCGAGCCGCGGGTACTCCTCCGCCGCGATGAGTAATGCCGCTTCGTCGAGGTTGATCCGCTCGTCCTCGCGCGAGATCATCTCGGCGAAACGTTCTCGCGCGCTGATAGCAGGACGCGACGGCACTGGAATGCTCCTAATCAAAAAGGGCCGACGGTTGTAGCCGTCAGCCCCGGGTTTTTGGCGGACCGCGAACAGCCAAGGTTGGTAGTCCGGCCTTCAGGCGGAAGTTCGTACGTGGGCCGCAACGTATACCTACGAACTTCCGCCTGAAGGCCGGACTACGAACGTGCGATCCTTCAACGACTAGCGCGCGACCGAACCGCTGCCGCGGGTTTGCTATCGGACTTGAAGTTCTTCCAAAGAAACGTGTACGAGTGATCCGCGACCGAGATCATATACTCCCAGCCGTGACCGCCGGGGTACATATGAAACTCGTGTGCGAGGCCGAGCTTAGTCAGCTTCTCGTCAAAGGCTTTGTTGGGTTCCTGGAACCCATAGCGATCTTGCTCTCCGCAGTCGAAGTAAATCTTGATGCCGGATTTCTTGATCGCGGCCAGATTCTGCTCGACTACGAACACCGGATTCGCGGCGCGGAAATATTCCTCGTCCGGCGGATCGCCAAAGATTCTCCCGATTATTGAAAGCAGAAACTGCGACCTCCGGTCGCCACCCTGCGGATGAGGCAACTCAGGAACGAGTGCCGCGCAGTGAGCAGTCACAGTTGAGAACATCTCGGGGTGTTTGAACGCCAGATACAACGCGCCCCAGCCGCCCATAGAGATTCCCTGAATCGAGCGTGTCGCCGATGTGCCGATGACGCGATAGGTTTTCTCGATGTACGGGATCAGATCTTTCATGATCGCATCTTCGTAACGTATGCCATTCTTCGCGTTCAAGTAGAAGCTGTTCTCGCCCGCGGGAGAAACAATGATGAACTCGCCGATCTTACCGTCCTCGCGCATCTTGTTTATGGCGGCTGCAACGCCGCGGCGCTCAAACTCTCGCTCGTTGCCGTTCATGCCGTGAAGAAAATAGAGCACCGGGTAACGTCGTTTGCTCTCACTTTCGTAAGACGCAGGAAACTGAACCGCGAACTTCAGCTCCTTGCCAAGCGAAGCCGATTGAAGCGATCCGTACTCGACGTGAGTTGCTGAGGGCGTTTGCGCAGTCGCGGCAGTTTGTGAACCGGTCGCGGTTTGTCTCGGCATCATGTGCGCCGCGATGTTCGCAACGAGGGTGATTATCACCGACAGAATTCCTACAGCGAGATGCATTAGTATGTCCATTCATTAACCTCTAAAGCGCGGTCCGTCGCTCGGAAAGTGATTGACGTTGAGATTCGCCGCGGCCACATCGGTAAGATCGATGATGGCTGCGGCGTTGATGGCGGCCGCGATGGAAATCGTCTCGCTGATCTCCTCGGGTGTGGCGCCTGCTTGCAGCGCTTTCTTCAGATGACCATCGATGCATCCCTGACACTTAGCAACCAGCGATGCAGCGATCGAGATCAACTCCTGAGTCTTTGTGTCAAGCTGCTTCTTTTCTGAGAAGTAAATCTCGCGATAGAACGCGCCGTAGATCTGGCGCATTTTGGGCTCCATCATCGAATACGAGGATGGCTTGCCATCCTTCTTTTCTTGAGGGTTGGAAACCGGGACCTCGGGTTCGGCTGCCGTCTTTTGCGCATCAGCCTGCGGTGCCAACTTGCTGTCCATACTTTCACTCTCTCCTTCGCTCTAGATTCCAAGGGCGGGGATCGTCAGCGCTCATCAAATCGTAGCCGACCATCTTAGCGCTTATACGCGCGGGCCGCCTCGAGAGTCTCAAAAAAAGTCCCTCAGCGCCGGCTGATTCGGAAAGCGTATTGACCTCAGCATTTCTACCACACAGAAAGTTGGGATTTCAAACGCCGCTCTCGACGCCGAGGCTCAATTTTGATGCGCCGACTGGTATCCCCTGCCTCGCATCGACATCGCGGCGGCTATGGCGGCGCGCGGATTCACAACACCCCATCCCTGTCGATCGACGTCAACGTGAGACATCCTCACTGCGGTCCTTATGAGTGCAAGCTTCACCTCGTGAGGCTTCAACTCCGGAACCGCTTCCAGGATCTGAGCGGCGATCGAGGAAACAATCGGGGCGGCGAAGCTTGTACCGTCGACGTGTTTGTAGTGACCGCTAATCACGTTGTTGTCACGTATCTTGACCCACACGACTTGACGCAGAAGATAAGGCGCAAGCTCCGTAGCGTGGTCCAGGTCTTCGTCAACGCCGGAGTGGCGCTTGATTATCTCGCGCAACTCGGAATCCGGAGCGGTTTCAAGCTCAGACAGCAGCACCGCCTGTTCAGCAGTCGGAGTGCCCGGCAGGATAGGCGCTGCTATCCAGATTCCCGGCGCGATTACTTCGGGCTTTTGAAGGCCGTCGATTGTCGGGCCATAGCTCGATCGATACATTTCGTTGTCTGAGAAGTCGAGGTTGTTCTTGTCGTCGAGCCCTCCAACTGCGAGCACCGAAGGCGCGGACGCGGGAGGCAGCACCGGATGATGCGGCAGGTGTCCCGAATTGCCCGCGGCTGCGACGACAAGCAACCCAGCGCGCGTAGCGTCTTCAGCCACCCGCGAGAGTTCGTCAGTGAGATAGCTCGCTTCGTAGTCTCCACCGGCAGAGATGTTGACGATTCGAATCCCATACTCTTGCCGATGACGAATCGCCCAGCGAAGCCCGCGCGCGATGTCCTGATGACGAACGCGCGCGGACATTCCCACCTTCACCAACACTACGTTCGCTTCGGAGGCGATGCCTCGATAAAGCCCTCCCGACAGAAACCCGTTTCCTGCGGCGACCACCGAAGTCATCATTCCGTGCCACGAAGATACCTGCGGAGTCGTCAGGTCGTTCGGCTTTGCGCGCTCCACAAGGTTCACGAACTTCATTATTCGATTATGCGGCTGCGCGAGATCGGGATGCGCATAGAAGCCCGAGTCCAGGAACGCGATCGTCGCGCCGCGTCCACGAAACTCATCGGGCGCGTCCATGCGCATCGGCGTGGGAACGACCTTCAGCTCTTGTTCGGCGAAGTGAGGAAAGGCCGCTGAAAGTTCATCGTGAAGCCGCGAGTATCGATTGAGGCAATCGACGCAGATTTCCTTGCCCGGCTCCCAGGCGTGCATGTTGACTGCGAGCAGGGGATGAAGCGAATCGTCGACCGAGTCCGAGTTGGCGATCAACCGCCGGTCTACTTCCATGCGGCAAACTGGGCAATAAGATGTGTATGACTCCATGAACCAACCCTGAGGTGAAATTGACCAGCTATTCTAGCGACGGCGCCGACATGCTGCAAACACGGTTGTCTGATCGCCACGTGAAATCGACTTTTGGCTCATGCTATTATGCGAATCATCAGTAAGCCGCTATGAACGATGCCAAAGAGCGAGCATTCCGATACGATCTATTCATAACGCCAGACTGGCGCGACCGCTTCGACACGCTGATCAATGATAATTACAAGCTGCCGCTCGAGGGTCGAATCCTGGACGTCAATTGCGGCACCGGCGCGCACGCGTTGGAGCTGGCTGATCGCATGCGCGGCAAGGGCGAAGTCATCGGAATCGACCCGAGCGTCGAGCGGATCGAGCTTGCTCGCGCGAAAGCCGTCGTCAAGAAGGCGGAAAGCGTTAGATTTGACAAGGGCATTGCGTCCGATCTGCCGTTTGACAGCCACGAGTTTGACGTGGTTATCGGAGATGCCTCGATGCTGCGCTCGCACGAGATCGAGGATGTGTTGGCCGAGATGGTGCGGGTTGCAAAGCCCGAAGGCCGCGTGATTTTGAAGCTGACCACTCACGGAAGTTTCGACGAGTTTTTTTCGATATATTGGGAGGCGCTGCATGACCTCGGACTGGCCGACGAAGAGTGGAGGGCGCTCGAAAGATTAATCAATGAGCGGCCCACTGTGTCGGACGCGGAGCAAATAGCTGAGCGTTTAGGGCTAGGCCACGTCGAGAGCTTCACCAGCAAAGAGGAGTTCAGCTACAAAACCGCAGAGGAGTTTCTAGAGTCGCCGCTCATTAAAGATTGTTTTCTGTCCGAATGGCTGGAGATTGTACCCGAAGCGAACCGCGATCAGGCTTACGGGCAAGTCGCCTCGATCATAGAACGCGAAAGGCACGACGCGCCGTTCGATGTATCAATCAAAGCCACAATAATCGCGGGAGTGAAGTAAGAGCCAGGCGGGGCCACCTTATCAAACATCTTTCGAAGATCATCCAACAAAAGGCAGCTTGCCCGACTTGATGACATAGACGGCATAGCCACCCTGCGCTATCAAACCCAACACTCCGATAATCAGGCCCGCGAAGGCGGAGCCGCGTCCCTCCTCGACGTTATCAGATTTCAACGAGCGCGTCGCCATTACGCTTAGTAAAATCGCAGCAACACCCATGAGGAGGCCGATGCCCGGACAGAAGAAGCTCGATAATGCAAGTATGACCGAGTTGTTAGCCCGCTCTTGCGCCTTCTCGACTCTTTGATGGTAGTCAACGCGTTCGGCGATACCGGTTCGCTGTTTTGTCGTCGCGCTCGGTTCGGGAGTGCTCGTCTCGGAAAACAGCGTACCAACTGTTGCGCCGCAATGCGGACACTCGGCGACACCAACGCCGATCGGCATTCCGCATTCTTGGCAGGTCTTCCTAAGCGATGACATAGAGAATCTTCTCGAGCTCTTCTGTAACCTGTTTACGTCGAGGCTCTTTTTAGCACAACCAACCAATGGCTTCAAGCATCGGTCCCATGCTGTTCCGGAACCCTTGCTCCATTATCCTTGTCTTGAACTCATGGGGCTTGCGTTCGGCTAGGGAGATATGGTAAAAAGAAAACAACTGAAAGCAGCAATTGAGGTGCCTCCTCAATTCCTGAAGTGAGCGGAATGGTAGAGGACGGGAAACTGGATGTGCAGTTCTCGTCCTCATTTTTTTGTTTAGGCCCAGCCGCGAGGGGGGCAGGTCCGCACCAGTCGTTCCCTTTTGAGATTGCGTTAATCGACTTCCTAGTATTCGAATCCAGGCCCTGTTGAAAGGCCGTTTGCCGGCCTCGGTTGAAGCTCATATAATCGCCGGCAAGGATGTCAAACTACGGCCCTTCAACGAAGAACGACCCAACGACGGCGTCTCGAACTGAGATCACAACTCCGTGGACTGCCGCAAATCTTCTGACAATTCTCCGGATCGCGCTCACGTTTCCTTTTTTGTACTTCGTCAGCAGGGGAAAATTCGGATCAGCCCTGGCGGTCTTCTTTCTAGCAAGTCTGACCGATTTCGCCGACGGCCTTGTAGCGCGAAGATTCAAGCAGCAATCTCGTCTGGGCCGGTTCCTCGATCCTTTCGCGGACAAGCTGCTCATAACCGCTGCTTTTGTCGTGATGGCGATACCGCACGCTGGTTTTCCTTCTATTCCAATCTGGCTCGCGGCGGCAGTCGTAGGGCGGGACCTGATCATAGTCCTCGGCTCGTTGGTCGTGTATAAACTCACGAAGTTCAAAGACTTCAGGCCAACGTTCTTCGGGAAGGTCAACACCTTTGTCGAACTTGGGCTGATCGTTTGGTTTCTGGTCTTCCACACGACAGGCAAGTTCATCTTCTTGTTGCCCTTTCTTTACCCTATCGTGATCGTATCCGTCATCGTGTCCGGAGCGGAGTACGCAATCCAAGGTGCGGGCATCCTGAAGCGGCACCGTAGAGCCTACAACGTGGACGCGCAACTAGTTGATGGTGTCGGCGAGGATCGCCTTCCGTAGATCAAGACTGATCCAAACAACGGAGCATTCGCTCAACCATTCGGGAACTCGATTGTCGAAGCCCGCCCGAGACTAGAATTGTTGAGGCGTTGACTTATAAAAAACTTGACAGCGTTCCGCTCAGATATTACCATCTAGTTGATTTCAAACCCGGAGGCATTCAAGAAATGAGCAAGATCATAGGTATTGACCTCGGCACGACCAACTCGGTCGTTGCCGTGATGGAAGGTGGCGAGCCAGTAGTGATCAACAACTCGGAGGGGGCTCGGACCACGCCCTCGGTTGTTGCGTTCACCAAGGACGGAAACCGGTTAGTGGGACAGGTCGCCAAGCGCCAGGCGGTCACGAATCCAGAAAACACCATCTACTCGATCAAGCGGTTTATGGGTAGGCGCTTTGACGAAGTTAATGAAGAGATGAAGATGGTGCCCTACAAGGTATCGCGGGCCGGCAATGACGTCAGAATTCAAGCCGGCGGAAAAGAGTGGTCCCCGCCCGAGATATCGGCAATGATTCTCCAAAAGCTCAAGCAAGGCGCCGAGGATTATCTCGGACAGAAAGTTACTCAGGCGGTGATCACGGTGCCTGCTTATTTCAACGACTCGCAGCGACAAGCTACGAAGGACGCGGGCAAGATCGCGGGGCTTGAAGTTATGCGCATCGTCAACGAGCCGACCGCGGCGGCGCTGGCTTACGGTCTCGATAAGAAGAAAGACGAGACGATCGCCGTCTTCGACTTCGGCGGCGGAACATTCGACATTTCGATCCTCGAAGTGGGCGAAGGAGTGGTCGAGGTCAAATCGACAAACGGCGACACACACCTGGGCGGCGACAACATCGATCAGCGCATTATCGACTGGATAATCGAAGAGTTCCGCAAAGACCAGGGCATAGATCTCTCGAAAGACAAGATGGCTCTGCAGCGGCTGAAGGAATCGGCAGAGAAAGCGAAGATCGAGCTTTCTTCGACGATGGAAACCGAGATCAACCTG
>Ga0114129_10006107_pt1 | contig 17081 bp, 19 predicted proteins | sample RhiMetdeltSRZDD1_FD_80071 | JGI IMG/M metagenome (GOLD analysis project Ga0114129, IMG submission 80071) | Populus rhizosphere microbial communities from Tennessee, USA - Rhizosphere MetaG P. deltoides SRZDD1 (version 2) (version 2) | ecosystem: Host-associated > Plants > Roots > Rhizosphere >... | reverse complement strand
TTATGAAGGCGACTACTTCCGCACTCGCCTCACGCATACGCTGGAGGTGGCGCAGATCGGTCGGACGCTGGCACGTGCCCTGGGCGCCAACGAGGACCTGGTCGAGGCGATCTGTCTCGCCCATGACCTCGGCCATTCGCCGTTCGGTCATTCCGGCGAAGTCGCCCTCGCCCGTCTGATGAAGGATCATGGCGGCTTCGACCACAACAGACAGTCCCTGCGCATCGTCACAGAGTTGGAACAGCGCTATCCGGAGTTCCCCGGCTTGAACCTCACCTGGGAAGTGCGTGAGGGTATGGTCAAGCACGAGTCGGAATATGACATCTCAGATGCGCGCGATTTCAATGCCGACCTGCGCGGCAACCTCGAGACCCAGATCGCGAACGTAGCGGATGAGCTGGCATATACCACGCACGACCTGGACGACGGGCTGCGCTCCGCCATGATTACGCCACACATGCTGGATGGTATTGCGCTGTGGGAGATCCTGCGCGAAACCTACAAATGGCGCGGCCCCAATTTGGATGATATCGAGCGCCACCGGATGATCCGTCAGCTCGTCGGCATCATGGTCACAGACATGATCGAGGCAACCGACAAGCGCCTGAAGGAAAGCCGGGCCAACTCGCCGCTAGATTTGCAAAAGCTCAAGCACAACGTGATCGGCTACAGCGAAGAGATGCAGCGTCGCAATCGTGAGCTCAAGGATTTTTTATATAAGAATTTGTATCGTCACTATCGCGTCGCCCGGATGCAGGTCAAGGCAGAGAGGCTGATCTCCGATATCTTTAACCTATATTGCCTCGAACCAACCATGCTGCCCACCACAACGCAGGCGAATATCGACAAGCGCGGATTGGAGCGCACGATCTGCGATTATATTGCCGGCATGACAGACCGTTACGCGATTGAAGAACACCAGCGCTTATTTAATCCGTTGGAGAAACCATAGGAAAGTGAGAATACGATGCATCAACAAATGTATTTGACACCTGAGGGTGCAGAGCGGCTGCAAGCCGAGTTGAAGGAACTGACGGGGCCGCGCCGCGAGGAACTCGCGCAGCGCCTGCGTTCCGCGATCCAGATGGGCGACCTGTCAGAAAACGCGGATTATCACAAAGCCAAGGAAGATCAGGCGTTTCTGGAGGGACGTATACAGGAGATCGAAGCCGTATTGCGCAGCGCCATCATTGTGGAAAAGACGAAAAGCGATGTTGTCACCGTCGGTTCCACCGTCACGGTTCAGGAAGAGAGCTTCGACCCCGAGACCTATTACATGGTTGGCGCAAAGGAAGCGGATCCGCGCAATGGCAAGATCTCTAACGAATCTCCCATCGGCAGAGCGCTGATGGAGCACAGAGTTGGAGATGTGGTCGAGGCGGAAACACCTGGCGGTAAACTCAAATTCAAGATTCTAAAGATCGAATAGTAGGGCCGGCAGCGTAGCGTCCTTGCCGAGCACCCTGAATAAAAGGGCGACCCGCCTTACAAACTAAAAAGAGACCGGCATGCCGGTCTCTTTTGATTCAAAACTGATTTACTGTCCGCTGCGGGGCCAGACCGCGAGTTCGAGCGTGATGCGTTCGAAGTGACTCCGTTGAGGCATGGCGCCTGTCCCGTATTCCATGTCCACAACAGTTGCCAGCAGTTGAAGAGTTGCCGTTTCGAGGAGTACTTGTTCCTGCGGCTTGACCACCACCAGTTCCCCTTTCGGTTCCAGTCGCGCCCGGATATTCGGGTCATTGTAGGCATGCTCGGTCATCAACACTTTGGTAGCCGTCTTGATATCATTCTTGTCGAAGAGCCAGATCTCGAGTGCAGCAACCTTCTTAGGCTCACCAACCCCGATCGTTTCGGAAACACCTACACCGTACTCGCCCAGGAACTCCCCGCCTCCCGTATCAATGCTAAAGGATTCATCGTACAGATCATCCCCCAACACATAAGTAGTCATGGTTTGCGTGATCGGCTGGGCTAGCCCGAGGGATTGGAAGTCGGTCTTCTCCACCGGTCGGCTGATCTCAGCCCCCTGCATGACGGGCGTGACCGCCCCCGAATTTTTGCGGAATAAGCGCAGCAGGTACAACGTGCCCGCTCCCACGGCCAACAGAACTAGCAGCGAAATCAGGATCACCCAGGTACTCATCCCGGATCCCGCGCCGGTGGATGTGGTCGGCGTACCCTGAATGGGCGCACCGGGAATCACTGGGGCCTGGACAGCCGTGGCAAATTGCTGAAATAAAGCTGGGTCGGTACTCGGTTGCAGACGCTGCAGAGTTGGCAGCGCGGCTTCACCCAGGTCATTCCAGCGCCGAAGAGCAGTCTGCTGGTCACCTGTGCGGCTGTAGGATTCCATCGCCATTCGCAGGTAATCTTCCTGAAGATCAGATCGCAGGACTTGCGGCGTAGCATCTGTCCATTGAACGGGCCAAATTCCCCAGCCAATGATCAGACCGAGGATCAAACCTAAAACCACGCCTACTATCAGCACCGTTCTGACGTTCTGAAGAAGGTTCTTAATGATCGCAATTACTGCTTCCATGGCTTATTCCTTTTTCGGGAGTTTAAATCTATTATATACCATCCCTTGCACAATACAACCTGCCGAGAGTACCGAGAATTACGAAATCACGCAGACCTGCAAGTCTGGCCAGAAATTTACCCTTAAGAAGTTCTGTTAATGATCTGAGGGGCGGGCAAGGCTTTCCATTAAATACAACACCCGTTGTGACTCACGCACGTTCACCGCTTCCGCGATCCGAAACCGCTGACAGAATGCAGCTTCAAATCCCTCGCGCGTGTAATTCGGAAAGATATCTTCCCGCGATACAAGCAGTTTTTGCACCTGACTGTCCATCTTGGGGACGAACTCGATCACCAGCCACTTTCCAATCTTCGAAAAAAAATCAGCTACCTGCAGCAAAGGTACGTTGTTGGAGATCGCCAGGTGATGGATCAACGCCAGGGCAAGTACCATATTGGCGGGGCCGCGAGTCCCGAACGAATCGCGTTCTGCATTCGCCCACCCTATCGAGGGACTCGGGTTGGTCAGGTCGATCAACAAGGGCAGAAGGCTTTCGGTTTTCTCGTCCTTTACCTGCCGATAATTTTGCTCCACTGCTGTCGGGTCGATATCTGAGGAGACGACCAACGCGCCGACTTGCCCTGCGACGCGACTGAAGACTCCATTATTTGCACCCAGGTCCCAGACCAGGGATGGCTTCAATCTCCCGGACCATTCCCGGACGAGATGTTTCTTATGCTCGAACGCTGCATCGGAATAATTCGTGATGTCGTAGTAATTTCCCCACTCTGTGCCGCCAGGTTTCCATTCCAGTTTTCGAACAGTGGAATCGAGGCTGTCAATCAAACCAGTCATTGCCTGTTGGCTCATGCTTGCTGCACGCGATTTCACCTCCGCCCCCGAGTATCTTTTCTGTGCACCGGCATGCAGGTGAATGTGTGTAAGCAAGCCAAAATTGAAGCGAGTTTTCTGAGGTAGCAATTCGCTGGCAAGGTCAAGCGGCACACCGTCAATGTAGACTCGCAGTAACTGGCTCAAACGGACATCGCGAAGTGCCATGAGCGCCAGTGGCGCAAGAAAATGCTGACAGAACTGGCGGTACGCCACCCAGGGCTGACCCTCCTTGTAGATCTCAAAAGAGAGCGTGTCAATCAGAGTTGCTTTACCGCGCATAAACTGGATATTATAGGCGCTCGCATCCTTCAGAGACATGCCCGCCTTGAGCGCCCGGCGTTGGATGGATAATGTCGCCAGAGCCGCATCCTTCAACTGGCCAAACGACCACTCATACGGATACGAGATGAATGGCACACGTTCTGGCCGAATGATTTTGTGCGCCAGTTCAACCTCAGCCGGAGTTTGCTCCACTTCCACATGCGGGATCAGCAATCGGGCTTTGACCAACTTGTCGTACAAGCCAGATTCCATCAATCGAGCATATTCCTGCTCATACTTGTGATTGACCTGCCGGTAGAGGACTCCGTCGCGGGAAAACAAGAATCCGCTGGGGTCGCGGAACGAAGAGGCAAGCTGACTGCTATTTTGTTTCTGGCTCGTCATCATCGTCGTCGGCTTTGGGCTGTGACTTGACTCCAAACCATCCTTTGATTCTCCCCCACGAGGCGCGCAGCGCGACGCCAAGACCAAGAAGTGCCGCGATCAGCAACTGGATCAAAAAACTGCCCGAGCCGGGATCGAGATATGGAAGGGGTGTGAAATGCATACTTTCTCCTATTCAACAGTTTCAGGAACGATCTCTTCCAGCAGGAAGGTTTCCTGGCAATTTGTACATTGAGCTTCACGTTTATTGGCAATCACCAGCAAGCCTCCACATTTGGGACACGGCTGCTTGAGCGGTCGCTTCCAGGAAGTGAAGTCACAGTTCGGATAATTTTCACACCCGAAGAACGTCCGTCCTTTGCGAGTTTTCCGCTCAACCAGCTCACCCCCGTCTTTAGGACAGAGAATGCCAATTTTTTCCAGCCAAGGCTCCGTGTAGCGACAGGTTGGAAAGTTAGCGCAGGAAATAAATTTTCCGAAACGCCCGTACCGGATCACCAGCTCCCCACCATCCTCCGGGCACTTCCGGCCGATAGGTTCTGGCTCGCTCTTGGTAACCGGCATTTCTGCCTGCGCTTTTTTGATGTCCTCGGCAAAGGGGCGATAGAACTCGTGCATCACTTCCACCCACTCTGCCTGGCCGGAGGCGATCATATCCAGATCTTCTTCCATGCGAGCGGTGAACTGCAAATCCACGATGTCGGGGAAGTATTGCGTCATCAAATCATTAACTTGAATCCCAATCTCCGTTGGGACAAGACGTTTTTCTTCGCGTAGCACATAGCCGCGGGCCTGGATGGTTGAGAGTGTTGGCGCATATGTCGAGGGGCGACCGATCCCCTGTTCCTCCAGCGCCTGGACCAGTGAAGCTTCGGAATAACGCGGCGGCGGCTGTGTAAAGTGCTGTTCGGGGATCAGGCGGATCAGTTCCTGTTTCTGCCCCTCTACGACTCCGGCAGGGATGCGGACATTCTCTTCATCGTCCTCAGATTTTACATCCTCATTCTTAGCTTCTTCATATACAACCAGAAAGCCTACAAACTTTACTGTGGAACCAGAAGCCCTTAAGAGATAGGTGTGTTCATTCGACTTGCCGGTAACTTCCACCTGCAGCGTATCATAGACCGCCGCTTCCATTTGCGAGGCGACAAACCTCTGCCAGATCAGGCGATAGAGCTTGTACATCGCCGGCTCAAGATACTCTTTCACCTGTTCCGGCTCGCGCTCCACGGATGTCGGGCGGATGGCTTCATGGGCTTCCTGCGCATTGGCAGAGCGAGTTCGATAGAGAGGTGCTTCCGCGGGCAGGAAGTCTGCGCCATACTTCGTCTTGATGTATTGGCGCGCTTCGTTCTGTGCACCGACCGATACATTCGTTGAGTCAGTACGCATATAGGTGATCAAACCGGTTGTACCGCCATTCCCCACATCCTGGCCTTCATACAGACCCTGCGCCAGAGCCATGGTGCGCTTGGCAGTAAAGCCAAGTTTGCGTGAGGCTTCCTGCTGTAATGTAGAGGTTGTGAACGGTGCCGAGGGCTTTCGCCGCCGCTCGCCGCGCTTGACCTTGGTCACGGTATAGGCAGCAGCTTCCATATCGACGAGGATCGGCTTGACCGTTTCCTCGTTGGGAAGTTCGGGATCTTTCTCATCGATCTTTGCCAGTTTTGCGATAAACGTAGATTTGATCGTCTCGGGCCGCAATTCGGCATGTATCGACCAATATTCGACGGGCACAAACGCGTCGATCTCGCGCTCGCGCTCGACGATCAGGCGCAGCGCCACCGATTGGACGCGCCCTGCCGAAAGTCGGCCGCGAACCTTCTCCCACAGGATAGGGCTGATGCTGTAGCCCACCAAACGGTCCAGCACGCGGCGTGCCTGCTGGGCATCCACCAGATCCATGTTGATCTGGCGCGGATGCGAGAACGCATCCTTAACCGCAGACTCAGTGATCTCGTGGAACACCACGCGCTTGGCGCGATCTGGTTCGATCTGTGCGGCTTCCATCAGGTGCCAGGAGATGGATTCGCCTTCGCGGTCGGGGTCGGTCGCTAGAAAGACCTCTTCCGCTTTCTGCGCCAGCTTCTTAAGTTCCTTAACAACATCCTTCTTCTCATTTGGGACGCGATATTTCGGCGCGAAATTATTCTCCACATCGACCGAGAGCTGTGACTTCAATAGATCGCGCACATGTCCCACCGAGGCGCGGACCGTGTATCCCTTACCGAGATAGCGTCCCACCGTTTTGGCTTTTGCCGGCGATTCGACGATCACCAGTTTGCCATCGCGCTTCTCCACCTTAACAGGTTTTTCCGGCGGGACTAGTCCCTCATGAGCCTCGGTCCGACCCATTCTATAAAGTTTTGTTCCACAAACGGTGCACACACCAACCGTCACAGGAGATCCCTTTGCGTTGAAGGTCGCAATGGGATCCTGCATCTCACGTTTGGTCTTGCACTTCATGCAATATGCTTCCATACCTTAACCTTATTCATCTACATCGTTGCCGAGAGCAAAGCGCTCCTCGCAATGACAAGATTACAAATATTTCTCCTGGTGGTGTTTCTTCAAATGCTCCACTACGTCCTTGACTTTTTGTGATTGGTCTACCTGGCAAATCATGATGACATCACCTGCATCCACTACGACAATGTCGTCCAGGCCGATCGTTACAACCAGGCGTTCGTCGGTCTTGGAATATACCAGAGTATTATGAGTATCCACAGCGAGGTGCTGTGCATTTGTCGCGACGTTGCCGTTCATATCGGGGAGGAGCACTTCGAAGAGCGAATCCCAGGAACCAACGTCGTTCCATCCCAGACCGCCGGCAGGCAGCACGGCAACATGCTCTGCTTTTTCCATTACGCCGTAGTCTATTGTCTGGCTCTTCAAGCCAAACCAGTTTGCCTGCACGACCTTGTTCTGTTCGGGCGTGCCCCAGGCATTCGCGATCTTGCTCACTACTTTAAAAAGCCCGGGCATCTGTCGTTCGACCTCTGCCAGGATCGTGTCTGCACGCCATACAAACATACCGCTGTTCCATGAATGATCGCCGCTGCGTAATAACTTTTGCGCGGTCTCTTCATCGGGTTTTTCTTTGAAACGCTCCACCGTATACACGGGATACTTATACTCGCCGTCCAGGGCCGCACCCTGCTGGATATACCCATATCCTGTGGAGGGGTAGGTCGGTGTAATGCCTAGGGTAACTAGATAATTTTTTTGAGCGACATCAAACGCGGCACTGATCAAATAATGAAATAAGTCACGATTGCGAATGTAATGATCTGAGGTCTGGATTGCCATAGCTGCCTGCGGATCGCGCTTCTGAAGCACAGCAGCCGCCAATGCTACCACAGACGCGGTGCCGCGTGGGGCGGGCTCGATCAAATAATTTTCCACGGGGATGGCCGGCACCTGCTTTTGCATCTCCCGCGCCTGTTCGGCAACGGTCACGACCAGAATGCGTTCCGGAGGGAACAACTTTTCCAGCCTGGCCACCGTGCTCTGAAACAAGGTGTCTTTCCCAAGCAGCGGAAGCAATTGCTTGGGCGTTTCCTTTCTGGAGATGGGCCAAAGACGGGTCCCTCCTCCTCCTGCCATAATAACTGCATAGGTATGTTCCATGTCTATCCTCCTGAAGTAGAATAATCGGATTGTACCTCACGCACTGCGACATAATTCATGCCGCCCACCTGACGTACCATCCCTTTGAGTTCCATCAGCGCCAATGTGGCCGAGACTTTCTCAATCGGCAATTCCGTTTGGTTCCGTATTGCATCCACATGTAAAGGTTCCTCACTGAGCACGGCCATCAAACGCGCCTCGGTCTCATCGGAAGGAATGAACTTGCGCGCGGCTTTGTGCTCACCCATACGCGTCAGGTTTAATGCCTGCATGAGATCATTCACACTTAACAAAGGCAGCGCGCCGTTCTGAATCAGTTTATTTGTGCCCTTGCTTTGCGGCGCAAGTATACTACCGGGCACGGCAAACACTTCACGTCCCTGTTCCGCCGCAAACTCGGCGGTGATCAAGGCGCCACTTGTCTCACCGGCTTCGATGACAACGACCGCCAACGAGAGCCCCGAAATGATACGATTGCGCGGCGGAAAATTTGAGGCATCCGGCGGTGTACCCGGAGCATAGTCGCTGACGATCGCGCCACTCTCCGTCATTTTTTCAGCCAGCCCGCGATGTTCAGGGGGATAAATCTTGTCAACGCCCGAACCCAGGACACCGATCGTCCGTCCACCCGCTTTCAACGCTGTTTGGTGGGCAATTGCATCCACACCTCGCGCCAGCCCACTGACCACGGTGATCCCGTTTGAGGCAAGATACACTGCAAGTTCCTCAGTGATCTGTCTGCCATAGGCTGTCACCCGACGCGTTCCGACGATGGCAACCGCGAAGAGGTCATCTGGCAGATAACTCCCTCGAATATATAACACAGGAGGAGGCTGATCAATCTCCTTCAAACGTTGCGGATACATTTCATCTTCCCAGGTCAGGATCTTGATGCCCTGCGCTTCGATCTTCGCCCAGACTTTCTCCAGATCGACGTGCTGCCGCGCCTGGACGATTCGTTCGATCAGTTTCAAGCTCAGGCCTGCCCGCGCCAGGTCGATGGGCGCCGCCCTCCACGCAACTTCCAGATCCCCGAAGTGCTGGATCAGCGCCTGCATCCGCACGGCGCCAATCCCCTTGATTAAGTTAAAGCCAATCCAGTAACGTTTGTCGATCATAGCTATTCAAGCCGCCGTCCTCGGCAATGGAGATACCACCGCACGCAAAGCTACATTAATCCTTCAAGCAAGTGAACGCGGATTACATGGCGAGCAGGGTCAGTTTCCAGAATCACCGAGGGAATTGCCGGCAGTAGAATCTCTTTGCCAGATTGATTTCTTACAACATATACATCGTTCGCGCCCGTCTCAATGATCTGCACCAGCTCGCCAAGGATATTCTCGTCCTCATCAACGACGGCAAACCCGAAGAGCTCGTGCTGGTAGATCCTGCCCTCAGGCAGACCCGGCGCATCGGCTGCCCTGACATACACCCATTGATTGCGCCATTGCCCCGCATCTTCCGGATTCTCGACGCCCTTGAATTTGACCAGCAAACCTTTCGCATGGGAACGAGCGCCGGTGAGCGTCATCGGTTTATGCTCGTCTCCAACGAAAAGCCTCCGTCCGCTTCTAAAGCGCTCCGGGAAGTCTGTGTGCAGATCCATGATGATTTCCCCGTGCACGCCATGGGGACGACGGAGAAATCCCACCACCAAATAGACAGGCTCGCCGTCTGGCGAGCCTGAAGAGTTCTTCGTATCAGCCACTATTCTGGCTCAACCACATCGAGCGTAGCCTGTTTGCCTTCCCGCTCAGCCGCCACTCGCAGGAGTGTCCGGATAGAGTTGGCAACCTTTCCGCCCTTGCCGATCACGCGTCCCATGTCATCCTTCGAAACGCTTAGCTCAATGCGGACCCGTGACCCTCCTCCACTTTGCCGCACCTGCACATCGTCGGGATGATCCACCAGCGATTTGGCGATATATTCTATAAGATCTTTCATCATAATGCCTATACGTCGTTGCAGAACCACATTGTGAAAGCACGGTCCCCGCAACGACGATTACGGTTTACTTGCCTGTCTTTACAGAAGCGCCGCGCCTGACTTCTGCTTCTTCCGCTTCCTTCACGAGCACTTCCACAGCCTCGCCCTTCTTGAAACGTTCAAAGCGGTCCAGGATGCCAGCGCTCTTGAATACTTTCTCCACCGATTCGGTCGGAAGAGCACCGTTCTTCATCCAGTGATAGGCACGGTCTTCTTTGACATGAATTGTCGCAGGATCTGTACGGGGATTATAGAAACCCAGAATTTCCAAAAAGCGACCATCGCGCGGTGACTCTTTATCGGCAGCCACAATGCGGTACGTGGGTTGGCCTTTGAGACCAATACGACGTAAACGAATACGAACCATTTAACTTACTCCTTTAGAGATATTGCGTTTCAGACAGGCATAGAGAGGTGCGTGAAAGGACGCATGCGGGCTGAAATCACAGGCGGATATTTTACCAGAGAAAAGGGAATAACCGGCGTTTTAGGACACCGGGAACGAAAACGTGATATTTGTCCCCTTTCCCACGTTGCTTTCCGCCCAGATTTTGCCATCGTGTGCCTCCACCAGGTATTTTGCGATGGACAAGCCTAAACCCATCCCGCCAGAGTCACTGGATTTATAAAAACGGTCGAACACATGTGGCAAAATTTCCGGCTCGATTCCGGGTCCGCTGTCCGCAATGGAAATTGTGACCTTTCTTTCGTCGCCGAGGCCGGCTTCCGTCAAACGGACCGTGATCTCCCCCCCGCGCGGTGTGTAGCGCAAGGCATTCGAAAGCAGGTTGGTCAGGATCTCACGGATGCGTTGAGGATCGACCTCTGCCTCCTCTCCATCAGCCAGGCCAAGATCAAGCCGGATGTCTTTTTCTTTTGCCTGCATCTCGAAACCAGAGACCGCATCCCGAATCAGCCCCGCCATATTTGTTGGCTCACGCTTCAAGCGCAGCGCGCCGCTCTCCGCCAGAGCAAGTGTCCGCAAGTCCTCCACGAGGCGGGAAAGGATCTGCGTCTCTTCGATGATCGACGTCAACCGCGCTTCATCTGCCGGATACACCCCATCGAGCATCCCCTCCACATTTCCCTGGATGACCGTAATCGGCGTTCTCAGTTCGTGCGATATATCCGCGAGCATATTACGCCGCTGCTGGTCACTGACCTGCAGACGCTCTGCCATCGCATTGAAACTGCGCGTCAAAGCGTGGACCTCGGGAGGGCCTTTCTCCTGTACCCGGACGGAATAATCTCCATTTGCGACTCTCTCTGATGCATTGAACAACTCATCCAGCGGCGTGAACATGCGGCGCAGACTGCGCGCACCCCACCCAACGGCGAAAACTAATAGGATGAATGCCAGGAAGGCAAAGGGAAAAATAATGCCAGGCCGGTCAATAGGTGCAGTCCCCTCAACATTGAAGAAGAAAGAAAGGATGAGTCTCAAAATCCCCAGCAGACCCATAAAAGCAAGAAAAGCAAATCCGAAGAAGAAACATCCCATCCGGCGGAAGAATGGGTTACGCCGGCCGACGCGCCGCCAGGCTTCACGCGTGGGGGGCCATTCTTCGTTCTCGGGCCACCAACGTGGGCGTTCACCACGGAAAAAGTGAGGGTGCTGTCTCATTTGTCAGTAAACTTATATCCAACGCCATAAACTGTCAAAATATATTGTGGCTCGCTGGCTTTCACTTCGATCTTACGGCGTATGTTCTTAATGTGTGCATCGATGGCACGTTCATACGACTCGAATGCCACACCATGAATGGCATCCAGCAACTGTGCGCGTGTAAAGACGCGTCCGGGTTGGCGCGCCAGGGTTGCCAGCAATTCGAACTCTGTCGGAGTCAATTCTTCGATCTCGCGCTGCTCGGCTGTCACACGCATCCGTGGAACGTCGAGGGTCAGGTCTGCCACCCGGATCATTTCTGCATTTGCCGATAAGGCGTTTTCGATACGGCGGAAGACCACACGCACGCGCGCGACCAATTCCTTCGGGCTGAACGGCTTGGTCATATAGTCGTCCGCGCCCAGCTCGAGCCCGATCAACTTATCTGATTCTTCCGCGCGCGCAGTCAGCATGATGATCGGAGCGTTGGAAGATTTGCGGAACTCGCGTGTAAAGTCCAGACCATCAAGCTGAGGTAAGCCGAGGTCCAGAACGACCATGTCCGGTTTCTCGGTTTTCGCCTGGGACAGCGCCCTTTTCCCGTCATACGCGACAAGAACACGGAACCCGGCGCGCTCCAGGTAATCGCGTACGAGCTGGGTGATCTTGGGTTCGTCGTCTACAACGAGGATGGTTTTCATTTTGTCATCTCATATTATACGCTGTCAAGATTCACAACCAGCGACGTGTGTGCATCTGATAGGAATTATGCCGTTTGCCAAATGCCGCCGTCAGTCGGTTTTCTTCAGGAACGATATACCCTCGCTCTGTCAGGAAAATATACACCAGCAAACCGGCTTTCTCACATTCCAAAATGGATGAGATGCCCATCACGAGGATGGACATCTCATGTCGATTGTTACGATTCTTTCTTTTCTTCAGGCTGCCCGTGCGCACGTTTGTGCCATTCCTCGAACATAGGCGGGACGCCGTTTTCCCACTGCCTTCCCCACGGACCATGCCCGTGATGCCCCCAGCCCCAGCGCGGACCCCAGAAGAGGAAGCGGAAGGCTCTCAGCGCGGCGAAGAACAGGAACAGCAGGATCAGGAAGCCGAAGAACCCAAATCCAAAGCCGAATGGGCGGTGGAAGGGCATGCCATAACCGTATCCGTAGTATGGATAGGGCGCGGGCACCGTTTCTCCCGATGGTGCTTCGATGGTGATCGGCGAGCCCTGCGCGATGCCAGCCCGAAAGGCGAAGAAGGCTATGCCCGCGATCGCGGCGATCAGCACCAGCGCCGACACGATCCGTAAACCAGTATTATTTCCGTTCATTTTGTACTCCTTTTGTTTGAACTTATGCCTGGAGTATAGGATTCGGATGTGAATTGATTGTGAAGAGAGGAGGGAGGGCAAGAACTGATTTACGCATTGACGTGCTAGAATATGCGTTCTAAAATAGACCCACGGGCGCGCAGAGCCCTGGGCGAAACTTGGATTGAGATGGACGCCGAAATCTTCTGACGCTGCACGATCCGGAGTTAGGGAAATGTTAGCTTTGCCTGCGCTGCTGGAAAGCCAGAGCATCTACAGCAAACAAACAGCAAGCACTACGTTCTAATGATAAGGCGGAAGCCACTACCGAAACGTATCATCCCAAAAGGAAAGGCTCTTAATCGTTTGGAAAGCAGTGAGGAGTCATGAACCTGGAGAGATTAAGGCGAGCGGAAGAAGCGTTCCTTCACCGCTTTCCCGGAGGTTTCGACAATCCGGAGATCATTGCCACACGGGTCCGCAAACATAAGCCAGACAAGATGATGGCGCTTGCACAGGAAAGTTTTTCAAGGGAAAATTTCAATCATCCCGAACGGATCGTCCAAAATATGATCAAGATGATCAGCCGTTCCTCTATCATCTCCGTATTTGAAAAACCCAGGTTTAGAGATTTTGCTAACGGGCTTACTCCTCAAGAGAGAGAATTCCTCAGTGGGGTCTGAAAGAATTATTGCATGGAAACGAACAGACAGGATTCGAAATGATTCTGGATTTGCTTAAGCGTGAGAAACTTGTGAAATGGTCGCTGATGACCGTTTGCCAGACCTATTTTCATCCGCAGCAAGATGTTTTCGTCAAGCCAACGACTGTCAAAGGTGTCATTGAATATTTTGAATTGGAAAACCTGCAATATAGGCCAACCCCATCGTGGGCTTTTTATGAGGCATACCGCTCGGCTTTTCTTGACATGAAAGCCAGGGTAGATAAATCGCTTTCCCCAACGAACGCCGCGTTCTCAGGTTTTCTTTGGATGACCATCCGGGGTGAAGTCTATTGAGTAAGGATATCAGATAACTCTTAATCTGAGGTTGAGCCGACATGAACATGAAAGAGCATATTCTCGCCGCACTACGGGAACAAATCGAGCACTGGGAAGAGCTGCTCGCAGATCTGAGCGAGGAGCAAATCACCGCCCCGCGTTTCGATTTCGACTGGTCGATCAAGGATGTTTTGGCGCACTTGTGGGCATGGCAACAGATCTCCATTGCGCGGATGGAATCTGGGGTACATGATCGTAAACCGGAATATCCGGAATGGATATTGAGCCTCGGGGAGGCCTGGGAGGACAACCAAGATCGGGTCAATGCTTTGACATTTGAAAACAATCACGAGAAGCCGTGGCCCGAGGTATATCAGAATTGGAGAAGTGGATTTTTGAGGTTCGTGGATTTGGGAAATCAGATTTCTGAACGAGACTTACTGGACGGGGATAGATATCCATGGTTGAAAGGCTACAGTCTCGCCTTCATTCTCCTGGCTTCCTATGACCACCACCAGGAGCATTTGGAAAAACTCACCGACTGGCTGCGGGACAACTGATTAAGAGAGGGACAGAACAGACAGGAGTTTGTCAGGTCTCGGGACTGTCCGGAGAATACAGACATCCAGAAACGTAGGGAGATTGAAAGCTCCAGCTGGGCAATTTAATATTAGACTTTGTTGTGAATTAAGGAGCCTGAAAGCTTTTTCAGGGCAAAACTTCATCCAGAACATATTCATAAGGAGCAATCATGGAATACAGCAACACACAACAAAGAATCGCTGCAATCGGTCATCGGCCAGCTCTGAATAAATCCGCTTTTGTTCTCGCTCTGGCAATCTTTGGTGTCTTCAGCGGTCTGGCAGGGCTCATAAGCCTTGCCACAGCGATTACGCTTTCTTCAGGCGCCTCTCTGGTTAGCCCTGCGGACACCCTGCTGATCGATGCGGTGTATGAGTTTACTCTGAGCGCCCTGATCTTCGCCAGCTCGCGTGCGTTTGCAAAGGGCAAAATCCTGTCCGTCTGGCTCTACGGCGGCAGCATCGCGTTGGATGTTCTGTACAACATGGCGACGGGAAATTCATTGAACTATGTTTTCATAGGATTCGGCTTGTTCCTGATCTGGCAGATCTTGAGCTTCAAGGACAAGTTGCAACTCGCCTAATCTTGGGCAAAATCTCAGGAATAAACCGGGCCCGCTTTCAGCGGGCCCGGTTTATTTTATCCAAACATCCGCCCCAAGCCTTTGCCCCCTGTCTTTTGCAGCATCTTCATCATCTTCTGGGTTTCACGGTACTGCTTGATGAGACGGTTTACATCCTGCACTTCCATGCCGGCGCCAGCAGCGATGCGGCGCCGACGGGATGCATTCAGAACTTCAGGGTCGCGTCGCTCTTTCAAGGTCATTGAGTTGATGATCGCTTCCGACTGCTTGAACGTCTTCTCGATGTCCTTTGGATCCACCTGGCGTGCAGCCTGGCCCAGCTGGCCAGGCAACATGTCCATGATCTGGGCGAGCGGCCCCATTTTTTTCATCTGTTTCATCTGCTCGAGCCAGTCCTCGAGCGTGAACTGTCCCTGCATCATGCGCTCGGCGGTCTTTTGCGCAGCTTGCTGATCAAAGGCAGCTTCAGCCTTTTCGATCAGCCCGATCATATCGCCCATGCCCAAAATCCGCGACGACAAACGCGCAGGATCATATGATTCGAGGGCGTCGAGTTTCTCACCTGTACCGATAAACTTGATCGGTACACCGGTCACCGAGCGGATGGAGATGGCAGCGCCGCCGCGCGAGTCACCGTCCATCTTGGTCATCATCAGGCCGGTGATGGAAACGTTATCCCGGAATCCCTGGGCAATGTTGAGCGCTTCCTGCCCGATCATGGAGTCAACTACCAGCAAAATCTCCACAGGCGGGACTTTTGCCACGATGGACTTCAATTCGCTCATTAGCTCCGCGTCCAGCTGCGACCTTCCGGCAGTATCCACGATCATGATGCCGTATCCGCCTTTTTCGGCTTTGTCGAACGCGCGCTGAACGAGTTCCGGCGGCTTGATACTCAGATCTGATTCGACAGGCACATCAATTCGCTGCCCGAGCTGCTGGAGCTGGGTCACCGCGGCGGGGCGATATGGATCGCCGGCCACAAGCAGCACACGCTCCCCTTTTGAGCGGAGCATGCGTGCCAGCTTCCCGGCGCCCGTCGTCTTGCCTGAGCCCTGCAGACCCACCATCATAATGACATGCGGTCTCGGTCCCCGCAGATTCAACGGGGCAGCCTCGCCTAGGGTTTCGATCAACTCATCGTTGACGATTTTGATGATTTGCTGGCCTGGGTTCAATGCCTTTGACACTTCCGCGCCGATAGCACGCTCGCGTACGCGCGCGATAAAAGATTTAACGACACTGAAATGCACGTCGGCTTCAAGAAGGGCGAGGCGCACTTCACGCATCGCCACGTCCACATCCGCCTCGGAGAGTTTTCCGCGGCGGCGTAGCTGGTCAAAGACCTGATTCAGTCGGTTGGTAAGGTTTTCAAACATAGGCAATAATTGTACTCGTCCGGTGACGAAAGTCGCCACTACGTGCGATTCCTTTCAGAGTAGGCGAAGATTCTAGTGCGGAAGCAGGTGCAGGTCAAGAGACCCGGGAAGTGTCGCTTAGTTCCGATACAGTTCGGCGCTGTGACGCGTAACCTTGCTTGACAATCCCTATATCCCCTAGTAAAATCACGGACGCTTAACAAATAAAGATCTGGCCGAGATAGCTCAGTTGGTAGAGCACGCGACTGAAAATCGCGGTGTCCCCAGTTCGATCCTGGGTCTCGGCACTCTCGGTCAGAAACAGGGACCAGAATTGCGGGCGTAGTACAGTGGTAGTACGTCTCCTTGCCAAGGAGAAGGTCGTGGGTATACCACCAAATATAGAAACATAGCGCGCGCAGGATAAGACACCACCAGATATGGCGGTGTTTTTTGTTTCATTTCGCGCGATGTACGTCTCTCTACATCTTTCTGGCGTAGGAAAGTTCAATCCCGATCATCCCAATGACACCGTATCTGGCCTGTGCGCTTTTATGAGCTTGAGCTCATTATGCTTTTCCATAGCAGGATCTATGATCCCTTCTTTTAGTTTATTGATTAGCGCTTCCTTTGAGCTGTAGGTCCGTGTTTGCAGCACCCAGTTATATTTATTTTGCAGATCCCCCATCATGGCAAATGGCTGCTCCCCCTCCTGAATAATAGGCACAAAAGGGATTTGATAATCAGGGACAGTTGCCTGCAATTCTAGTGGAGAGGACTTCGGGTTAGTCACATCGGCAATCACAAACAGACACAACCCCGCCAGCGTTTTGATCGTTTCTGTGAAATCTTTATCGGTGGGACGGTCAAAATCAAAGACGATTGGCAGGAGGTCATATTCACGTAATTTGTTTCTAAGCGCATCTAGGATTGCTTT
>Ga0114129_10006106_pt1 | contig 17081 bp, 22 predicted proteins | sample RhiMetdeltSRZDD1_FD_80071 | JGI IMG/M metagenome (GOLD analysis project Ga0114129, IMG submission 80071) | Populus rhizosphere microbial communities from Tennessee, USA - Rhizosphere MetaG P. deltoides SRZDD1 (version 2) (version 2) | ecosystem: Host-associated > Plants > Roots > Rhizosphere >... | reverse complement strand
TTGCGGCGGCCACATCCCGGCGTTTCCCCGGACTGCTCGAGCGTACGAAAGTACCGGATGAAATATTACTGGACGGAATGGCAACGGCGGCGAACACTGAGCCTTCCGATTCTGCTACAAATCCGCGAGTGCCGTTGTTTGGCACGGTGTCTTCCCACCGCACGGTTCCGTTATCTGCATCATAGGCCTTAATGGATGTATCCGCCTCGCTCGCAGAAACCTGAAGTAATTCGGATACAACTGCCATGCCACTGCTTAAGACTACAGACCATGCGTTGTTCCTGATGCCGTGCCCAGTTTGATCCTCCCACAAGAGGAACTCCCCGTGTCTATCAACTGCATGCACTACTACAGAAGAATCCGACTGCTACGGGACATTAGCAAATCAATTGATGATCTGTCGAAATATTGTTGTGGATGCCCGTCACGTTGGGTTCCGTGTTCTTGACTGGGACTGGGCACAAAAGTGGGCACAATGAAAAAGGCCGGATTCAATGTCCGGCCTTAACTCTTTTGCAATCAAGTACGCCCGAGAGGATTCGAACCTCTGACCCTCGGATTCGTAGTCCGATACTCTATCCAGCTGAGCTACGGGCGCTCGATAAACTCAGCTAGTATGGCACATGGAAAAACGAGGTTACAAGACGCGCAGTAGACGCTTCGCCTCGGCGTATAGCCTGTCCATATCGATGGGTTTTAGCATGAAGGCGTCGGCGCCGGCTTGCAGGATTCTCCGTTCATTCTCGGCGCTGCCGCTGACTGCGATGATCGCCGTTTTGTTTCCGGAGTCGGCTTTGATCCGGCGGCAAACATCGATTCCATCGACTCCGGGAATTTTGATATCGAGGATCAAGAGGTCCGGTTTCACACGTCCGACTTCAATCAGCGCCGTGATGCCGTCGGAAGCGCTGGCGACGTCGTAGCCACCCTGACGTTGAAAGAAGGTCTTCAGAATGGCGACAATCGTTTCCTCATCATCGACGATCAGAATGCTGAATTTGCCGTCGACCAACGAGGCAGGTGTCGGAATTTGGTGCTTGCGTAGAAACGCGAGCAGATCCTCATGCCGTATACGCCGGTGGCCGCCGGGTGTCCTGTAGGAAGGCAGCAGGTCCTGCTCGATCCAGTTGATGACGGATCGAGGGTTCACGTGCAGAAGACGGCTGACGTCGTGAGTGGTGTAAATCGCTTTGGAAGGGGCTTTGGCCAAATTTGCCATGCTGGACACGAAACCTGCCGTTTCACTTTAGCGGATGCTGTTCAAATTTTACGCACATAATATCGTTCAATAACGGTTCTGTTACCGCGAACCGAGGTGTTTATCTCAGGTTGCCTTCGAATTCGCAATGGAAATAAGCATTCGTGATTGGAATCGTACTGATTTGAAGCAGATACAGCAGGCATGGCTCGAGTACTGCCGGAATGTCGCCCGTGCGGATATGTTTCTGCGGGAGAATGCGGAAGCGACGATGAAGCAATGGCTTAACGACCGGTTTCAGCAGCCCGAATGCATAGGGTTTGTGGCAGAGTCCCAAAGGGCGTTTGCGGGATTCCTCATCGGGCGCATAGATAATTGGGAATCCGTGCCTCCCGTGATCGAGCCCAGGCGAATCGGGATCATCGATGCGGTTTACGTAAGGGAGGATTTGCGAAAACAAAAAATCGGAAGCCGCTTGATCGACCTGGCGATTGAAACGATGAGAAAAGCGAATGCGATTGCGGTCGAGACGACCTATGAAGCATGGAACGATGCCTCTAATCAGGTTTGGCATCGCGCCGGATTCGCCCCATGGATGGTTCATGCTTACCGGATACTATAGAATTCAACTATGAAAATTATCAGTTGCATCAAGCCGGTGCCCGATCCAGCGTCGCGGCTGACCATCAACGAAACCAAGACATGGATTAAAGATCAGGATCTGACATTCGTCGCCAGCGAAGCCGACAACTATGCTCTGGAAGAGGCCCTCCGGCTTAAGGAAAGACACCTAGGCGAAGTCGCTGTTGTTTCGATGGGAGGCGAGGAAGCGGCGCGTGTGCTGCGTTCCGGTCTCGCAATGGGAGCCGACCGAGCCATTCACCTTCTTGATGCAAAATTCAAAGGCGCTGACGAATTTGCTGCCGCTGCCACATTGGCCAAGGCGATAGAAAAAGACGGCGGCGCTGATCTGGTTTTGACAGGTGTGCAATCGGACGATCTCGGTACGGGAATGACAGGTACGATGCTGGCAGAGTTTCTCGGATGGGCCCATGCGACTGTGGTTGTCGGCGTCGAAGCAGATCCGGACAAGAAATCCGTCAAAGTAAAACGTGAACTCGAAGGTGGCATTAATGAGACCGTCGAACTCCCGCTTCCAGCCGTATTAACGATCCAATTCGGTATCAATCAGCCGCGCTACGCTTCACTGAAGGGAATCATGGCGGCGAAGAAAAAAGAATTCAAGGTATGGTCGGCTGCGGATCTGGGTTTGAGCGATGATGCCATCGGCAAATCCGGTGCGAAGTATGAGGTTCGCGAAATCTTAATTCCGGAAAGGAAGAGCAAAGTGGAAATCATCAGCGGAACGCCTGATGAAGCGGTCGCAACTCTCGTCGAGAAACTCAGGAAGGAAGCCAAGGTACTCTAATGATCCTCGTCATAGCGGAGCACAAGGACAACAAACTCAAATCCATCACGTCGGAATTATTGGTCTTCGCGCAACGCGTTGGTCGGGATTTCGGTCAACCGATTACGGCGGTCGCTGTTGGCGCCGGCGCATCAGTGGTCGCGGAGGACCTGAGAAAAAGCAAAATTGATCGAGTCATCGTCGCGGAAAGCAGCGAACTCGGCGAGTACAATCCCGACGCGTATGTGCAGATCCTCAGCGCAATTATCGAGAAGGAGAGTCCATTTCTTGTTTTGATCGGGCATACGACACAAGGCATGGATTTCGCACCGAGGCTGGCTGTTGCCTGTCGAAAACCGCTCATTGCCGGGTGTGTTGAATATGAAAAACAAGGCGACCGCCTGATACTCACCCGACAAATCTTTAACGCGAAGATGAACATGAAAACGGCCCCGAAAGGGGAGCCGGCATACTTCGCCACGTCAACTCCCGGCGCATTTCCAGCCGACGAACTTGAGACCGGAGGCAGCGCTGAACTCGCGAGTTTTCCTGTTTCCTTTGCGGGCAAACCGCGGCGGACAGTTGTAGAACGTGTGGAAGCTCCGAAAGGACAGACGGATCTCAGCTCAGCTCCAATCATCGTATCGGGCGGCCGGGGCTTGAAAGAGAAAGCGAATTTTAATCTGATCTTTGAACTCGCTGAGGCTCTCGGGGCCTCGGTGGGTGCGTCCCGGCCCGTCGTTGACGCGGATTGGTTACCGCGGGAGTACCAGATCGGAAGTTCTGGACAAACCGTCTCACCCCGACTGTACATCGCTGTAGGAATATCGGGTGCCATCCAGCACCTCGTCGGTATGCAAAACGCGCGGTGTATCGTTGCTATCAATAAGGACGCGGATGCACCGATTTTTAAGGTGGCCCACTATGGAATTGTGGACGATCTGTTCAAAGTGGTGCCCGCTTTAACCAGGATTTGCAAGGACCTCAAGCAAGCATAACGATTGACTGCCCTATCTCGATTCTTTTAGAGTACCTAGCACTCGGTGTTTTTTGATTCAGTTCCAAGTTCTAAGGAGGATTTGAAATGCGCAAAGTCTCAGTGTTGATCGGGATTTGCATGCTTGTCGCGCTGGCGCTCACGCTTGTCGCGCAAGGACCGACGGACCTGTCCCCGATCATGAAAGATGTCGCCGCGACCTCGACGAGTCTAAGAATGAATCTGATGAATAACGCTGCGGAAGACGTTGCAAAAGACGCTGCGAAGCTTCAACAAGATTTTACGCAGGCTCAGGGGTTCTTTAAGGCTATGAAGGCTCAAGATGCGGTTGATGCCGCGAAGGCCAACGTAGACGCGGCTGGAGAAGTCGTAAAGGCTGCTAAGGCTAACAACCTTGAAGCGGCAAAAGCTCCCGCAGGCACGATTCAAAAGAGCTGCAAGGCTTGCCACGACGTGCACCGGGAACAGCTTCCCGACAAGACCTACAAGTTCAAATAAGCCGAATTCCAACCTTTCCGTAGCGGCGGCGGTACCTCGAAACCACCGCCGCTACAATTTCTCGAAAAAAAATTTCAAAAAGATGTAACTTTTTTCGTGCGAGAAGTGTCTATAGTAGTGTATGTAGATTTCCTCCACCATCCCACCTTCCCCCGCGGGGCAACCCGCGGGGATTTTTTTTGCCCGGTAACCCGGGTAGAATGGACCCCATGTTGGGTTATCTCCTGACTTTTTTGGTTATTTCCAACGGAGCTCTGTACGAGGACCAAGTAGCGGATCGACTGATTCGAAAGGCTTCGGACGCCACTTACCACCTGCGTTTGAACGAGGCGCGGACTGCGGCAACTGAACTTCAACAGAGGTATCCGGAGCATCCGGCCGGGTTCCTCATTATGGCCGAGACGTATTGGTGGGAGGCCCAAACCGACCCACACAACGAGAAAATTGAGTCCGCTTATTATCGGGCCCAGGAAATGGCACAGGAAAAGGCCGAATTTGCCGTTAAGGCAGGGAGGTACTACAAACCTGAGGCTTTGGCCTATCTGGCTTCTGCGCATGGCAGTTACGCCCGATTTGAGGTCACTCAGAAGGAATCTTTTTATAGGGCGATGCGGGCGGGTCTGCGAGCACACCGGTATGCGAAAGAGGCCTACGAGCTTGATCCGGACTATTACGATGTTTATGTAGGTCTCGGGGCTTTCAATTACTTTTCAGGTACATTGCCTAGTGTTATCAAGCCGTTCGCCTGGCTCTTCGGAGCAAGCGGTGACAAAGATCTAGGGGTCCGACAGCTCGAAACCGCCATCCAAAAGGCGCGCTACTCCGTAACCGAGGCGCGAATCGTCTATTACTCGGCTCTCTTGGCCAACAAGGAATACGGGGCCGCATTTCCGATGCTGGAGCGGCTGATGACCGATTATCCCGACAATTTTGTCTTGTATGACTGGGCCAGCGAATGGTTTCTAGAACAGGATAAACGGGAGGAGGGCTGCCAGTATTTCGAGCGCCTACACTCCAGACAGACCGACCGGCCGCTCATGGCCCAGCATGCCCTCCTCGAAAAAGCCAATCTGCAGCTTGCACAAGACCGTAAGGCCGAGGCGCTGGAAACCCTCAAGCGCATTAAAGGCATGGGTGGATCTGATCCGCTGGTAGCCACGAAAGTTCAAGCGCTTGAAATCGAAGCACGCAAAAAATAGCCGCTAAATCACACCCAGAAGGCGACCGACTTTTTCAAAGGCCCCCAAAGCGCGATCGAGCGTTACGCGGTCCAAGCCAGCGGAAATTTGCGCGCGCAGGCGGGCCTCGCCTTTGGGCACGACGGGATACCAGAGCCCCTTGATGTACACACCTTCATCCAGCAGCGTGTTACTCATGTCCATGGCCGTCGCCGCTTCTCCAAGCATGATGGGAACAATTGGATGCGTCCCCTCCAGAATCCGAAATCCGATTTGGCGAATCTGCTTGCGGAAATAGGCCGTATTGTCCTGCAGTTTCTGAACTAAACCGGAGTCTTGCTCCAACAGCGTGAACGCTTCGATAGCGGCCATGGCGATGGCCGGCGGGAGGGAATTTGAAAAGGTGTACGGCCTGGATTTTTGCCGGAGGAATGTAACGACGTCTTTCTTGCCCGAAATGTAGCCGCCGGCCGCACCGCCCATCGCCTTCCCAAGGGTGCCGCTCAGCACATCGATTTTTCCGTGTACGCCGAGCTGTTCGGGAGTGCCGCGGCCGGTTTTGCCGATGACGCCAACAGCATGCGAATCGTCTACGAACAATGTTCTTCCGAACTGTTTAGCCGTCTCCACGAGGGCTGGAAGAGGAGCAACATCGCCTTCCATGCTGAAAACGCCGTCGGTCGCAATGAAGCCGAACCGGTATCCTGCTGCCCGGTCCGCGTTGAGCTTGCTTGTCAGATCGTTCACGTCTGCGTGCTCATATATTTTCCGGTCGACGGAGTCCGGACGGCAGAGACGGGTTCCGTCGATAATGCTGGCGTGGTTCAGCCGGTCGCTGTAAATCACGTCACGATATTCAACGGCGTCGAGTTTTTCGTTTGTGAATGATGCAAAGAAGCCTTCATTCGCCGAAAAGCAGGAAGAAAACAAAATCGTATCTTCGGTTCCGAGAAATGCTGAGATCTTCTCTTCAAGCTGGCGATGTACGCTTAGAGTTCCACAAAGAAAACGAACCGAAGAAACGCCGAATCCGAATTCCCGAATGCCTCGGATCGCTGCGTCTTTGATTCGCGGATGGGACGCCAAACCGAGGTAGTTGTTCGACGCGAGCATAATGACGTCTTTGCCGGCGACGCGGACGACTGCGCCTTGTTCGGACTCGATGACGGTTTCTTTCTTGAAAGTTTTTGTTTGCTCGAGCCGTTCCAGCTCGGATCGGATCGCTTCGTTCAGTGTCATGTGTTTGGCTGACTCTATGACTCTCGTTTTTCCTTAACAATCACGCCATACATAACGAATTCCCGAGCAACCTTCGTGCTTCCATCCGCGCTTAATTCGTAGACACGAAATGTGGGATTAGGGCCGTCTTGACCGACTTCGAGTGGATAGACACCTCGCATGCCCTTTGTTCGAAATGCCGTCTCATAGCGGTGCTTTTTCATATTCCAGGTGAACACGCGAACACCCGCAAAATCAATTGTGGGATCGGAGCTCGGCTTTCGCTCTCCGATCACGTACCAGTTAATCTGCCCAGCTAATGGATCTTGTACCCGGTTGATGGTTTTGACAGCAGCATAAATGTAGTCCTCGCTGTACTGAGCGATATCGCTTGGGATGTCGAAATCCAGAGAACTCGCCAACAGCCAGCCAACTTCTGTCGGTGAAGGACGCACCTTGATCCACATATCGCGAAATGATTCCGAGCCCGGCCGCGGCTTGGTTGTGCGATCCAGCACCTCGACTCTTGAGCCGGTGTCGAGTTTCCGGATGATTGCGGTAGACCGCCCGGGCTCCAGCCGCAAGTTCGCTTCCTGTTTGAGGACTGCAGTGTTTTGCGGCTCCAGGGTTTGAGATGCAGTAACGAGTTCCTGAATTCGATTCTTTGTCTGGTTCGTTATGATCGTGCTCTCTTCCATCCAACCCTGAACGTCGGGACCAAACCGAACACGGTACCAATTATCCTGATGCTCGAGGACCTCGACTTTATCTCCCGGATCGAGGACTCTCAGGGTGCGGGACGTGGAGCTGTTTTTCATGCGGAGAGATGCATACTTTGCGACGACGGTTGCCTGATCCAAAGCGGGCTCAGGTTTGGCCGCACAGCTGGCAGCAAGGAAAGTAACGAGCAGAGCGGACAAAACTTTCATAAGCGCGCTGAGGTTGCATCTACAGCCTTTTCATTATAGTACCAGGTCAACTACAATCCACTTCATGTCTGACGCTCCGGACTTCGAAACTGCGCTGAAACGCTTGGAAGAAATCGTTAGGAAGCTCGAGAACGGAGAGCTGTCGTTGGATTCAGCTTTAGAATTGTTTGAGGAAGGCATTAAGCTCTCCAGATTTTGTCACACGAAGTTGGAGCAAGCGGAGCGGCGGGTGGAGATACTCATGAAGAACAGCTCAGGCCAGGTGCGTGCCGTTCCATTCGAAGCAGAGAATGAACACTGAACTCGACGCGTTTTTTGACCGTGTACGTCCCGCGATTGAAACCACGCTTGGCGCATTACTGCCGCCCGAAACCTCAACACCACGGCGTATCCACCAAGCCATGCGCTACAGCACGCTAGATGGCGGCAAGCGCATACGGCCATGCCTCTGTGTTGCAGGCTTCACGGCTTACCAAAAAGAATGGCGCCTCGTTCTTCCCGTTGCTGCGGCGATCGAGATGGTTCACTCCTACTCGCTGATTCACGATGATCTGCCGGCGATGGACGATGATGATTTCCGGCGCGGCAAGTACTCCTGTCATAAACAGTTCAGTGAAGCGCTCGCCATCCTCGCGGGTGATGGACTTCTGACTCTCGCTTTCGAAGTCCTGGCACGATCAACGGATTTTCCTCCGGAAAGGGTATTGAGGGTCATCACTGTTATTGGTCAGAGCGCAGGGACCTCCAATGGAATGATTGCTGGACAGGTTCTGGACCTCGAAGGGGAGAATACCGAGGTCACAGCAAATCAACTCGAGGCGATTCACCGATCGAAAACAGGCGCTTTGATTGGGGCGGCGGTTTGGGTCGGTGCGTATCTCGGTGGAGCGTCTGTGTCCGATCTTAGTTCGATACAGATCTATTGCGACCGGATTGGCCTGGCGTTCCAGGTCGTAGACGATATTCTGGACGCCACGGACGGCCACAATCGCGACGAGGGAAAGGCCACTTACCCGGGATTGTTTGGTCTCGATAAATCGCGTGTGATCGCGCATGATCTTATGACCGAAGCACGGGAGGCACTCGCCCCTCTTGGCAAGCGAGGCGACTTGCTTAGTGCATTCTGCGATTACCTGGAGACGCGAACAAATTAAGACTCGCATCGACAAACTCCTAGTTGAACGGGGACTCGCCCAAACACGCGAGAAGGCACAGGCGCTGATCATGGCGGGAAATGTTTTGGTGGACGATGCACCCGCCACAAAGCCCGGCATGACAGTCTCCTCGGAGGCCAAGCTGCAAATCAAGGCGGCTCCACACCCCTACGTCAGCCGCGGCGGTGTCAAACTCGAAGGTGCTGTCATTGGTTTCGGCGTTCAAATAGGAGGCAAAGTGTGTCTCGACATTGGTTCGTCGACCGGGGGTTTTACACACTTTCTACTGATGCAGGGCGCCGAACGCGTTTATGCCGTTGACGTCGACATCAAACAGCTCGATTGGCAATTGCGAAATCATCCGAGAGTCCGTCCTGTGGAACTGAATGCACGGTTTTTGGCGCCGCAAAGTATTTGCGAAGCCGTAGACTTGGTAACCGTCGATGCGTCGTTTATTTCGGTGACGATGTTGCTTCCGAGGATTCCGGCCATTATGAAAAATGGGGCCGAATGTCTGGTGCTCGTAAAGCCTCAATTTGAAGTCGGACGCGAGCATGTGGGAAAGGGTGGTATCGTTCGTGACGAGAGTCGTCAGAAGGCCGCTGTTGCTAAAGTGGTCGAGGCTGGACGCAGTCTTGGGTTGGACTTCTTAGGTGCGCGCGAATCGCCTATTACGGGCCGGGAAGGCAATCGAGAGTTCTTCGTGCTGTTTAGAAAAATATGAATGTCCGGAAAGTGGTGATTGTCACCAAACCGAAACAAGCAGACGTCGCCCGAGTTTCCGGCGAACTGAGCGAATGGTTCAGCCGAAGGAACATCACAGCGTCGCTTGAATCCTCCACTGCAGCAGACGCCGATCTGGCAGTCGTTGTTGGTGGTGACGGAACATTGTTGGCGGCGGCACGTCTTCTGGGGCGTCGTCAGGTACCGATAGTTGCCATAAATTACGGCAGTTTGGGATTTCTCACCGAGGTTACCCTCGACGAAATGTATCCCGCTTTGGAGCGCGTTTTGGCAGGCGAATTTGTGATCCAGGACCGAATGATGATGGATCTTCACATTTCGCGGCAGTCCAAACGGCTGGCCAACTATTGCGCTCTTAACGATGTCGTCATTAACAAGGGCAACCTGTCACGAATGATCGAATTGGAGGTGCGCATCGACGGCCAGTATGTCACCCGCTTTCGCGCCGACGGCTTGATCGTTTCGACGCCTACCGGATCGACAGCCTACAATTTATCCGCGGGCGGGCCAATTATCTTTCCGACGATGAGCGCGATGGTCGTAACTCCGATCTGTTCGCATACCCTGACGAACCGGCCAATCGTTCTTTCAGAAAGCGTTCAGATCGAGATTCAGCTGAGATCGGCGCAAGACGATGTGTACACCACAGTCGACGGTCAGGTCGGACTTAAGCTCGAAATGGATGACCGTGTGGTCGTCGGAAAGTCCGCCGTAGCAGTTAGACTAGTCGCTCCCGCTGACAAGAATTATTTTGACGTGCTGCGCGGGAAGCTGAAGTGGGGATAAAGTCCAGCACGTTATAATCTGGCCTGGAGGAGGACAATCATTCGTGAAGACGAAAGCGCCGCGGCAGACTGTCTGCAATATACCTACAAGTGATCCCAAGGAGCCGTACTGCGGCGGAAAGCTAAAACGGATTACAGAATTGGACTTCGAGGCCAAGAAGGCCGCAGGGCCCGGAAAAGACGTGTTTCGGTGTCAAAAGTGCAAAACGCTTTACGTCGACGAGAGTCCATACGCTTTGGCGAAGAGCAAGTCCTAGGAGCGCAGAGCGCGCTCCTGGTTGATGGAGGCGCTTCATGGGAGAAGGACAAAAGTTAGTCTATGACTGGAACGTGATCGGCGAATCCGAGCCGCTCACGAATAAGCGTGTCCTGCTCGATGACGAAACGCTCCGCGACGGATTGCAATCCCCCACAGTTTCCGATCCTCCCGTAGCAGACAAGATCCACCTCCTGCATCTGATGGAGGACCTCGGAATCCAAATGCTCGATATCGGGTTGCCAGGAGCGGGTCCGCGGGCCAAGGCGGACTCACTCGCGCTGGCACAGGAAATCGCACGCAGCCGACTGAAGATTCGGGCGAATTGTGCCGCGCGAACCACCATTCAGGACATTGATCCGATTCTGGACATTGCCGAAAAAACCGGCATCACGATTGATGCGGCGACGTTCATCGGATCGAGCATGATCCGGCAGTATGTTGAAAGCTGGACGGTCGACGACTTGCTCCGGCGCACCGAAGAAGCTGTTACCTACGCCATGAACCACGGTGTGCCCGTGATGTATGTTACCGAAGACACGACTCGCGCCTTTCCGGATACCATCAAGCGGCTCTACAACACTGCAATCCGCTGCGGCGCACGCCACATCGTTTTGACGGACACAGTCGGATATGCCACTCCAGCCGCTGCTCGGGCTCTGGTGAGATTTGTAGTTGATGAGATCGTTAAGCCGTCCGGCGAGGAAATTCTCATCAGCTGGCATGGTCACAACGATCGCGGGTTGAGCGTCATCAACTCGCTCGCGGCCGTGGCGGCGGGGGCGGATGTGATACATGGATGTGCTCTGGGTATTGGTGAGCGTGTCGGCAATACGCCAATGGATCAGGTGCTCGTGAACCTAAAACTGCTCGGCGCCATTGATCAGGACCTCATCAAGCTCAAGGAGTATTGCGAAACTGCGTCACGAGCTTGTCACGTCACCATTCCGCCGGGTTACCCGGTATTTGGCTCTGACGCATTCCGCACCGCAACCGGCGTTCATGCGGCAGCTGTTATCAAGGCGTTCAAGAAGGGCGAGACAGAGCTCGCGAATACCGTTTACTCCGGCGTCCCATCACATCTGTTTGGAATGGAGCAAATCATCGACATCGGACCCATGAGCGGAAAATCGAATGTGATTTTCTGGCTGGAAAAACGAGGTATTCGACCCACTGAAGAACGGGTGTCCGCGATATACGAAAAAGCCAAGAAATCGGACCGCTTGTTAACCAGCGAAGAAGTAATCGACGCGATGAATTCGGCGTGACTCTAGGCGCGGTCAGAGAACCTGTAAACGAGACCAAGTGTATGAATCAGGCGAATAATCCCCTCCTCAGTGAGGAGGGACTATCGTCTATCCCAATCATTTCGTTCACAACCTCACAGACCGCGCCTGCAGTCAGACTCTAGACGGGTATAGAGCCTTCCATAATGCTGCGAAGAGTGCGGGCGACGGCGATCTCGATAAGTGTGCGCTCGTAGGAATTGTCTTTTTCAGAGAGTGCTAGCATTTCGTCGGCTGCGATCTCGGAAGCCTTCTTGATTGAACCCTCGCTGGCCGGCTTGTCTGCGATCTCTTTCTCGGCCAATTTCGCCCGGAGAGGTATCAGCGTCAGACTCGAAACAACGATCTCCGGATCCTGACACACGGTCCGCACAAGTTTCATTCGCGCGGCAGCCGAGACGGTGCCTTTTCCGCCCATCCGCGCCACGCGGAAGAATCCCACCTTTTCTTCCGGTGGGAGCGTGGGAAATTCCACGGCGGTCGGAATTTCACCTTTCTTCAGCCCTTTCGTGACAGCGTCGAGATAATCGCGAATAGAGACTGTCCGTTTGCCGGTCGGGCTTTGCAGTTTAACTTTCGCCTCAAGCAGGGCAAGTGGGGTCGTGATGTCGAAATACGCCGAATCGGGGCTAAGCGCCTCAAGAAAGGTGACTTTGTTTCGCACGAGCGGATTGGCAATTATGGATGCCGCTTGCCGAAGCAGGCCGTTTGCACCCGAACCTTCGCGAGCCAGTCGCCCCAGGTTCATGCCCGTACCAATCGTGACTTTGTCGCGCTTAATATCGATTTCATGTAGGGGTTCAATGCCCGTTAAGTCGATAACCACCTTACCTGGGGGCGCAACGGTACTTGAAGTGTCTAGGCCGGACACCAAAATCGAGCGCTTCCCGTGCTTTGCCATCAGCTTAAGGAGGTCAGTGACAGACCTGGGTGTCTGAATCGCGGGCATAAAAAACATGGGAGTCTACGAGACCCATGCGAGCAAAGTCAATGAATATGTTAGACTCGGAGGCTTATGGAAATTGATATCTTCGATGAGATCCAGCGTTTACGGCAGGAAGGCCGCCGAGCCGCGCTGGCCACAATTGTTCAGATCCGGGGATCGGTGCCAAGTTTTCAATCCGCCAAAATGCTCGTTCGCGATGATGGTTCGACAATGGGTTCGGTCGGGGGCGGGTGTGTCGAAGCCGAGGTGTGGACCGCGGCTCAAGATGTATTGCGCGACGAAAAGTCTCGAGTGATGAGCTTCGATCTGACCGACGAATCCATGGCCGAGAGCGGCCTGATTTGTGGCGGGAAAGTGGAGATCTTCGTCGAGCCTATCCTTCCGACCCCGAAAATGGTCATTTTTGGAGCCGGGCATATAGCCACGCAGGTTTCGAAAATTGCGACCATTGCCGGTTTTCAAACGACGGTCGTCGATAACAGGCCCGTCTACGCGAATGCAGAACGATTCCCGGAAGCGGAGGCTATTTACTCCGAAAGTTTTGAGCAGGCGTTTGATCAAATTGTTCCGAGCGATAATACCTACGTCATCATTGTCACCCGCGGGCACCAGGAAGATCAGAACGTGCTTCGGTGGGCAGTTCAAACAAATGCCCGCTATATCGGGATGATCGGCAGCAAGCGGAAGATTCGCTCGATTGCGGATCAGCTCGAAAGCGAAGGCATTCCTCGAGAGCGGCTGGAGCGGGTCTATATGCCGATTGGTCTCGATATCGGCGCCGTTCTGCCCGAAGAAATTGCGGTCGCAATCGTTGCTGAAGTTATCCATGTTCGGCGCGCCGGCTTTAAGCATCCACATAGCAAGAAGCTCTACCAGGCGACCCATACTTAAAGATACATGTCCATTCTCAAGGTTTCCCGTCTTGGACATCCGGTGCTGAGAATGGAATCCCAGCGCGTGTCTTCAGCCATGTTGAGCAGCACGAAAATCCAAACACTTATCGATGACATGATGGAGACGATGGTCGAATACTACGGCGTCGGTCTCGCTGCTCCTCAGGTACACGAGTCATTGGCGATTGCCGTTATTGAAAGCCATGGTCCGCGCGGCGACATACCGATGACCGTGCTCGTGAATCCGGAAGTGACAGTATTCGACGAAACGTTCATCGACGATTGGGAAGGCTGCCTTAGCATTCCCGATTTCCGCGGGCGCGTTCCGCGTTGGCGAAAGCTCCGTGTGGATGCGCTCGACAGACACGGAGCAAAGTTTCAGATTATTGCTGAGGGTTTCTTCGCGCGTGTCATTCAGCATGAGTTCGATCACCTCAACGGCAAGGTTTACATGGACCGAATGCCGGACCTCAAGACGCTTACACATTTCGCGGAGTTCCAACGCTACTGGCTGCCTCAAGAAAAGGAAGATCCTTGAAGATCTACACGAAAACAGGTGACCGCGGAGATACACGCCTGTTTGATGGAACGAAAGTCCGAAAAGATAACGTTCGTGTCGAGGCCTATGGAGATGTTGACGAACTGAACTCATTCATCGGCGCCGCAGCATCTTTCTTGAAAGACGACGATCTTGTATCTATGCTCGCCGAGGTCCAGAAGGACTTGTTTTCGGTTGGGGCGCAGCTGGCGGACCCTGGCTTCAAGAATCAGGGCCGGGCGAAGTTTCAACTCTCCAAAGATCGCATTCTGGCACTCGAGAAAGCGATCGATAGTTTTGAGACGGAATTGCAGCCATTGCGTCAATTTATTCTGGCGGGTGGAGGAAATGGTGGGGCTTTGCTGCATGTCGCTCGAACGGTTTGCCGGCGCGCCGAGCGTCGCGTCGTGAGCCTGTCAGAGAAGATCGAAGTCCATCCGAACGTGGTCGAGTATCTAAACAGGCTCTCCGATTTTTTATTCGTTGTTGCGCGGTTAGTGAATTATCGAGAGGGCAAACAGGAGATTGTATGGTAAGAACCATTGTCCTTGCGGGCATCACGCTGTTGCTCGCGGTTCCGGCCTTCGCTCAATTCTCTCAAGATGACTATCCGAGGATTGAGATGGCGATGGGTTATGCGAACCTGGGGTTTCCGAGTTTTTCGACTTTCAACAGCCTCGAGCATCATTCCGGTTTCTCAACGCACATGGGTTTCAATCTATCTCGAAAGTTTGGTATCGAGAACTACACCGGTATTTACGGCCTCGGCCAGGGTGTGACGTTGATCTCCAATATCGTCGGCGGAAAGATCATGTGGCGGAAATCTCGCGTTGTGCCTTTTGCAGTTGGGGGAATCGGGATCGGTTATTTCACGTCGTCATCTGGAGGCTACTATTCATCGAGCAGCAGCTTCGCCACGCGGTATGGCGGGGGCGCGGATATCCCATTCAATGATTCGATGGGGTTGAAAATCGACGTCAGCCGCTTGGGATCCCATGGGGACATCCCTCGCTCTCTGACCGGGAACAGTTGGACAACGAACTGGAACATTTCGACAGGCATCAATTTCACCCTCTCGAATTGATCTTTATGTAATCCAAATGCGGCCTGAGCCAGCTCAGGCCCGTGCGCATCAGGCGCGGGAGTAGGCAACGAGGTAGACCGTCTGTTTGTCATCGCGAACGTGGATATAGGCCCAACCGTCTACAAGTTCGACATCGTAAAAATCATTACGGCTGGAATCCGGAGACGCCGAAACCCCTGTTCGTAACGCGCGCTCCAGTTCGGGCAGACGAGCGGCCAGCTTGGGATTAAGAGCCGCGACGTCGTAATTGGCAGTTCTCAACCAGATTGCGTCAGACTGTAGTGCTGTAGCGGTGTTCATTTTCTTGTTCCTTCCTCTAATCCTCACATCTGCTCTTACGGAAGCGGTGTCCTGAAAGTTTCAGCAATCTCTAAAGACGTAATGATGAGGAAAATGGTTTACACGTTTTTACGCGTATTTACATAAGCGGAGTGATGAAGAGATGGCGAGTTCGCTTTCACACGCCTCGCCGCAAAACATTCAAAGACGCTTCATCGTCTCGTTGTCATAATCACCGCTGAAATATTTTTTCAGGGCGTCTTTGAAAATGCCGTTCTCAGTCGAGACTTGGGCGAACAGTGTCATACACGAACCGAACTTTAACGAATCAATGTGTCCGAAAATTTCATCAATCGAGCTTCCGGACACTCTTGTGACCAACTCCGTGCATTCAATGAGGCGGGCCGAGAGTATTGGATGTTTCATATACGCTCTCGCTTCATCCAGCGATGAAACGCCGTACTTCACAGATAGCGGACTCCTCCCCAGCCCCCGGAGCTGCGGGAAGATGAACCACATCCAATGACCTGTCTTGAACCCTTTCCGTAGTTCGGAAAGAACCTCGTCATAAACTGAATCTTGCGCGTCCAGGAATCGCTGGAGATCATATGGATCGGCCGATCTGCCCATAGAAGCCCACTTTCAGGGTTTTATTTATGTTGCAAAAAGTACTTCTCAGCTTCTAACAGTTAAGATAACTTTCCGTCGGAAGTAAGCTCAGACCTATGCTGGAGGCTATGTCGTGATCTTCTTATTTGTCGCCCTGTTAATGCAAGGCGTGCCCCTTGAAATTAAACCACCAGAACAGCCATCTACGACTGAATCAAAAATGGTTGTACCGGCAGGAACGGTTATCCCGATCAACCTGACGAGCCGGATAAGCACCAAACATGCGAAGGACGGTGATGGCATCTATGCTCAAACGGCCGTGCCCATCACGGTAAACGATCAAATCGCGATCCCCCAGGGCAGTTTCATCAAAGGAAAGATTAGCCACGTCGAACAGCCTGGACGGGTCTCCGGCAGGGCCGAGATGTCCTTCAGTTTCCAGACACTTGTGCTGCCGACCGGCAAAACGATCGAAATCTACGCGAGTCTCGCCGGCACTGGCGGATCCGTCGAAAGAAAGGGAGAAGCCACTGTTGTTGCCGATAAGGGTAATGACGGAGAGGAAATCCTCACGAAAGGCGCCGAAGGAGCGGCCACCGGGGCGATCAGTGGCGCCGTTTGGCGCGGGCGTGCAGGTGCGGGAGAAGGTGCGGCGGTTGGGGCCGGTGCCGGTCTGGCGAGTGCGGCGATCGTATCGTTGCTGAAAAAGGGCTCTCCTCTGGTGCTCGAGCCCGGCACGTTGATCGAGATCGTCCTGAGCCGACCTGTAGAGCGGTGAATTTGTGTAAAATTGATCGCCCCGCAGTCATTTCCCTTCGGGCGGTTAGCTCAATTGGAAGAGCATTCGGTTTACACCCGAAAGGTCATAGGTTCGAGCCCTATACCGCCCATACCGTAGACTCGTAAGTAGTTAGTGCCAGTATCTTAAGCCAAAAAGCCCCGGAAAAAGCCATTTATATAAAAACGATATAAAAACTTTTCGAGTAGCCCTCCTGGCTTTCGACCTTCGCGAAAGCTGCGGTCTGACCGAGAGTTTGTCTATGGCATAATCGCCGCATCAAAGCTAACAATGAGGGCAACC